>Ga0102934_1000724_pt1 | contig 22429 bp, 13 predicted proteins | sample SalPonR2_A_D1_MG_FD_78175 | JGI IMG/M metagenome (GOLD analysis project Ga0102934, IMG submission 78175) | Salt pond soil microbial communities from South San Francisco under conditions of wetland restoration - Salt Pond MetaG R2_A_D1_MG | ecosystem: Environmental > Aquatic > Marine > Intertidal... | reverse complement strand
TCAAAACTGCTGACAAGACTATTATAAAAGACCTTAAACAGCGCGGGCTCCTGGTACTGCACAAGACTTTACAGCACAGTTATCCCTACTGCTGGCGTACTGATACACCTTTAATGTACAAAGCCATATCCACCTGGTTTGTAAAAGTAGAACAATTTAAACAGCAGCTTATAAACAACAACCAGCAGATAAAATGGCTGCCGGCCCATATCAAAAACGGCCGTTTCGGTAAATGGCTGGAAAACGCCCGTGACTGGGCTATAAGCCGGAACCGTTTCTGGGGAACACCTATACCTATATGGAAAGCTGAAGACGGTGAAACTATTTGTATAGGCAGTGTTAAACAACTCGAAGAACTAAGCGGCACTAAAATAACAGATCTCCATAAACACTTTATTGATAAATTACAAATTACTAAACACGGTAAAACTTTTAAACGTATTCCGGACGTACTTGACTGCTGGTTTGAATCAGGCTCCATGCCTTATGCCCAGAATCATTACCCCTTTGAAAATAAAAAATATTTTGAATCTACTTTCCCGGCTGATTTCATAGCAGAGGGTCTTGACCAGACGCGCGGATGGTTTTATACACTGCTGGTCCTGTCCACTGCTATAATGAAAAAACCCCCTTTTAAAAATGTAATTGTAAACGGCCTTATTCTGGCTGAAGACGGCAAAAAAATGTCGAAACGTTTAAAAAATTATCCGCAACCCCAATATATACTGGATACTTACGGTGCTGACGCTTTACGCCTGTATATGATCGGCTCGCCGGTAGTACGGGGAGAATATCTTAAATTTTCCGAACAGGGCATCCAGGAAGTTATGAAACAGATCATCCTGCCCCTGTGGAATGCTTTCTCATTTTTTGTTTCCTACGCCAATATTGACAACTGGCAGTATAAAAATTATAAATACAGTGATTTAAATAACGCTTTGGACCGCTGGATAATTTCCTACACCCAGACACTTGTGGAACAGGTCACCCGTTATATGGATAATTATGATCTGCAAAAAGCGGTTCCGCCTCTGATCAACTTTATCGAAAGGCTTACCAACTGGTATATACGCCGCAGCCGGCGCCGTTTCTGGAAAAGTGAAAATGATAAAGACAAAGACCAGGCCTATTTTACCTTATATTCTGTTTTACATAAACTTGCTCTGGTGCTGGCACCGTTTACGCCCTTTCTCTCTGAAAAAATATACCAGGTACTTACCAAAGATGAACAGCAATCCGTACATCTGCAGTCCTATCCCGTACCTGAGAGCAATAAAAAAGATCTTGATCTTGAAGAGGAAATGGATCTTATTGAAAACATTGTGTCCCTGGGACGGTCCTTACGGCTTACCCATAAAATAAAAATCAGACAGCCGCTTAAAGAAATGACTGTCATAACCAAAAATAAAAGCAATTGTCAAAGAGTTAAAAAATATACTGATTTAATTAAAGATGAACTTAATATAAAACAGCTCTCTTTTTCAGAAAATGAGGAAAACTATGTAGACTTTAAAAGTAAACTCAATTTTAAAAAACTGGGCAAAAAACTGGGACCAAAAGTAAAAACAGCCGCCTCACGCGTGCGTGACCTGGATTCGGCAACTATAGTTAACTTTTTTCAAAAGGGGACCATCGAACTGAGTGTTGACGGGGAGCAACTCCTTTTAAAGGATGATGATATAATTATTGAACGGCAGCCCAAACCCAATAAACTGGTAGCTAATGAAAACGAAATAACAGTAGTACTGGATACCGCTCTGGACAATGAACTTATCAACGAAGGAATAGCGCGTGATTTTATAAATAAGATCCAGAAAGCACGAAAGGATATCAATCTGCATTATACTGACCGGATAGCTGTTTCCTGTTATGCGGCAGCAAAACTGCAAAATGCTGTAAAAGCTTATGCTGATTATATAAAAAAGGAAACTCTTGCTCTTAGTATTGATTTTCCGGAACAATTACCGGCAGAAGCAACTGAAGCAGATGTTAACGGTACAGCCTGTTCTTTTATTATAAAAAAATTAAGGAATAAAAAAGATGATAAAAACACAACCTGTTAAAATTAATGAAATTGATTTTCAAAATAAAAGTTATGTCTTCCGGCACAGCTTTGATGTAAGTGATCTGGAAAATTCTATAAAATATGAAGGTCTGTTATACCCTCCTATTTTAGTAAAAAACAACGGTAAATATATAATTGTTTCCGGATTCCGCCGGCTGCTGGCCTGTAAAAACCTGCAAATGACAGAAATCAGCTGTAATATATATGAAAAAAACAGTCTGCAAAAAGAGGAGCTGCTTAAAATAAGTATTGCGGAAAATACCAAACGGCAGAACCTGCGTCCGGTTGAGATAGCCGAAGCCTTGCTGCGCATCAAAGAGGAACTGCAGTTAACTACCGCAGAACTGGCAGCCCAGTTCGGTGAAACGTTTGGCATAGGCAGCAGTAAAGAACGGATAGAAAAATATTTAAAACTGAATCTTTTTGATGAGGAAACTAAAAATTTCATTACCGACTCCAAGGTTAAAAATCTGGAGTTTGCCCTGTCTGATATTGACAATAAAAAAGACCAGAAAGAAGTATTAAATCTGGTAAAACAAAGCAATTCCGGTAAAATAAAACCCAAACAGGTTGCGGAATTAATTAATAATGCTAAAAAAATAGAAAAAAATACCGGTAAAAAGGGACTGAAACAAATTTTTAATGAGGATGCCCTGCAGAAGATACTGCAAAACAACGAGATGCAGGGCAATAAAAAATTAAATACCTTTCTTGCCGAAGTAGAGAATATAGCAGATCCGGAACAGGTACAAAAAAATAAAAATTATCATGAGACTTTAAAAAAGTTTCAGGCAGCATGCAAAGAAAACGGACTTGATCAGAAACTGAGTGTAAGAAAAACAACCTGGGATAAACCTTCACTGAAAATTACCATGGAGATTAATTCACTTAAAGATTTTACCAATATTTCCAAATTTCTTTACAATACCAGAAAAAAATACCTTGGCAGGTTAATAAAATAATAGTGCATATTTATTCAAGTAATTTACTGACTGATTTTTCCATATTCAGCGAACTGATAACCTGGGCGAATAAAGGCGCGACAGATATCTCTTTATACCAGGGATAGGATTTTAAAAAATAATCTCCCCACATAACAGCATCCGTACCAATAACCTGTTTGAATAAACCGTTTTTATAAGCTTTATCAAACTTAATATAAGCCTGTTTATTGAAAAAAGGAAGTGATACCGTAATATATATATCCCGGGCGCCCTGATCCTTTAAAAGACGGCAGGCGCTTAACAAGGTTCCGCCTGTAGCCAGCATATCATCATTTATAAAAACATCCCGTCCCTTAACATCGCCTACCAGCCGCATGGTGTCAATAGTAGAAACCTTGTGGTAATCTCTTACCTTTTCAATAATTGCCAGATTGGTTTCTAATTTGGAAGAATAATACAGGCCCCGTTTGGCTGAACCAACGTCAGGTGCGACTATAGTCAGATTATTAACATTCAGATTATTTTTTATATACTGAACAAAATAACGGCCGCAATGTAAATTTTCAATTTTAAGTTTATTGAAAAAACCTTCAATTGCCTCTGAATGGATATCCAGCGTAATAACCCGGTCTGCGCCTGTATTTTCAAACATTTTACCTACAACCTTGGCTGTTATACCTTCCCGCCCCCTTTTTTTATCCTGACGGGCGTAAGGATACTGGGGGATGACAGCTGTGATCCTTTTGGCATCACAATAAAAACAGGCATCTATAGCTGTAGACAGGGCCATAATATTATCATTTATGGATTTTGGTGAATGAGGGTCTTCGATCAACTGAAAAATATATACATCTTTGTCCCGGAGGCTGTTATTGATCATAACCTTCACCTCTCCGTTGGAAAAATGTACTTCGTCCGAGGGAGTCAGCGCCAACTGATCATCTTTTTGTTCAGAGCTGTATATTTTATTAAGTTCCTCACAGGTCCGGCGGGCAAATTCTTTTCCGGAGTCCAGTGAGATCAGAGCTAAATTTCCAATAGTCAAAACATTCCCCTTTATTTAAGTAATCTTATTATTCATACTAAAATATGTCAATTTTCAGTAAGCGTCTTACCATATTATTGCTTTTTTTTCCTTTTATTATATAATTTAAAAAATTATTAAAATATGACTGTTATAAGAGATCAATTCAGAGCCGGAAAAACCTACCGCATTTTTAAAATAACGCTTTTATCTTTTATATTATGCAGCACCGTAATAGCCGGTGTTTTTTCCGCTTTTATTTTCCATTCAATGTCAGAGTTAAAAGCTATTAAAGCTCTTGAACAATATGAGCCTCCTATTGCCACTAAAATATATGACATCAAAAACAGATTAATAACCAAATTCGCCCTGGAAAAAAGAGAACTTATAACTTTCAATGATATTCCGGTTCACCTGATAAATGCTATTACCGCAACAGAAGATGAAAGATTTTACACCCATTTCGGTTTTAATCCATGGCGGATGACTACCGCTTTTTTACTGTGGGCAACAGGGCAGCGCGGTCATGGCGGTTCAACCATTACTGTTCAGCTGGCAAAACTTTTATTTGAAAAATCAGCCAAACGGGAAGTTTCCCGAAAGATCCGGGAACTCTGGTATGCTATCCAAATCGAAAAAATGTATACCAAACAGGAGATACTGCAATTTTATTTTAATCAGGTAAACTTCGGCCATGGCTGTTACGGTCTGGGTGCGGCAGCTAATTTTTTCTTTAAAAAAGATGCTTCAGAGTTGAATCTGGCTGAATGTTCCCTGCTCGCAGGTATACCCAAAAGTCCCACTTACTATTCCCCTATCCGTTATATTGATATGGCCCAAAAACGGCACAAAGCTGTTCTTATCAGTATGGTAAGAAAAGGATTTATCAGCAGCGAAAAAGCAGCCAAAACCTATAATAATTTCTGGAACCACTATGCCTACCAGGTGCGTTCCCGGCAGTCAACCATAGCTGATCTTATCGACAATAAAGCGCCTTATTTTATAGAACATATACGGGAGCGGCTGGAGAAGGCTTTCGGTAAAAGAAATCTTTACAAAAACGGTTATCAGATATATACAACTCTGAACCTGGATCATCAACGTCAGGCCCAGAAACATTTATGGCAGCAATTGGAAAAACACCAGGAGCGTAACAACCGTGTGCTGCCCTATATACACCGGGGTATTAACCGGTTTGCCCCTCATCATATTTCCATGTTATCTGATCTCTTCTGCCTGCCCGGCATAGCTAACCATAAAGCAAAAATTATAAATCGGCTTAAAAAAAATATTGATAACGATATTATAAATCAGCTGAAAGCCTTTGCTACTATACTTGGACAAAACAACCTTAACAACCAGTTACTGGATTACAGTTATAATCCTAAATTCAATATTGATGAAAAACCGGAAGGCGCTCTTGTTTCCATTGATCCCTCCACCGGCTATATAAGCGCTATGGTGGGCGGCAGCGGTTTCAGTTACGAAAACCAGTTTAATCATGTTACCAAAGCTAAAAGACAGATCGGTTCCCAAATGAAACCGTTTGTTTACGCTGCCGGTATTGATAAGCGTAAGATAACAGCTGCCACCCTGATAGACGACAGCCCGGTAGTAATAGGCGAAACCACTAACGATGAACCATACATACCACAGAATTACAGCGGTGAATATCATGGCCTGGTACGGGCCAGAGAGGCTCTCAGACGCTCCATAAATGTATGTGCTGTAAAAGTACTGGATATGGTATCACCTGCTACGGTACGTGAATACGGTAAAACCATTTTCCGCTGTTTCAGCAAAGAGGATCTCTATGAAAAATTTCCCGATAACTATACAATGGGACTTGGTTCCGGTGTTTTCTCTCCGCTGGATTTATGTACAGCTTTTTCTGTTTTCGCTAATGAAGGCAAAGAGGTAATGCCGCTTAGTGTACGCTATGTAACTGACAGATACGGGAGCATTATTAAAAATTTTGAAAAACACTCCCCTCCCCGCCAGTTAATTAATCCCGGTACAGCATTTATTGTTACTAAAATGTTAAGCGATGTTTTTGCTCCCGGAGGTACTGCTTTTAAACCTGAACTGCTGCAGGATTTCCCACACCAATACTACAGTGCCGGTAAAACCGGAACAACCGGTAACTGGACTGATGCCTGGTTTTCGGGCTATAACAAACATCTGTGCACTACTATCTGGATCGGGTTTGACAGTAACAAGTCTCTGGGTAGAGGAATGGCCGGCGGATATCTGGCCGCGCCGATATGGATAAAATACAATAAAAATATCCTACAATATAAAAAAACCATACCTTTCCAGCGTCCCAATCAGGTAGTTGCCAGAACTATATGCAAAGAATCCGGAAAAAAAGAAGGCATCTACTGCACCCGTACTATGACTGAATATTTTCTCAAAGGAACCGAGCCGAAAGCTACATGTCACATACACGAAAAAGAATACAAAGAGGCCCGCCATATAATTGATGTTATTAAAGGAGAAAAAGCAAAAGCTTTTAAATTGTTTCAGCAATTAAAAAAGAAAACAAAGTAATTACATAATCAAATATTTTTTTTTATATTTTATAATCTTTCTGTAAGAACGTAAGATACGCTCCCTGCTGATATAACCTGCTCTTACCTGCTCATATAGTATCTCCACAGCTTTAAGGGTCGTGGCAGGATTGCCGCACACAATAAGATCACAACCTGCGGAAACTGTCTCAAAAATGATTACCGGCAGAGAATAGTGATCCGCGACAGCTTTCATCTCTATATCATCCGAAACAATAAGACCTTTAAAGCCAAAATCCTTCACCAGTTTGGTATGAATAATTTTGCGTGACATACTGGCCGGAAAAATTTTATCAAAATTACTATTATACAGATGACCTATCATAACTGCCGGTACTTTATCAGCCAGCTTTTTAAAAGGAGTTAATTCTTTTGGTGAAAAGCTGGCGGAAATATCAGTTTTTTTTTTATGAGAATCTGCAGCAGAGCTGCCGTGTCCGGGAAAATGCTTAACAGCTGTTAGTACCGCTTTTTTTCGGTATGCCTTGATAACAATAAGGGCATGAGCAGTAACCGTTTCCGGTTCATCTGCATAACTTCTTTCCAGCGCTCCTATTACCGGATTGTTGGTATTAATATTAAGATCAACCACCGGTGCAAAATTAAAATTCAAGCCGGTTACCCGGAACTGATCCGCAAGGCAGGCATAAAAAGCAGCGGAAAATAAATGATTGTTCATTTTCCCCAATTCTGCAGCACTGTAGTTACCAACCTTAAAACCGTATTTTTTTTTAAAAAAATGAACCGCCCCTCCTTCCTCATCCGCACATAAAAACACAGGAATACCGCTATTGGCAGCGTTTACCGCACTGACAAGATTTTGAAATTGACTTTTATTGGAAATATTTATTTCACTTCGAAACAGCAAGCCGCCGATACCTCTGGCTAATAATTTATCCAGGCTGTGAGCCTTAGTAAATGTATGGCCATGAAAACCACTGATAAACATCTGGCTTATCATACAGGATAACCGTTTTTCGGCAGGAAGTTTTTTTATATACTGCTTACTGCAGCCGGTTAGCAAGATTATTAGTGAAACAGAAAAAATAAAATTAGTTCTGGCAGACAAATATAATTTAAGAGACTTGCAATAATCGGCCTGATTTAATACAGCGGGTACATACTTTAATTTTAATTTTTTTATTGTTTTTTATGATAGTTTTATTTTTAAGATTTGCTTTAAACTGTCTTTTACTCTTATTATGAGCATGGCTTACTTTATTGCCACTTCTGGTTCTTTTACCGCAAAATTCACATACATTAGCCATAGCAAGCTCCTTAATTAAGAGGCTTATTATATAATAATCAGCAGTTTAAGTCAATAAAAGTTATGATATGCCTGGTATTAAGAAGAGTATCGTCGGCAAAATAGCTCTCAGTTTTAAAAGACATTATTTGCTATTAAAATATATTAATAATAAAATTCACCGATGAAGACAAACAGATTTTCCCGCCCGGTCAAACGTATTGTGATTAAGATAGGAAGCGCTCTTATCACTGATAAAGGAAAAATATCTCTTAAAAATATTAACAAATATACCAGTTTAATAAAAACTTTTCGGGACAATAAATATGAAATCATACTGGTCTCTTCAGGCGCTGTAGCCTCAGCCGCTTTTCCCCGTATAAAATTAAGTAAAAACCTGGCCCTGCCGCGCAAACAAGCGCTTTCCAGTATCGGGCAGGTTAATCTCATGGAAATTTATAAAAAAAAGTTCTCCCGTTATAAAATTAAAATTGGTCAAATCCTCATATCAGAGTCTGCCTTAAAAAACCGGCGCTCCTACCTTAATGCCCGCAACACTATTTTTACCCTGCTGCATAACAAGGTACTGCCTATTATTAATGAAAACGATGCTACTGCTACTGCTGAGCTTACTTTCGGCGGTAATGATATGCTGGGAGCTCTGATCTGCGGTCTGCTCAACGCGGACCTGTATCTTATGCTTTCCGATGTAGACGGTTACTATACAAACTTTAACACTCCGCGGGCAAAGCTCATACACTGTATCGATAAAATAGATGCTTCCGTTTATAAAAATGCCGGCGGCCCGGCTGCTGATGGTACCGGTGGTATGCAGGCTAAAATAAAAGCAGCTTCCATATGTATGAATCTGGGCATACCTATGCTTATTATAAACGGTAAATCCCCAAAAATCAGCAAAGCCATACATAATCCGGAGTGCGGTACCTTGTTCCGACCGCCAGCCAAACAGATAAATAACCGTAAAAAATGGATAGCCTCCGGTATTAATCTGCAGGGCAAAATATATATCGATGACGGTGCTGAGCAGGCCTTGATCAAATATAAAAAATCTTTACTTCCCCGCGGTATAACCGGAATTAGCGGTGATTTCCATATCGGTGATCTGTGTTATATTGTAAACTCCCGTCATAAAAAGATCGCCAAAGGAATTGTAAATTTTTCCAGTTATGAGTTAAAAAAAATTACCGGCAAACCATCATCAGCATTCAAAAAGATACTCGGCATAAAAACTTATGACGAAGCAATAAACAGAAACAATATGGTGATATTATCCAGCCCCGGCCAATAACTTTCTTCAAAGATTCAGGAAAAAGATTTAATTAATTTTCCAATATAACCGAAAATATCATTAAATAGCAACAATGTTAAAAAAAATATTTACTTTTTTTAAGCCGGGTAAAAGTCTGAATTTTATAACCAAAAGTATTATTATATTAATAACTGTCTGCGGTATTTTTTTGTTTGTAGGCCAGACTAAATTCAATAAAAACAGCTACGTTAAATATTTTTACCGGATTGTGGCCAATTTTATTAACAGTTCAACTGAAACTATTAACAGCTGGTTTATAGTGGATTCTTCCAATATAAAAATCAATAATAAAGAAAAACATTCCAAATATAAATTACGGCTGGTGGCTAAAAGTCTGGATAATTATTTTCAAAACCTGATGTTAAACAGTGAAAAAACAGTTTCTTCCTACCAGATTGAGGCTTTACTGTCAGGGAAAAGTTATAATGTTAATCAAAAGGATATTCAAAAAAGATTAAAACATCATCTTTATAAAAACAAGGACATACTGGAAATCTCAATCTATAATATAAAAGGAGACAAACTCTCTTCCATGCGTTACCGTAACATTCCGGCTTATAAACTTAATCAAAGTATTATACCCAAACTTAAAAAAAAGGATAATCTTCTTGTAAAAGACAGTACAACCGGTAATATGATAATTGTTTCCGCGATCAAACGGCGTAATGCTTTAACCGGTTTTATAACCCAGACCTTGAATCCTGTATTTTTTACTAAAATTCTTGATTTTCTGGATATTAAAGAAAATCTTTTTTATATAAAAAATTACCGCGATGAACTTGTTTTAGATAATTATAATGCCTATCAGTATATAAACAATAAAAAACACAGTGTCCCGTTTATGCTTTATAACAAACTGACCAGCTCGAGCAGTAAGAATATTAAATTAAATATTGATAATGTAAATTACGCTTTAGGAATGATTATTGAAGATAATAATATGGCCGGTAACCTGCTGGCGGTATTTTTTATTTTTATCATTGTTTATATGGCTATTCTTTTAATTAATATAGGCTGGAAAAATATTGCTCAATTGATATTTCTAAAAAAAAATCATAAAGAATACGGACAACAGCCGGATAATAAACCGGAAGAAAAAAAAGGCAATATCTCCAATACCATGATTGACGAAATAGATAAAGAGATAACCAAACTGCAGAAAGAAGGTTTTAAAAACGAAGAAGATGAAATCTATGCCGATACGTTTATCAAATAAATGAAGATCCGATCCTATCCTTTTTTTTTTACACTTCTTTTATCAATCATTGCTTTTTATTTATTAAGTTATATAGTCTTTTTCGGTAATTCATCCATTCTTTCAGCCCGTAAAAACACTTATACTGCCTATATTAATAATTTAACAAAACAGCTGAACAGAGAGACGGAGAAGTTATATACCAGGCTTAATACATATATAGAAAACAAAGAACTGCAGGCCGGTCTTTTTAAAAGATATAAAAATATTAAAAACAAACAAAGGCTGGATCTTATTTTTGGAAATAATAAATATAATTTCAAAAATGTATATTTTATTAATGATAATAATAAAATAAAATACTCTTATAAAAATAAAAAAAATCCGGCAGCAATTCACAGCCGTAATAGAACAATATTTATTTCATATAAAAATAAAACCGTTTTTTTTAAAATCCCTTTCAATTTTGAATCAGAATATCTGGGCAATATATATTTCGAATATGACATTAAAACCATGATAAAACAGATGTTACAAAAAATGAATTATATAAATAACAATACTGAGATTATTATTACCAAAGGAAACAATATATTGATCAATCTGCACCAGCATAAAATTGACGATATATTTTTAGATAATTTTACCAAGTCGATAGCTTTACAAAAATCTGATACCGGACATTTTTATATCCCCAGGTATAATATTACAGTCCAGTATAAAGCTATAGCAAATTTTCAAGCCGTACTGGCAATTTTATATAAGGATACTCTTTCCGGTATTCCGATGATATCTTTAATTTTACTGTGTTATCTTATATTACAGATAATATTTCTTTTTATTATTAATCTTAAACCTAAAACCAATATTATGCATTTAATAAAAACGTATTTTAAAAAAATACCCCAAGCATCCGCTGGCAGCAAAACAGAGGCCGGTAAAACAGAGAATGACGATATTTTTAATTTCACCCCTCCCAAACCCAAAAAGAAAATAGCAAGCGCAGATGATAACGAAGAAAGCGGTTCTCTTGCTGAAATACCCGGAGATATATATAAAAAGGAATCAAAAAAAGTTGACAAAAAAATACAGGAATTGGTGAATGAGATTTCTTTGATCAAAAGAAATAATAAGACAAAAAGCTATCAGGACATAGATCTTAATTATGTACAAATTGCCAATATTCTCATAAAACATGCAGAAGCAATAAGTGATGAGAGTTTTAATATTGAAAAAATCAGTGCAATTTTTCCCAAATCCAATTTAAAAAAGATATTTATTTTAAAGCCGGAAAATGATATTTATTATCCGGTCCAAAAACATGGTTTTCATAAAAATTCCCTGACGCAATTCCAGCTGAAAAGTGATAATAAAATTATCAGTAAATATTTACTAAATAATAAAGCGCTTTATATAAAAAAGCACCTTCTAAAGAAACCCTTTTTTAAAAATCATCTCCAGGAAAAAGACTTTGACGAGATTGACAGAATTATGCTTATACCGATTAAACATAAAAAAAATCTTGTAAAAATAATCGGTATTGCCGGTGTAGAGATATAAAACTGCTCTGGATTCTAAATTTTGTAATTATTAAAAAAATTCTCATAAAAAGCTTTAAAATTTCCAGCCAGTATTGCCTGGCGCATCTTACTCATTAAACGTTTATAAAAGAAAAGATTATGTATAGAAGCAAGTATGCAGGCATTAATCTCACGGCTTTTAAAAAGATGACGGAGATAACCCCGCGAAAAATGCTGACAAGTATAACATCCGCAGTCTTCTTCAATAGGATAATCTATATATTTATTTTCATTATTACGCAATAATATTTTACCCTTTCCGGTATAAACAGTAGCATTTCTGGCGTTCCTGGTGGGCAAAACACAGTCAAACATGTCAATCCCCATTTTTACACTTTCCACAATATCTTCCGGCGCGCCCACGCCCATTAAATAGCGCGGTTTTCTTTCGGGCAATAAAGCAGCTGTGTAACCGGTTAATGCATACATCTGTTTTTTTTCTTCACCTACTGAAAGACCGCCGATTGCATAACCGTCCAGTCCCAGGGCAGTCAGTTCAGCTGCGCACATTTTTCTGTAAGATTGATAACCTGCTCCCTGCACAATACCGAATAAAAAATTACCGGCCGGATTACTATTATGATAAACTGCAGCTTTTTGCGCCCAGGCCAGAGTTCTCTTTACACTGTTTTCAACTTGATTTTGCCCGCTGGTAAAAGGCAGACATTCATCAAGTGGCATTATAATATCAGCACCGATTAGATTTTGCAGTTCAATTACTTTTTCCGGAGAAAAAAAATGAGGACTGCCGTCTATATGCGACCGGAAATAAAATCCCTCGTCTGTAATATTATTAAGTTTGGCCAGGGAAAATATCTGATAACCGCCGCTGTCAGTCAGCACAGGCTTCTCCCAGCCAATAAAATTATGCAGGCCCTTATAATATTTTAAAACCTCAGTACCGGGCCGCAGATATAAATGATATGTGTTGGCAAGTATAATAGGATGGTTATTTAAAAAATTGAAAGGTACAGCTTTAACAGCGCCGCCCGTACCTACGGGCATAAAAACAGGAGTTTCAATTTTACCATGTTCTGTTTGTATTAATCCTGCTCTGGCATCTGTTTGGGAACACTGTTTTTCAAGCCGGAAAAAATCACTCATCTGCAAGTCCTTTTAAACGGAAATCATAACGCAAAGCATTTATTTTTTCATTTATTACCAGTATTAAATCAGCATAGGAATATTTTTTTTCTTTATAATTAAAATTCAGTTTATGAATATATGATTCTTCCCTGTTTACGCTCTCTGTAAAATCCTGAACAAGATTTAAAACCTCAAATACTTTTTTTAAAATAATATGACCCTCTTTTTGAATTTGTTCCCGGTCAGAACTGGCATCAATTTTTTTTTTATACAAAGCAAATTCCGGCGGTAAATACTTATCCCGGCTGCCGGTCAACTGATGAAGATTATATTCTATTTTTTTAAATTTGTTTTTAAACGGAATTGAGAAAATATTCTGATATATTTTATAAAGCAAAGGGAAAACAGTTTGTTCAAAAGCGATTATAGCTCCCAGCAAATACTCAATTTCCGGTTCAGCATCGGTATGAATATCTTTTTTTGTATATTTTTGCATTCGCTGTTGATATTCCGTAAACAAATCACTTATAACACTTTTTTTTTCTTTACGGGTTTTAATATCACTCTGCTTTTTCTGATGAAAGGTTAATACTGCCTGAATCTCAGCCAGTAAAAAACTCTCCTCATTATAACCTAACCTTATGGTTCTGTTATAACGTTCATAAAAATTTTTTATATTAAAAACTTTTTTGCCGTAGATTTGCGCATAGTTTTGGTATTCTTTCTCTATCTTATCAAGAATTTTTTGTCGCTGCTTTTCATTAAGCTGATTACGCTGTTTGTTAAACACCTGCTTACCCGGTTAACAGAATTAAACAAAAAACGCTTACCGGAAAATTATACTAATTGTTCTTTTTTCAGTTCTTCTATCTCTTTGGTCATCTGCGGTGTTTTAACTTCTATCTCACTTTCTTCTTCTTTGCCGATAAAATCAAGATCCCCTATCACATTTTTGTAAACACTTAAATTATCATAAAATTTCTTTCCGGTACCGGCAGGTATCTTGTGGCCAATTATCACATTCTCTTTCAGACCGCGCAGCTCATCCGAGACATTTTTTATAGCACTGTTAGTCAGCACTTTAGTGGTTTCCTGGAAGGAAGCTGCTGAAATAAAACTTTCAGTATTTAAGGAAGCCTTGGTTAAGCCCAGTAAGATTGATTTGGCTACAGCTGCCTGTCCGCCTTCATCAACAACACTTTTATTTTCATTGCGCAGTTTATATTTGTCTACGATCTCACCGCGTATATGAGGTGTATCACCCGGATCAATTATTTCAACCTTACGCAACATCTGGCGTATGATAACTCCGATATGTTTATCATTAATATTTACGCCCTGACGTTTATATACTTCCTGTACATTTTCCAGGATATAACGGTACAGTTCTACCTCACCCTGCACTGCCAGTATATCATGCGGATTTACCTTTCCTTCACACAACAGCTCACCGGCAACTACTGCATCACCATTGCGTACATGCAGAGCTTTTCCGGACGGAACTATATGTTTTACCTTATCGCCGAACTCATTGGTAATCTCTATCGGACGTTTACCTTTCACAGTAGCTCCGATATCAATCTCTCCGTCTATACCGCCTATAACAGCTGAGTTTACCGGTGTCCTTGCTTCAAACAGTTCCTGCACACGCGGCAGACCGCCGGTGATATCCGATGTTTTGGAAGCAGTTCTTATCTTGGCTGCCAGAGTATCTCCCGCACTTACTTTAGTTCCGTCTTCTACATTTAATATGGAACCGGCAGGAACATCAGCCTCACTGGATTCTCCTTTGGAAGGTACAATGATCAATTTAGGCTGCAGACCCTCTTCTTTTGATTCCATAATCTTTTTATTGGTAAGCTGCGTCATCTCATCAAGTTCTTCATTCAGCGTTTTATTTAAAATGATATCCTGATATCTGACAATACCATTCTTTTCCGCAATAATAGGCTCGTTATAGGGATCAAATTTATATATTACATCTCCCCTGGGGATCAGTTTATCCTTCTCTACCTGAAACACCGCTCCTACTTCCAGCTGCTGCTTGTAGGAAGCGCTGATCAAATATAACTCCTTGTTTTTCTTCAGGTTGTGCGCAAAACAGACATTCTGCGAATAGAGGTTTTTATTATTTTTATCAACTCCGATAACTTCACCAGCTTTCAAACGCTGACCGTTGGTAACGTTAAGATTTTTGATGTCTGTTTTCTTAATACTCTGAAAAACAGTCGCTATAGTCATACTTCCTTTACGGGGCAGAACCAGCTGTTTTTCCTTGTTACGCACCAGACTTTTGGGCAGATCCAGAATAATAATATCATTAGGTAAGGTAAATTCAGGGTCTTTAACCTCTGAAGAAGCTGTACCGCCGATATGAAAAGTACGCATTGTTAACTGCGTGCCGGGCTGACCGATAGACTGGGAGGCCATAATACCTACCGGCTCACCGATATCAACAATACCTCCCTGTGCCAGGTTGGTTCCATAACACTTTCGGCAAATACCGCGTTCTGAATCACAAGTCACCACTGTTCTGATCTTGATAGATTCCAGTTCAAACTCGTCAATTTTTTTGGCAATATCCGGTGTTATTTCCTTATCAGCGTCCAGAATTAATTCATTGGTATAAGGATTGATAACCGGTTCGGCTGTGAATCTCCCGACTACGCGGTCTGATAAATTTTCGATTATTTCATCACCGTTTTTGATAGGATAGATATTAATACCGTTTATAGTACCGCAATCTTCAATCTCAATAGTTACATCCTGGGCTATATCCACCAGTTTACGGGTAAGATAACCGGCATCTGCTGTTTTTAAAGCAGTGTCCGAAAGACCTTTTCGGGCGCCATGTGTGGAAATAAAATATTCCAGTACGGATAAACCCTCTTTAAAATTGGAAATAATAGGAAGTTCAATAATCTCTCCGGAGGGCTTGGCCATCAGTCCGCGCATACCGGCAAGCTGCCGAATTTGCTGTCTGCTGCCCCGTGCGCCGGAGGTGGACATAATATACAGATTATTGTGTCCATTTTTATCCTGAGCCAGATTATCCATCATCTTGGTAGTTATATTGTCATTGGTTAAGGTCCATAATGATATTATCTGCTGGTAGCGTTCCTCATCTGTAATCACGCCGTTTTTATATTGCTCAAATATCTGCAACTGCCTTTCCTTGGCCTGGTTAATCTGTTCCTCTTTTTCATCCGGTATTAGAATATCACTGATAGCTATGGTATTACCGAATAGAGTTGAATAATGGAAACTGATATCTTTAAGCTTATCCAGCATAACCACAGTATCATAAGTACTGTAATTCTTAAAAACAAAACTAATAATTTTTTTTAAATTAGTTTCGTTCATATATTCTGTCACCGGTTCCATCCCTTCCGGTAAAATCTCACTGAAAATAAGTCTTCCCAGTGAACTTTCTATAAGCTGGTTATTATATTTTATAAAAATTTTAGCCTGTATATCAAGATAGCCCAGCTCCATAGCTTTTTGCGCTTCATATATGGAACTGTAATTTTGATTTTCACCAACAGCCCCTTTTTTCAGGGTTGTTAAATTGTAAGCACCCAGCACCATATCCTGGGACGGATTACAAATCGGTTCTCCGTTGGCCGGATCAAGTAAGTTTTTAGAGGAAAGCATCAGGGTCCAGGCTTCTATCTGTGCTTCAGAACTTAAAGGAACATGTACAGCCATTTGGTCCCCGTCAAAATCAGCGTTATAGGCAGTACATACCAAAGGATGAAGACGGATAGCCTTTTCATCTGTAAGAATTGGCTCAAAAGCCTGCATTCCAAGCCTGTGCAAAGTAGGAGCCCGGTTAAGTACTACCGGGTGTTCTTTGACAACATCTTCAAGTATTTTCCAAACCTCGGGATATTCATTATCTATTATTTTTTTGGCGCTTTTTATATTAAAAACAAGCTTTTTTTCAACAAGCTTACGCATAATGTAGGGTTTAAATAACTCCAGCGCCATTTTTTTTGGCAAACCGCACTGGTGCAGCTTGAGATCAGGACCAACTACTATTACGGAGCGGCCCGAATAATCAACCCGTTTACCCAGCAGGTTTTGGCGGAAACGTCCCTGTTTACCCTTAAGTACATCAGATAATGATTTTAAAGGACGGTTGCCGGCACCTTTTACAGTACGTTTGCGCCGCGAGTTATCCAAAAGAGCATCAACAGCTTCCTGCAGCATTCTCTTTTCGTTTTTAATAATAATCTCCGGCGCTTTTAAAGCCATAAGTTTTTTCAAACGGTTATTGCGGTTGATAAGCCGGCGGTAAAGATCATTCAAATCAGAGGTGGCAAACCTGCCGCCCTCAAGCTGTACCATAGGGCGTAATTCAGGCGGAATAACCGGAATAACATCCAAAACCATCCACTCCGGTTTATTGGAAGAATTTGCAAAATCTTCTATAATACTCATACGTATCAGTTTTCTTTTATCAATAGCGCGCGAAGCATTCATTTTTTCACGCAGAAGCTGTTCCTCTTCTTCCAGATCCAGCTCCATCAGTATATCTTTTATGATCTCTGCACCAATTCCGGCCCTGAAGGAATCACCATATTCTTCCCGCAGTTTATAATATTCCTCCTCGGTTTTCAGATCATATTTTTTCAATCCCGGCACATCACCCGGATCTACAATGATATATTTTTCGTAATAAATAACCGACTTGAGGGTAATAATAGACATATCAAGTAAAAGGCCGATACGTGAGGGCACTGCTTTATAAAACCAGATATGAGCTGCAGGACACGATAATTCTATATGGCCCATGCGCTCCCGCCGTACTTTAAAATGGGTTACTTCAACACCGCAACGGTCACAAACCACCCCTTTATAACGAATGCTTTTAAATTTACCGCAAAAACATTCCCATTCTTTTGTTGTTCCGAATATACGTTCACAGAAAAGTCCGTCTTTTTCCGGTCGTAAAGTACGGTAATTGATGGTTTCCGGACGTAATACTTCTCCGAAAGACCAGCTCCTGATAGTATTCGGAGAGGCAATTCCAATTTTTATTTTCCCGTATTCAAATAAATTTTCAGGCATTTTTTTTTCCTGTTTTAATTTAATATAGTTTAAAGGATGCGTTTTTTAAGGTCTTTTTTCTTTTTTGGGGCTATCTCTATCTCATTCCCCTCAACATCCTCAATTTCAATATTTAATCCCAGCCCGCGCAACTCCTGCACCAATACATTAAATGACTCAGGAATACCTGGCATGGAAACAAACTCCCCTTTTACAATTGACTCGTATATCTTGGTACGGCCCTCCATGGCATCAGCTTTAACAGTTAAAAATTCCTGTAAAATATTGGCTGCACCGTAAGCTTCTATAGCCCAAACCTCCATTTCACCAACACGCTGACCGCCAAACTGCGCTTTACCGCCAAGCGGCTGCTGGGTAACAAGAGAATAGGGACCGGTTGACCGGGCATGTATCTTGTCATCAGCCAGATGATGTAACTTCAGATAATACATATAGCCGACCGTAACTTCATTCTTGATCGGTTCCCCGGTACGGCCGTCAAAAAGCCTGCTTGTACCGCTCTCATTCAAACCGGAGTTTTTCATCATTTTGGCTATATCTTCATAAGCAACACTGTTAAAAACCGGTGTAGCAAAATTAGTATCAATTTTTTTTCCGACCCATCCCAGTAATACCTCAAAGACCTGTCCTATGTTCATACGCGAGGGTACACCAAGGGGATTAAGTACCAGATCAACAGGAGTACCGTCTTCAAGATAGGGCATATCCTCAATCGGTAAAACCCTTGCTACCACGCCTTTATTACCATGACGGCCGGCAAATTTATCTCCTTCACGCAAAACACGCTTTTTCGCTACAAATACTTTTACGCGTTCAATAACTCCCGGTTTAAGATCTTCCCTCTCTTCTCTGGTGTATCTTTTAACATCGATAACTATTCCTTCAGTACCGTGCGGTACACGCAAAGAGGTATCCTTCACATCCCTGGCCTTTTCACCGAAAATGGAATGAAGCAGTTTGTATTCAGGAGTAATTTCCGTATGACCCTTGGGCGTAACCTTGCCCACCAGAATAGAACCGGACTTTACTTTGGTCCCTATATGTATAATACCGTCTTCATCAAGGTCTTTAAAATCCTCTTCCGAAATATTAGGTATATCCGGAGTGATCTGCTCTTTGCCCAGTTTGGTTTCCCTGGATTCTACCTCAAAATCCTGAACGTGTATAGATGTAAATGTATCGTTTTTCAGTAAATTTTCCGACATTAATATGGCATCTTCATAGTTATAACCTTCCCAGGTCATAAAAGCAGTTAAAACATTTTTTCCCAAAGCCAGTTCTCCGCCCTGAACAGAGGGACCGTCAGTTAATATCTGATCCGGTTTTACTTTGTCACCCTCTTTGACAATAGGCCGCTGATTAAAAAAGGTATCCTGATTTGTACGGGAAGATTTTACCAGGTTATAGGTGTCGGTTTTGCCATCTTTGTTTTTGATATGTATAGCAGCATTATCAACTTTTTCTACTGTTCCGTTTTCCCTGGCAGTCTGAATAAAACCGGAATAAAGAGCAACATCCTTCTCAATACCGGTACCAACCAGTGGTGATTCCGGCATTAATAAAGGAACTGCCTGACGCTGCATATTGGACCCCATCAAAGCCCGGTTAGCATCATCGTGTTCGAGAAAGGGAATCAGAGCGCTGGATATAGATACAATCTGCATGGAAGATACATCCTGATAATTAACCTCCTTGGGAAATTTCATGGGATAATTATCGCGCTGGCGGCAGGGTATCATTTTATCTTTAAAAAAATCGTCCTTTTTTATCTGGGTGCTGGCCGGAGTTATGGCATAGCGGTCTTCTTCTATAGCTGACAAATAATGTATCTTTTTTTTGTTAACTTTTCCATTCTGTACTTGATAATACGGGGTCTCTATAAAACCGTATTTATTGATAAGCGCATAAGTTGCCAGAGAAACTATCAAGCCGATATTGGGTCCTTCCGGAGTCTCAATAGGACACATACGGCCGTAATGGGTATAATGTATATCCCGTACTTCAAAGCCGGCCCGTTCCCTGGTCAAACCTCCCGGGCCTAAAGCATTTAACCGTCTTTTATGTGTAGTTGCTGAAAGAGGATTGGTCTGATCCATAAACTGGGACAGCTGGGCAGTTCCGAAAAATTCTTTTATGCCGGCCGTAATGGGTTTAATTGAAATGAGATTCTGCGGGGTAAGGGTGTTATGGTCCTGAATGGTAATACGCTCTTTGGCAAGACGTTCCATCCTGGAAAAACACATTTTTAAATGATTAACAAGCTGTTCCCCTACACTGCGTATGCGGCGGTTACCGAGATGATCAATATCATCTAACGGCAACTCATTAAGTCTGACTTTAATTAAATATTTAATGGTATTAATAATATCATCCGGGGATAAAACCAGGGACTGATTAGCATCAGTATTAAATTTCTTGTTTATTTTATAGCGTCCGACTGAACCCAGAGAATATATATCATTATTAAAAAACATGGACTTGTCAGCCTGAAACAGTTCTGAAGCTGCTGCGCCGCAATTAGTACATTTTAAAGGTTTATCATAGACGTCATACATTGCTTCGCATGATTTACATTTCCATCTTCTTATGATTTCATTTTTAGCAACCATTTTATTAGTGGGTTCTGTACCGCGTATAATAAAATAAATATAGGAACAGGCTTCCGCCTGGTTTAATACATTGGTATCCCGTTCCAAGGTATTAATTATAATATCATTCTTTTCTGTTTCCAGTTGCGGGATCAAAGCCAGTTCATGCAGCCCCAGTTCCATTATTTTTTTTATATTACTGCTTTGCAGCCTGATACCGGCTCTTAATATTATATTACCCTCTTTATCTTTTAAATCATTAAAAAGACACCGGTCAAGTAAAAGTTCACTCATTTTTTCTTTATCTGTAGACAATTTTACTATTTCCGAAGTAAAAAATATCTTTACAATATCTTCATTGGACTCAAACCCCAGAGCCCGGAATAAAGTGGATACCGGAATACGCGCTTTGCGGTCAATCCTGATGTATAATATGTCTTTTACTGCTTCAAACTCAAGCCAGGGACCGCGGTCCGGTATTAAACGGGAATGATACATATTTCCCCTGACGTTAAAATCAAAAATAACGCCGGGGCTGCGGTGGATCTGGGAAACTACCACCCTTTCCGCTCCGTTTATTATAAATGTACCGTTAGCAGTCATCAGGGGAATATCACATACATAAATTTCCTGTTCTTTTATCTCACCGGTCTCTTCGAGAATCAGTCTGATAGTGGCTTTTACCGGCATATTGTAGGTACGGTCCAAAGCAACAGCTTCTTCCGGAGTATAAACAGCTTTTTCAAATTTATAGTCCTGAAATTCGAGTTTTACTTTACCGTCTGATGACTTAAAAGGAAAAGTTGAAGAAAACAAATACTGTAAACCCTTGTTTTCTCTTTTAGACGGACTGATTCCATGCTGTAAGAAATCATTATATGAATCAAGCTGTATTTTATTTAAAGGCGGCAATTCATTTTTTTCTTCCCGTCTTGATAAAAAACAACGTCCTTCCGGTGAAATATATCTGTTACTTAAAATTTGTGATCTAGTTTTTTTTGATGACACTGCTAGCTCCCTGTAGCATAAAAATTATAGGATTTTTTTTTTTATAACTCTGGTATGAATACCACATATACGGGTAAATTTCCAGATTGTATTGATATTTAATAGAGTTGAACAAAATTAATTATTTTAATTCAACAGTTGCACCAGCTGCTTCCAGTTTTTCTTTTATCTCATCAGCTTCGGCTTTATCAACACCTTCTTTTAATGGTTTACCGGGATTGTCAACAAAAGCTTTTGCTTCTTTCAAACCAAGCCCCAGGATTGCTTTAACTTCTTTTATTACCGCAATTTTATTCTGGCCCGCACTGTCAAGAACAACGTTAAAATCAGTCTTTTCTTCAGCAGCAGCCTCGCCCCCGCCTGCTGCTGCTCCGGCAACTGCTACCGGTGCTGTTACACCAAACTTTTCTTTAAGTGCTTCTACCAGATCATTGAGCTCAACTACTGTCATAGCTTCAATTTCCTTAATAATATCTTCTTTGCTCATTGCCATTTTATACTCCTCAATATTAAAATTTAATAATATATCTGTTTTATTTTTCCGGTTTCTCTGCTGCTCCGTCCTCTTTCTGCTCTGCTACACTCTGAAGAGTGTATACCAGATTGGAAACAGGCCCCTGCAGACAGCCTACCAGCATACTGTAAAGTACATCACGCGCCGGAATACTGGCCAGTTTCTTAACACAGTCCTGGTCAACAACATTTACTTCATAATAACCG
>Ga0102934_1000723_pt1 | contig 22456 bp, 12 predicted proteins | sample SalPonR2_A_D1_MG_FD_78175 | JGI IMG/M metagenome (GOLD analysis project Ga0102934, IMG submission 78175) | Salt pond soil microbial communities from South San Francisco under conditions of wetland restoration - Salt Pond MetaG R2_A_D1_MG | ecosystem: Environmental > Aquatic > Marine > Intertidal... | reverse complement strand
GGGGGAGGTCGGGGCGGGGGCCCGGGGCCGGGGAGGGGGGGGGGGGGGGCAGGGCGGGCGGGGGGGGGGCGGGGGGGGGGGGAGAAGGGCGAAGGCAGGTGTTACCACCAGCGCCTCCAGAGAGCCGTCGACGTCATCCCTCCGCCCTCCCCCCTCCCTCCTCCTCCTCCTCCTCCTCCTCCTCCTCCTCAACCTTCACCCCGGGGGGCGCATCGGGGTCAGGGAGCCTCCCTCCCCCGTCCTGCGCTTCTCACCGGCGGCAGGAAACCGCACGGGAACGTCAAGATGCACTCAAGGCGCACCAACAGGCGGAGAGGGAGCATCGGCGCCAGCAGTTGGAGTTGCGGCGGGCGGTGGAGCGGCGTAAGCACGAGAACTTACAACGCACTCTCACCTTCGACGATACGCTGGAAAGCCTCTGGAGTCTGAAAGAGGGGGGGCTGGACCTGTGGGGTACCTTTCGCGCGTGGCCGGAAAAGGGGCAGGGGGGAAGGGAGGGCAGGAGGGAGGGAGGGAGGGAGGGAAGGAGGGAGCAGGAGCGGAAGAGGGGGGACAAGGAGAAGTGCGGCAAGAATCGGACGTGGGAGGGTGGAAGTCATGGACCAACAAGGATTTGAAAGATCACGCGTGAGCACTCCGATCCTGTTTATCTTCCGATTGTTTACCTCGTCCTTTCCACCCTCCTCCCTCGGCACCACGTCCCCTGTTTCATCCTTTCCTTACCGACATCGATCGCTGGGAGGAAACGTCTCGCCCCAGGGAGAAGGGTGGGTGAGAGAAGTGGCAAGGAAATAAAAAGTAAAGACTGGGGAGACGCCACGCGCTTCCATAAAGTAGTACGACAGCACAAGGCACCCAAGCCTCCAGAGAGCTAAGAGGGCGACGTGTCCTTTTTTATCGGCGCCATAACAACCAAACGAGAGACAATCCTTTATGTTCTACAATTGCCGATCCTACTTTTCTTCTCTCTCATCATCCTTTCTTTTCTTCTTCCCCTCTACCTGCTTCCCCCCTTCTCCCTCCCCTCCTTCTCCCTCTCCTCCTCCTCCTTCTCCCCTTTCCCCTTCCATACGCAAGTCTTTCATCAGCCTCGCCATCTCCTTACCCCGTCTCCCGTCTTCCTCCCTTACACTCTCTGCTTTTCGTGCCAGCATATCTGGGAGGTAGTCTCGCGCAAATTCCTCCGCCGCCTCGTCGACAGCCCTGAAGAACACATCGATTCCATCTCCGCTAGCGGCGGATACGCCCACTTTCCTGAGAGTCTTGTAAAATTCGTCCAACACGAGGCTCATCGACCGAATGAGAGTGGACATATACCCCATGTCCTCCCCCTGACGATCCAGTCCCTCTTGGAATTTTTCAAAGTCCTCCATCCAGTCAACAGCAAAGGTGTGGGAGAGTATGTCGGTCTTATTGAATGTCAGGACGATAGGAAGGCGCGTCTTGTACAGAATCGAGCACGCGTAGAGCATGTTGCTCATGAATGTAGTCGGTGACGATGTGCGAGGTGTGTCCACTACGTAGACGAGAAGCGTGGGGAATGAGGAGGCGAGTGCCTCCGTTATAATGGCCCCCGAGGCGGACCATGTGAAAACCTCAATCTGTCCAGGTGTATCAACCAGTACGTACTCAAGGTCAGGGGCGCGTTTCTCCAAAATGCTCAAGACTTGATCGAATCGTGTTGCAAAGAGATTAAGACTGGTCATAATGGCGCCATTAGGTCCTAATTCATACTGCTTCATGACTTCTTTGTAGTTCACAGTGTCGCGGATGTCGATGTTTGCGGCGAATGGCACAGACTTTACGGCCGGGTCAAGGTTCACGTAATAGCTTTTCGTACCCTGACTGTTAAGCTCTAGATTGAGACGCTGCACAAGCGTAGTTTTGCCGCTTCCTGCCATACCCATGAATAAGAGAACGATAGGCTTCTTTCGGAAGGGGGGTGGGGAGGTTGGTGGTTCGTCCGTACATGATGGTGGAGACTCATTAGGTCTGACACCGCTGCTTCCGCTCTGCATACCTGTCGTGTCTTTTGAAGGGATAATTGGAGCTGCGAGTGAGGAAGTGAAGTGCTGTGAGATAAAAGAGGAAATGCAGTTGCCGCCTCTCATACGGAGAGCTCTAGCGAGTATCCTAGAGAGCGTAGACTGACCGATAAAATAATGTTTATGAAGGATCAAGCGGAAAAGGCGGACCGAAAGTCGGGAATTCTACAAATTGATATAAAAAGGCTTAACCTTGATGGCCTTCTATTCTATCTGAGCGGGCTAGTAGTCTACGGACTAGGCGCAAAGACTTTCCTCATGAACCGTTTCCTTCTCCGTCACACTTACTCCAGGTGTCCACGTAGCCCATGTCGCGACGCATTGGACAGCCAGTAAACCAAGTGCGGTTGACAAATGTAGCTATGGTACGGATACATAAGGGTGGGAAGCGTTTTGAAATTGCATGTTACCGCAATAAGGTCTTGAGCTGGCGGCAAGGGGTGGAGAAGGACATCGACGAGGTGCTTCAAACCCACGCCATTTTCCTGAACGTGAGTAAAGGTGTTCTGGCCAGCAGCAAGGACTTGATGGATTGTTTCGGTCAAGAGGATGTAGAGGCCTTGTTGCGGCTTATTTTAGAAAAGGGCGAGTATCATCCTTCAGATAAGGAGAGGGAGGCCATGCATGAAAGCTTATACCGAGATATCGCCACCATAGTGGCATTAAAAAGCGTGAATCCTACTTCAAATCGCCCTTACACGGTTAACATGATATTGAGTGGCATGAAAGACATCCACTTCGCAGTGAACCCGACGCGAGGGGCCAAGCAACAAGCCTTAGAGGTAATTCGGAGGCTGCAAGATGTCATGCCCTTGGAGCGGGCTAAAATGCGCCTGAAAGTGGTCTGTCCGACGACGGAAGACCTCGCACAGGTAATCAAGGGTATGGCTTCTTTCGGAATTGATGGAAATACGGTGGAAGCAACGGGCAAGAAAGAAGAAGTAGACCTATTGGTGGATCCGGGATTGTTTCGGAGAGTGGATGAGTTGGTACGAGGAAAGGGCAAGGGTGCCTTGCATGTTCTGGAACTTAATGTGCAGCAGGAAGGAGAGGCAGACGTCGATCTAGAAATTGCGCGAAAGGCGGCCATGCGGAAAGAACAGAGAGATGAGTCCGCGGTAGCCAACACATGTAAGGCGTTCGAAGAAGCGCAAGAAAGGGAAGGGAGAAAGGAAACGGACCAGGAGGGGGAGGCAGGGTTCCTGAGGGGGTCGAATGTCAAAGCTCATGGTGATGAAGACAGTGTCGTTGAAGGGGCAGAGGAACATGTGGACAAACAGGGTAGGGTAAGCAGAGGCAGCAAGAAATCCAAGGCGGCCAGGCGACGGGAGAAAGAAATCTTCCGGGAACGGGAATTGCGAAAAGAAGAAGAATGCAAACGTAGGGAACGACAGGGAGAGGAACGTCCGAAATCGGAGGAAAGCAACAAGAAGGGCGGGGGATCAGAAAGGGGTTCATGGGAAAAAGCGAGGCCCGGGTCGAACCGATTGGCGTGTAACACCTGCCGCGTGGATTTTCAGGATGCCAAGGAATACCGGGAGCACTACCGCACAGACTGGCACCGCTACAATTTGAAACTGAAAGAGAAAGGCGGAGGGCCCGTGTCGGAGGCAGAATTTGAGCTTGTAGATGCGGATGAGATGTTTTGTAGTTATCGCGACATTTGATGTGAATACCCGAAGCATGAAAGTACGTGTGCTGTGTATGATAGGCATCACTTAAATAGAACAAGCAACCACTTAAAGCTCAATTTTTGTTTGCATTCAAGCAAGCCTCGTGGCAATACCCGTGCTGGGGTCGCAGTCAAAGACATCCACCCGTGGGTACGTCTCGCCCATCCTGCTTCGCAAAAATTCTCCGTCTCCACACATCCCTTCCCCGGCCCCTCGACATGCCCTTTCCACTTCTACAAGTGATCGATTGCCAGCCGCGGGTGTGGGTAGGAGCTCCCGATACACGATAGAGGGCATGCGTGTGGGAGCGAGGCCATAATGGTAAGCATCGTTCCACCCTAACCAGAGTTGTGAGTCAGGATCATACAGCTCACAAGATTTTGCTACGCTTGGGTCGCGGGAAAACACGATTGAATATGTCCGGTCATTTTTTGACCACCCCGGGACCTGGGAGTAGAAGCGCTCAATGTCACGGTCCTTTACTTCCTGATACGTCGGCGATGGGTAAAGCATGTCGACGGTGCTTATGGAGATGTATCTAGCGTCGTATGCATCCATCTGGGCAACGCTTGGGGATTTATCTGAAACGTACAACCCTTGAGGGACACGAGGCAGTTTGGCTTGCATCCGAATGACCAAGTTTGGCCCCACCTTGCCCTCTAATGCACACCAATACAGGTATCGAGTGTCGTAATTTGTGTAGCTCGTGATACTTGCCGCATATCCCTCCTCCAAACCAGCACCAAAGAGTATGAGAGATGGAAACAGATCGTCTGATAACTGCGCCATGGGGCATGACGCGGGAGTAGCGGGGAAATGCTTAAAAACTGGATAGAGATCGGTAAAAGTGGCCTGAAAGAGTGCTGATCCAAAATCAGTGCAAGCGGGAACTTCGGTCCATCGCCCGTCATGCGTCAAAAATTCTACTACCGCCGGATCTGTAAAACCCCAAAATTGCTGCTTGGATGTCCAGTTTCTGTCTGCTACTTGTGCAATAGCATCGTCAGCGTCGTACATGCGATATATAATTGTCACAGGCTCCTTTTTATAATTTTGGTCAGAACCACGTTTGACTCTTAGCTCATTCGGCCATCCCTGGTCGCCGCGAACAGTAAGATACACCTCGAAAGTGCCTCGGTCGGCCGGTGTTGCATTTCGATCCGCGAACGGGTTCGTGCCGGTTGCGGGATGGATGTCGCGATCTAGTACGGATGCGATGGGTTTTCCATTGGTAAATTCATAGCTTTGGATGGAAAAATAGCGCATGCCTGGATAGCGTCCTTTTATTTTGTACGTATCAGATTCATAAAAATCCCAAATAACAAGAGTGTGGTAGTACGCATTCAGGTCTAGTAAGCCGAAGCTAGAGGCACTCGGCTCAGTGGCCACTTGCCAGGCGCAGTTAGGCCATTTGACGTCAGTTTTGCCTCGATCTGATGGCATTGGAGCCAAAAAGGGGTATTTTTTATCGAAGTGCTGATACTGCTGGCTGGGATGAGGTACTAAAACGGTAGCACCAGTCATGCTGGGCTCGCCTACAGGAGGTATAGCAAAGTTTGTGGCCTCGAGTACGGCGTCGCTGGCTGAGCTTAAAAAAAAAGGTGGAATATGGAGAATGAAGGCCAAGTAGGATAGTATCGATTTCCCCATAGTTCTGGCCTTGTGTACAGTACAAAGAATGATGAAAGTTAGTTTGGTGAGCTGTCGCTTGTCGTGGTCAATGGGCCGTGGGAACAACCTCCCCTGCCCTTAAGGGAGACAAAATCGTGGTACGTGCTTGCTCGATAAAGCCCAGATTCGTCCTACGCATTTATACAAAAATGCCACCGCTGTTGTGCAACGCAACTACGAGTTAAATCCACTATCGTGCGCTGGCGGAACAACGAGCACGGCCGCAACAACATCGTGTGCAGGGCCCTGCTACCTGGTATTGTTTTGTTTTCTGTAGGGAAGACGTCGCTTCTTTCCGTGTTGCTGACTCGGCGACGAGCATCAGGAAAGCCCAAGAGACCCAACCCTTCTTCGTGCAGGGGAATGTCGTCTGTAGTATTTCGTTATTTTCGTGAAAACGATATTTGTGCGGGGGGTCGAGCTGGTGGGTTGAGGACTACATGCTTGGCACCGGAGGCTGGTTTTCTTTCTTCCCCCTTATGAATTCGCCTCGCGAACCAGAAGCGGCGAATTGCTCATCGCGGAGAACATGACATTTAAATCAGAATGTGCCTTGCATCCTTCACCACGTATCGCTATATCTTGCATCTGAAGTGCTTCTACGCAGCGGTCATGATGAAATTCTTGAGACATTTTGGTGTGTTTTGAGTCCTGTCTTGAAGCCCGCACGGAGTGGCTCATAAGGCGAGGAACAAATGTGATGCCACTCCCACCTCGAACCATTTTTTCCTATGTCCACCCTACGCAGCCACACATTTGAACAGAAGCAATAATGCGCTGCAACTACAAAGCCTGTGGTTTGGGTCTATTGGCTGCGGTTCTCCTGACAGGCTTCCCTGCCTCTGAGGCTGTGGAGACGCTGCATGAGTTGTCGGGGTTCCGCCAGACGCCGAGTTGGCCCGGTCCCATCCCGGCAGTGTCTGAAATAGATATCGAGGCGTACACAGGTCGATGGTTCCAGGTAAGCTGACGGGAGCATAGATTAGATGTGGACACGTTGAAGTTGCGGCCACGCCCTCGATCGACCCGGTGTGCACATTGCCTTGCCCGCGGTTTGCTCGTGTTGGCTGTCGCGCATTCCGTCGTCGCGAATCCGCATACGCCACGGTATTTCTCACCTATGAGTTGTTTGTACCTTTCCGCCCTTTTGTAAGGTCTACACAAATTTCTTGGTTCAATATACTTTTGAACTGGGAGGTGTATGCGTCACGGCCGACTACGGCCTTTTGCCCAACGGCACGGGCATCTCCGTCCACAATGCTCAGAACTTCTTGGAACCGAATGGCACCACCACGATCATCAACGGCAATGCCATGGCCATGAATGCCTCGGAGCCGGGTAAGCTGACGGTGAATTTTGATGCAATTCCGTTCCCTGGCAGCTACTGGATCATCAAATTGGGCCCCATTGAGGACGGTGCCTACCAGTACAGCGTTGTCACGGATGCCTATGCCATCACCCTCTTCATACTGGCGCGCGACCCAGGGTCGTTTGCGGACCTGTACGAGGAGGAAGTGAAAGAATTTGTGGATCCGCTTTTCTCGGGATTTTTGCGCAAGCCACGACTGACCGTGCAAGGCGCAGAATGCTTGTACTCTCCCGAGCCGTCTCCTTCCAATTTGACGGTGGAAGGTGCGGAGGGGAAGGGAAACACACACGACGAGGCTGCGTTGGCCTCCGAGGATGAGGATGAAATGGCCGCGAGTGTGGCTCGCCTCCGCAAAGATGTGCGAAGCGGAAGGCCTCAGAAACACTGATTTGTGGAAAAAAAGACTACCCTTTGTTTAACACATGCAGGGCGGGTATTGAATGTGAACTTGAAAGGGTTGAAGGGTGTGATGCTTGATCATGAACCATTTGTGAGAAAAAACGAGAACAACGAAAGTATGACAGGGCCGTGGCCATGACCGGATGAAATATTTTTTCGAAGGGTTATCAAAAACTTCGATGGGGGGGATTGCGGTAAGAATAGCATGAGGCTCGGGGTAAGGAGAAAGCATGTGTCGTCTGTGTAATGCCTCATGGGATCTTCTGACTTTGATGAGTAGAATCTTTATAGTCAACGTGCTATGACGGAAAGAAAAATTAACCGAAATATGGAGGTGCCATAAATCCTTTGGTTCGATATAAAAAGTGTTTTTTTACGATGGCGAGTGTCCACGAAGAGAAAAGGCTTCATAAGCTTTTTTTGAGTACACTTCTCCGACGGCCCTCAGCCTGCTTGCACATCCATCACGACGTGATCCACTCGCAAGATAGCTTGCAAGCACCAAGCAGGACAGAGCGTGTCATACCCAATGAATTCCGTCCATGTAGGCGACATCAGTCGTTGACAGGTAGGTGAGCGATGGACATTTTCGCTCATACTGACGAACGCCTGATGTAATACCGGATTCATTCTCGTCAGAACGTCTCTGCCTGCTTATGCCCGCGCCCATAAATTTTCGCAAGTCTCCGGGAGACCCCCGGGCTTAATTGAGTCAGGTCTCCAAACCAATTGACTCCGTACTTGCGTTTAATTGTCTAACATTTTTATCTCTGACGAGCATGCCCTTCGTGTCATGCTTCCGTGGTGTCTTCCTGGTGCAATTTCTCGGCAGAGGGCAGATTTGGTGTCCGCCCACACAATGCGAGATCGGGGTTTTAAACATACTTTAAGTCGGCGAATGTACTCAGATCAAGTATTTACCACTACCAAGCATCCAGTCACAACTTTGGAATCTGCCCCTTGACCGAACCTAGACCCCAGCGCAAGTTGTCGGTGCATGTTGCATTACATGGGTGTGTATGCCTGATGAAGTGCCAGCGTACTACAGACATGGGACATAGTCGTTGGCGTCGCTTAGACTGGTTCCGGGCGTTGGGTGGCCGGACCGCGGGCAAGGACGAGTCAGCGTCAAAGCTAGATGTGAGCGTTACTTTTCTTTCTGATATATCCACCACGTTTACTCCTTCGACTCTACAGGCGAGTTCATTGATGGAAAGCCTGTTAAGTTTGTCAAGGGCCCGCCAAAACGACGTATCGTTCAAAGCGAATAGTCTAGTGAGCCAGGGCGCGCGGACGGGAGGGCCATCGTTCAGTTCTGCTGGAGAGAAAGTTACGGCTGCCTTTGCTTCTGCTATAAGCCAGCAGGAGCGTAAAAGCGATCAATATATGTACACTAGCGATGCTTGCAGTCAGGGACAAGGACGGAGGGCCCTGCCGGCCGGAGATGGTTCACGGAAGGGGACTGAGAGAGAACCCATTGAGAAGCAAGAATCGAACACGGCTGGAAGGCATTCATCGCACTCTGGGGACCAACCGCACACATTTGTCAATTATAAACCGGAACCACAACACCAGCACATGCAGCAAGAAAAACAACAGCAGCATCCGCAGCCACAGCAGCAAACCCATGACCAGCAGCATCGACACCAACACGAAGCAAAACAAACACAACAGCTAGAATCACGGCATCAACAGCCAACGCAGAAGCAACCGCCGCAAGTACAATCGTATGCAACACATCAGCATCTAAAACGTTCACAGCCACCTCACTCGCATTTTTCGCAGCCATTCCAGCAGCAGCCGCGGGACGCCGCTTATAAAACGAATGGGCTGGCCCCTCCGAGCGCGCCCTCGTCCCACGCCTCGTCCCCAGGCCCTGCGCCGCTCCAAGGGAATGCAGTCCTGAATGCCAATCGTATATACGGGCGTGAACAGCAGATGCTGATTAGGGAGGATCTCGCGAAAGATGACGAGGACATGCTGTTGGACTCCGAAGATTTGATTGAGGAGGCGCTGAGCGAGAAAGTCAAAGGCCTCGGGACTTTCTACATTCTCATGGACAAGCATTCAAGAAAGCGGAAGCGCGGATTCACTGGCTTGCGCCGCTCGCAGAAGGCAGCCATCGTCAGGTACGACTTTCGAAATCGGTGCCCCACACCGCATGCATCATATTCCAAGCTGCTGTTGTTTTTGCCACGCCTGCTTTTCTCTCTCACCGTCTCAATTTCCTTTTATCATCGCAACAGATCTGCTTACAACATAATCGAAGCGATCTGCGATGTCTTCTGCCCCGGGGAGAAGATGGAGCTCTTGGATGCCATCGTCAATATCCACCCTACCTACCGACGACGTTTTGGGCGCAAGCTTGCTACTACCGGGGTGGGTTCAACCACCTTAGGAGGGAGCGTACCTTCCATGGACAGTTGTGATGGCGGGGCTGGAGTGGATCGTTACTCGACGGGGGAGAGTCTCTATGGCCCAATGGATCACCCCCCCCAGGAGGGCTTCTCGCCCGTGCTGACCATGCTGCGGGAGAACAACTCTTCCCTCTACAACATCCAGGTCTTGGGCCAGGACCTGACCAAGGAGCAGCTCCTGTCCCTATACAAACGTCCTTCCGGGCCCATGTCCTCGTCGGCCCACTCGCTGCCTCCCCAGCACCACGGCCTTGGGGTGAGCCCCTTCCATCTCACCCCGTCCAATCCCCCCAGTGGAATGAGTGGCTTGGGTGGCTTTGCCAGCATGCCAGCCAATGCCAGGAATTTTCCTCTACAGCAGCAACAGACTCCGCTTCAAGGCTTCGAGACCTTCGGCCGGTCTGGGGGTGCCGGTGCCCTTGCCCATGCCGGGGGTCACCTCCCCCGTCCTCCGGCCAACGTCCTGCAGGGCCATACGAATTTTCAGACCGCTCAAACAACCCAGCCACACCCTCAGCATCCTGGCCAAGCCCGCCATTCCTTTTCCCATGCCCCCGCGTCGGGCCCCGCCCCCACCGATGCAAGCGGATGGCCCCAGGCTCTTCCCAGCGGGCAACTTCCGGTCCAAGCTCAACCCCAGCCGCAGCACTTGAACGCGTCGGAAAGCTACTTTCCTTCCACGCTGGGGCCTGCACACTCCCATGCATCCGCTCATACGCCTTACGCGGCCGGGCCCGCTGCCACTGCGCGGTTCCTGACTGAGGCAAAGCAAGCGGCAGCGCCAGCCTCGGGGGCGGGATTGCGAGCAGAGGGCATCGTGGATGGGAACAGGATCAGGAACCCTAGCCATGGCCTTGGGAACACGGGAGGGAATTGGGAGAGGAGCATAGGGAGCGGGAGCGCCTCCACGGGGGCGAACCCAGACGGCTTCCAGGGGATGGGGAGGGGCGGGGTCGAGGGCGGGGGCCCTGCCAAGGAGATGGACCATTTGTCCCGGGTGGCGGCAGGGACCTTGGCGAAGTTGCGGAAGACCACGGATGGAGAGGGGCCGGGTCCTGACACGGACAATGTCAGCGTGAGCAGCAGTCAGACGAGCAATCATTCGGTGTCCACCCACCTTTCTTCGGCCGTGGGGGCGTCTCCACTGCCCACCTCGTCGCTTCCACTCTCCTACCCAGCCAAAGCCGCGCCTGTAGTCATTGATGCCCACGCTTCACATTATAAGACTTTTTCGGCGGACTCAAAAGTGGACGACGTGGGGAACTCAGCGGTTCCGAAGCCGTGTGTGCCTCGAGGGGCCGTAGGTGATGACAAAAAGAGTGATTAGGAAAGGGATGGCAGCAGTGGCAGAGACGGAAGAGCTCACAATCGCAATGCCATCGTTGGGAGGATAACAATCGAAATGAGGAAAACGTGACGAGTGAAGGAGACAGTTTCGACAAAGCAGTAGACTGACCTGAGGACATCCGGCCAATGCAATTGAACATGGTGAACGATACGAAATCTGTTGGGGAAGGTTAATGAAATTGTGGCCATGTCGAAGCTTTAAAAGATGGTAGTCCACCATGCAATGGTGCCGGCGACGAGAGTAGACAGAAAAGGCGTGTCAAAAAAATTAGAAAGACGCGCACACGCAGGGTCACTAAGTATTTGATGCAGGTAAAATCAGCCTTATGGGACGTACACTGTACATTTCTGCTGCCTCAGAGAATTTCTGAAGAGCGACACAAATATTCCAATGCATGGCATCCCGACATGGTGGGGACCATCAGGTCCAGAAGGTTTCGATAACAATAACGGATCATTTGAGTAGAGAAATGCGCACTGAAGGAGAGAGACAGAAATACGAAGAGAACCAGGAGTCGGAGAAACGGTCGCATGACGTGGAAACATTTCTATCGAAGAAAGAGGGAAGTAGTTGACAAAATTCTTCGGAGGTATAGAACACCCTGCTCTACGAAGGGATATGCGTGCGCAGAAGGTGAAATGTCGGGACACAATTCGCGGCGAAAAACATGTCTGAGGCGACGCCAAAAATTTTCTTCAAAAATTCTTAGTTTCTCGGAGAAGGTATCATTTCTCGCGGAACCTTCAAAAAATAAAAAATCGAGCTCGAGGAAAAGAAGTTAGCTCTGGAAATGAAATTCGTCACAACTACTACGAGTAGTATGACTAAGAGATATCGTTACCTGCGTGAAGATCGACGAGCCCCTATTTTGCTACAAGCCACACCTTCTCAGATGATAGTGCCGTCGATGAAATGCGTGTGATCGCGAACAATCGTTGATTGCTGACCACATATTGTGCCATTTTTCTCAAACTTTACGAGCCAACCTCCCCCCCTATCCCTCCGCGCCGACATCGCCGTCTCGTGGCTGTTCCTGCCGGAGGGGAAAATAGATGGCCTCTTTGCACCAAACACGTCATAACACAGCACGTGCACACTCATACTCACCATTGTTTTTTTTGGGTGTACGCACGGCCCCACAGCACGGTTGCACGTGTCAGCAAGGTCGCGGGTCGAGGATACTACATCTCAGCGCTTGGCTTTCGGATGATGCAGCGCAAGAGAGTGTGATACCTCATCTCTTGAAACGCCATTTTCATCAAATCAAGACGTAGTATTCGTGAAATATCCACACATGCGCCGTTCCCTTTCGGAAACAAGCATAGCTGTGCTTTTTCGGTTGGAACGACTTCAAGTAAGCCTTTCGCACCACTTCCTAGATAGCATGCTGAAGTCCCCCGGCCCGACCTCACGACATTTTTTTCTTCTTCCCTCTCCCATTGTGCCCAGGTCGAGGTCGATTCGATAGCACAACAAGTTACTGAGATCGAGAACGCCATAGAAGCTCGGCGAGCAAACGTAGCTCCAGCTTCGGTTCTGGAGGGTTTAGATGCTCTTACTTGTAACCTGAAGGGTATCGAAGCTCAGACGCACGCCCATTCGCACGACCACATTGAAAGCGGACATGAGGAGGCTGGCTTGTTGGCGCGACGGATTCAATCGAAAGGTAGGGCAGTGAGTGAGCGCATTGCCCGCATGAAAAAAGAGCTGCCACTAGCTGGCATGGAGGTAGCAGACGGGGTCTCGGCCCCGGTGGAAGATGAGGAAGGGAGCATGCTGGAATTACCAGACGTCGTTCCATGCAACGGCCACATGGATGACCAAACAGCCCTTCCGCCCCCTTTTGCAAGCGTCGGGGGCTTAGACCCGGGTTCTGTGCGTCGATCCAAGTCTTGCGGGCTGCCCGCCCGGCCGGGGGAGAAGGGGACAGACATGGATAGGGAAACAGGCGTGGAGGGCGCGACAAACATCCACGCTGACGAGGCACGAAACGGTCAGGATCATTTGGAGGACGAAAGGTCAGCGTGGCACTCGGAGACGGAGCTGTACTCCTGGGGCAGGACAGATTTGGGCTCCTCCTTCCAGTGTCTAGGTCCCTTCGGCTCGGAGGGAGGGGGAGGCTTGTTCCAGATGGAGGTGGAAGAAGGGAAGCGGGAGGAAGCAGGGACGGCTGCCGGTCACGGTCCGAACATGCTCGCGTCCACGCGCCAATATTCTCGGAGCCTGTCCTTGCCTACGGCCCCCCTGTTTGCGCCGGTGCAAAGTTGGTACAGTCGAAAGAACGTGGTGAACCTGTGCAGCACGCTCTACCACACGGTGGCAGTGACGCTGACGGGGGAAGTGTATGGCGCGGGGGTGAACGAGGACGGGCAGGTGTCGCCGGACAGGCAGGAGCCTCAGCTGTGGACACCGGTCTTGGTGGAACCCCTCTTGAGCCAGCGGGTCACCATGGTGAGTTGCGGGGACAACCACACCGCCTGCTTGACGGCGTCCGGGGCGGTGGTTTCCTTCGGAAACAACGAGGTGGGCCAGCTCGGGCACAGCGCGGACGCCGCGTCCTCCCAGCGCGTCGGCCCCAGGACCGTGGTGGGCCTCGGGTCCCGGATGGTCAAACAGGTCGCTTGCGGTTACCTGTTCACGCTCCTCCTCACCTCACAGGGGGAGGTTTTCTCGTGCGGGGTCGGAGAATGTGGGGGGCACGCGGACGGGGCGAATCGCTTCCAAGCCGAGCGTGTGAAGGCCCTGCGGTACGTGCCCGTGTCGGGGCTGGCGACAGGGGCCTCCCACGCGCTGGCCATCACGGTGACGGGGAGGCTGTGGGCCTGGGGCCAAAATCGACACGGGCAGGCGGGCGCAGGCGCAGGCGTGGAGGTAGTGCAGGAGCCTCAGCAAGTGCTGGAGACGGCGGGAGTGCGCTCGGCGGCCTGTGGAGCCTTCCATTCGGTCATCCTGGGGGAGGACGGACGGGTATGGGCCTGCGGGAAGAACCACCGAGGGCAGCTGGGTCTGCCCAGCACGGAGGCGGTGGGCAGCTCGGAGGGCGGGGACAGGATCGAAGGGGAAGGCGATCGAATGGAAGAAGGGAAGGGGGATGAACAAGACGGAGACATAGAAGGCGGCGTGCCTGCTGCGTCGTGCTATCACGTCCCGACGCTGGTACGGCAGCTTGAACCCCTGAAAGTGTGCATGGTGGCCTGTGGCGATGCACACACCCTGGTCTTGACCGAGGCGGGGGAAGTTTGGTCTCTGGGCTCCAATAGCCACGGTCAGCTTGGAACGGGGATGCCTTCCCGGGCTTCCTCCATGGCATCGGCGTGGCAATGGCGGGCGCAGAGGGTCCCGGGCCTGGACAAAGCACGTGTCTTTATGGTGGTCGCGGGGGGGGAGCAAAGTTTCGCCGTAGGCCTGGGGACAGGGGTGGCCACGCCGTCGAGAAGATCCGAACTCCCAGTCCTTTCGAGGGATGTCGATGCGCGGGAGCTGGTGCGGAAATTCAGTGTCACCAAGCCGGCCGCTTCGTGTGTCGGCGTCGGCTATCTCCTTTCCCTGATTCACGGCGCCGCCCGGGCTTCGGACATGGACACCTTGGAGCGCACTCTGATCGACGTGTTTTCGTCCCCCTCTTTACTTAACGGGAGCTTCCTGACGCTTCCTACGTCGTCCTCCAGGGTGGACAAGGAGGAGTTGGACGGCAATGGCTGTATATTTCCCGACTCACACGTTGGCAACAAGATTATCGACGACATAATCCGAGCTCCCGTGGGTGGTGCCGAGAGGGCGGCTGGCGAAAAGAGCAACGCAAGAAGCAGCAGCTGCGGCACACTGAGCGCGAGTGCTTCGGGTCTGGCTGTGCAGGGCCTCGAGGCCGTCTACGTCCGAGCAATGAAGCTCAACTCTCCGCCCCTCCTCTCTCGCCTGATGCAGGCCATGTCAGGGGCCTTGGACAACCTGGTCTCGGATGCGAAGAATCTATCAGATCCCGACTCCCTCCGTTGTCTTTTGGCCTACTGGCAGTGCCCCCTGAACAGCAACACGGCCCTTTCCAAGGACACGTTCCTCAAGCTCTGCGAGACCGTCGTCAGCCTACCTCTTTCCGGGCGACTGCTACTATTGCGCTTCGTTCGTGCCGACTATCCACCGCATTTGTTCGCCACCCGACTTTTAAGGCCTCTCCACACCCACATTGAGTATCATCTGCGTATCAATTTTGGCAAAGGTCGAGCCGTGCCAATATTGGTTGTGACCATGAGTTATCTCTTCATGGCGAGCGAGGGGGGAAGCTGGGAAACGACAAGCACCGCATCGGGCCCGTGGGAGACAGAAGACAAACAACGTGGGCGCTTAATATCGCCGGATCAATTTGCAAACACGGCCGTCTCCGCTTTGCCAGACGAGTCGCTTCTACATGACTTGAGGACGTGGAAGGCTGTGAAGGAAGAGAAGAATATGAATCGAAATGTTTTCACCTTCTGCCGCTACCCCTTCTTACTGAGTGCGGAGGCAAAGCGTCGACTTCTGTACGGAGAAGCTGTCTTGGAGCAGCAGCAGGCGGCTCAAAAGGACATGATGCGACAAATGTTTCAAGGTGGTCCGGTGATGCCTTACTTGGTGCTTCGGGTCGACAGGAACCATTTATTGAATAGTACGCTGGCCCAAGTTGGGCAGTGTGACTCGATGACGTTGAAGAAACAGCTCAAAGTGTCGTTCCTGGACGAGGAGGGAGTGGACGAGGGGGGTGTGAAGAAGGAGTTCTTCCAACTCTTGACGGCCCAACTTTTTGATTTTTCCTACGGCATGTTTAAGATGACCGAGAGTAAGAGGGATTGGTGGTTTAATTCATCGGGCACCTCCTTCGGAGATCCGCAAGAGTACCAACTGGTTGGAATACTGGTGGGGCTTGCCCTGTACAACTCTGTCTTGCTCGACTTGCATTTTCCTTTAGTCGTCTACAAGAAGCTGCTCGGTCGGCCGGTGGGTCTCTCCGATTTAGGAGAAATAGAGCCAGAGCTTATGGAGGGGCTGCTAAAATTGTTAGACTACGAAGAGGACGCAAAGAATACCGGGGAGGAGGGAGCAATGGCGAAGGTGGAGGATGTTTTCTGTTTGAATTTCGAGGTGGATTGGGTGGAATTTGACGAGGTGAAGAGACATGAATTGAAGCCTGGGGGTAAAGATATTGAGGTGACAGCGGCGAACCGACATGAGTATGTTGACCTGTACGTGCAGTGGGTCCTAGCGGAATCGATCGCAAAGCCCTTCGAGGCCTTTAAGGCAGGCTATGACCACGTGATGGGTGGCTCGTCGATAAGCCTGCTGCGGCCGGAAGAGCTCATGCTTCTCGTTTGTGGTACGCCTCATCTGAACTTGCATGAACTTGAGGCGGTCGCCAAGTATGAGGGCGGGTACGAGGCAGAGCATCCAGTGATCAAAGCATTCTGGTCGGTGGTTCATGAGATGGACCTGGCGTCACAGCGGAATTTCTTAATGTTCGTGACGGGGAGCGCCAAGGCCCCTATTGGAGGCTTAGGCCGCCTTGCTCTCTTAATTCAGAGGGCGGGTCCCGATTCAGATCATCTGCCTACAGCCCATACGTGTTTTAACACACTTTTGTTACCAGAATATGGCAGCAAAGAGAAATTGAAGGAGCGTTTGATGAAAGCAATCTCGGAGTGTCGAGGTTTTGGTTTGCAATGAAGGAGGTAGATCGGAGAAAGGGAAGACTTCGGCCGAGACATGTACAGAAATGAAGTTGGGATGTTTGAAGAAAAAGCATCTGGCAAGTGCCGTTGGCAGATATACATTGACAAAGCTATCTTTACGTGTGATGATTGCGTGCTGCGATCATCGACGGGAAATAATTCGCGAAACATCTGCGAGGGCGGACGCTCCTGTGGGGAGTTTGAAGTAATTTAAACAATTGTATTCAAAGAGTATACCGAGTCACCATATTTGACCTGGACCTCTTGCATACTCCTCACATTGTCGTGCAATAATTCCTTATCGGCTTCTGCAATATTAACGAAACTTCTCTTGTGCAGGCGCTACGGTCGATGACTTCGTATCGTTTCCTGTCCAATTTTCATGATACATGACTTCGACTGTAGCCTGACGATTCCTCAAGCCTCAATCAAACATAATCTTTTATTTTTGCATGAGTCATTGTGCGAAGCACTGCCTAATCTTTTCCCATTTTCTTCTCTCATTTCACCCCTCACAACTGATCGATTTGGAGAACCTCCTCTTCTCCGCTATCCGATGCTTCGCCCGGTAACGAGATAGAAGGGGCCAGCTGTCCCCCTCCTCCGGTGTCCTCGCCCACAAATATCAAGGGCTGATCCTCCCCTCCCCTATTCCCTCCAAACCCACCATCCATACCCAGCGGAGGGGAGAGAGGCCCGAGGAGGACCGGTGGCGGTTCTTGAGAAGGGGGAGGGGGCAGTAAGATGCCCCTGCCCCCCGCAATTCCCTCTGTTCCACCCACCTGGAGCTCGCCTTTCGATTCCCGCTTATTTCCCCTCCCGCGCGCCCCTCCTCTACCTCTTCCTCCCCCCCGTCCACCCTTCATCTTGTTCGCCTTGCGTTGCCTCCGGATAGAAGTTGCATTCTGGACCACGATTTCTGCCTCCAAAGCCGCCATGGAACTTTCATCCAGACTCCTGACCCCTTCGATCACGTCCGCTTGAACGGCCCTGACATATTCCAGAAGCACCCCCCCGCCCCCTCCTTCCTCCGCCTCCACTGTCTCCCGAACGATCGTCGCAAAGTCGTCCAAAAGCTCCTGGCGGCTTTCGTACCTGTAATCTGTGATCTTCTTCTTCACCCTTTCAAGGTCCATCCCACGGCCTCTCAGCCTTTTGAAAGGCTTGGCGTACGGCTTTGTTTCCACTCCACTGTAAATCACGTCGAACTGCAGATTCAACAGCAAATGGGGCTTCCGCTGCGTTTTCCTCCCGTAAGACCCACTGCCTCCCCCTGCCCCTTCTTCTCTACCTTCCCTGTCCGCGCCCTCACTCCCTCTGGCCCCCAGTTTCAGGTACTGCCTCGAGTAGAGCATCCTTGCTTCTTCGTCCTGAGCACGCTTCTTCTGCTGCTGCTGCTCCTTGTGCTCGGTGGCCATCTTCTTGAGGGAAGAAATGTTCAGGGTCACAGACGCCCTTTTCCTTTTGCTCGCCTTCTGTTTGCCCTGGACTGACAACACCAGCTTATTTCCTCCCACGGTCCACTCGTCTCCCTCCCCTGCTTGTCCCTCCTCTCCAACAGCCAACCCCGCCGCCTCCCGTTTTCGCGCCCTTCGCGCCTTTTTCCTGAGTTTCTCCAATTCCTCCGCACGCTGCATGCGGACTCTCTCCACCTCCTCTGGCTGGAACAGAAATTCCACCCGGTACCTCTCGGTCCCGTCCACGTCCGTCTCTTTGATCAACCTCTTCACCACCTTCCGAGGGCGTTGCCAGGTTGGTAATGCCACCCCAGCCATGAGCGCTTGTTGTTGCCGCGCGATTTCTGCCTCCTGCCTTTGCTCGGCCAAAATGCGCGCCCGTTCCGCCAACTCTCGTTGCACAGTCAAGGCATCCGCCTCCGTCTCAAAAGGACCCTTGCCCCCTCCCTCCATTCCTCCTCCCCAGCCCGCCCGCGAGCCTTGCCCTTGCCCTTTCTCGGGAGCGCCTTCGGGATCATCCAAGTCCAACTCCATGCCGGCCATCCCCTCCTCGTCTCCAAACGCCCCGCTTTCGTCCGTCAATGCGTTCAACTGCTTGTTCCAGATCCGGTCACAAGCCGCCACGTACTCCAACATCCCTGCCCGGACCCCCCCCGCCCCCTCGCCCGCGTCCACATCCAAGACTACTTGCACACGGACCTTTTTGGGCACTCGGGTGAGCTGCATCACTTCCTCGAACTCCGCCCCGTACCCGGCCGTGGACAAGCGGTGCTGGGCGATTCGCCGTAAATGCGGCACGCTCCATACATGTGTCAAAATTTTATTCATCATCGCCACCCCCATGCGGACTGGCGGGGTCTCTCCGATGATCTCCTGCAAGGCCGGATCGAGCGTAGGGAGCACTTCCTTGAAGGACCGCCCCGCTTCCCGTTGGTGCCGGGGAAGGAAGGAAAAGCCTTCGCCAATGCCCGATGGATCGCCCAAGCCCGTCAATTTGAAAATGCCTCCATAGGCCTTCTCATTCGTGATGGCATGGTAGAAGTGGGTCAAGCTCCAGGGGGCCAGGTACAACTCATCCAACAGATATGCACCCACCGCAATCAACTGTCGGACTTCTTCGTACAGGACCTGCAACATATTAGCGACTTCCTCTGCCTCCAAACCCCGTTCCCCCCCCTTCAGAAGTTCGGCGGACCGCCGGGCTTTCTCCGCCCGCGCCTGTCGATCTTGCAACAAGCACTGCAGGTTCCTCGCCAAGATGGGCTCGATTCTAGCAGGGGCGAAGGATGTCACCCTGCCCACGATGGAGATCCCTTCCGAGAGCAAGCGTCGCACGCCGCTGCACATACTTTCAAAGATGCAGACCTCCTCTGGGGAAATCTCCCTGAGCACGTCCTCCACCACCACGTCGTTATTCAGCGACCAATGGTTCTCCGTGTGCTTCCCTTGGAGTTCATGCGCCACCTGTTTGAGTTGGTTCAAGACCAACACAGCCTTCTCTCGCTCCTTGTCCCGCCCTGGGCCTGCGTCGGGCAAATAATCCGCCAAACCGTCGAACAATCTCACCAGATCTATCACGCTCACCCTCCTGTCCATGTCCGCCCCCCTCTCCCCTCCATGTAGTTTGACCACCAGGGCCAATTTGATGAGGCGGTCCCGAAACTCCCGAAAACGTCCGTCGTCGGGATGGAACACCTCCCGCAACGGCTCCATTTGCCCCGACAAATACACCCGAGGAATCTCTCGTACGGCGTAGCACTCACTTTCCCCCGCGCTTTCTCCCGTGAGAGGCTCGCGGACATGCTTCGGATGGCTTCGCACCAGCAAAAAATCCGTCGGCTTGGCCTTATGTTCAAAGAGAGGGGCCTTGTACAGGTTGTTGAAAAGGGCGAGCTGGCGCATGCCGTCCTCGATCTGCCCAATGAAGGGGGAGGGATCTTCGGGATACAGCACACAGGTCTGTCCCTCCTTGAAATCGGGCACCCCAGCGTGCACCCGGTCCAAGTCCATCGCCACGCTGCTCGCGCCCAGATTCTCGCGTGTGATCCGCGGCGGTCCCCGACTTTTGCCGCCACCGCCCCCCAGCCCAGCCGCATGCCGCTCCAGCGCCATGGCGCGCTCTGCTTCCACATTCTGAGGGGACAACCGCCACAGGTTGAGGAGCTTGCTGGCCATGCCTGGGTTCGAGAGCAAAAGCGGACGTTCCTCCGGGTATTCTACCACGACCAACTCCCCCTCGTAGGCATTGAGGTCCTTAGTGGTCCGGATGGTCCGGGTCGACATGGGATGTCCCCCGGCCAAGGCCCCTCGGCCGCCCCCGCCGGCCTGCCCGCTCTTGTCCTTGGGCGTTCGCAAGGTCCAAGACAAATCCTGGAGGCGCAGGGGCAGGCGGGGCCGGTGGAAAGACCGTAGGACGTCGGGAGGAAGGACCAAGCGGGCGGGATCGGCGATGGTGGTTTCGTGGCGAAGGGCGCATTCTGCGTGCTCGATGGAGGGGACTTGCAGAGTCCGGTGCCGGCCAAATTGCTGCTGTCGCTGCTGTTCTTCGGGCGTGAGCGACGCCGTCCGGGTTGACGACATGAGACCCAAGGCGTGCAAATCGGTGCGAGGAAGAGAAGGAGTCTCCCAGTATATCCGAGGGTCGTTGCGGTCGATGATCAGGCGGTCCCATGGTAAAGGGGCTTGGGAACGTGGCCCTGGCCTCTGCTCCCTGACGCCACCCCCGCCTGGCAGCCATCGGGAGAGGGACCGAGCTCTCTGCGACACCTTCGGCTTCCCCCAAATGATGTTTCTCGTCCAGCGTTGCCCATTGAGCTCTGCGTTCAAAGGGAAAGGCGCCTGGAGGACGCGCTCAGCCTCCTCTGCCAAAGTGCTCGCGTAGAGGGAAAGCCGCGGGCTACTACTTTCCTGCTCACTGCCCAGCCCGGCCACTCTCGCCCCTGCGCCCAGACTAACCATGGCCGCCGCCTCCCTCCGTTTTGCTGCCAAGATCCATCGCAGGCGTTCCCGACGTGTCTCGTCCGCCCGATGCCGCGCCAGAATCACCCGCAGGTCCCCCATCTCTTCTTCTCCCCTTCCCTTTCCCTCCCCCTCCGTTCCCCCCCCATCGCGGCCCCTTTCCTCTTCGCCACTCACGAGCGCATTCCCTGCCTGCGGGCTCGGGACGATGTCCGCAGAGGCCTCGGCGGAGAGCACTTCCTCCTCGAGCCCTTTCCCCTCTTCCTCTTCGTCCTCTTCCTCCCCCCCTCGACCTGTCCCCCACTGGATGTTCCTCTCCCACATGGCTTGGGTCAAGGGGTGGAAACGGCTGCCCACGGATGTCGTCCACCGCCCACCAGCCTGCTCGCCATCCGTTTGTGCCGAGGTGCTATTCCCTTCGCTGATGCGAAGGAGAGAACAGTCAGGAAGCGGCTCATCTCCTTCCTCCTCCCCCTCTCCCTCCTCCCCCTCCTCCTCTTCCGTATTGCCCTCCTCCTCCTCAAGCGCCTCGCCTCTCCCATCGACCAGCGCGGCATACTCCTGTCTTCCTGTCGCCTTCATCCCCTGCGAGACAGAGAGCCCCCCCGCCTCCCTCCCTCCTCCTCGCCCCTCCCTAGACAGCCCCGCCCCACTCCAGGCGTCGTTCCCTCCATCTCCCACTGGCCACCCTTCCTCCTCTCCCTCCTCCGACTCTTTTTCGCTCCCGTCTTCTCCCCAGCCGTCCCCCTCTTCCCCTCCCTCTCCCGCACCTCTCCGCCACACCTCGCCCACGTCCTCCGCTTCCTCCAACCTCATCCCTTTGGGCCGCTCCAGCTTTGCCGACACGTCCTCCCAGGTGAGTGTGGCCATCACCCGCAGAGCTGCGAGCCCCCCCGACCGCTCGTAGGCCTCCTCCTCGAGTTTCACAAAGTCCGGTACACCGTCCGGCCCCTCGCCCACGAGCAAGGGCACCAGCACAGCGGGGTGACACCTTCCGCCGCTCCCTTCCTGCCCCGCTTGCATGGTCAGGTCGCCTTCGTAGCCCAGCGAGTAGGACCGGTGGTAGGACGGGCTTCGGTGGGGGGAAAGTGGTGGAAGGGGGGAGGCTCGGGCCCCGGCACTGACGTGAGAGAGACGGGACTCCGAGTACCGGCGTTCGAAAGGAAAATGGATGCTGGGGCCGCTGCTTCCCTGGTAGGAGAGGTAGTACGGAGTTTGGGACGGGGAGAGAGAGTGTGCAGTGCCCCAGTCTTGTTGCTGATGTCGGCGGGAGGAGGAGTACCGGTCCACATCGAAGGTACTTGAGTACGGGGAGAGGGGCGAGGACATGCTGCTGCATGGAGCCCAGAGTGTGAGGATGGGGAAAAATGTGAATCAATGATGCGAAGGGGGCTGATTCAGCAAAACATGGGCTTCACGC
>Ga0102934_1000721_pt1 | contig 22457 bp, 26 predicted proteins | sample SalPonR2_A_D1_MG_FD_78175 | JGI IMG/M metagenome (GOLD analysis project Ga0102934, IMG submission 78175) | Salt pond soil microbial communities from South San Francisco under conditions of wetland restoration - Salt Pond MetaG R2_A_D1_MG | ecosystem: Environmental > Aquatic > Marine > Intertidal... | reverse complement strand
GGGCCCGAAGGCCGGCCCCCCCCCGCACGCGGGGGTGCCCCCCCCCCCGAAAGAAGATGCGGATCCAAACGCCCCTTGTCCTGTCGCCTGCGTTCCGGTTGATCCCGCCTGCGAGCCAAACCCCCCGCCAGTAGAGCCGCCGCCGAAGCCGCCAGCGCCTCCAAAGCCCGTGCTCGTCCCCCCGAAGCCACCAGCGGCGCCTGGACTAGAAAAAAGGCCACCAGACGTGCCTGTCCCTAGACCGCCAGTCCCTCCAAAGCCTCCTGTGGTTCCGCCACCGAAACCTCCCGGCGTGGTGGAGCCGAAGGCCGGGTTCGTGGAAGTCGACGAGCCGAATTTACTGCTCGCACCTCCAAATCCCGTGCTCGTCGCCCCTGCCCCGCCTCCAAAGGGCGAGACAGTGCTAGCATTGCTTCCGAAGCCACCCTGACTCGTCTGTCCGAATCCACCTGTGGTTCCAAACCCGCCTTGTGCCGACGGAGTCTGGGTCGTAGGGCCCCCGAATGCCGGAGTCTGAGACGCCCCGAACGCAGGTGTTGTCTGCGCGCCGCCAAATCCTCCTCCAGGCGTTGACGTGCCAAAGCCTGTCCCTGTGTTGCCGCCGCCACCGAACGGCGTGCGCCCAAATCCTACGAAAATTTCGCAAGGGTAAGGATAGGAGAGAAAGAGCGTGACTAAATGAGTACACTGTGACGAGATTTATAGAAGACAAAAATGGAACGAACGAGCCTCTCCCACCACGCAATGACAATGGATCTTACCTCCTCCACCAAAACTCATACTTGCTTTACTTATTTAAGACGCTTGCGATGACACCAAACCAGTGCTCTAAACAGAGCTGGACACCTGAGGGGTGGTTCTTCGCTGAACTCCTCCTTCGGCCACTCTCCAGGCAGAAAGTGCAGTTCACGCACACCACAGACAAGTATACGTCGCCTACATGGAAGGAATATGCAGAAATAAAAAAATGAGGCAGGGTGGCAGCGACATGACATGTGATACCACTGGACGCAGCCCCCGGAGATGCTTGACTAGGGTGGAGGGGGGGTCAGGCGCGGGCCCGGGGGCGCTTTCCGGGCCAACCTCCCGCCCTAGCCACCCAGCCGAAAGGGTCTTTCCATGGATTGCGGAGAGAAAAATCGTGACTGAACAATCGATTTGTAAGGTTTGACCGGCGGTATGGACGAGGTCACCTGAAGGCGAACGTCTCCGTCCTCCGATGGCGCCACAGCATTGGCGGAGGGAGAGCTGTCCTTGTCCGCCCGACAAAACTCCAATAATGCCTTCATTCGCCGCCTTGCTCAGTGCAACACCCCAAGCAAACCCGTGGCAAGTCGCTTTGTTTTTCCCAATTTGATGCTTGCTTATGGATGGATGTGCTGTCCTGGGGGCATGGGGTATCCATTCGAATGCTTTTGTGGGAAAAAGAATATGAACGGCTGACACGGGATGACACCTTCAGTTTTGTCCAACGTTGTAACATATGGGCACTTAACAGAAAATCAATTAAACGAAAGCTTTAATTAACTTATTAAATCTATCGCTACGTTCTACTCTCTGAAAGATTGCCATGTCGGGCTTCCTCGGTGCGAACTGCCACGGCAAAGGCGGCGTGCGGCTACTCAAGGTAAGAAAGAGATGGCTGAGGGTTACAAATAGGTGCCCAAAATTCATTTTGTTATGCTTGGAGGAATTCATGTACAAATTTGAAGGCTTTCTTGAAGACTCCGAATCTGGAGGAGCATGAAATGTTTGTTGTGGAAGGACTCGACCTCCACCCTATTTGCACATGTAATACCGCCACGTGGCACGTCATATGCTAAAACTAGCGCGCGCTTCAAACCCTTTGGCCGTGACGGAAATTTCACGACCGTCAAACGGAAATGGACAATTACCAGATTCTCCTTGATGTAACATGTTTATTTTTAATATTTGCAGCTTCATCGTCAAGGCGATCGCCACGACTTTATCCAACTCACAGCACAGATCCTTCTGACGGTGAGTGAATGCGGGATGTGCTTTAGCTTTTCAGGCAACAATGTATGCCTTCAAATAAAATGAATGCCAATTCTTTGTTTGTGACACAATTGACAGGGCGGGGTGGACGAGGCATTCACAAAGGCAGATAACCGAAATATCGTCGCCACAGATACTGTCAAAAATACGGTTTACATTTTGGCGCGTCGCCATCAATTTGCCTCCATCGAAGAATTTGGAATCATTATTGCAAAACATTTTCTTGCCCAGTACCCAGCGATCGTCACCAAAGTCGATGTGCAGCTGGTCAAAGATTTGTGGACCCGCGTTGTAAACAAGGACTCTCACGGTCGCATTGCTCAGCACAATCATGCTTTCATAAAAGTAGGACCGCAAACCACGCACACGCAGTAAGTCCCAAACATGCATGCTATAGCTTGGTGTCCACTTCATTGTCCTCATACCAATATTTTTCCGCAGCATCGTAGCCGAGAAAGTAGGCGGCTCTGTCGTCGTATCTGTGCGTTCTGGTACGTTCAATACGTTTGCAGTCTACAGCTTCTATACTTGTAATTGTTTAATTCGCACTTTTTCCCAACACTTTGTGTGCTGAAGGCATTCGATCTCTGATTTTGCTCAAGACGACCCAGTCGGGCTTCGAGAACTTCCACCGCGACGAGTTTCGCGCGTTGGGGGACACGAACGACCGGCTTGTGGGGACCTCGGTTGACGGGGAATGGTCCTTTAGCGCCGCCACGATTGCGTCTCGCCCAGACTACGAGGCTTTGAATAAGACAGTCCTCGACACTCTCATCGACGAGTTCGCCGGCCCCGCAGACAAGGGGGTGTACAGCGTATCGGTGCAGCAGACTCTCTACGACATGGGCACTGGCCTCCTCGCCAAGGTTCCCGGCGTGGACAAGATCGAGCTTTACATGGTACGTGCTTGGAGTCCCGTTCACTCATAGATTCGCAGCCGGGATTAACAGTATACCTCGTTGCTTCCCTCTCTTTCCTCCGTGATCGAACGAAGCCAAACATCCACAACATCCCTGTGGACCTCTCAAAATTTCGTATCGAGAATAAGGATCACAGTGGGAAGCCTGACATCTTTCTGCCTATGGACGACCCCCACGGTATGATCAAGGCGATCATCGAGCGGCCTCGAGGAGCGCGTCTGTAGCTTGCGATGTCTTTGGAGAGGCTAATGCAGCACATGCTATGAGACGGGGACGACTTCAGAGTTCAATGCGCCTCGAAAAGAGGTTTTCAAGGTCTAGCCATTGACCAGGCGCATACCAGACAAGATACCTTCGTGTGGATGACAGGGAAATTTATTAGAAAGTTTTTCATAACAATTGCTATCCTTTCATCCCTCACGAACCAGGGCGTAGGGGCCATCAGCTGGATTTTGTAGATCCGGGACGTGTGCTTGGGCCGGAAATGAAATAAAAAAGGGCACGCATGGGAAGAGTAGTTTCTGGGGACAAAATCAGCATTTCTTTTTGCATCTTCTCTCAATCTTTCATGAGAAATCTAAAACGTATTATGGGCGCTTTTGGTAAAAGCATTACCAAAAAATCTCCGCGGAACTGGTGTCTTGGAGAGGGTCTTCTACCAGTCTTCCTTCCCGCACAGAGATCAGACCAAGCACTGTCAAGGGCCAAAATATTGTTGTGGTCGTGTCGCAGCCATGTTTTGCTGTACTACATGAGCGCTATGTCAAGAAGACCTGTGTAAACTTCACCCATGTTTACCGTTGGGGTAATGTTCGCACCCCCAAAAATAAGAATCTCGTCAAAAATATTCTTTAAATTCGAACGTCGTTGCCCATATGGGACGGCGCACTTCTCTCCCTGTGATCTATTGCATGTCCAGAGGTCACGATTCTAAGCGTGACAGCATGCTCGTGAGAAAGGACAAGAAAGTATTTAAGCATCTTTAACGGCCGTGCGTTAAGTAGTCGTATGCCATGTAGGGAGGTTAATACCTGCCCCTCCTATCTCAACTCACTCTTTCCCCTCAACGCAGCAGCAGAAAGCGCCAACGCTATCATATAATCTTTACAGAAAATGAAAGGGGGAACCGGGCCACTTATTTTGGTCGCACTCTTTAGTTCCCTGGCGTATGGCATCAACTTGTCGAAGTGCTTCATCAGGATAAGCAACCGTACGCGTCCATTCAGGGAAACCATCCGAACGACAACCTCTCAACATGCCCGTGCTGAAAGTGTGGTTGCCTATCATTCATCGAAAATGCAATTGTCATTGTCGTGGTTCAGTGGAAGGAGCGAAAAAAGCAAAGAACCCCGGGTTCTTGTGAGTGAAGGTAATGTTACGAAAAACTTGTGCAATGTGCCGAAGGTCTGCAGAATCCAATTTAAGCGCTTTTCGGTGGTTTAAATCGTTCCTACACTGACTTGATATATTGAAATGTAAAAACATGCAATGCCATTTCTCACCAACATTTGATCCGTGCCCAATTCAATATGAAAGGAATGGAACTGTTTCGTCGAGGGGATGTAGAGGGCTCAATAATGTATTTTGACGAGGCGCTTCTTCTTGGCGGCGCGCAACTTGAGCCTTACCTTTGGCAGCGGGGACTATCACTTTACTACGCTGGACGGTATAGGGAGGGCGCAGAACAATTTCGTGAGTATGGGTGAACTAAGGATTATCATAAGCATGCAAGTGACCCATCTACTCCATTTGGAAACCCCAACCGCAGGCAAAGACGTCGCTGTGAACCCTGCGGACACAGAAGAAGCCATCTGGGCCTTTCTGTGTGAGGCACAGGTTGACGGCTTCGAAGAAGCACGAAGAAAAATGTTGATCGTGCAGACAGACCCTCGTCCTTACATGCGTCGGGCTTACGAGCTTTTCAAAGGCACGTGTTCGGAGGAGGATCTTGCCAAAGAGGGAGCCAACCTGTCATCTCCCGCCGCATTTTATGCCCTATTATACCTGGGGCTATACGCGGAGGCGCGTGATGAGGCCGACAAAGCCCGGAATTACATTCATGCCAGCGTCGCCACGCCCTACGGGAACGCCAATCGCGACTACATGGCTGGCTTAGCACGGGTGCACTTGATCATTCGAAAATGGATCTAAGAGGAACAATTGAAGTCGACGCGCAAATGGGAAAGTCCTTGTCTGCATTTCGAACGGTCTTGAATATTACTGGTGACTCACTCCGGACAATTTCTCTCATTCCTAGTAGCGATGCGATTTACATTCTGTTCTAATAACCATCCCCGAAATTTGAAAAGCACTTGGCCCGTTAAAAATAAGGCTTGATACCAAAGGAAAGAAATGTGGAATACCTCTAAGAGCTTCATTGATTCATAAATCCTTGAACTTTTTCTTTTTCCTCATCGCTATGAGAGCTAGTTTCCCGCAAACGAGTATGAAACAATCCCAAAGTCCGCAGGAGCACTTCTACTCAGTGAAGTACACTCAAACTAAATGATCACGTGGTCCGGGGGGGCGCCGAGGGCTCCGGTGGCTGCTGGCGGGCACAAGCTTCGGTCCCGCCCCTCTCTTTTGATACGTCTACCGCCGCCTCTCGAAGGGGCTGCGCGAATATGTATATTCCAGTTGCTACGCCTAATACAACCGCAAAAATATTCATGTAGTTTGTCTCCGAGCGTGGTCTGAAGCCCCTCAGGCTCTGCCGGCCAAATATCATGTTCTGGGACACACGTTGAAGAGGTGAGCAGAGCAAGCCGTAGTTTTCAGAGCGTCTCAGGTTCTCCCGGCTACGAGTGATGGTCTTGTCCCTATTATAGTATATCCCCCCTTGAGCAAAGCTGTTAAGATGGAATATGCTCTTCGTATTGAAGCAAAAATGAAGAACGATTTTTGATGCTAAGCTTATTAATGCTATCTCACATGGGTACTATGCTAACATGCTTCTGGACGCCACTAGCAATGCACAGAAAAGCCAGAAGTGGACCCCTCCTGTGTGCTCGTCCCTGGGAGGACTAGTGTAGAGAAATTTGATACACACAGGATGCCGCTGCCCATTGCTGTCCAGCTTTGGGAGTAGGACGAGCATCACGGACTCTGATGGTAGCTTTCAGCTAACCTCCTGCCTCCAGCCTAGCAGCACTGACAGGTCGCTTCCGAACTCTTCCAACATGCCGATTACCGTTGTAGGGGAGCAACTCACGCAAACAGGAAAAAAAATAACACATATATGTCTCATTGGCATCCAGATGGGAATAATTACATTTGTATGATGCATTTCTACTTCGTGAGATATAGCGGGCCTCACGGATCGGAACGCCTTACGCCTACTATACAAGTGTTCAAATTGACAATTTCTGCGCTGTGGTACATATCTTTCACGTCTTATTGTGGGATCAGGCCTATAGAATTCAGCATAAATGAAAGATTTCAGAGAATTATTTTCTCATGTTCGAAAACGAAGAATTGATCGTTGATACGGGTGCAAGCCTCAAATTCCCTCCATCAACCCGTGCAAGCCGCCGCCAGCCCGATGCTTGGACTAGGTAGACATTCACGAAACCTCCTGAAAACGCGTCTCGATACGTGGCATGACGGATCGCCCGCAGCCCCAGCTCTTTAGCCTCGTCAACTGTCATCTCAGACCGGTAACCTGCGTCCAGAATGCTGTACGCATACGTGCTGCCAGACCCCACAGCAAAAAGTTTGCCCTTGCTACGCACGCCCTCGTTGTCGACGTAGAAAATGCTGAAGCCCTCCTCAGGGTCATAGCCCAATATCATGGTCCCCATGGAGAGTTTCCCCAGGTATCTGAGGGATCGCGTGGGGCAAAAAGAATGAAGAGGAGGAAGAACCAAGGATGCGGACAGGTCAAAAGGCTCTGTCTACTATAGACCACATCACTTCGGCGCCTACGAAAAGGAGGAGGCCCCTCAAACTGCCACGATACCTTGCAATGTTGTTGGCCAGCAGCTTTGAAGCCCGCCTCACGGTTAGCTGATGGCCCTCGTTTTCTACCTCATAAAGCCGGGCCTGTGGCAGAGGGATACCACTCATATGTTCATGAAAGGTGAGAGGAGTTCTGAATTCGCCTGCACCTACCTGCATAGCCAGATGACGAATCCAAAAAGAACAATCCGCGGCACCGCCGGCCATGGTTGCCAAAATGTGCTGGCTCACTGGAAGGACTTTCTCTGTTGCGCGAGAACCGATATAGCTCCCTGTCGAGTAGTTCAGTAATAATATGGCGGTGAAACACTGGGTTTTGAAAGCAAGTAAACTACCATATCTTACCCATGCTAGCTCTGGAGTCTACGGCCACCAGAATGCCATTATCAAAGACAAAGGCGCATGTCGTTGTGCCGTGAAAAATGCTGTCCTCCAACAGCTTGGATTGAGCAATCGCAGTTCCTGAGGTCGTGTCTTTCGCCTGCTGATCTTGGTATGAGGACAGGGCTGCCTGCAAAGATGACCTGATGTCGGCTCCAGCGTCACTACTCCGTAGAGAACATGCTGGACTTGCAGTTATGTATATTACTGTCATGATTTGCGGCAAGAGACCTACTCGTAGTCTCATGGTTCGTTTGTCTCTTCTGGCGCTCCTCAAGAATTCAGTTCTTCTCTTTACGAGATGCACAATTAAATCGGACTGTAGCAATGCAAATTGTTGTAAAGTGAGTGTCTTCCTTCTGATTGGGAAGTTGTTTTGTTTTTGTTTTTTTACATGCCAGCAGGAGCTCGCCCTCTTCATGCTTGGCGATCATATGTTACCTTCCTTTGAGGCACAAGTGACCCAAGCCCTAAACCTATCACAGACACACATCGCACCGCTTCGACGACAACGTTGCTCCCTACTCTACCACGAACGTGTCTGCACACATAAAATCCCTCCCGGTAGACTCAGGACTTACTTTGTGCTCCATCCGAGCGAGGGAAGCCTCATGTCTTCGACCGCATCACCTCTTCAGTTCTACTGGGCGAGCATGGGTGCTTATTAATGCTGGAAGAATGAACATGAACCCCTCATGGACGAGCCTTCGATACCCTCGTCCTCGGTCAATCACGATGGATTCTCCTCGCGAGCTGCGAAGGCTCAGGTGTCGAGAAGCCAAGATTGCTTTGCAGAAGGGTCGCAAGAGGAGGAGTCATGTAGTGGGATAAGAAGCCATCCATGCTCAAGACCTGCGGAGCAGATTGATGCAAGTGCACCCTTGTCATCCTCGACTATGAAAAGCGAGCGTGTCAGGTACAGTGCACCCCAATTGTGGCACAGAAGCTCGAGGCACCGCACACCTCCCTCGGCGGGCTCGGCATCATCCGCAAGACGCCTCGAGGAGCTCAAGCCGGAGGAGCAAGTATTGCGGTTGCGCGCATCGGAAATATCGGCACTGGCAGGCCTCCATCCTTTCAAAGACGTACTGGAGCTATTAGACCGACACATCTATCAGGATTTGCCTCACCTGCAAGCGGAAGATTGCGCGTCGTGCGGGCTGGTGTTGATGACGAAGGAGGAAGAATTCGAGGAGCTGGTTGGGCTAGCGGGTCCAGAGGCTGCTTTGCTCCGCCAAGTGCACTCAAACAGTTTTTCGGCCGCTGTGCAGACCACACAAGACGTGGATAGACGCAGAAGCGATATAACGGATGTGCTGGAGCGAGTGGCCGCACGAGGGCGAGTTGGCGCGGAGGAGGTGACGCTCTTGCGAAATCATATGACTTACTCCCTGGCCACAGAATACGGCAAGCGGCACGAAGATGCGGGCATTAAGCAGTACGAGGCCACCCATGGCGTCCAAGTCCACAGTCAGAACGACACTTTGCTGGCATGGACGTTCCCTCGAGACCCCACTGCCGTCTCCTGGGACAAGCCCCCTCCTCTGCAGGTCACGCCCCTGAGACCCGAGGCGATGGCGCGCGCGCGCGGTGCCCCCGGCGAGTCAGAGGGTGAGATGCCTGGGAATGGGGAGGCAGGGGGCTCGGATGGAGCAGCTCGTGTCTCGCCTGGACAGGAGAGCCCTCTCGGAACCGATGGCTGCGCGCCGCTTGGAGTCCCCAATGGGCGCTTGGAGGCGCTCGTTTCGGTCCCAGGTGTGTGCCAAGGGCGCGCAAGGAGCCTGCGGGGCCCTGACGCCTGGTTTCGCGTGTGTGGGGTGATGGACGGCCTCACGGAGGCGCTGGACGCGAGCGATGACGACCCGGCCGCGTGGAGGCTCAGGACGACGGTGGTAGAGGTCAAGCACCGCGTCGCCCCCGCGAACGTCCAGGACCCCCCGCCCTTCCACGACACCCTCCAGCTCCTCACCTACATGCTCATGCTCGACGGGGCCCGGGGCGGGGGGGGCTCCACGTGGGGGGACTTGGTGCAGGTCGCGCGAGGGCAGTGGAGCGGCAGGGGGGGGTCGCAGTCTTGTGGACCAAGGACGGACGATGAGGAGGCGACGGTTACGGCGACCACCCGCATCACTCTGAAGGGGGGACAGCTCGAGCATGGGAAGCTCTACTTTGCCCATGTGGTGCCGCGTCTTTATGCCTATTCTGATCTGGTTTACGCTCTCCGGAATGATGCTGACGCTCGCAGGGCTTTCCTACTTTCTGATGAAGATGCCAAGTGGGATTTGGTATACCGACGTTTGCCATTCCTTCCCGCTTTTCGTCCTCAATTTAATTACGATGCAAAGAAAATATCGAACAATTCAATTCCTGCAAAATCTGACATTAAGAGGCGTGTTCAAACGACGAAAGGGAATGGAAACAGTCAGTGGTCAGCCATACAAAGGAGGGAGGAAAAAGGTGCAAAAGTCTGTTGTGTGCACCAAAAGCAGCAGCAACAACAACGGCCTCAAGGCCAGATAACTCTTCATCACTTTTACGAGCTACGGACCCAGAGGGGCGTGGTCACGCGCAGTGCCGACAAGAGACACAAGCCATCGCCGATGACATAGTGTCATGGAGGAGTTTTCACCGGCAATCCTATAGGGCTGCAGACAGTAAGGCTTCAGAACTGGGAGATTTATCGAAAGATGGTAAGATACAACCCAAGCTTGAACATTTTCACAGGAAACAATATCCCAAAGTTGTACAGGTTACAGAGCACAGGATTTATGCGAAGGTGCATGCATGTAAACAGAAGAAATATAATTCAGTGTGTGAGTCTCTCGACGGGAAGGTCCTGACATCGTGGGCGGTATGGGCCGAGACCGGGTGATAGCACCACTCACGCGTGGCCCATGATGCGAGCTGCACCTATTCATCGCCCCCCGTAGGCAAATTCGTGTTCATGCATTGGTCCTTCGACGAAACGTTTTTGAAATTCAATCAAAAAAGAATTCTAAATAGATCCTCATACGACTTTGGAAACGAATTCTAGGTTCAGCTTGCGTCTTTGCTGAGATTCACAAAAGGCATCCCTTTCGGCCGGGCGTGCATCCCTACATAATATGCACTTCTCAAAGATGCAAGGCCAACCAAACCTCACTCCAGTGGAGCAGGAATTCGTCCGAGAAAGCCAGCGTCAAAAACATTACGCTAGCGAGCATATACCAGGCGTGATTGAGGTAGCAAATGTGGCAGCTTTGGGGAAGCTCGTTTCGCTTCGCTTCCTGGAGTGGGTATCTGAGCACCCTGCAGGAGTTGTGTCTCTCCCGACAGGTCGCACGCCCGAGATGTTCATTGCTTACCTCAAGCACTTCCGTCAAAATTGGAAAGAGTCCAGTACCCAAGTAGAGCTAAAGCTATATGGTTTGGGCGGTCTGGCCTGCTTCCCTGACACGTCACAGCTCAAGTTCGTTCAGCTTGACGAGTTCTTCCCAATGCACCCTGACCACAAGACCTCATTCACGCACTACGTCCGCAACCTCTACTTCCCTTTGCTAGATTTAAAACCTGAAAATATATTGACGATGGATTTCGTCAGCGCTGGAGTCCTTCCAGACGACCACAATGCATGCGCCTCGATTTTCGAGAATGGCATTGTCAATGTCGATTTGTTGAGACCCGCGATGGCCGATGAAGAAGTAGAGAAAAGAGACGAAGACAGGAATGACCGATGGAATGCCGCCACAGATGACAAAGCGGTAAAGGACAAAAAGTACGATGTTCAAGTCGCCATACTAGCCAAAGCCCATTCTTTCGCGAAGAAATACGAAGCTCAGGTTCGGGCTTGGGGTGGGATTGGGTTTTGGGTGGGGGGAATCGGGCCAGACGGCCACATAGCCTTCAATATGCCGGGATCATCACACAACAGTCAGACCAGGATCGTGACACTAAATTACCCTACTGCCGCAGCCGCTTCCGGCGATCTAGGTGGCATTGAGTTCTCGCGCCACAAAGCCGCTCTTACTATCGGGCTGGACACCATCACTTTCAATAAGGATGCGGCCCTAATTGTCATGGCCGCCGGAGAAGGCAAGGCCCGCGTGGTAGCTGAGGCCATTGAGAGCCAGCCATCCACGGAGATCCCAGCCACGTGCCTACAATCCCATCCGGGTGCGCGTTTCTATGTTTCCTCAGGGGCAGCAAGCCTTTTGAAGGAGCGTCGCACCGAGACCCTACATCGAAAGATCATGGAGCGGTCGTTGCTGGACACAGATGTCGATTCAACTTTAGTAGACCTTGCCTTGCGGCTGAACAAGCGGCTCGTAGATCTGAGCGAGGAGGACGTTGGGCAAGATTCCCGTGGCGCCTTGTTGCTGAGGCCATCGACAAGGAAAGGACCGCACGCCTCGCTTCAGACTCTCGTAGAAGGAACAGTCCGCCGCCTTGAAGGCAAAATTTCGCGCGGTACGGTTCTGGCGCGAGGGCGGCGAATCCTACACACCGCCCCGCACCACGACGACATCATGCTCTCCTACCACGCGGCACTCCCCGACCTGATGGCCACCAACACTCACCGATTCGCCTACCTGACGTCCGGGTTCCACGCCGTGACCAACGGCTACATGCTTTCCATACTCCGACCTCCCCACGAGGACGCCGCTTTCCTCCGTGAGAGAGCCAGCCTCATCTTCGAGACTCCCTACCCTCGGGTCGTGGAGGCCTTTGTGGCTGCACACCGGGAGCGGAACACTTGCTTGGAGGCCGAGCTGGAATCCGTGCTGTGCCTTCGACAGATGTCTGCCATCTGGGAGGTGACAAAAGTCGAGGCCCTGCAGCAAGAAGTCGCCGGAGTGGTCGCCTTCTTGACCCAGCAGCTCCCGGGGGACAAGAGCCCCGTCAAAATTCAGCTTCTCAAGGGCGCTATGCGCGAGACCGAGGCTGACCGCATGTGGGCATTGCGAGGCGTTGATCCCTCCCAGGTCAAACACCTCCGCTCCGCCTTCTACACTGACGACTTCTTTACCCCGCTACCAACCATTGAGGAGGACGCCATGCCGATGGTGAGGATGCTGGAAGACTTCAAGCCGGACATCGTCACAGTCGCCTTCGACCCCGAGGGAACGGGGCCAGACACGCACTACAAAGTCCTTCAAGTAGTCGCACAGGCGACACGCATGTACGAAAGCGCGGATGAAATGGAATCGGTCGCGCGTAGCCCGTCGGGCCTGACCGTCTGGGGGTATCGTAATGTCTGGTTTCGATTCCACATGGCGGAGGCCACCGTGATGGCTCCTGTCAACGACTCAGGTCTAGCAGAGATGAATGACGCGTTTCTCACATGCTTCTCCACCCAGAAATCTGCCTCCTTTCCGGCCCCGGACTACGACGGGCCGTTCTCGCATTGGTGCGAGGCGTCTCAGCGGACACAACGGCAGCAGCTAGGCGTGGTCTTGGGGGGGGACTTTTTTGTCACCCACCCCGACGCAAGTGTGCGGGCTTCCAGCGGATACGTCTTCCTGAAGGAAATGGATCGCGACGCCTTTTCCAAGACGGCTACGCAACTCCGTGGGCGCATGGAATCTGACAGGGGCATGTGAGGGTGGGAAGGAGTCGGGGAGGGTCCTGGCAGAGCGGCGTCCTCATGATGTGTTGGAGACCTGGAGAGTCGAGAGCTTCCTCGTCACCTGATTGTCATGTGTGTATAGGTTAAGGGGGGCCACTCAAAGCCATAAAGACGAACACAAACACTAATCTCAACAAAGTCTACTAGCATGCCGTCTGTCCATCTTTATTTCCTTTACCACCGCTTATGGGAAAGGCACTCTTGCTTCCAGGCCTCCATGTCGATCGGGTGAGTCTCGGGGCTTGCTTCCGCGTCCTCTTTCCAGATTTTGACCGTCTTGTCTGCCTCGCACGTTAAAAAGCGGGTCCCGCTCATATCGAAAGCCGAAGCATAGATCCCTGCCTCGCAGTCCAAGGAGCCCGGTTGCACAATCGTCTCCAGCCTCTGAAAGCAATATCCAGTCTGGTAGTCCCAAAAACGAAGGCTTCCATTATCCCCGCATGAGACCAGTACATTGTCCTCATTTATGGCCAGCGTGTTGATGACGGCATTGTGACCACTCAGGTTCTTCAAGAACTTCCCGTCGCGGACTTGCCATTTTTTCAGGTTGTCTTGGGCACCGGAGACGAATGAGAGCTCCTTCGGGTGCACCTTCAGGTCGCGCACAGCCTTTTTGTGGTTCGTGAGGGTAGCCATCGACTTGCCAGCAACGATATCCCAGAGCTTGATCGTGGAATCGTAGGAGCCAGTGATGATCTGCGGGTCCACGGAATTGGTGGCGAGGGCCCCGACTGTGTTGGTGTGCCCGCCCAGCACGTGCACCTGCATCTTGGTGCGCATGTCCCACACGCGTGCCACAGAGTCCCGCCCGCCCGTGACAAGGACATCGAGTGTCGGGTGCAGCGCCAGGCTGTAGACGCCTGAGAGGTGGCCGTGGTAGTGGCGGATGACTTTGTTCTGCTCTAGGTCCCAGCACTTGACGGTCTTATCCTCGGCCACGGAGAACAAATAGGGGTGTCTGTTTGATACCGCCAAGGCGCGCACGGCCGAAATGTGGCCCGTTAAGGTCAGGCGCAAGCCCCCCTCCGCCCCCGCCGCGCACTTGGCCAGATCCCAGACTTTGATGGTTCGATCCGCTGAGCCCGTCACGAACCACTCGTTCGCCGGGTCGAAGGCCACCGCCCGCACCCACCCCAAGTGACCCGCCACCACCGCATGCAGCTTCCACGGCGCGTGCCATGTAGGCGTCGGGACCTTTGCGGGGGTGCGGTGCAAAGCCAGAGCCGAGGAGTTGCCGATGCCGGCGGCTGCTGCGGCCGCTGCGCCTGGGGGAGTTCTCCCGTCCCGCTTGTTCGACCTACTTACCATGGCTCCCCCTGCATCATTCCCTTTGTAAGCCACCAAAGCGCCTCTGCTGGCTGCGCGCGAGCCGCCATATTTCCCTCTGTATTGTCGAAGCTCCCTCTCGGCTTCTTCGTTTCGCAGAGAATTGAGGATATTTAGTGTATCGGTGGCTTCCCCCTTGGCTTTGCCTTGCCCAGCAAGCACGCTCGGACCTCTGTGCCGCGTTTCTTCATTTCCTGGGGCAGATGTGGCTTCGCTTTCCTGCTTTGTCGATGATGTATGTACAGTGGGCGAGCTGCAAGGAATTTTGTACTCCTGATCGACCTTGACTGCCACTTTCAGTTTTTGCGCCGGGAGGAATGGCGGGGTTGTTCCACTCGTCATTTCTGCTGTGTATAGGTCGCAGGTACGCTTCCTGTTACCGAGAATCATGTCCGCTAAAGAGGTAGTCATGATACTCAAGAGCCTGGAGGAGGGGTGCGAGAGCATGAGAGAGGACGGGTGGGGTAGGAGGCTTCGCCCCATCTAGACATGGTTCACAGACATGCCAGCTCCCGCGCCCTTTAAGCGCATGCTATGGTTCTCAATGTAGCCCATACATGCTTTGCCCACAATCTCTTCCTGGGAACGAGGTTGGAATAAAAGCATTTTCCCTACTTGCGAGGGCATCGGGCCCTGCGCCGGCGGCGGCGGAAGAAGGCGATTATATTGCTCTATCGCGCTTACAGGACATGCCTGACGCAATTGTGGTACCACGTCCTTGACCCACGAGTGGTGACTTTTCCATGAATTGTAACGAACAGGTTGACTGCGCCGGTCTTCATTCGTATTCCAGTGCAGCACGGACCAGGTCTGGACGTCGTGGATAGATCCAGGAGATCCAGCCGCCTCGTAGCAGTTTGTCTGCACAAATGCACAAACCCACTACCGCTGGAACACCGCCTGTCCTAGTACCGCCTACCAAGGCGAATGTGTTAGCGGCGGGCGGTCCGAGTGGTAACACAAGCATCAATGCAACCTCCTCTGTGCCGCCGCCTGCTGTGTATACGATTCCTCCGTCCCCGGCTGCGCAGAGCTCCGCTTCCTCCCTTCCCTCAGATGCCTCTCCTAGGAAACAACACCCGCATCTGCAGGCACAGTACCACACGCAACTCTCACACCAGCAGCAACAGCAGCAACAGCAGCAACATCACGCACTGCATCACCACCAACAAGGCTATCAAGGGAGCGGAACCCGAGGGTTCGTGGACTTGCTGCGCTCGTTGGGCCACTTGACGCTCAACAACGCGTCTGAGATCCGGGAGGAGCTACGGCATTTGCGCCGGCGCCGTGGCAAGCAAGAGGAGGCTGTGATGTTGTCCGAACTGGCGGCGCTGGCGTCTTGCCTGAACGAGTTGGTCATGTCCATGGTGACAAGTAGCAGCAGCAACAGCAGTGGGCCCGGTGGCAGTGGCTCGGGTTCTACGGAAGAGGGTGGAGGAGAAGGTGACAGCAGCAGCAAAGCCGGGGGCGGGGCGGTGGCTGTGGAGCCCTCTCGACGGGCGCTGGCAGGCCTCTTCTCCTACGAGGGTCTTATGCCCCCCATCCCTCACCCGGCGGTGCCCGCCCCCTCCACCGCCCTCGGCGACGCGGCCTTGCTGCACTATTGCTTCGACTTTCTGGTCGAGGGTCGGCTCCAGTATCGAAAACAGCTGGGAGACCTGGCTCTGGTCTGTCGGCAGTGGCGGGACCTGGCGCAGGCCGACAGGTTTTGGAAGCCCGTCGTCCTGCAGCTCTTCCCCCGCCTCTCCCCCGCCCTGGCGGACCACGACGAGGAGGACGGGGCCTCGGGGCCGGATCCAGACGCGGCGGCGCTTACGGAGGCCGCGGTGGACGGGGCGGGGGCGGGGACAAGTTCCGAGCCGTCCACTTCTCCGGGCGGGCGGGCAGGCTGGCACCGGAAGTACTTGATCCAGTTCGGTCGCTGCTTGTTCGACCGGCCCATCCGCCAAGGGCCCTGGCACGAGGGTATCACTCTCTCCTTCGACCTACACGACGAGCAGGACGGCACCCGCCTCTTCTCCTCGACAGGGCCCATCCGCTTCACGGGCACCACCATCCCGGGCATGTGAGTCACAAGGGGGGAGGACAAGGGGGGAGGGCTCCGCTAGTTGGGCGTGGCGGTCTCATCGTGTCTTGTCTTTTCCTTCCCCGCGCAGCACGGCCATGAAGCTGACAGGCCGCCGCCGCCGGGTCACGGCCCCCTTCTCCGCCGCATCCCGGGACCGCGGCCTCGGGAACCTTTCCTCCATCGAGGAGCTTTTCCAGGAGGGCGACTCCCGCGACTACCCCGTGTCCTTCACCATCCGGGTCACCGCCCGCGACGAGCGCACGGGCAAGATGGCTCTTCTTTTCTCCTCGGCCAAGCGGACGAAGCGGTGGGTGGAGCCGCTGGGCGAGGACATGGGCGTTCCGCAGGGCACGCTCCTTGTCAACCAGGGGTGGTCGCGCGTCACGATCCCGTCCACGGACCTGGCCATGCAGATGCTGACGGTATTCTACGTGGCGCCCGTGGAGGGACAGCCGGAGACCATTAGCGCGGCGGAACGGCTGTACTCGGTGCTGACGCTGGACTGCGCCTTTATGCTCCAGTGCAAGACAGAGGTGGGTAGGGAGGCAAAAAAAGCAGGGCGGGGATTGGATAGGAAGCTGTCAGGCGTGAGATGTCAGAGAAACGCTTTCGTCCAGGGCTCATTTTTCTTTTCTTCTTTCTCTCATCTTGCACGGCAGGATCAAGAGCAGATCGGACGCTTCATCCTGGCCGCCTTGGAGAATGGGCCGGGCGTGGAACGGGATGGCTGACGGGCTAGGTCGGAAAGTGGTGGATGGAGGGAGGGAGAGGAAGCAACGGTGATATCCTGAATGCCCGGTCAAACTTGAATCAGAGGGCTGTTTGATGCGGAAGAATGGTGTGAAAGGAGGATAGAGGGGTTTTCCACCTCAGGAAAGCCTGAGTGGGGGAAACCCTCTCGCTATTTCTATGTGGATAGAGCGATTGAGAGAAGATAGGTGAGAATCCGAGTGGACAGGGTGGGTGTCACCATAGAGCGGGAGGGGAAAAGTCTCAATCGCGGCCGTCGTGCAAGTCTCCTTTACCAACATGTGGAGTGGCACCTTCCGTGGGGCGTAAGGAGGGCGTGGCAAGGGTGTATTGCCATGACAAGCCGACGCGAAGGGGAAGTAAGGACGTCGACAGCCACGCTTGGCCAGTGTTTGATCAACGAGTTTTCTTCTTTTGCCGCACTGATATTTCCCATGTCTACAAGCACTGCCGCCGAATCCAGTCGTAGTCGGGGAGGTTTGCCACGGGGCCGATGGCCGCCAGGGCGTGGTCCTCGTCCACGATGTAAGCCATGGCCGTGGCCTTAACATCCTCCGCCTGGACGGCGTCGATGCGGGCGAAGATCTCGGCGGGCGTCATTCGCCGCCCGTAGGTCAGCATCTGCCGGCCGATGTCCTCGCACACGTGTGCAAAGGAGTCAAGCTGCATCAGCAGTGTGCACTTGAGCTGCGTCTTGGCCTTCTCCACCTCCGCGGGAGTGACGTCGTGCGCCATCCGTACAAGGTGCTCCGTCATCGCCCCCGAGAAGTCCCTGAGCTTCTCCGGCGGCACCACGGCATAGAGCCCGAACAGGCCCATGTCCTTGTAGCACGTGTTGAAGGTCACGTAGGAATGACAGAGCTCTCTCTCCATCACAGCCTGCCCTAGCCGCCCGGTCATCTGCCGGCTCGCCCCACTCGACCGGTCCCAGCACCCCATAATGGTCTGCAGCACCATGAGCGGAAACGCGAATTCCGACGTCCAGGCTGCGCCTCTGAAGGCCAGTGCCACATGCGCCTCGCTCTCTTCCTCCGAGTGCACTCGCTTGTCACTGCCGACAAAAACCGCCGCCTCCATTCCCGTATCTGCTCCGGGGGGCGCCTGGCGCGGCAAGTTTCCGAAGTATTTATCCGCCAGCTCCACCAGCCGGCCGTGCTCGATGGCCCCCGCCCCCGCTATCACCATTCGCGGAGCCGTGTAGTGTGTGCGGATGTAGTCTTTCAATGCCTCTCTGTGCAGGCTTTTCACGTTCTCCTCCGGCCCCAGAATCGTCCGCCCAAGGCCAGTGCCTTGAAAAGCCGTCTCGTGCAAGTAGTCCAGGATGACCTCCTCTTTCTGCTTGTTCACTTCCTCCATCTCTCGGAGGATTACGTCGCGCTCCCGCATCACGGCACGTTCGTCAAACACCGAGTGCTGCAAAATGTCACTGAGGATGTCCATGGCGCGCTCCACATCTCCTCGGAATACCTTGGCATAGTAGACTGTTTGTTCCCGCGAAGTGTACGCATTCAAGTGTCCCCCCATGTTTTCTATCTCAACCTCTATGTCATACTGAGCACGTCGTTGTGTGCCCTTGAATGCCATGTGTTCCAAGAAATGTGCGGCGCCATTATTCAGCGCAGTCTCATACCGGCTTCCCGCGTCTATCCAAACACCCACTGTTGCTGTCTCACCATGCGAGGTCTGCATTTGTTGGTTGTTCCGGATTGAATTTCCGTGTTAAAAAAGAAATCGATACATTGTTCCATGTTTGAGTCTGTACGACTGACAAAGAAATTTTCATGACACTGTTTCCGAGTTCGCATATTACCTCTGATGCAACGCGCAATCCGCTTGATAGCTTTGTCACCTCCGTCGCGGGAGTATTCACCTCCAAGCTCCTCCCTTTGTATGCCGATAAGAACCTTTCACCCTAGATACGAGTGTGCGAAAAGGAACATATCATTTCGTCGTGAAAATTACTTGATGGCCTCGGTAGATAGATAGATACTTCGCATACCTTGATGCCGGGTCCCGGCAAGACGAGGGATGATGACGCTGCACTCCGCCGACGCGAGAGCATCTGGAGGACATTCTTACTGCACTTCATTTACTCAGTAACGCAGGACGTCTCCCTGTGCGTGGGGGCGTGTGCTGCAGGTGAGAGTGCGACGGGACGGCATGAGATGGGGCACCTAACTACGAACTTGGGGGCGCAGCGTGTGATGGAAAGCAACCCCTCGGGTGACGGCCCTCTCAGAATAGTTGTATTGACTCCCTTCCTCGTATGTGCGATCCCACCGCTGTCAAAGCCCCGTATTCGTTGCCCGAGATGTGTGTTATTTGCCAAAATGTAGGGATTGTAGGCCCTTCCTAACCAATCGCCATGTTTTATATGAAAGGTTGTGCGGTTCTTTTCATCCTACGAGAACGTGCATCTCTTCGCCTCGTCACCTTTGCTCCAATTCGCGTACAACCAAAAATCAAGCAGTCGTCGTTATCTGAAAAGCATGGCGGTGCGTGAGCCTGAGCCGTATGATCACCTCTTCAAGCTCTTGCTGATAGGAGACGCGGGCGTGGGGAAATCAAGGTAGGCAGCGGAATCCCATGACTGGCAGTGTTCGATGTGCGCCCCTACAGGTCAAGGAGGCAAAAGCGTCTCAGCATCTATTCCAATGCAGCATGTATCTTTTCAGAAAAATCTTCTGTCTGTCTCATTTTTTATAATACTCACACCCAAGCATTTTGCTGAGATTTACCGATGACGCGTTCGACGACCATCAGCAGTCCACCATTGGGGTTGATTTCAAAGTCAAGATGATCGAAGTGGATCACAAGAGAATCAAGATGACAATTTGGGATACAGCTGGACAAGAACGTTTCCGTACTCTGACAAGCTCGTATTACCGAGGGGCGCAGGGCATCATTCTCGGTAAGTTCTGCGGAGGACACAGGAAAATGGGCATTTTCAGCCTGTTGCCCGCGCCGTGGACCCGAGCCTTGTTTGAGATGGACTTATTTCGTTTGCATTTCTTTTTTGTCTCAGTATATGATGTGAATCGGCGGGAGTCCTTCGAAAACCTGAATCACTGGCTTCAGGAGGTGGAGGTTTACAGCACCGGAGGCGGGCGGGAGATCGTCAAGGTCTTGGTGGGTAACAAGGTCGACAAGGAACGCATGGTGCCCAGGGAGGAGGCCGAGGCATGGGCTCGTAGCAAGGGAATGCTCTTTTTGGAGGCGAGCGCCAAGACACGGACCGGGATTAGGCAGGTCTTCCTAGAGGTCGTACAGAAGATATTGGACAACCCCTCCCTACTCACAAACACCGCCCCCGGACGGCCACGCGTCAATCTGCAGGCCGATGCGGCCGCCAAGGGGTCTGGGGGCTACTGCTGCTGAAGATAGTCGGGAGTATGCCTTGAGAGTGCGTAAAGGGTGGAGGATCTCGACTGGACAAGGGGTAGAGGCCGACTAGGAGTGGCAGCAGAGCTACTTCGAAATCCTCGCGGCCCGTCAATTTTGTGTTTGTTTTATACATAAATTCGTTTCCAGACCTGCCGTGGCACTTTTCTCCTCCACACCTCCATTCCCTCGCCAGTCATAGGCATCCGTGGCATCGTCGCCCTTTCCCTATCGACTAGCTTGACCTCCGTCTCCCCCAACAAAGGAGTCTGACAAGAAATGTACAGAGATTACCTGAAGGCCCGAGCTCGCCTGAGACAGTCGGGCTGCTCCGGATCAAAAATAAGTAGATACGATGGGATGTGAGGAGCATGTTGTGTGACATGAGAAGAGCACAGCATAGCGAGAGCCGCGCAGACATGTCAGATCGATTCTACCAGTATTTGAGTGAGACAGAATCGGTATACGGATGTAAAATGTTGGCAAGAGATATGAGGCCCTTATTTAATGCGAGAAGGATATCGGAAAACCGTCAGAGGATAAAGTAGTGCAAGCGAGTCCGTTAGACACGGACTGGCCATCACCGTCGTGGCTCTCTGCTTAGTTTATTGCCTTCTCTATCTTGCTTGGGAGCAGTTGATGACATAATAAATGAGATCCTTCTCCGATTCTTTGTCTCACGCCTCTATCCATACAAAGAGCCGCCACTCCACGTCTCCTTTTCTCCCTTCAATGCCCGCCACCGCGAACCACGCAGCTCCAGGCTCCTCCCCCGCATATCTATGGATACTTTACTTTTCAATTTTTTTCTTACTACTCTCCCACCCCTCTGTTTTTTCCATACCCTGCAGTCTTGTCGCCAAAATCTTTGAATGCACCGGCTTATTTCCTTTGCCGCTCTCCTAGAGCTCTGATCTTCCGGACGTAATCCTCCTTCTCCACGCAGCCCACACACTCGTCCCCTTGCTCTTGCAGCAAGGCCCTCAGCTTCGCAACACGCATGGCGGAAAAATCCTGCTCTAAGTCGATGATAGGCTCTGTATGTGGCAGAAAAACAAGCAAGTGAGACATGGCAGGAGGAGCGTGCAGGATTGCCGAGGAATATTCCGAACAGACCGGGGAAAATGCTCCACAATATACACGGTAGTCGCTCGACCATGCCCTCGAATCCCTACCCCCCGAAGAGCCGGTTCGAATCCTTGCACATACTTTTCCTGGGAGCCGAGCGCTTCCCTTTTCTGGCTGCCTCCAAGCATGCCTTCCTGTCCGCGAGCCCTGTCGCCCATTCCTTCAACGTCTTCACATCCTTCCCAATACCGCCCCTCCCATTCCCATACTCCACTACCGCGCTTGCCTCCTCTCCTCCGCAGAAAAAGAGCAGCGTGGGGTACTTGCCGACGCCGAAGTGGTCCGAGACCTGCAAGTTGGAAGCCCGCACCTCCCCAAAGGCGAGCTTGTCCCTCAGCTGGTAAGCGAGCCCTTTGTAGAGGAGAGGCGTTTCGTACTCGTCCGTGAACAGGACCATGGCCCCTGCCTTCTTCCCAGCCACCACAGCCTTGAAGAAATCCGAGGCGGCCGCCGTCCGCCGAATGTTCGCGATGGGCGCCGGGTAGTTCTCTGTGACGAAGTCGAGCATGGACTTCGTCTCCACGGACCCCTCGTAGTCGATCGCTTTGCCCTCCAGGATGAGCTTGAAAGAGGGCAGGCTCTGGACCCCGTGCTTGGCGCAGAGCGAATTGTCCGCGTCGCAGCTCACGCCCCCGACCTTGACGATCCCCTCGAGCTTCCCGGCCACCGCCTCCACGGCGGGAACCGCGTTCTGGCAGTGCGGGCAGTTGACAGAGTAGAACTCGATAAACCAAACAAACTTGGCCTTTGCGTCAGGAAATTTGGACGCGCTCAAGCGTACGACCTTCGACTTTCCATTGAGGCCCCCGTAGAGGTGCTGCGACCGCGCTCCGTCATCGTGCACGCCCCCCTGGAACCCTCCCATCCCCTCCATACCCTGGAACCCTCCCCCCATCCCTCCTCCCATCCCTCCCCCCATCCCTCC
>Ga0102934_1000719_pt1 | contig 22462 bp, 14 predicted proteins | sample SalPonR2_A_D1_MG_FD_78175 | JGI IMG/M metagenome (GOLD analysis project Ga0102934, IMG submission 78175) | Salt pond soil microbial communities from South San Francisco under conditions of wetland restoration - Salt Pond MetaG R2_A_D1_MG | ecosystem: Environmental > Aquatic > Marine > Intertidal... | reverse complement strand
GATCGTAGCGCGGATGTTCTGACGAAGCCGATCCTCGATGGGATCGTAGCCGGCGTCGCTGCACAGTAGCGCTGGCATGGTCGTGTCTGTAGTCCGGTTCATGGCGTGATCTCCCTGGCGGTTGCCGCCGCCGGTTCGGTGGGTTGAATCACCCGGAGATTACGCCGCCTTCAAATTTCCACCACCTTCGCGACACGACCACATGATCGGGCGCGCCGTAGTGACGTTGTCGGCCCGGCGCATTCATGCCGCAGTGCTGCCGTGTGTCTCGATCTTCAGCGGCTCACCGCAATGCTTGCAATGGATCGCATCCGGTTCGTGGCGGTCGAGACCGCATTCCGGACATTTGTGCTTGATTTTCGACGGCTGGAATATGGCGCGCGCCAGTTGCAGGAAGAGTGCCACGCCAACGACCATGATGAAGACCGACAGAAGCTTGCCACCCGGCGTCGTCATGGTGATGTCACCGAAGCCCGTGGTCGTCAGCGTCGCCACGGTAAAGTACAGGGCATCGATATAACCCGTGATTCCGGCCTGTTCGTTGAAAGCGAGCACGAAGACGATTGATGTGCTTACGAAGATGAAGACGAAGAGGTTGACTGCGGCGAGGATCGCATCCTCGTGTCGGCGGAAGAACAGGCTCTCGCTCCGAAGATCCCGCAACAGATGATAGGAATGGATCAGTCGCAACCCGCGCAGCACGCGCAGGAAGGCGAGATTTTCGATCAATAACGGGGTAAGGAAGAGGGACGCGATCACGATGATATCCGCCAGCGTATAGATGCGCGTCAACTCGCGGCGCCGGTTATCGGAAGTCCAGAATCGGGCGGCGAGGTCAAGCAGTATCAGCAAGCCGAGCGTGGCGTTCAACCCGGCCAGAACCGGCGTCGCGGGCATCGCGGCAGTCGCGATGAAATAGATGATGCTCAGCGTGTCGAAGACGATCAGCCCGTAGCGAAACCGTCGGGCGCGCTGGCTTGAACCGTTATAGAGCAGCCTGATCGTTTCACGCAGTTCGTTCATATGTGCAACATGCTGCCCGTCTTTGTCGGCGATTACGCTTCGCAATGCCGGCATGGCCGTGGCGTGATCGGAACGTTTGATCGAACACCCTAGCATTTGACCGGTTCAAGAGCGTTTTCCGGAAGAGTTTTGCAATTTTCCCTGGTTTCAGCCCTGTTCGGCAGCGACATGCGAGACATGTCGCACGCTGCAGACCGAGAACAGTCCGAGTATGAACCGCGTGGCCAATGCCACGCAAGCGGTCAGATCGTCCGTGCATGGGAATCGATCATCCCGTTTCTTCCGCCGATGCGGTGTCGGAACGCGGCTTCGAACTTCCGCATCTTCGCGCACCGGCCACCAGCAAACCCGGCAAACGCCGTCAAACGCCGTCATAAGTCCAGCGATAGCCCGGTGGCGTTGGCCCCTTGTTGCGTCCGCCCTGGCATTGCTGTTCCCATGCATGGGCCAGAAGCCCGACCGATCTCGACAGGCAGAAGAGGCCGCGCGCCAATGGTGGCGGGCATCCCAGTTCCGCGTGGATGACCGCAGTGGCACCGTCGATATTCAGTGGAACGGGCTTGCCGCGTTCGACGGCCAGACGGGCCTCGATAGCGCGGGCGATCCGTGCGAAACGTCCCGATACGTGCCCTTCGGCTGCGGCCTCGTCGACGAGCGCCAGCAGGCGTGGCGAACGGGGATCGACCGGCTTGTGAAAACGGTGGCCGAAGCCGGGAATGAAGCGCCCCTGCTCGGCGCGCCACGCATCGAGCGTCTCTTCAAGGGTATCGGTGGAAGAACCGATGCGCTCGTAGAGCATGACCGCCTGTTCCCCGGCGCCGCCATGCACATCACCCAGCATGTTGAGCCCGGTGGCCATGGCGTTGTTGAGCCCCACACCGCAGGTCGCCGCCATGCGTGCCGCCGCGATCGACGGGGCTTGCGGCCCATGATCAACGGCGGCAACGAGGCTGGCTTCCAGCAGACGTGCACGCGGGCCGTCGATCGTCTCACCCGTGACCATCAGCCAGATCATCTCGGCAAAACCACGATTGCCGATCAACTCCTCGACCGGATGCCCGCGAAGCGTGATGCGACCGGGCTCCATGTCGATGATCGCGGTGCGCCACCAGTCGGAAACATCGCTCATATCACGCCCTCCCCTTCGAGCTCACGCAGCTCTCCCCGGGTCAGGCCGAGAGAACCGAATACCGCGGCGTTGTCCGCACCGAGCATGGGTGGGGGATCCGCGACGGCGGGCGGCAGACCATCAATCTTGAACCCGGTGCGCACCACATCGATGCCACGCGTCAATCCCGGCACCGCGTCGAAATGCGCTACCAGACCGCGATCGGCGACCTGCGGATGCGCCAGCGCCTCGGGCACGCCCAGCACGGCGCCGGCCGGTACGCCGATGGCGTTGAGCTCCTTTTCCCAGACCGTGGCGGGGCGGGTGGTCAGGACCGTTTCCAGTTCCGCCCGCAGACGAAGCCTGTTGGTCTTGCGGTCCTCGCGGGTCGCGAATTCGGGGCGCGAAAGCAGGTCCTCCCGTTTCAGATGAAGCGCCAGCGCCTGCCATTGCTCATCCTTGTTGGTGGCGATGTTCAACAACCCGTCGGCAGCCTGGAATGCCCCGGACGGGGCGGAGGTGACGTTTTCGTTGCCGCGCGCTGCCGGTACGACGCCGCCGATGAGATAATCCGAGACCACCCAGCCCATCGTCGCCAGCGTCGCTTCCAGCATCGACACGTCGATCACCCCGCCACGCGGCTCGGCCTGCAGCGCGGCGCAGATCGCCATGGCCGCCGTGAGCCCGCCGATCGTATCCGATAGCGGGTACCCGACGCGCATCGGCCCGGCGGCAGGATCGCCCGTGATCGACATCACGCCGGAAGCGCCCTGCACGATCTGGTCGTAGGCCGGTCGGTCCGCCCAGGGCCCGTCCTGGCCGAAGCCGGAAATCGCGCAATAGATCAGGCGCGGGTTGTCCGCCCGCAGGACGTCCGGACCGAGTCCCAGACGCGCCATCACGCCGGGGCGAAAGTTCTCGACCAGCACATCGGCTTCGCGCACGAGGCGGCGCAGCAGATTCGCGCCGCGCGAGTCCTTCAGGTTGAGGGTCACGGATTTCTTCCCGGCATTCTGAGCGAGGAAGCTGATGCCCATGCCGGCGTCACTCAATGCGCGATCAGCGCCCAGATTGCGCGCCAGATCACCCCGCCCCGGCGCCTCGACCTTGATCACTGTGGCTCCCAAATGCGCCAGCTGGTGGCACGCGAACGGGCCCGCGAGGACGTTCGTGAGGTCAAGTACCCGCACCCCTGCCAGCGGATCAGTCGCCATCAGCAACACCCTTCGCCTTCTGTCGCGCCACACGCGCCCTGATGCTGGGCAGCAACAGGAGCAGCACTGCGAAGATGAGCAATCCGAGCGTCATCGGACGCGCGATGATGAAGTCGAATCCGCCATAGAGCTGCATGGCACGCGAAAAGTTGTCCTCCATCATCCGCCCGAGAATGAAGCCGATCAGGACCGGGGCGAGTGGGTAATCGGCAAACCGGAGCACGGTTGCCATGACCCCGAATCCGACCAGCAAAAGCAATTCGGTCGCGTTGTTCTGCCCGATATACGACCCCATCATCGTGAAGAAGAGAATGAACGGGATCAGATAGTTGCGCGGAATTGCGAGAATCTTGGCGATATAGGGAATCAGGGGCAGATTCAGGATCAGCAGCACGAGATTGCCGATATACATGGAGATGATCACCGCCCAGAAGATCTGCGGCTCGTCGACCATCAGTCGCGGCCCGGGCGTGACGTTGAGTGCGATCAGTGCGCCCAGGAGAATGGCGGTCGTGCCGGATCCCGGTATTCCCAGCGTCAGCAAAGGCACGAAGGAACCGGTACAGGCGGCGTTATTGGCCGTTTCCGGCGCGGCGAGACCCTTGACCGAACCATGCCCGAATTTCTGCTGCTCCTCCTTGCTGGCAATGTTGCGCTCGACCGCGTAGCCCAGGAACGAGGCGATCGTCGCTCCGGCCCCCGGAAGAACACCGATGAAGAAACCCTGGACCGATTGCCGCCCGATGACCGGCGTGATCGACCGGGCCTCGGCACGGCTCATCCGCAGCCCGCTGATCTTGCCGCCCTTGCTCCCTTCGCCACCCATGACGCGGGGCTTGAGAACGAGAAAGATCGCCTCGGGCAGGGCAAACAGTGCCATGGCCAGCGTGATGAAGGAAAAGCCCGATTGCAGGTCCATAACGCCCATCGTGAAGCGTGGCATGTTGAACAGCGCACCTTCGCCGACGGTCGCCATCATCAACCCCAGAAGCGTCATCATGACGGCCTTGAAAACCTGTCCGGTTCCAGCGAAAGCGGCGATGGCCGACAGGCCGACGACCATCAGCGCAAAGTATTCGGCCGAATGAAACAGCAATGCCAGTGACGAGAGCATCGGCGCGAAGATCATCAGCAGGACCACGCCGATCGTGCCACCCGCAAAACTCGCGATTGCCGCAATGGTCAGGGCCTTTCCGGCCTGGCCGGCGCGCGCCATGGGGTAGCCGTCGAAACTCGAGGCCACTGTCCCCGCAACGCCCGGCGCGTTGAGCAGGATCGAGGATGTCGACCCGCCGAAGATCGCACCGTAATAGACCCCCGCCAGGAGGATCAGCGCAGCGGTCGGATCGCCGATCGTGATCGCAACCGGGATCATGATGGCGATGATCGACATCGGCCCCAACCCCGGCAGCATTCCAATGAAGGTGCCGATCAGGCAGCCCGCGACGACGAGCAGCAAATTCGTTGGTGACACGGCCGTTGACAGGCCGATGAGGAGCCCTTCGAGCATGATGCCCTCCTGGAGCAAATTCCGCGAAAGCGCGACGAGACAGCGCGACAAGACGGTGCGACGAAGCCGGTGAGGCAGCCCCGAAGCGTGGAGCCGCCCCTGGAGCGCGTTCCGACATGACGGTGTCAAACCGGTCGCTCCAGTTCATTGCCTGGCGCATCATTCCGTCAGCTGGTATCCACCTGACGGAATGATGTCCTAGAAGAGGCGTGGCAGCGGGCTGAGGAAGATCCCCAGTACCTCCTGCACGAGATACCACACGCCCCCCGTCGCCAAGGCGGCCACGGGAAGCAGGATAATGAAGCGACGCTCGCCGAGAAGGGCCGCGCCGAGTGTCAGGAAGGCGAAGGTCGACAACAGAAAACCGAGTGGCCGCAGGGATAGCGCATAGGCCACCATCAGCCCGAGAAGAACGAGTGCCTGACCGAGCTTGTATTCGGTGAGCCTGCGATAGTTGATCTCCGGTTCCTTCGCCGTGTCAGGACCGGCCTTCTCAAGACCAAGCAGCACCACCATACCGCTCAGGAGCCCCATCAACGCGAGGATCTTGGGAAAAGTCGATGGCCAGACCGGATTGCGCTGCATGAAAGGGGGCAGCAGGTGATCCATGGTAAAGAATGCCGCATAGCCGTATACGAGGCACAAGAGCACGAAAACGAGGGCGATCCACCGATCCAGTGCCATTTTTTCCTCCAGTCAATGCCGGCCCCCGCAAGCAGGGTTGCCCGCCCGAAGCATCGGGCGGACAAGCCGGGGTCTGATCATGCCTTGCGGCACTGTTTTCAGAGGAAACCGAGCGTGCGCATCAGATCGCCGATCTGCTGCTCCTGCTCTTCGAGGAATTCACGGAACTCCTCGCCGTTATTGTGAATATTGACCCAGCCGTTGCGTGCACGGACCTCTTCCCATGCCTCGGTGTCATACATTTCGGCCAGCACGGTGCGAAATTCCGCCAGACGCTCGTCGGGAAGGCCCGGGGCGGCGAAGAAGCCGCGCCAGTTGACGAAAGTTGCGTCGACGCCCTGTTCCATGATGGTCGGCGCTTCCGGATATGCGTCGACGCGTTCCTCGGCAGTCACCCCGAGAATGCGCACCTCACCGGCCTCGGCCAGATCAATCGCTTCGGAGAAACCGGTGCTCAATGCGGCAATCTCGCCCGACAGCAAACCGGCCATGGCGTTGCCGCCGGCATCATAGGCGATGTAGTTGAACCCGGTCGGATCTTCGCCCGCAGCCTCCATGACCAGAGCCGCGACGAGATGGTCCATCCCGCCCGGAACCGAGCCGCCACCGATCGCCATGCTCGCGGGATCGTCGCGATAGGCTGCGAGCAGATCGTCGAGTGTCTCGATATCGCTGTCGGTATTCACCACAAGGGCGGCATAATCGCCGATTGTCCCGGCCACCAGCGTCAGGTCACGGAAGCTCTGCGGAAAAACCCCTGTCAGGGAGCGGATCACGATCGGCGTGGAATTCACCATCATCGCGTCGTGAAGACTCTCGGCGTTGTCGATCATGTAGCGGATCGCGACACCGCCGCCACCGCCGGACATGTTCTCGTAGGTCGCCTGGCCGATCAGCCCCGATTCGGTGAGCGCCTCGCCTGTGCCGCGTGCGGTGCCGTCCCAGCCGCCACCGGCGCCGCCGGGAACGATAAAGTGAATGCTGTCGAGAACCTGGTGTTCATCGGCCTGAACCGCTCCGGCGAAAGCCACCGTGGATGCGGCTGCCGCCAGCACGAAACGGCGTGTCATCATCTTGATGCTCATGTTATCCTCCCATGCTTCAGGGTGGTTATCTCCACCTGCGTGTTCCATCTTGCATCCCAGGCTGACATCGGCCTGACACGAGACTCCGTGACCGGCAATGGCGCGCCACCACGGACCGGTGGATTCAGCGAGGGCAGATGCGGTTTCTTCTGATCGAGGACAATCGGGAACTCGCCGAGTCGGTCATCAAGCGCATGGCCCTCGACGGCCATGTCATCGACCATGCCGCCTCTCTCGATGCCGCGCGAACCTGCCTGCAATGTGCGGAATACGATCTCATCCTGCTCGACGTCATGCTTCCCGACGGTGACGGGCGCGACTTTCTCGCAGGGCACCGGCTCGATCGCACCACACCCGTGATCGTGCTGACGGCGCGCTCGCAGGTTTCGGACAGGGTGAGCACATTGGATCTCGGCGCGGACGACTACATCACCAAACCCTTTGATTTTTCCGAGCTCGAAGCGCGCATCCGCGCTGTTCTGCGCCGTCGCGGCGGTGCGGCCGACAACCGGATCCCCCTGGGCGACGTCACCCTCGATCTGCTCGCGGGAACCTTGCATGTCGCCGATCGGACGCTCACGCTTCGCAACCGCGAGCTTCGCCTGCTGGAGGTTCTGATGCGCAATGCCGGCCAGATACTCTCCAAGGCACAATTGCTCGATCGGCTGTTCAGCTTCGACGCGGACATCACCGAGAACGCGATCGAGGTGTATGTGGCGCGCTTGCGGCGGCGCCTGGAAGGGGGGAGGCCGCGCATAGAAACGGTTCGCGGACTGGGTTACAGGATGACGCTGCCATGAGCGAAACGGTGCGCGCCCGCGGTTCCATCAGTCGGCGCCTGACGCTTCAACTCGCAGTGATCGCTGCTTTCCTGGCATTGCTTTCCTGGGGCATGGTGCGCAGCTTCTCGCAACAGGCTGCCGAACAGACACAGGACAACATTCTCGCCGCCTCCGCGACCGCGATCGCTGAGGAATTGCGCAGCGAAGCAGGCCGGATCCGGCTCGAAATCCCGTATGCCGCATTCTCGATGCTCGGTGCGATCAATGAGGAGCGCGTGTTCTATCGTGTGCTCAGCGATGGCGTAACGCTGACCGGTTATGACGACCTGCCGGTGGAACAGGGCGCCCGCATCAATGGCGGTGTGGCGTTCGATACGCTGCCCTATCGCGGTGACGATGTACGCGTGGCGATGGTACAGCGCACGGTTTTCGCTTCAGAGCGGGCTGTGCGCGTGATCGTTGCCGTGGCGCAGACACGCAACGCGGTGGATGCGATTTCGGCGCGTATCTCGCGTGCTGCGGCCCTGGTTTCCGTGGCATTTTTCGTGCTTGCGGCGGTTTTGAGTTTCTGGGCTGCGAGGGTCTCGCTGCGACCCTTGACGGCGATCACGCAAATCGTGTCGCGGCGCGGCGCATCGGATCTGAGACCGTTCGAGACGACCGCACCGCAGGAGATCGCCCCATTGCTCACGGCGCTCAACCGTTTCATGGAGCGTCTGTCCTCCTCCCTTGATCGATCGGAGGACTTCATCGCCGAAGCCGCACATCGCGTACGCACGCCCTTGACCACGGTGCGCACGCAAGCGGAAATCGCGCTGCACTCCGTGACCAAGAGCGAGAACAAGGAAATTCTGCGCCGCGTGATCCGGGCCGTGGACGAAAGCTCACGCTCGGCCGGACAGTTGCTCGACCACGCCATGGTCAGCTTCCGCACGGACAAGTTGACACGCAGCGATGTCGATCTGGCGGAACTGCTCGCGGACGTGATCAACACGCTGCGCCCGACCGCCGAGATGAAGGACATCCGGATTTGCACCGAATTGCCATCGCTGCGGATAAAGGGAGATGCGATCCTCTTGCAGAACGCGCTGCACAATGTTCTCGATAACGCCATCAAGTATTCCCCGGCGGAGAGCGCGATCACCATCACGCTGGAGAGCCGTGGTGCCGAGGCCGGGATCCGCGTATGCGACCAGGGGCGCGGCGTTGACGGCGCCGATATCGGCACCTTGACGCAGCGCTTCAGGCGGGGTGGAAATGTTGGCAACGTCGTCGGATCGGGGCTGGGTCTGACGATTGCCGACGAGGTGGTGCAGGCCCATGGTGGACGCCTCGAACTGGCAAACGCGCAAAACGGACCCGGCACATGCGTCACGCTTCTCTTGTCATTGCGCTGAGCGCGTCCCTGGTCGCGCTGGCGACGCTCGCGCTGGCCTTCGAGGTGGAAGAGCGCGGCTATTTTCCGGGAAGAGCCGATGAAGGACCACAATTGCGCCTGATCGGTACGGCGGAATTGCGCGTTTTCGCGCCATTGATCGAGAGTTTCCAGGACATCCACCCGGATATTGCAATCGACTACACGACGGCGAGCAGCGCCGAGATCTTCCGCGCGCTGATCACGGAGCGGGTGCCGTTCGATCTGGCGATCTCGAGCGCCATGGACCTTCAACTCAAACTCGCCAATGACGGGTTTGCGCGCGGCTACAGCTCGGAGGAGACCGCGCGCCTGCCTTCATGGGCCCGATGGCGCGATCAGGTTTTCGGCTTCACCAGCGAGCCGGCCGTCGTGGTAATTTCGCCGCAACATTTCGAGGGGCTCGCACTGCCCCGATCACGTCACGAACTGGTGGCGCTGCTGCGCGAGCATCCCGAGCGCTTCTCTGGCGCAGTCGGCACCTACGATGTGCGCGAAAGCGGTTTGGGCTATCTCTTTGCGACGCAGGAGGCGCGCAATTCCGATACGTTCTGGCGTCTCGCCGAAGTGTTCGGACGATTGGATGTCAAGCTCTATTGCTGCTCCGGCCAAATGATCGATGACATAGCAAACGGCGAACTGGCAATGGCCTACAATGTTCTGGGCAGCTATGCCGAAAAGCATGTCGATCCCGAATCGGAGCTGCAGATCATCCGGCTTGAGGATTACCGTAACGTCATGCTGCGCACCGCCCTGATCCCGACAACGGCGCAGGACCCGTCCCGCGCCGGTCTGTTTCTCGACCACCTGCTGCGCTCCGGCAATGCCGAGGATTTTACCGGACCGCGCATATTGCCTCCGTTGCGCGATCCCGTGATGCGCGACACATCCGATTTCGGCCCGATCAGACTGGGGCCTGCCTTGCTGGTCTATCTTGACGCGCTCAATCGTGAAGCGTTCCTCGAAACCTGGAGCAATTCGGTTGAGCAGCCTTGATGCGCCACCGGAACCTGCGAGCGCCAAGTCTGCACAGAGGTTTCTGACGAAGGCGGGTGGGGTTTCGCGCTACAAAACGCAATCGAGGGCCCATGCGACCGCGCGGCGATTCAGTCGTCCGGATTCGCCCACCCAATAACGGGTGGGTATGGCGTAATAAGGCGTGTCAGTTCATGCCGCGATGCCTGCGTATCAAGCGCGTGTGAGCCGATCGATCATCGGGTGACCGATCTGCGCGCGGAGGGGCCATCGGGCAAGCAAAACCACGCGACGCCCTGTGCATGCAACATGCGCCCGCAATTGCCAACCGGTCAGCCTTCGATGCGCAAGCGCTGGAGCATCAATTCGTCAGGTGGATACCGGTCGACGAAAAAATGATGCGTCGAACAATAACCTGTAGCGCCCGGCCTGACTCCGTCAGGTCGCAACGCGCTCTGATCATCATTGCAGCGTCGGAGTGCCTTGTGGATCGCTTTCGTCGAAACCTCGAAATCAACGCGCTCGGAGTCATGCTTCCACCCGGCCCAGCGTCGCATTGAGCCGCACCGGGGTCCGAGTGGAAATGTCGGAAAGTAACATAATTACAATAAATGTGCAGCAAGCATGACTATACGGAAGGCGCTTCCCTTGCGTGTCGTTCGGACGACTCGGCCGACAGAACTGCAATGCGTGAACGGGAATACGGGTCATGATGATGGGTAATGAAGCGCAGCTTGCGATCATTGAAAGAGCGTTTCACGCAGTGCTGCCCGCCTTCGTGCTGATGCAGGAGCACGACGCGGCTGTCTCGGGCGAAGCCGGCAATAGCTCTGATGCCGGTTTCGAACCGCTCTGCCTCATCACCCATGGCATGGAGGCGGCTGAGGCCAGGGCGCTCCTGAATGCGAAAGCCTCTGATCGCATGCCCGCTGACGGTTTGCTCCATCTCCAGCATGCAGACTATCATCTCGTAGGCGTTCACCCGGCTGCCGGATGCGCCGGGAGTGGCATTCCCGATGCATCCCTCGCGCTGATCCGGGCGCAGTTCTACCTCGCGACGCAGCTCCTGCAGCAGGCGCGTTACCTGCAGCGCCATATTGACGAGCGCAAGCTGATGGCGGATGCGCTCGATTCGTTGCCGCTCTCGCTTTTCGTGCTCGACCGGGACCGGCGTTACGTCTTCCAGAATGCGAATGATCGGGACACGTTCATCGATTTGCGTGGCCGGCGCATCGAGGAGACGGAGGTCGATCCCGCAATGGCTGCGCAATGGGCGAGCCAGCATGACGCGGTGCTGAAAGCGGGCAAGACATTTGATCACAAGGATGAAAAACACTCCCACGGGAACATCTTCACGTCGCGGACACTGATGGCGCCGGTCCGTGACGCCGAGGGGATCAGCGGGATTGTCGGGCTCTCGCTCGATTGTACGGCAGAGGCGAGCGCGCTCGGCCTTCTCGAGCAGAACGAGGCACGGCTGCACGCCTGGCTGAAACTCTCGTCTGACTGGGTCTGGGAGACGGATGAAGAACACCGCTTCACCCTCGTCGAGGGCGACAGTGTTGCGCAGCGCCTCGACTTCTCCAACTGGATCGGACGCCGCCGCTGGGAGATAATCGGCGCCGATCCGGTCCGGGATGAAGTGTGGAGCGAATACAGGGACCTGGTCGATGCCAGGGCACCGATCCGGGGTTTTCGCTTCACGATGATGCGGAATGATGGAACGTTACTGGTCGCAGAGATCAATGCCGACCCCCTGTACGATTCCGAGGATGCCTTCGCCGGCTATCGCGGAGTGACGCGCGACGTGACGGAGCGTGAAGCATTGTTGAGCCGCCTGCAACGCGCGGAAATGATCGCGAACGAAACCCAGCACGGCATCGTCATCACGGATGCGCAAGGGCGGATCAACTGGGTGAATCCGGCATTCTCCGAAACGACGGGATACGCGCTCGAGGAGGTGATCGGATACACGCCCGGGTCGATCCTGCAATGCCCGGAAACCAATCCCGACACCATCGCACAGATCCGGGCTGCGCTGCGCGAGGGTGAGGCCATTCGAACAACCATCCTGAACCGGACAAAGAGTGGACGCCATTACTGGCTTGACCTGGAAATCCGCCCCATCCGAAGGCCGGACGGCAAGCTCGCCGGCTTCATTGCTACCGAGAATGACATCACCGATCTGATCGACGACAAGGCACGCAAGGATGCCATTTTCGAGAATGCGACATCCGGCATCGTCATCTACGATGAGAGCGGCATGGCAATCGACTGCAACTTTGAAGCCTCACGCATTCTCGGCGTTACGACCGACCAATTGCTCGGACGCACGGCGATGGACCCGGCATGGCATTTGGTCGATCAACATGGCAAGCCACTCCCTGACGATGCAGTGCCCGCAATCAAGGCATTGCGGGAGAACCGGGTCGTGCGCAACCAGATGCTCGGCGTGCGCAATGGGGAAGGCCAGACCCGCTGGCTGAAAGCGAATGCACAGGTCTTTGCGGTCGGCGCCGACAAGACCCAGGTCCTCGTCAGTTTCAGCGATGTGACCGAGGAGGAAAATGTGCGGCGCGCGGTCGAGGAGGCGCGGGAATTGTTGTCGAGCATCATTGAAACGATGCCGGACGCTGTTGCTGCATTCGATCAGGAAGACCAGCTTTTGTTATGCAACTCGGCCTACAAGCAGATTTATCCCAAGACAGCTCCCGCGATGCATATCGGAGCCTCATTCGAAAGCATCGTGCGATATTCTTTGCAGCAAGGCGAAATCCTTGATGCCGGTCAGTCGCATGCCGAGCAAGAGACCTGGCTCCGGGATCGCATGCAGCGGCATCGCCATCCAAAGGCGGAGCCATCACTTCAGCGCTTGAGCGATGGACGATGGCTGCAGGTCCGCGAACGTGTTTCTCCATCAGGTGTCATCGTGGGTGTACGCAGTGACATCACGGCGCTCAAACACGCAGAACAGAAAGTTCGCATTGCCGCAGAGCAGGATGCCCTGACCGGGCTGGCAAACCGCACTGCCTTCATCCGGAGCTTCGAGCAATCCCTCAACGGATCGCGCGCGAATGATGGTGCCGGCCTCGTTGCGCTGATTGATCTTGATCATTTCAAGGATCTCAACGACACCCTCGGTCATGACATGGGCGACGCCTATCTCAGGGCGATCTCGAAACGCCTCGGGGATGCAACACGGGCCGGAGACGTGGTCGCACGACTTGGAGGCGACGAATTCGCCATTCTCATGCCGGGGATCACCAACCGCGACGCGGCTGTGAGCGCGATCGAGACGCTGGTCGCGGCGGCGACGCAGTCCGTCTGGCTCGGCGGCAAGGTGATTCATCCCCAGATGTCGATCGGTATCTCGGTCTACCCGGAAGACGGAGCCCGGGTGAGCGAGCTGATGAAGAATGCCGATATCGCCATGTATGCGACCAAGAAGAACGGCCGCAACGGCATCACCCTGTTCGACCCGGCTCAGAAAGAATACCGTGCGCGTCGCATCTTCGTCGCAGAGCGCCTGCGCGAAGCCCTGCGCAGCGAGATGCTCGACGTCGCCTTTCAGGCGCAGATCGACCTCCAGACAGGGCAGCATCTCGGCTTCGAGGCGCTGGCACGCTGGAAATTCTCCGGCGAGCAGATTTCCCCGGCGGAGTTCATTCCGATTTCGGAAGAATTTGGTCTGTCGCAAGAGATCGACATGCAGATCCTCAACAAGAGCCTGTTGCGGCTGCGCCATTTGAAGGATTGTGGCCATGTCACGGGGAATCTGGCCGTCAATATCGGTACCGTACTCCTGCGCGACGAAGCCTTTCCGTTACGCGTCGCCAACCTGCTCTCCGATTCTGGCTTGCCCCCGCATGATCTGGAAATCGAGGTGACCGAAGGCGTCATGATCGAGCGGGGTCATGAGAAAATTCGCACCAACCTCGCCGCTCTTCGAGAACTGGGCGTGTCGATAGCGCTCGACGATTTCGGGACGGGTTATGCCTCACTCAGTCATCTGAAGGATTTCAAGATCGACAAGCTGAAGATCGATCAGAGCTTCATCCGCGATATCGCGACCGATCACAATGATGAGACAATTGTCAAGACGATCATCAATCTTGCACGATCTCTCCAGATCAAGGTGGTGGCAGAAGGTATCGAGACGAACCTTCAGAAGCAGTTTCTGTCAAACCACGGCTGTCATACGGGACAGGGATATCTGTTCCATAGACCGGAATCTGATCCTTGTGCGATAGAACGCTACCTGGTGGACACATCCGACAAGAAGATCAACAAGCCACAGTACTATCGCGGTGTCAGGATTGCATGACTATTTTCGATTATAACATATCTAATTATGAGTTTTATTTGCATAAGGATGGTATAATATTCATAGAATAAAGACTTTCCGAAAAACATTCAGGGCGCTCATGCAGAATCTGATTGCGCGGCATCCAAATTCGAAGCTGATCTGGCAAGCCGCATCATCGATCTGCATCATCGCGTCGAGGTCATGGCGGATCGATCGCAGTCTCTTAGAGCGAACCTGCAATGGCGCTGCCGGACAACCGATGCGACCGTGCCTGATTCTGCACCGGATCGGTCACCAGCGCCGCGATCGATCATGCCTGCCGGCGTTTCGGCATCACCCTGAACGCCTTTCCTGTCTATCCCGCTCTCCGGCTTTGTAATCCCGGCGACGCCATCATCGCCAGCGGGTGCCCCGACAGCGACGCCGTGATGGATTGGAATGCCGCCCACGAACCCAGGTTCCAACCTGATGCGGGCAGGCAGCCCACGAAGGATTGTTGCGTCAGCGATGCCGACTGGTGCGGAATCGCCAGACCGGAGATCTCATTCGCGCAAGAAGATGGGTGAATAGTGGTTCGCGTGGTACGTTTCTCCGCAACGCTGTCAACGGTAGAACTATATTTGATTATTTTAAATTGTAATAAATATGTTATTCAATTTAAAATTGAATTCAAAATTAAAAACATCCACCAACAGAGATAATATCAAACATATTCAATTTTCGAATAATTTTATCTTAAGTATTTGAAGTATTTATTTGGATACGAAATACGGAGAGACAGATGTTAAGTAAACTACCGATCAAAACAAAGCTTCCTCTCATCATAGCCGGCTTTGCTCTCGTCCTCGGTATCGGGGTCGGTGCGAGCAGTTACTGGCGTGCCGCGAGTACCGTCGAGACATTGACAGAGCAGCGTCTCGGCGCGATTGCTCTCGAACGCGCTCATGAGCTCGCGGGTTATCTCGCCTCGATCGAACAGGATATGCGCGTTGTGGCTTCGAACCCGACAGTCAGCGAGGCTATCGGCGTGTTTGATGAAGCCTTCGGGGCGATCGGTGGGAATGTCACCGCGCTGCTCAAGGGCGCATATATTCATGATAACCCGCATCCGTTAGGCGAGAAGCACCTGCTCGATCAGGGCAACATTTTCCCGGCCTATGATTCGGCGCATGCCCGTTATCATCCATGGTTCCGCGAGCTTCTTACAGAGCGCGGATATTACGATATCTTTCTGTTCAACAATGCAGGCGACCTGATTTACTCGGTCTTCAAGGAAGAAGACTACGCCACCAATTTCAGCGCATCCGGTGGAGAATGGGCTGCATCGGATCTTGGCAAAGCCTTTCGGGCGGCCAGAGCGGCCGAGGCCGGCCAGTTGTCTTTCTTCGATTTCAAGCCCTACGGACCCAGCGCAGATGCGCCGGCGAGCTTCATTTCGACACCGGTCATGGACCAGGGTGAAATGGCGGGCGTTCTCGTCTTCCAGATGCCGATCGATGCGATCAATGCGATCATGACGCGCAACAGCGGGCTCGGAGAGACCGGCGAAGCCGTCCTCGTGGGGCGTGACGGTCTGATGCGTAACGATTCCGGCTTCACGCCTGATGGCGACATCCTGTCGACACGTCTCCGCTCCGAAGCCGTCGAAGCCGCTCTCGCTGGCGACACGCGCGTCGCCATGGATTCGGGCTATCGCGACATTGCAACGCTGCAGGCCGCAGTACCGTTGAATTTTCACGGTGCCAACTGGGCCGTAACGGCCATCCAGGGCTACGATGAGATCATGGCTCCACTCGCGCAGATGCGCACCATCATGCTTCTCATCGGGGGCGTCCTTGTGGCGATTGCGCTCGTCGGTGGCTTTCTTGTCGCAAGGACGCTGACACGTCCGATGGATCATCTCTCCGAATCGATGAAAGGTATTGCCTCGGGTCGGTTCGACGTCTCTCTGGAAGGGGCAGAACGTGGCGATGAAATTGGAAGCATGATACGGGCGGTTGCCGTGTTTCGCGAAAACGGCATCGCGCGCGAACGGCTGGAGCGCGACGCCCAGCTGGAGCGTGACCGGGAGCGTCAACGCCAAGCGCAACTCGAAAAGCTGATCAATCATTTTCGCGAGGTCATTTCGCGCACGGTGGGCCAGGTCACAGGTGGCACCCAGACCATGCGTGATACGGCGGGGCTTCTCACCAACGTCGCGACGACGGCCGTCGAACAGGCCGACTCGGCGCGAAATGCATCCACGACCGCGTCATCCGAAGTGCAATCCGTCGCCGCCGCCACGGAGGAGCTCGCCGCTTCGATTCGGGAGATCGCGGAGCAGGCGCAACGTTCGGCGGGTGTGGTCATGCGTGCGACCGAGACCGCGGAGCGAACAAATCGCGAGGTTGCCAGTCTCGCCGATGCCGCTGAACGGATCGGCACCGTCGTGGAGATGATCAACGCGATCGCCGAGCAGACCAATCTTCTTGCCCTGAATGCAACCATCGAGGCCGCCCGCGCCGGTGAGGCCGGAAAGGGCTTTGCCGTCGTCGCGGCGGAAGTGAAGGCCCTTGCAGGCCAGACGGCGAAAGCGACGGCGGAAATCAGTGAGCAGGTTGCTGCCGTTCAGGCTTCGACCCGTTCGAGCGTCACCGCGATCAGCGATATCAACGGCGCAGTCCGCGAAATCGAGAGCTTCATGCAGGCAATCGCCTCTGCGGTCGAGGAGCAGGATGTCGCAACCAAGGAGATCTCGCAGTCGATCGCCGTCGCTTCCGATGGCAGCGCAACCGCGACCAGCAATGTGGACACCGTTGCCGGAGCGATCAAGGCCACTTCGACGGAAGCGGGACGCGTGATGGGGGTCTCGGATGAACTCTCTGAGGTCGCAAACGAATTATCGGTCGCCGTTGATGCGTTTCTGGAAGGGGTATCGGCCGATGTCCGCGATCGGCGTGAACAGTTGCGTAGACGTGTCGACCAGGCTGTCATGCTTGTTGCCGCTGGTCGGCGTCTCTCGGTCACCTTGGTCGATATTAGTGAAACCGGAGCCAGGCTGTCGCCTGTTGACGGCCTGCGAGTCGGCGATCACGTGCAGATCGAATGGGATGACGGACGCATCTGCGCTGCCGAGGTTGTACGCGTCGATGATGCCTGTGCCGTGCGCTTCATTGCGCAGAAGGGCCTCGATCAAACGAGCAGCCTCGCTGCGTGAAGGATGACGTCCCCGCAATGCGTTGGCGACGCGATCGCCCCGGTGGACGCGATCGCCCCGTCATGGTGTCCCTCGCCCTGAGCGGAGCCGGCCGTTCGCGCGCTTTCGATTGCGCTGTAGCGTATGGCCGGCTTCACGGGACGGGGGGCATCGGTGATCTTCCGGTCGGATCAGGGTGCCGTTGCGACCTGACCCTTAGAGCGCCCGACCTTACGGAGTCAGGCCGGGCGCTCTCAGTGATTGTTCGACGCATCATTTTTCCGTCGGCCGGTATCCACCTGACGGAATGATACTCTAGGAACGACCGATGACCGCTCCCACGATGATCGTTGGCATTCCGGTCTGCACGCAATCCCGGAGAAGCCCCCTGACGCGGATATCCTGCGTGAGATGATCGGCCTTGCTGCCGCGCGTCCGGTGGAGATGGAGGTTGGCACTGGACCGGTGCCGGTTATGGCGCGATGCGTCCCGATCGCCTCGCGCAACCCAGCGGCTATCGTGATCGCGACTGGGAGACATGGGCCGGGATCGTGGAACCGCGCGTGAGCGGCATCTCCAGCTGCATGCAACGCGCCGGGTCAGCCGGTTCTGCACCAGGATCGGCGTCATGGCAGGCGCAAGAATGCGGAAGGGAAACGCGCGCTGCACGATGTTGCCCACCACCGCGACCGTCCCGCTGACAAGGGCCGCGATTGGCACCCCGCCGAGCTGGACCGCCATTACGCGCAGCGCGTAATAGCTGACATTCCCGGTGAGGGCGCACGCGAACGCCATTGCCCGGTCCGCGCGGGTCATGCCAGCCAGGCTGACGACACGCCAGGCCACGAGGATCATGACCGAGACCACGCCGTAACACAGATACCGCCCCGGCGTTATCAGGATCGGATCGACATCGGAGAGCACATGCGGAACGAGGAAGGCAAAGCCCCAGATGCAGTTGACCCTTATGTTGAGAAGGATTGCGACGGGAACGGACATCAATGTCCCCTGTTTGGTTGCGAAGGGAGACGGAACGGCAAAACCGGTCCGCGATGACGACCAGATCCTCAATGCCTGCCGCACCGGAAAGGGCGAGATGCTTCAAGGAGTTTACGAAGTGGCCGAAGCCGTTTTGCCGCAGCTGTCCGAGCAGCGGGGGGCTTTGGTTCGCCCTGCCGGTGAAATGGATCTTCGTGGTAGGATGAAAGATCGCGCGAACAGAAACAATATTCTCCTTAGCTCTGGAAAATAATTATTATCAATAATTGTCTATATTAAATAATACATTCAAATAAAGCATTTTTGCGAGCAAAATCAACCCTCTCGGGCGCTCGATCGCGGCTGCTGTCACGTATCCATGCGATTTATGGATATCGCCATCAATGCTGCACGCCGCTGATCCTCCGCAGTCAGACCGGGTCCGCGCCGACCACGCCCGGACAGAAATCATCGCCTTGTCAGGGCCGGCGCACTGCGATCCAGATCGTATGGCGCGCGCCGCGCCGGGAGCGGCTGGCGCGGACACTATGCGTCGTGACCGCAAAGCCGCACCGGCCCAGCCGTTTCGCGAAAGCCGCGTCGGGCGCTGCGGACCAGACGGCGAGGACGCCGCCGGGGGTCAGCGCTGCGCGTGCCGCATGCAATCCCGCCTCCCCGTAAAGGCTGCCGTTCTCCGAGCGCGTGAGGCCGTCGGGCCCGTTATCGACATCGAGCAGGATCGCGTCGAATTCTTCCCCGGCCTCGCGGATGGTGGCGCCGACATCGCCCACCCTCAGTTCCACCCGCGGGTCGCAGAGACAATCCCCGAAGACGGCCTTCATGTGCTGCCTGGCCCAATCGGCCAGTTCAGGCACGATTTCGCCGACGATCAGCCGCGCGTCCGGCGGCGCGACCGCCTGCGCGGCGCGCAGGGTGAAACCCATCCCGAGCCCGCCGATGAGGATGCTCGGCGTGGGCCGCTCGGCCAGCTGGTCGAAAGCAAGGGTCGCGAGTGCCTCCTCCGAGCCGCCGAGGCGGCTGTTCATCAACTCGTTGCCGCCTTCAAGACGGATCGAGAATTCATCGCCCCGGCGCAGCAGCCTGAGCGTATCCCCCTCCGGCGTTTGCGCCGTGGCCAGCTGTATCCATGGAAGCATGCGCCACCCTCTGCCGTCGAAGCCGGTCCCGTTTCGTAACCGATCCGGGGAAATGAAGGATCCCGGGCGCCACCCGCGCCAAGCCTGTTTTCTGCAGTATACATGATCCGCGCGTTGCGTTACGTGAACCTGAATCGCACGTTTCGTGCCGGTGGACCGCGCAAGGCTGCGGCGCCGATATCCTCCGCAGAGTGGCCTTCCATGATCCATACCTTGTCCGAAGCGCTTACCGAGCGCGGTTACGATAACCTCACCCCGGTCCAGGAGGCCGTCACCGATCCCTCTCTGCGCGATGCCGACCTGTTGGTCTCCGCCCAGACCGGTTCGGGCAAGACCGTGGGATTCGGGCTCGCGATCGCTCCCACGCTTCTGGATGCGCACGGCATGCTCGGCCCCCCAGGCGCTCCGCTGGCCCTGATCGTCGCACCCACGAGGGAGCTGGCCTCGCAGGTAATGCGCGAGCTCGGCTGGCTCTATGCCAAGGCGGGGGCACGCATGGCTTCCTGTGTCGGCGGCATGGACATGCGCGACGAGCGCCGTACCCTCGGGCGCGGTGCGCACATTGTCGTGGGGACACCGGGCCGACTGCGCGACCACATCCAGCGCGGATCCCTCGACATGACCGGGTTGCAGGTCATTGTCCTCGACGAGGCGGACGAGATGCTCGATCTCGGTTTTCGCGAAGATCTGGAATTCATGCTGGACAAGGCGCCGCCTGAGCGCCGGACGCTGATGTTCTCGGCGACCGTGCCGCCGATGATCGCCAAACTGGCCCAGCGGTTCCAGCGCGAGGCCGTGCGGGTGAAGACCCAGTCCGAGCGAAGCCAGCACGCCGACATCGCCTATCAGGCGCTGCGTGTGGCCGCGCAGGACGCGGAAAACGCCATCATCAATGTGCTGCGCTATCACGAAGCGCAAAACGCCATCGTCTTCGCCAATACCCGCGCTATGGTCAGCCGGCTCACCGCCCGCTTTTCCAATCGCGGCTTTGCCGTGGTCAGCCTCTCCGGTGAGCTGAGCCAGACGGAGCGCACACATGCGCTTCAGGCGATGCGCGATGGTCGCGCCCGGGTCTGCGTCGCGACCGATGTCGCAGCCCGCGGCATTGATCTGCCCAATCTTGAACTCGTGATCCATGCCGAGCTGCCGAGCAACGCCGATAGCCTGCTGCATCGCTCCGGTCGCACGGGCCGCGCCGGACGCAAGGGTATCTCTGCCCTTGTGGTTCCGCCGAAGGCGGTGAAGCGCGCAGAGCGTCTCCTTACGAGCGCGCGCGTGACAGCCGACTGGATCACCGCCCCGGGAGCAGACGAGATCCTGCGCCGCGACGAGGAGCGCCTGCTCGCCGACCCCGTCTGGTCAATGGACGTCACAGAGGAGGACGCGGCTTTCGCTCACCGGCTGCTCGCGATGCATTCACCGGAGGCGATCGCAGCGGCCTATCTGCGCCAGCATCGCGCCAGGCACTCGGCGCCGGAGGAACTCGTCCCGGTCGATACGCGGCCAGCCGCGAAGGCGCATGCACGCTTCGGCCCGAGCGTCTGGTTCACCCTGTCGGTCGGGCGCGACGACGGCGCCGAGCCGCGCTGGCTGCTGCCGCTGCTGTGCCGCTCCGGAGGGCTCGACAAGGATGCAATCGGCGCAATCCGCGTCCAGCAATCCGAGACCTGGGTGGAAATCGCCGAGGCGAGCGCTGCGACATTCCTGAACGCTTTGGGAAAACACGGCAGCCTCGAGAAAGGCGTCACCGCCCGGCGCGCTTCCGGTGCGCCGCAGATCGACGCTCCGGGCAGCCATCGGAAGGCGCGGACCTCCGGTCAATTCTCCGATGCCGGCGCCGGGGGAGCGGGCTTCGACAAGAAGCGGAAGAAGCGTTTCACGAAAGGCGATGGCGAAGCAGCGGTTCAATCCGTGAGCAAGAAAAAAGCCGGCAAGGCTGCGGCGGGCAAGGCTGCGGCGGGCAAACGCGGGCACCGGACTGCAGATCCATCGGATTCGCCCAAGCGGTAGCTGTTCCCGGAGCTGGTCCTCGCAGGGACATGTGCCGCGAGCAGGATGATGCTCTCCGATCGCTGCGCCTTCTTGGCGCTGGGCGGCGATCGGCGCTCTCAGGTGATCGCGCGGCATGCCGCGTCGATTCCGGGCATTGCCGAGGCAAGCATCAATCCGTCAGGTGGATACAGGCTGACGGATTGATGCGTCGAACAATCACCTGGAGCGCCCGGCCTGACTCCGTCAGGTCGCAACGCGCTTGTCTTATGACTTTCTCTGCCGAATGGGCGAGAACGGATCGCCGGGAGCGGGTGCGCCCAGAGACAGGTAGTAGAGGGGGCGTCCGGGCGGGTTCCGTATCTCCTCGATCAGATACTCGGACAAGCCGGAGGCCCCTTCCGGACGGGCCGTCAACATTTCACGCGCGCGCGTCATTTGCCCCAGACTGTCGGTCACGATCTTGCAGTCTCGCAGCAGGATATTCGACGGCCCGTCCCAGGCGCCTTCATACTTCGAAGCGATATGACGCAAGAAAGGATCGGACACCACCGCAGGATACGGGTTGCGATCGGTACGACTGCTCGCATACAGGGCTACCGGAGCAGCGTCGAGGTCACGGGCGATTTCCAGGGCGTGATCGACCGCACTCCCTTGGGTGCCGATTTCCCGAATCGGAAGATCGCTCACCGCACGCAGTCGTTCCAGATAGCGCATTTGCTGCAAGCTCTTGCGTGACCGGACCACCAGTGATGCGACGGGCAGCATCTGCAACAGGAGAAAGGTTGCCGCAAAGCCCATGCGACCGAGCCCGTTAATGCCGATGGCGAGAGCGCGCCCGCAACGCCACTTCTCGACCGCGAGCACAAACAGCAGCGCCGACCGGAATGCGGAAATCCAGGTTGTGGCAATCTGATCGGTCAGGATACCGTTCTCGCCGAACTGCAGAAAGCTCTGATACTCCTCGCTCTGGCCCAATCCGGTCGCATAGATGCGCAGCCCGAAAACGCCCTGCCGTCGAGGTCGCGGCACCAAGCGGGCGACAGCGCGAAGCCCGGTCGG
>Ga0102934_1000715_pt1 | contig 22559 bp, 14 predicted proteins | sample SalPonR2_A_D1_MG_FD_78175 | JGI IMG/M metagenome (GOLD analysis project Ga0102934, IMG submission 78175) | Salt pond soil microbial communities from South San Francisco under conditions of wetland restoration - Salt Pond MetaG R2_A_D1_MG | ecosystem: Environmental > Aquatic > Marine > Intertidal... | reverse complement strand
CCTCTACCTCCCCCTCTTTTGCTTGAACGACACCTTTCCATCCCAAGGACGCAGCCTCAAGTTGGCTTTCCAGTGCCAAGACGCTTTCTCTCAATTCTCTGGTGGTCTCCTCCTTGTCCGCCAATTCGTCCAAGAGCTCCGCTGTCTCTGCGCGTCGGGCAGCCAAAGCATCATATTTACGTCTCATTTCAGCAAACTCGGCCATACAGGCATCTTTTTCGTGCTGGGTCCTTTCTCGCTCTTCTCGAACCTCATGCAAAGTCCGCGTCTGCTGCTTTAAAATCTCCTCAGCATAAAGAAGTTTTTGAAGAAGCTCATGTCGCTCCACCAATAATGCATCAGCCTCCTTTCTTTTTTCGGTAATGAGTGCCTGAAACTCGCTTGTGATGTTCGCGCGGTCCTCGTCGAATTGACGTGCCTCCTCCTCTCGCTCAGCCAGGATCGCCAACAGCTCATCCTTTGTCAAGTCCCGCTTTTCTAGGGTGTCATCCCTTTCCTTCCGTTTAGACGCATCCTCAGCCTCAGCTTTTGTCTTGGCTTCTGCAGCTGCCTTCGCTGCTGCTGAATCAAGCGCTTCCATGGCTGCTGTCGATGCCTGTAATTCCATGTTTAGATGATTGATTACGCCCTCTTGCTCCTTGATCCGTTCGTTATTTGTCAAAATTTGAGCCTCCAGCACAGCAATGCGCCTTTCTGCATCAATCAGCTGCTCTTTAGCCTTTTGAGCATCCACGACCGCTTGCTGTTGCGCCGCCTCGGAGGCATCTACGTCCCTCTGCAAGGCAGTCTTCTCCTCCTCTTTCTCCCGCAACACTTGCACGCGTTCATTCTGCACCCTTTGCTCCGCATCAATGCTTTCTTGCAACGCCTTCGTCAAGCGATCCACTTCCCCCTCCAGGTGTGCGACTTGCTCTTTCTCTCTCCCCATCAGACCAGATATTTGCCCTTCTAGGTGGACGATCTCGGAGTTGAGACGCTCGTTCTCTAAACCAAGGGCCATTTTTTCCCCTTCTTTCTCCTCCAATTGTCGAGCAAGAGCCCTCAGGTGCCCATCCTTCGCTTCTAACGATCCTGCCGACTCACTCGAGAGATGTTGAGCTTGCTGCAACTGGAATCGCAACTCCTCCACTCGCCGATGATATTCTTCTTCGGCCGCGGCATGCGTGCGTTGCGCTGCCTCGAGCTTCATCCGTAAATCGTTTGTCTCTGTGTGTAGAGCTTCTTCCCGCTTGATAACCTCATCAAGCTGCTGTCGCACCCCTGCTAGATCTTTCTCCGTTCCTTGTAACGTAGCTGTGATGGCGACATCCTCGTCCTCATGCGATGACTGAGCCGCTGGCGGCAGCGGGGCCGTGAGAGACGTGGCTGCTGCAAGTTCCTTGTGCAAAGCCTCGAGCTCAATTTCTTTGCTTTGCAGCGTCCGACGGATCTCTATTTCTTGTTCCTGTGCATGAGCCACACTTTTCCTGAGGTCCTCAGCCTCCGCCCGCAACGCTGCTTCCGTCTCCTCCGCCCGCCGCCGCTCCTGGTGTTGCTCGTTCAGGGTCCGCTCTCGTTCTACCGACGTCGTCTCACTCAGTCCTACGAGACGTTCCATTTCCTCCGCATGCCAGGCTCTGAGGCGGTCCAGCTCCCCAATGGCCTCTGCCGCCTGGGCTCGGGCCTCATGCACTTGGGCCTCCATCCACACCAAGCGCTCTTGCAATTCTTCCACGCCGCCGCTCTGCTCGGCCTGCGCCTGTCCGGGGAGCGATTCGCTAAAGGGTACGGCAGGAGTAGCGGGCGCTGGAACTGAAGACGGTGGGCGACCTAAAGGTTCTGAATGCGGATAGGGAGGGGGCGGTGGAGGGGCGGCTACCCCATTACGCAAGTGCGGGTCCTCGAAGAGACAGGAGGCATCAGGAGTGGGACCGCGAGCGTCTTGGTGAGGCTGGAGCGCGGGTGGGAAAAGTGAGGGCGTGTCAGCATCGACGTGATCAGGGAATAGGGAGGCCGTGTCCCCCCCCTCGTGGATGGGAAAGAGGGAGGACGCGTCCTGTGCAGGTGGCGCAGGCGGCTGCGAAGGATCTTCGGTGAGCTGTGATGGCATCGATGGCGGCGATGCGTAAGCCTGGGGGTATTGCCATTGCTGTAGTGGCTTCTGCCCTTCCGCACTGTGTTCCTCCTCCACTTGTCGCTGTTCTTGCTGGTACTGATCGGGTGGCTGCGCCGGCTCGTAGATGTTGGCCCCGTCTGATAATATTGACGGGTCTCCGTTGAGCTGATTTTGATATTGCTGCATTTGCGCGTAATCATGAGGTTGTTGCTGTAGTTGCTGCTGCTGCTGCTGCTGTAGTTCTGCAACGAGTTGGGCTTGCCCCTCGGCGTAGGCCCTCATTTCGTCCACCTGGCTCTGGATGGCCTCGCTGTAGACGCGGTACTCCTCCAAAGCCCTTCGATATACGGGAATTTCCCCGGCTAATACCTGAGTGTCCTGCAACTCTCTTTCCAGGTTCTCTATCACACTCTTGTAGCGTGCCTCAGCTTCCGCCACTGCCGCCGACACCGCCTCTGTGATGGCTCCGGCCGACACCGATTGGTCGTGCTTCTTTGACGATGTGCCCAAGTCCCGCAATTGCTCCTCCAAACGGTGTTTTTCCTCACTCTGCTGCTGCTCCATCCTGCCGAGCTCTTCGTGCAACCGCTCCTTTTCCTCCTCCGCACGTTTCAGGCGTTGATTCTCCGTGTGGACCGCCCTGTGAGCACGCTCCAATTCTTGCTGCAGTTCCTGGTAGCCCGTCGACACCGCACTCAGTTCCTTCTCCACCGCGTCCAGCCTGCCTACAGCATCAGCCCCTTCCTCCACCGCCGTCTTCTCTCGTGCATTGGCCCGCTGCAATTCCAGCTCCAGCTTCCGGAGGTCGTCCCCCCTCGCCGCCAACTCCTCTTGCGCGGCGCTCAATTCCCTACGCAGCTCGTGATTCGTGGCCAACAGTGCCTCTTCTGCCTCTTTGCTCTGATCAAGGCTTTGACTTTCCTGTGGAGGCGGAAGCTGGTGTTGCAGCTCTTGCTCCTTCTGCACGGACGCGGACAGTGCCTCCGTCATTTGCGTCAGCTCGCTTTGCAATGACGCAAGGCGCGAGTCGCGTCGACGCAACTCTTCCTGTAAGCTTTCCACCACTGCCTCCTTTCCCCGCAATGCCATCTCAGCGGCTTCCCGGCGCTGTTGTTCTTCCTGGAATACCTCCCGCCCTACATTTCCCCCTCTGCCCCCAGGCCGGGATAGACCCTCTCCCGCCTTGAACGATTCCATCCCACTAAGTCCCGAGGCTTGCCCCCATGCAAATTCTTGCATTTGACTCTGCACACCCTCTATTCGTACCTTGAGGCACTCAATTTCCTTTTCTCGTTCCGCAATCACTTCCAAATATTTTTCCGCCGCTGCTGCTTCCGCTGCTGCGGCTATGGCCGCGCCCCGGTCTTCCTCCCCGCCATCTCCTAATCCGACACCAGCTTCAAGACCCTCACCATCGGCGAGCAGGAGCCGTCTCCGGATCCTTTTCACTTCCCGCCGGTAAAGGCTCACAAACTGGCTGTCGTAGTAGGGCCATGGGCCCCCGAGCCTCTCTCCATCGACGGTCGGCCACTCCCCTACAAAATTTTTGCCCGGGACCAGGACTTCCTCCAAGCCCTCCAAGGCGGCGGTGTAAAGCGACAGTCCCACTTGACCTTTGATCATATCTTCCACCTCCTCACCCGTGGGCCCGCGACTTTCGTCCGTCCCTGCCCCCGCATACTCCACGCATTCACCCACGAGCAGGGCGCTTAGGGCTTTGATGTGGGGAGACGGGGAGAAGGACAACCCCGACGCACGGGCAGAGGCAGGCTCGCGCGCCTTCGACTTGGGCGCAAGCAGGTCCAAGAGGAAAGGATTGCCAGAGACAGTCCTAGCCGCCACCGGGCACGCGCAGACCCACACCGCCAAGACACGCAGGATCGCCACCATTACCCCTTCCAGGCTACCCGGATGCGCGTGCCTCAGGCACTGCTCCAACAAGAAGGTGACCCACGTCAACAGCAGCCGGCAACGCCCTCCCTCCTCCCCCTCCTCCTCCCCCCCCCATCCCCCCAGGTCGGCAGGAATGTGCGCCGCGAGCTCCCTGGCTGCTCGTCCGCCCTGTGCGAGGACATGCTCCAGGACAAAACAGGCGCTCTGGGCGCGACCGCGCTCTTCCTCGTCCCCCCCCTCCGCCAACGCCTGCGTCACGGCCCGGACCAGCTCTTCCAGCAGGACTGTTCCCATGGGCACCGAGGGCACCCACTCCTCCTCCTCCGCCAGGTCCACGGGAGGGGGGGGCGGGGCGATGATGTGCTGCATCGTCATGATACAGGCGACCTCGTTCTTGTCCAAGAGCCGGTGAAGGACCAGGAGCGCAGCGGCACGGACGTGGGCGTGACGGGCGTGCAGGGCCATTTTCAGGAGGACGGAGGCGAGGAAGGCGCCGCCGTGCTCCCGGTCGAGGCGACCTATGATTTGATCCGGCCCTCCCTCCGGCCACAGATACGGGTAGGACGGGCCCAGCTTGAGGTCAAGGACCGTTTGCTGCACCGTCGTGTTGTCCGTGACCATGTCCGCCAACAGCACGAGGCTAGGCAGCTGCACTTTGGAGATTCCTTCGCCTTGGAAAGGCGCCGTGGCGAGCTGAACGAGAGACCGAAGCAAGCCTCCTCCCGCACAGGTCACCAAAGAGCGCTGTCGATCCCTCCGGTCCTGTCGCTGCCGCTCCTGGCCGTCCGTTTCGCTGTCGTCGAGGCCTGGGGAAGAAGTGCTGGTGACCAGGTTCCGCAAGATGACAAGGGCGAGTCGCAGGCTTTCCATCTGTCGAGGCTCCAGCCGGGGGGCTCGGTCCGCCTGCGCCCCATCCTCCTCCTCCTCCTCCTCCTCCTCCTCAACGGCCAGGGCTCTGGTAACGTCCATCCAGGGAGCCAAGGTCTCCAGCGGCCCCAGCTCGCAGAAGTGACGTTGCGTGGAGGCCGTGCCCGCCACCACGTTCCCCATCAGCCGCAAACAGTCGTGAGTGATTACGCTCCCGCCTTCAAGCAGGCCCCCGTCGTCCTCGATCATGGCAAGGAGATGTTCGAAGCCCTCGTTGAACGCCAAGAGCGTTTTCAGGTTTTCCGTCGCCCTCCCCGTCGTTAGCTTGCCCAACACCAGCAGCACCTCGTTGCGGACCTCTTCTCGCTCGTCGCTCAGACACGCCACCAGACGCACCATTCCTTGTTGCGAACCACCGCCTTGTAACGCACGTTCTACCTCTCCTTGGCCCGCCTCCAGCGCTGCTTCCAAGACTTGCAGCGTGGCCACGGTGGTGAGGGTGTCCGTCTTCTCCGCCATGTCCAATAATGCATCCAAATTCCCCGTATTTTTCAGAAGCAAGGACAACACCTCACGCCCTACGCCTGGGGCAGCATGGCTCAATAATGCCCGCAGCAACTCTAGCAAGCCTTGTGCCGTCCCTTCGTCCAGTTGTCCGAGGCGACGGGCCCGCAGGAGGTCGAGCACCAGAGGCATGGCTAGTCGACCGACGCGACTCGGGTCGGTCTTGCCCAGACTTTGTAATTGTTCCACGGCATCGGCACGATCTTTTGGGTCACGGGCACTGCGAAGCCGGTCTAGAATGACCGCGACCGCGTGATCGGCGGTGGGGGAACTAGGCGTGCTCTTTCCTGGGACCGGGGGGGTGCCGCGGGCCCCTGCCAGCATCATGGGCGGTCGCAGGATGGCGTGTAGGGTTCAAATAATCGCCTTGCCTACCTGGCGTCCTGGAGGGGAAAACTAAGAAAAGAATTAGGTGGGAGATGCATGAGTATACTGGCCATGCGGATTGTAACGAGGTCCTGTGCTCGGGGGCGTGCTTTATTTTGACTTGCAGTATTCGCAGTCAGCGAGCGTCAACAAGCGAACGATGACGCCGGCCGTACCATTTCCCCCAGTCCTTAAAGCACTTTATCACATGAAAGAAACCCAGGAAGGTCACATACAGGTTCCAAGTGCAGGCAGAGTTTATTCGGCAACGAGTTATGATGGGTAATTTGTGCAATTTCTTTACATGTGCTTTTTTTAACTAACTCTATTAGTCCTGTCCGTTCCACTAAAACGGCCATGGGATAAAATGCATGGAAAATATGCTTCCAAAGAATATGACAAGCAAGATGAGTGGCGCAAAGAATCCATACACTGGCCACAGGCTGCTGACTAGGCTATTTATAGTAAGTCGAGAAAAAAAAAATGTCAGCGTGTCAGAGTGCTTCAGTTTTAGTCTAGGCCGGGCACACCCTCGAACCTTTCCTGCTTAAATACTCACCAAATTGCACAGACCACCCCAGAAAACGTCGCAGCTGGAATCATGCGTGGACAATACGTCGCCCACTCGATATTTATACCCTTTATTAACTGCAGGTAGACGGTGAGGTACAAGCCTATGCAAAGGTTTATGCCCAAGCAGATCATCGCCAGGTGAAAGTAGACGCTGTTTGGTACGATGGCACAAAGAAGAGGGCATTGTAAGCGATAAAAAGGGAGGCGTGGATGGAGAGCCGGATGTGAAGGGGTCTCCCGTTCATGAGTCGTCCCAGTCACCGGCGATCGGACCCCACGTCCTTGCCATGACCCCAAGGGACCCCTCGTGCCACGAGCTCCACGAGACACAACGTACAGACATGCACACAAGCATGGCCGCACTGCAACGATACGGGCTCGTCCGCCCGAGCTTGCGGGCCCATCAGTATCTGCAAGTGCGTTTATAAAACAGGAAGGACACGCAGCCATGCGGTAAACCCAATCAAGTGTAAAGGCCACAGACATTATATCCAAAACAGACAGATACTGTACCGAAGGCAACAAACAAGCCAAATACACCATCATTACGTGAGCCGTCACTGAACCTTGTTGCACGAAGGGGAAAACGTTTAGAATGTCGTTATCTCCTGCCCCCGCTAAGCATCTTACCGGTTCAATCTCTCATCGTCCAGCACAACGTGAACAAAGTTAGTATAGTGCAGCGTGGCCATCATCCCCAGCACCCATGCCCCTGCCTGTAGCTTCACAGAGATCCGCTCCCATATTTCAGCACGCTCCCGCTTGCTTGTCGTGCGCACTCCGTCAACGACTGGTAAGGACGATGACGGAGGTGGTACGGACAGTGATGCAGGGTTTATTACATTGCTACCACTAGCACGGCTGCTGCTCCGACGGTGGTGCGGGTGTGAAGGAGTTAGGGGACGATTTACAGGGTGATGGGAGGAAGGAGGTGGTGGTGCATGTGGAAGGGGAGGGAGCAATGGAGCAGAGGAATCCATGCTGCTAAGACTTCGCAAGCTGTGTTATAGGAGATATCAGACGCAGAAAGTCGGAGGCTGCCCTGTCCATGTCAAGAACACAAGACAACGAGAAAGTTCACGGGGGTTATTGGCACGCACGGCCGGAACCCTGCCTTGTGGGCGAGGGGCGTGCCTGGCGCTAGGACACTTGGCGTGGTGAAGTGCAATGTAGGTGGGAAGCTCAAGTTTCCCAGCGTAGCACGTGCTGTACACACGCTTCAGCGAGCCAAGAAGGAGAGCTTCTGAAATTATTTGGCACGGGGTTGTCACGGCATGTTACAAAACACCTGAGGCTTGACCGAAAAGTACGAGGCGTGGGTAATCCGCATGCGCGTGGGCATATTTGTGAAGTCGCGGCTACCGCGGGAATTAAAGGGAGGCCCGGCGGGCTCAGGAAAACGAATTTTAGACATTCTTCCTCCTGTCATTTCTGCATCCGACTAGCTCGTCTCAGAATTTTCGTCCGCATATTAACGTCTACCCACTACATTTGGTCACAGTTCCATCATGACATCCTCCACAACGAGGATAAAAGTATTGCGGCGACGGCCTTCCGGAGGTGGATCGATGTGCAGAGCATTGCCCCTTCTCCGCGCGGTAGTAGGTTATGTCACCCTCCTCTGCCTCCTGCTCGAGCCTTCCTCCGTCGCGGCATTCGCCCCACGCGGCCTCTCTTCCCAACGATGTCGCATGGCAGTTCCTGTAGGTAGTGGTACTTCCCAAGACATGGTGATTGCGTCTTCCGTTGCCACGACTGCGTCTTCTTCGACTGGGGCAGATCCTCCTCGCGGTATGAAAGCCCGCCTCCCCGAACATACCCTCCCTCCTTCCAGCAGGTTGGCCGCAAAAAAATCCCGTCGCCCCAAGCTGCCCACTATGTATGGCCTATGGGATCTAGTCGTGGGTCCGGTCGCGGCTGACTTCAAGCTCGTGGGCATGCCCTCCGAACTAACAGCTCTCGCCATCGAGGTTCATAAGGCCACCGATCATCTCACCCGCCCCGCCCGTTTGGCTGTGCTGCAGGCGCTGGTGCGGTCTTACCACGCGTATCGCTTTCACAAACCTTGTCAAATCACGTTGGATGAGACGGGCCGACGCCCCTCCACCACCACTGCACCACAAAGGGCGGTGGCCAAAGCCCTGACAGTGGGAGCCTACATGGAGCAGAACGTCGCAGTAGCCCGTTTGTTAGGAGCCTCGGAAGTGGACGGCGACACGATGGTCGCGGCACTCCTGTGCCACTCCCCCTTGACCCTAGAGGCGGTGGAGAACGAGTTTGGAAAGGCGGTGGGCACCATCTTGGCCGGGTGGAAGGCGATGCTGGGGGTGGAGGGCCAGCTGGAAATCAAGAGCCTCATCCACGAGTACGCGCATTTCCTCTGGGGCGGGCAGGGGGATAATCTGCGCAATTTGTTGCTAGTGGTGGCAAAGGATTGGCGCGCGGTAGCCCTGCGGGTGGCGTGGAAGAAAGTGGAAATGGAGACGACCGTGTTTGGCGCCAAGAAGGAGGAGATTGACGCGTGCTGGGCCTGTTTGAATGTGTATGCTTCCTTGGCAGAGGCGGCCGGGATGTCGCAGATCAAAAATGCGTTGGAAGAGCGGGCTTTCAAATTTCTGATGCCGCAGGAGCACCGGAAGGTGATGACTGCATTGGAGGCAAAACGCGACCGTTATCAGAAGGTCCTGGGGCAGGCTCGGAAAGAGGTATTGCAAGCCCTGTTGGAAGACCCTGTGTTTATGAGCAACGTAGAAAGGGTTGAGGTGCGAGGACGTATCAAGAGCCCGTACAGCGTGTGGAAGAAGATGAAGAGGAAAGGCATGCTGGTTGAGGAGGGAGAGGGGGGGGGAGAGGGAAGTGGCATGGGCTTGGAGGGCGTGTACGACATGGTCGCTTTGCGGGTCGTTTGCACCCCTTTGTATGCGGATAAGGAAGCGTCTTCTGCCTCCTCGGCGACCTTGCCCGTGTCTCCGCCGACTCCCGCCACGCTGCAAGCGCGGGCAGACTTGGACAAGCAGATGTGCGACTACGTCCTTCGGGAGGTGGTGCACAAACTCCGGCCGCACTACAAAGGTCGGGTGAAGGACTACGTGGGCGAAGGGAACCGGAAGGCCAACGGCTACCAGTCTCTGCACACCACCCTGGCCTACCGATTGCGGGGCGAGACGACCCCCGTGGAGATTCAAATCCGGACGAGCGAGATGCACTCCGTGGCCGAGCACGGGCTGGCCGCCCACTGTCTGTACAAGGGGGATCGAACCCTGGCGGAAGTGATCGAGAGGGGCCAGCAACAGGCGGAGCAGCAGATGCAGGAAGAGGAGGACGCGATCGGCCCCCAACGCGGCTTTGCGGGCCCCGGGGAATTCCTGACGTGGTGTCAGAAGATGCTGGACAAGAGTCATGTCATCGTTTTTTCTCCCGATGGGAAGCTTTTGAAGCTCAACCGTGGAGCCACCCTCCTAGATTTTGTCAAGGCTTCTTGCCTGCAGCCCAAGGCCGGAACGGCGCAGGGGAAACGTGGCACCCGGAACAAGAGGGTTGAGGGACGCGGGTGTGGCCGCTTGCACCCTCAGGGACTCTGGAGAGATGATACTGCCCACGAGGAGCACGGGGGGTATCAGACTGTACCCGTTTCCCGTCGAAAGTCCAAGCGAAGCACGCAAGGCATGCTTCTATTGAACGGCCAATCGGCGCCGGCTTTGGACCGTGTGCTGGTCACAGGAGATGTAATTTCCTACATGTAAACAGCGCCCACGCATGTAAAGTCTGTGAATATTGCAAAAACGGGATCATCATGTAAGATATCTGTACATATTTGTTGAAAACGCGGAAGCACGGGAACGTACAGGAAAGTAGGAAGTTAGGGCCCGTTTGTTTTAGGTCGCAGAAGGGCCAAATCGATATCGAAAGCGCCACGGGACTTTATTTTGTCAAAAAGAGGACCGTTTTGTACATGTAGATTGATATTGTTAGAGGGACAAAGGTTGAAGGTATATAGAGTCAAGTCCATCGACTTAAGGTCACTGAGAGGCTTGTGCAATGCGGCCTTGCGTAGCGCAGACATGGTCTGGTAGGAAGCACCTCCGTGAGGTTTTGGATATGATCTGAATTCGGACCCGGTGCTAAAGCTGTGCCTGGTTACGAGCGTGTATGCTGGTCCGTTACATTATGAAATAAGACCCCGGAATACCCATAGGTCCCGGAAAATCGCAGCTTCTGTATTTGAATCAAAATAAGGATGAAACATCTCAAGCCACATGTCCGAGCACCTTGAGGAAGTTTTGCGTATTCGCGCTTCTGTGCCCGCCACTGTCAACTCCACATTTTTTTTCATGGCTTGGACGCAAACAATATTAACTCTTCTCGGTCATGCCGCCATCGTTTTGCGCGTGTGTGGCTCCCCCCCGTCGCACTTGCACACACAACCATTTGTCATCGCCCGCTCTGGGCAAATGCCAATTTTCGTCCTCCCTTCCTCCCGCCGCCTTTCCGTTCCCAGGCCCCTGGATACACTTGGAATACACCGCCGGAACCTGTATTTGCACGCTCCGCCCCCCACCCTTCTCATACCCACCGAATGAGAAGTGCACCTGGTGCCTCTCCTTCCAGCGCAGAAACGTTCGCTGTGAGAGCATTTGGAAGTGGTGATCCCGCATCTCGTCGTTCGTGACCAGAAGGGTCCGGCCTCCTTTGAACACAGTCGCAAATAGCCAGAACCAGTCGTCATTGTTGCGATATGGAACCACCAACAACAACTGCCGCTCGCGCCATTTCTGGACCAAAGCAGCATAGCCCGGCGGGACCCTTCGACTGTCCACATGGCGAGCATGCAGCACCAGCAAAGGTTTCTTTCCCATCCCCACGAAGTGCTCCACCACCCAGGAAATCTGCTCGTAGTTCACGTGAGGAGGGGCTTGGGCGTAATTCATCTGAAAATAGCCCACGTTGGCGCCATCGATCACCGTGTCGAATTCCGGTGCCCGCCCTCCCCCTCCCGGCCCCCGCAGCCACGCCTTGAAACGCGCCCATTCCGCTTCTCGGGCCCGGTCCGCGAGCACAAGCTCTTCAACCTTGGTCATCAATTCATCCGCAGCCTCCGAGGAAAGCTGGATGGATTCCAGCACCGTCCCGCAACCACTGCAGACCCCTGCCTCGTCCACGACCACTCCACGCCTCACGGACATTTCCGGGCTCGGGGTTTGTGGCAATGCGGCCTTTCGGTCCTTCCCCCTTCCTCCGCTCTTTGCGGCCTGGTCATGTCCTACCGCCCAGTCACCCCTCTCCCTTCGCTTCTCGAACCATCCCGCCACCGCCTCCCATGCCCCCTCCCCCGGCTCCAGCACCAAGTCTTGCAGGTCAGCCAAAGTCCGATAAAAGTTATCCACCTCCACGTTTCCCCCTCCTTCCCCCGAACACCCCCGCAACAAGGCCACAAGTTCCGTTTCCGTTGGCTCAATGTCCTGAGCAAGCATTTTGTCGTACAAAGCGAAGGCATTCTCGAGCTTTCCCTGTTCAGCGTATCCTACAATAATAGGACTATAGGATCGTAATCGAGGACGTAAGCCTCCCGCCAGCATCTCCCTCAACAAATCCTCCGCTGCTTCAGGTTGCCGGCCTCCCAGCGCCAAGGCCCGCATTATACAGACGTAAGTAGCCTCCGTCAAAGAAAAGTGCTTCCGGCGCATGTGAGTGAGGACTTGGTCAGCGTCCTCCAGCCGCTCAAATGTGGTCAATAACGCGATCAAGGCATTGAATCCCTCGGATCCAATATCAATATCACGTGCCTGTACGTCCGCAAACAATTGTAGAGCTGTAGGTATGTCGTCGTCCCGGCGGGCCAATCCCAAACGTCGGCGGTAATCCATTCTTTCGGCCGCCGCGGGGTCGGAGGCAAGAAGCCTTTTCATTCGCTTGGTCTGTCTGAGGCTTCCATCCTTGTGGTCTTGTGGGGGCGCATTCGGCGAAGAGCTTGACTCAGACAAGGTAGATTGAGACGGAGGCACAGAAGCGCTTGGCTTGCTCCCTACATCTTCGTTTAAAGGCGCAGCCTCGTACACCCGTTTCAGGGCCATTGCTCGCCTTGGAGCGCTGATGATATATAGAGGCCAGGCCTGAAGACGCGTGAGTTGGCGTAAAGTAAAGATGCTTCCGAACGAAGAAGAAGTAAACTTCTGGAGTGCTTTGGTGCTAATTGACGGTGCTTTTGTGGGCAAGCCAGGGGGGAAATGGCCAGGAGGTCCGAATAAAGGAGTGGCCCAGCCTACCCGCGCCCTCCCCGGCAGAGCCTGAAGCAGTCGACGAATGATTGATGTACAACACAGGAAATAACTCTCGCCTGTTACATTTAAGAAGGATATTTAAAAATTCAACCGCTCCTCATGCCCCCCAAAAAATCAATATGGCTGGAGGGAAACTCACCTACTTGTTAGGTTCAAGAGGGTGAGGAGGTTATCGGTAGGCCGAGAAATTAAATAGCGTGTCCTATCCCAGTGCTCACAAAAATCAGGATATTTCGCTTTTTTCTTAGTCTCAAAGTATTTGGAAGGAATTCTGTTTAAGTTGACCGCTTTGGGTATTGTGGCCTGCTTTCTTCTTCCTCCATTACTCCATCGCACGCCAGCAAACCGCAACCGCCTTGCAAAACGTACAATCCTCGTATTACAATTCCCCTAGAAAGGTCGCCATCCTTCCATTTACGATGCCTTGCATAGTCCTATGTATTTTTCCTCGACCATCTTCACACTCAAGTGTACGGTATCCCATAATTTACCTTACGAAAACTTTCACTCACGCACAGCCTCCAGGAGTCGGGAGAAGTAGAAGTTTGTCGCTGTCATCTCCGTGCGCCGCACCGTGAACCCAGCCGCCTTCAATGCCTTGCGTACATCTTCCTCCGTGTGCAAATACGCCCGAGTAGTCTTAGAAGGACCAGGGAAGAGCTCCCCAATTTTTTTCAAGATGTCGTAGTACCACGTCTTGGGTGCAAACGAGATGATCATCCTTTTCTTGGCCAAGGACCCTAGCTTGCTCACCATACCCTGCATTTTGTCTGTCGGGTAGTGGATCATGACGTCCACACAGGTAACGGTATCGTACTTTCCCTTCAAAGCCTCCAGGTCCGAGGTCGAAAAAGAGCACCGAGCACGTGCTGTCGCTTTTCCCAACACCGCCTCTGCGCGCTGTCGCCCTTCATTTGCCATGGATGAGCTAATGTCCGACGCCGCAACTTTGGCTCCTAACTCCGCCATGGGGATTGCCAGGGAACCCACACCGCAGCCAGCATCGCAAATGCTCTCGCCCTTCACGCCATCCGCCTGTAGCCATCCCAAAATTTTGTCAACTGTCTGCTGATGTCCCACACGAATGTCAGCTTGCACTTTATTGACGGTTCCATCTTCACTGTAAATACGGTTCCACCGTTGGAACCCTTCAGTATTGAAGTACTCGCGCACTTCCGTCTTGTCATCCGTTCCCACGCTGGTTACCTTCGGCTTTGTGGCTGCCATCATGCTGAAATAAAGAGATAACAAAATGATAAGAGCATAGAAGGACAATTTGAGCTGAGTGTGACAACCATTGGGTTCACGGCTTGGGGCGCGAAAAGATCAAGACGAAGTTAGGGAGTGCCTGTTCAAATTACACGATGTAAATGGAGAACGCACGCCCACACTTTATCCTCTCTGTTCGATGAGCAGTATACTTGATCTTCTGTGAGATCGATTCATATTCATGGGACACCGTAGTCCTCGACTCAGAGCGGATTGATCCGACAGCATTTTGCTGCGCTGGCGCGTCTACATCGATCGTTCCTCAATCCAAACCATTCGTGCCCTACAAAAGATGCGGCTTTTCCATTCCTTGACTCACCGTGTTGTTGACCTTTGCGTTTGCCTTGCTGGTACGAATGGAACAAACGCGAATGCGCAGCTCAAGGTGGCCGCCGCAGCCACTGCCACTAACGTCGTCCTCATGATAGAGGTTGAGGGTTTAAATACTCTGGCAGAAAATTAAAAGATCTAAGGTATAGGAAGTCATAAATGTAAGATGAGTACAATCAATACATTCCCCAGGATCGGGTTAACCTACAATATTTGCAAGCTTGGTGTGCGCTATAATGCCTTCCCAGACCGCACGCAAGATACACAGGGGCCGGCATCGATCGAGCGGATCGGAACGGATCCGGGGAAAGGAGGTTTCTGTCTCGCTGTCATTTCCCGGTTGTTTAGCTTGACGAAGAAATTAGAACATAGGAGAGGGGGAAAACAGCGTTTGCGTCTGAAAACTTGACGTAGGTAAGACTTGATGAGCCAGGAGGTGCGTAGTTCTTTTTGGGGACAGTATTTTTAGCTGTCTTAATGCTTTTATGTGTCTTTCTTTGTCTGAATACCAAGAAAGAGTGCGGTCCTCACAGACTCCTTTTATTATATCTCGAAATCCTAGCTCACAATTTATGGACACAAATTGATGTTCTACGCAATTTAAATAATGCCCTCTTATTCACTGGGGACTTCTTATCCATTATAGATTTCAGAGACTCCATCGAAATGGCATCCGCCGCGAAAAGCACAACATCGACCCCGGGCTCTGGTGTTTTTCTTGCCTGGGCCATTCATGTCTATGCCTGGTTTCTGGGAAGGTACAATAAACTCATTATGTACATATTTATTAATTGGTCGTGTGCTGTATGGCGCTTTCTCCTCGTTGATTTTTACCTGTTCCTTTCTTCCGTTTGTGCCACCCTTCTCCTAGCGTCGTCCTAGTTCTCGCCAACGGCATCCATCTCTTCCTCCCTCCTTGGTGTGTCATCCCCATTGCGGGTTGGGCAATCGGTACGTAGACTACTTCACGTGGAAAATGTACGGCGCCTCCTGCACATTTTGTGGTGATTCCTTTTGTTTATCGTTGATTGTTGGGTGAATTTGAAATACTTCCATGTGAAGAAATGCGATTATGTTCCAATCATGTCTCATTCATAAGTCATCGACATGTATCTCTCCTGATGAAGAGTGTACTTGCCTCACTGCTTTCTGATAAATCATGTACACAGGCGTTGGAATTCACGGGGCAGTTACGTACTTCATAGTCGACAAACTTAACGGTAATTTCAAGCTTCTGGCTGACACTTACATCTTGAAATTTGTCCCCAAACCACTCATGGAGAATCTGGAGGCGAAAATGAAATGAACTTGGTTAGCAAGGAGGAGACCTGTCATTGTCGTGCAGGAGCCGATCTCGGGGAAGACAGTGGAATGTGGAAGAACATTTGGTGAACGAACATTTGCAAGGTATTTTGCATGACGGAGCGCGTAGGAAGGAGGGAAGTAAAGAGAGTGTTAGGGTGGGGCTCATCAGAGTGTGCGTTACCCGTCCAGTTTGCCTCAACTCTCGGTATTGACGCGGATGTGTTTTTGAAGCATACCCCCTTTTTTGTTCCATTATTGTGTTTTTAACATCCGTTGTGTGCTGGATGAGATAGACGGCCACTTAACGTCGGTGTTCATAGAAGAAAGAATAGGCACTCGCGAGGTCCTATGTTTGGCATTGGGAAAGAGTCTCCTTTCACCCACTTGGATGCGCACATCGAAAACTCATATTGTTTCTTAATCTCTTCTGCCCGGCTGCAAGAGAAAATTGAGCAAATGTTGGGAGCTACAGGCATGTCACCTCATAGCCTTATTACGTCTTGTTTAATGGCTTGCAAGCCCAATAAATGATCTGGAATTCTAATACAGGTTTTCTGAGAGCAAACTTTTCAATCAACCTCCCCCTGCTCACGATAACAAGATCTGCGCATTAAGTGACTCCATTCCTTTCACGAAATATGTACACTCTCGTGACTCTCATTCTTGCGAACCTGCGCGCCGTTAATTTCCTACGCTGGTTCTTGTGTAAAGCCGCACATGGGCCACCTGACTCGCATGAGCCAGGGTCTGGTGCCCTTGCGCTTGAAGATTACAAGGATTATGGACACAGACCCGCGATATGGCGACAAACCCGCTTTGAAACAATAGTAACATGCTTCGAAACGTTTATTGACCACCCGCTCCTATATAAATGTCAGTATTTGTGCGCCTGTCAGGATGCACGTCCATCTTCCTCCCGGGCTCATCAGCGATGAGGGGCGACGAAGGGATGATGAGATGGGAAGGGGGGGCCGAGAAATGTGACGGCAGACCGATGGCGGAGAGGGGAGCGCCTCGTTGCATGTACAAGGGCCGCGCCCTGTGTTGTCTACCTGCACCAGGCTTCTTTGAGAGACATGCCATTCTGTGTGATTTCGCACGTAGGATGGCCTGCGGATGGAATGCGGAGGGATGGGAGGAAGCTCCGGTAAGGATGGATGGTGGGCTGAGGGCTCGTCTTCCGCCCCTCTCATTTCGTCGTCGCCGCTTGCTTAGGCGTGTGAATTTTAATGACGATAGAGGCGAACAGCTTTCTGCTCAAATGAATAAGAGGATGATGCGCTCGCCATGAAAACAGCATTGCCGTTGCCGGAAGGTGCTTTTATGCCTTAAAACCTCAGGAACTAGGTTTGCAATCACTTCGTCCTCCGTCCCATTTTCACCCACTCATTGTGCCCGCATTCGTACCCGACAGGTCGTCCTACTTGGTTGCTTTCTCTTCATACAGATGGTAAGACATTTATGGATGGACCAAGGTTAAATAAGTAACGTTGAGCGTCGGATGGGTGTGTTGAAATGAAACACACGCAGTAGAGTATGAGGGTCGCGACCATCACACCACCCCTCGAAAGTCCGAACCATTGGGATTTTTCCCTCTTGGCTCTAACTGTCTTGTCTCCTGCCTCGTCATCAACAGCCTTCTCAAAAGACATTCCGCACTAAGCGGACGCTGGCCAAAAAGCAGAAGCAGAACCGCCCCATCCCTTACTGGACTCGGCTTCGCACAGGGAACACAATCCGGTACGTCGGCATGCACACTCTCTGTTTGATGAAGAGATGGGCGTACAGTTGGTCAATGAAATGTTGGGCTCTGCTGATTGTAATCTGCGTGGGCGCGGGAAGATAGGGTCAAGTGTGGTCTAGAAAGACATGCCTACTCCCCGCGTGGGACCATCCTCCAAAGCGTTTCTGTCGCACACCCGCATATTCACGATCTCTTTGCAATTTCTCAAATGTTTCGCACCATGCAGATACAATGCCAAGAGGCGCCACTGGCGCCGTACGAAGTTGGGAATCTAAGCCAGGAGTGGAGTAGTAAATTAGCCTCTCTTTTAACTCCCCCCGTGCGACTCAGATTTCGAAGTTTTCTCGGTAAACTGCGTTGTCTCCAGCTGGAAATTGCTGAGTAGTTGAATGTGTTACACAAGGAAAGAGAGGGGCGTAACGAGCGACTACAGGAAGAGCAAGGGCATCAAGGGTTGCGGGCGAGGAAGCGATGGAGGTGTCAAGGGTGGCAGTGTAAGGGAAGTGGGTTAAAATACGGGTTCGGTCATAAATTTGAGGGTCATATGGCCGATCTGGAGTCCGGTGAGATGTTGCCTGCCTGGCAACGTGTTTTCAGGCGATTGGAGGGAGAGAAGAAAAAGTCCGAGAAGATTTGACCGGGAGAAGCTGGCAATTATTTACGTCGATGCTGCTTTGAACTTCGGCTCTGATGCATTCCCCTCGTGCCACTGCCTCCCGATGCCATTTGCTCACACTCGCCGACCAACAATTATCGTACAAAAAGAGGACACGGGCCTGTATGTTCCTGTGGTGGGTGCTTTCCCTCTTTGAAGACGGGAACTCCGAGACTGTTCAGCCACAAAAATACACCTATTGCCTGCCGCCTCCCCGAAATTTTCCCCCCTCAAGACGGTCATCGCGACACTCCGCTTTTTCTTTCCCCGTGCGCTCCTGTGTCTCGGCCTCCCCCCGACGGCACCTCCCCTCCCAGCCCATCGAAATCTCCCTCGACCGCCGCCTCATAGTCTACGTTGTTCAGTCTCGCTGCGCCCAAAATTTGTTCCGGGAGCTCATCTTCCTCTCGTCCTTCTACCAGAAAAGCGATATCCAAAATCATCTTTGAAAACCTCTTTTGCAGGTACCTAAATCCTTTCCTCGCCACATATGCGAACCGATGCACGCAAATGTCCATCTCTATGTACAATAAGTCTTCCCCGTTCGAGGAGGAAAACCCCTGGTGGAGGCGACCGGACTTGGTGATGAGAACGGGCTTTCCGTTGTAGTTCGAAATGAATGACGGCAAGTGCAGCGCGTCCATGTTAGCGCAACTGGCAATCACCTTGAGCCGACCCCTGACGTCGGGGTCATGCGGGGCCCGACGAAAGTATTCCTGTAGAAGCTGCAATGCCGGAGGCACACTGACAGCTTCTCTGTGATCCTTCCCCTTCCTTTCCCGTACGGCCGCTGAGGGGCTGTCCGCATGCGCCTCCAGCATATCCACGGTGGACTCTTTTAAGGCGAACACAAAAATGGCACTCCGGCCAGGCCCGTTGTCCGAAGCATTGAACATGGCGGGCTCTCCGTCTGGCAGTTGTGTGTTGACTATGAACAATGGAGGCAAGCCCGGAAAACTGCGGGCTGGACGCACCTTCTCCAGATCCATCAAACGGCCAACATGATTCACACATCCCACGCTGGCCTTGATCAGGTCGAACGAAACAAGTTTGTAGAAGGCCTCCAAGGATGGCTCCTTCTTCTTTGCACGCTTATAGTGCCGGCTGCGCACGCGAAACGAAGATGCGGACGTATGTCCCCAGCTGTGGCGGGGAAGGGCTAATGCTGGGGGGTAGGAAGAAATCGTCGCACGATCCGAATGTCCGGGGATGTCGCATGTTTGAGAAGAGTTTCCGTCGTTGCTAACTGCTCCGGGTTGCACATGCGCTGAATCTTCGTCTATGACAGTACAGGAAGCTATTCTCGCCGTCACATCGTCCAGAGGACTGAATGCTGTGCCCCGAATCGTCGATCCTGGAATAAGCATGACAGTTTCTTGGCTCTGCAAACCGTCCAGACCACGAATCTCATCCGTCGTCTTTGAACACTTCGGGAGACAAGTACAACTTTTCTCAGGACTTGCATTGATGGTCATCGCAATTGAACCAGATGTCGTGTCCTGGGAACTGGACATCACAACAGGTGCAGCTGGCCCAGGCAAAGTCAAGTCCGGCCCTATGTTGTACTTCTTTACCTCCGTCTGATCTTCCCGGCGGCCTCAAGGCAATCCCGAAACAACATTCGCTCCAACCTACGGGGAAAGACAACGAGAAACACGGTTGGTAACGACTCCGCTTGAGAATGTTGTCCTGTGTACCGTGACAGGGCCGGAAAAGGTTCACGATAGGGCACGAGGCAGGAACTGAGACGTCCGTTACCCGAGGTGGGGAGGTTACCCCTCCCCTGCCAGGTTCAAAGAATCTGTGACATTGACGACACTTTCCTGATCCTCCCGAAAGACTCATTTATTCGTCTTAATTGCCCTTAGCCAGCCAATAAGCTATCTCGTGCCCCCATCTGGCTCCTGATTTTTTGTCAGCTTGCGCTAAGCAAGAAAAAGGACTTGAACAAGCACTACGTACGGAATCAAATTTCAAGAGTCTTTGTTTCTTTATTCACAGTGATTCTTACAAATAAGGACAAATGTTCTCAAAGTCATGAAAAATATCCCTTTCGTCCACTTTTAACACCAGTACCACCTACGAAGCCCTCGGTCTCTCGCTTGCGGTCATAAAATTTGTCGTCCCTGTATCGCAAGTATTATAGCAAAGACAGAGAGCAAAATAAGATAAATTATATAGCCATACAAGTATATCCCTATTGAAAGACAGCACTTGCCGTGTCTTCTCGTCTTTCGCCTTCCCACTTTCCTGCTGCTTTTCGTCGAACCCGAGTTTACTTAAATCCTCCTGTTGCATCAAGTTCTGTGGTTGCGGACGACAAGCAAACATTAATATATTACTCGTGAGGATGGCATTTGTCTTCATTCATGCCACGGCCAAATGAACGTTTCAGTCCCCCGACTTGAATTCACACACCTTGTCCATCCTGCATTGTAGATATGCCTTTGACAGATCTTTGCACGCTGAATAATCGCGCTTGTGAATTTCGATGCACCCCAAAAACTCGTGAGCCACGGCACGACACTGCAGTGATTAGTGATTATCATGTGTGAGAATTGAATCATCCCACGGGAACGAGTGTCTCGATTGCGTGGAATTCTCCTTCCCAACTCCCATTTGTTTTAATATCCATTGGAACAACAGGATCTCAGTTAATCAATTATCGATCTCTTTCGACGTCAAAAATGCTCGTTCCATGATGCGCACATACATCCCCGCTTTCATGCTTTAATCCGGGCCCCTCCCGCTCTTTACCTGGCCCGCCCGGTCTAAAGGAAAGCTTCCCTTTTCCGGCGGCTTTGCCTGTATGCTGGCGCCTCCAAACGGGTTCATGTTGACCAGGGCCCACTTCTGTTGGGTGATCAAGCATCCGAAGAGATTCGTCAATTAAGCATCAGCGGTCAACCTTTCACAATGACCTCCCAACACCTAGAGCCGCCTGGGTCTGGTATCCTCAAAGAGAGAGATTCCTTTCAAGATCACATGCTCGGCTCTGGGGATATCAGTATCTTAGGAAAAACTCTGTATAAGTGTAAATTCCATTGTACGTGGACCGCCAATTTTGTGTCTCTCGATGCTCAGCGCAATGCATCCAGCGCAAATCTGGTGTCGCTGAGGAGCTCGGTGACGCATCGGAGATGATCGTCATCGGATGCGTCCTACACCGGACCTCATTGCAACAAATATCCTTCGAGAAATGCTCATTCTTCTCCACTACACAGCCGATGCGTGCATCCTTTACAAGAAGAAGTCTTGCTGTGGTCACGTGCTACGAGCGGTGCGCTAGCATGACGGGTAGTACCACCTGTGCCGCACGAGTACGTACATCGCCGGAGGAGATACCTACATCATTGTTCCGCTTCCAGGAAATCCGCCGCCTTGGACCCACAAAGCCACAACGGAGCCGTTATTCATCCGCAACGTCCACATGGGATCCTCAAATCTTGGCGACGGAAGGAAAACTATGGGAGGTGGACTTGACGAGCGGGGAGGGCGACGGCAGGCGAGGGGTCATACAATTAGCTGGGCCTGAGGCACCAAAACTAGTCCAAGGATTGATAACCAACGATATTATCCATTTGACGGGAAGTAAAGCGTCTTTAGCTGCTGGATTTTTGACAAACAAAGGTCGGCTCATCACCGAGAGTGTCATCACCATTGCAACCGATGCCAAAGAAGCCCCGCACGGTGGTCCGGACAAATTCTTCTTGGACGTGCCTATAGACGTCAAAAAGGGGCTTTTACAACATCTGCGCCTCTTTAAATTACGGTCTAAAGTCACGATCACAGATTTATCCTCGACAGCACGCGTGTGTGCACTAGTCGGTTTGCCGCATGCCCGGGTTTCTGATTTGGAGCGAGTTCGAGAGCATTGGAGTGCGCGTGGCGCGGAGGTGTTGGGCCTGGGACCCGATCCTCGCGTCATGTTGGGAGATCGATTCCCTTTAGGCATCCGAGGCATCATCCATTTCCCCGATCCCTCCTCGCCCCCGTCATCACTGCCCTCACCGGCCCGGCCCTTGCCCTGCACGCAGGAAGCGCGCGAGGCCTTGGAGGCTTTAAGGTTCCTGTACGGCGTGGGAGAAGGCCCCGACCTGGTGGAACGCCTTCCATCAGAATGCAATCTAGACCTGACCCACGCCATCAATTTTCACAAGGGCTGCTACCTCGGCCAAGAGCTGACTGCCCGGACGCAATTCAAAGGCGTGATTCGGAAGCGCCTATTGCCTGTGTTCCTCTTCCCAGACTCCCTCCCTCCTCCCTCGTCCAAGGTAGAGGCAGACATGCAGCGCCCAGTACAAAAATTGGGTGACCTCCTCCTGCCGTCGAACGCGAACCCTCTGGCTGCTCCTTTCCTGGCCGGGCCGCCCAGCCCGTCGCCCGCCCTCGTAAAGGGTGCCGAGATCATCGACGAGGCAAGTGGCAAAGCCGTCGGGTCCTTGGTCTCCTTGGCGACAGGCAGCAATCTGGGCCTGGCGCTGCTTAGACTCGAACCCACTTTGGGGGCAGAACAAGGGGTGAAGCTGGTCGCGCGCTCCCCGGGAGCGGAAGGCGAAAAGCGTCAACAGCAGGTCTTGGCTTTTTTGCCGGATTGGTGGCCGTCGGGAATAGACCTTG
>Ga0102934_1000714_pt1 | contig 22585 bp, 11 predicted proteins | sample SalPonR2_A_D1_MG_FD_78175 | JGI IMG/M metagenome (GOLD analysis project Ga0102934, IMG submission 78175) | Salt pond soil microbial communities from South San Francisco under conditions of wetland restoration - Salt Pond MetaG R2_A_D1_MG | ecosystem: Environmental > Aquatic > Marine > Intertidal... | reverse complement strand
TCCTCCCTTCCTTCCTCCTTTGCTGCTGCCCTCGCCCTCCGTCCTTACTGCGCCACCACCCTTCGCTACGCCGCCGACCGCTCCTCGTCGCCTTCTTCCTCCTCTCTCTTCCACGTCCTCTCCGTCTCGTGGTCGTCATTCCTCATCACTGCCGCCACCGGGCTCAGCCCCGCCAAGGTCACTTGCAACCACCTCGTGGAGGAGGTAGGATCAGACGGCCGCCTTCTTACCACCGGGGCAATCGAGGTGAAGGTAGGAGGTCCGGGGGGGAAACTCGGCCATTTCCAGCGTTTGCTGCAAGGCGCGGAGGCTGGACCCGAGGGAGGAGGGCAGAAAGGGCGTGGACGGTCGTCCCCGTCGGTGTTTATCGGAGATTCGGTTACGGATGTGTTGGCGTTGATGGCAGCAGATGTAGGGATTGTGGTGGGTGAATCTGGGACTTTGAGACGGATGCTGCGAAGATTTGGATGGAAGATTCGGGGGCTAGTCGCATTTCCTGTCAAGAAAGAGGAAAGGGGCAAAGCCAGCCGGGTCGTCTACGCGGCCGAGGATTGGGCGGAAATTGCAGCTTTTTTGTATGGGACGGATTTAGTGAAGAAGATGGTGGAGGAGGGAAGAAGGAATAAGGGCAATACTTATTGCGGAGAATGAGTGGAGTCATCTCACGGTAGACACGGGATCAATGGGAGAAATGCCGCATGTGTTACTCGTGACTAATCGTACCAAAAAAAGTATTTTAAAAACAGCCTGTGAATTATTTTTCTGGGTATGTTTTTTCTTATGCTGTCTGCAGTATATTTTAAAATATGTATGATTACATCTTTACATGCCTTTTTGTGCTGTGTCGCATTTTACCTTAAAAGCTTGTAGTAGCTTCCAAAATTAACCTCCCGCCCGGCCGCGTTTTTTCAGTTACCCTCTTGTACGGTGCTGCCGCTTGTCCCCGTGATGAGCGTTGGAAAACGTGTTTAAAAGGCCTACAGTGTCTGGTTGTATACGGCGTGATGCTTGCAACGATGCGGGGGGGTAAGTATTAGTGAGAGGCGCGATGTCAAGGAACGCAAACCACGCATCCACGGGGACTGCAAACCTCCCCCATCAATTAATAAATCGCATGTTTCGCTTCTTCTCTTCTATCAACATGAAAAGATATTAGGATGCCTAAAACCAATGTTGCAAGCAAACGGCGTGCCCGCGCTCGAGCGTCCAATGAACCGTACGCGAAATTTCCGAATGCCTGTTCTACGCAAGTTGTCTTGCCAGACCCGAAGCGTCCAGAGCTAGCAGGGACAGGCCTCCAAAAACCGTCACGACATCACAAAATGCTTCGTAGAATGGCATTTCTAAAAAGCATAGAAGAAAATGCGGCGGCCGCGTCGGTGGAAATGGCGGCTGGGATCGAGAAAGCTGACCGAAGGAAGAAGACCACAGGACATGGGGATGAAGCAATGCAGAGAGGTCTAAACGGCACAGAAATGCGTGTAAATTCACCATTTTTGGGGCAGGAGAACAAGGTACAGTAGTCGTTGATTATTAAGAGCACATTATGTTGTGTTGAGTGGGCCAATATCGAAACATGAAGCCCTGCTGGCGACTTTAAAATGCCTTATCTCGCAGACTCTTAATTATGTCTCTACTGTTGTCCTATATGCTTGACATTGACAGGCAGCGACCGGATCACCTGGAGCAACATTTGCGATGACATCGACAAAGAGGCATGAACAGAGGGTGTCAAATACCATCAAGACGAACGCAGCCAGGCAACGGGTCGCGGCAGAAGAGGTGAGGGAAAGACGTTACCCATTGCCACTTAAATATGTACTGCTGCAAATTTCTTCTTCGTCACTCTGTTTTGTAGCTATCTTTTTCGGATCCCAAGCTGCCTGTCGGTGTGAGACACTGTCGATTTACTCCTTCACCGCGTTCTCCACCTTACTATTAGCAACTTCCCCTCTTTCCATGCACGCTATTTTCCTTCTCATATCCTTATTCTCTGCTTCTGTTTTTCCAACAGATTGAACGTTTGAAGATGGTGACCTCGCACCCCGCTTTCAAGGCCGGTCCACATGCCGCCATCCGTGACCATCTGCGTACCCGGATAGCGGAGGGAAAATAAGTGGGGCAGGAAAAAACCCAATGGAAAATGCAGCCTGAGAGAGAGTAGATAAATTGAAAAGCAGACATAAACTACAAAGCAAAGAAAGCAAAGACAGCGATGGTACGTATGATTGCAATATCGTGCTCTGCACGGAATATTCGCCTGTCACTTGATCTTTACTACCATTTATTGCTACCTAAATTTGTATATTATTTATGGTAGACACGTTGCAAGAAGCAGTGAATTGCTGTTTCATCTCTTTTTTAATTGGCTTTCAGCGTCCCGCTCTTCATTCGAACACCTCATAAAATTCCAACGTGATTTGGATGCGAGAGAGACCTACTTGTTCTGAAAAAGATAAAAGATGGTATTATTTCCCTTAATTTTTTAATTTATTCCTTCCGGCATGCTTTAATGCGATATAAAGCGTATTGTCATATAGTGCATGCTTGCGAGCAGACATAATCGATACTTACGAGATGGTCGATATTGGTATTGCTATTGATACTTTACCCACCAGTTCCTCATCCTCTGCATTCCGTGTTACTGCACAAGATCACATATAAGTTTTATTTGTTCCCCAGGGAAGTCATTAAGTCATAGTCATTAACGTCAGGGAAGTCATTCGTTCTACAACAACTCTCCAACCTCCTCCGAGCAAACCGTTTACCTGAGCCGTTTCTGAGCCGTTGGATTGCTTGCCTTTAGGTGTCGCTCAGGTCATCGCTTGCCATTCTCGTGGTGCCAGACATACCGAACAACGTTCCTTGAAGCTCACAATTCGTAATCTTGTGCTTTTTCTCCGCCTTTTTGTGGACATTAATTGTAACATTATTCATTATCTCACAAGCGAGAATTCTTTTTGCCTAGGATGAGCCGGAAGTTTGTTCGATTGGGCCGAGACGAAATTAACTGCTTTGTAACATTGCCCGTACACTCGCATATCTGCGTTAAGTGTGTTATTTATAAAATTACTCATAATATACACATCTAAAAGCAGGAGAACACTATTAGAGACTTCCTTGTGGTTTATGCCAGAATAAGAATACGAAAACAATTTTCTTGTATCCCAAAGAGGATAGCACGTTCGACCCCGCTTACAGGGAGCGTCAAGCGGGCCAACTGATCAAAATGGAACACTTATCAATGGGATCAGTCTCGGCAGCGCTTCCCGAAGGATCTCCAAAGGCTGTGGAGGTTGCGGTGACTGACATGACTTTCCTCCTCACTCCACCACCGAGAGGATTAGGCCTCGATTTGGAGGACAGAAGTTTGATTGAGACTCTAAAACGCTATCCAGAGGCATTCACAGAAGAAACAGTTGAACATTTTTTGAAGTGTCGGGTCGTAACAGCCATGGCGGGAAAGATCTTCGCCGTGCGAGCCACATCTTTACCCAACGTGGTCCGGGCAGTCAGTCGCTTCCTGTATCTTTGCAACTCGCATACCCGGAAACATTGGGATGAGTTTCGCGGGTCCGGCATGCTGGAAGAGTTCATGACGCGTATGGGTGTGGTTGTCGGAGAAGGACGATACCTCCTTGGAGAAGACTTGCTCCAGGCCTTTTTGCCTTTGCTCTATGTGGGCGAGGGCATGACTTCGGACGGAGATGGCATCGATCATTGCGGTGCCCACGTCCTATCCCAAGTGACAGAGGGGTTCCGAACTCCTCTCCACGCTCCTTCCAGCCACCAGCACGCACAGTCCCAGCCGCCTGCTCAGGGAATTACGTGTGAAAATGGCAGGCAAGGACCCCTCGTAAAGAACAAGTACGTTTACACGGCCCTGGTGATGGCCTTCCACAAGATCGCCTCCTTTCCCGCCCACGTCAACAATGAAGTCGATCCTGGCTGCATTGCATACTGTGCCACCTTCCTTGACGCTCTTATGCAGGTGATTTGTAGTCCAGGGAACATGCGTCCGATCATGCTGGCCCATCCCCTCATCCCGGTACTAGAGGACATAGGGCGCCTGCCCCCAGATATCACCAACAAAATTTGCACCTGGGTGGCTTTCCTCTGCACTTTCCACCGAATTGCTCCGTTAGTCGAGTTATGCGCACTTGTGGAGGCCGCAGGGGTGGTCTTTGAAAGAGCGTCGACTGGCCATGGGGTTGCACTAGAGGAAGGCGAGGAAAGGGAAGCGAAGGAGAAGCAAGGCGGCGAAGGCGCTGATGGATTCGCTCGCAAAGGCAGAGAAGCACATTCCTTCCGTGTCTTTAACCTCGTCTGCTCTCTGCGGCATTTGGTGGTCGCGACTGTCCGGGCTGATCCCAGATACAAGCAAGTGTGGTGCGACACAGGCTTGATAGAGACACTGATGATTGTCATTCGACCTGCGAGCAGGCCAGCAGCTGCAGTCATACCTCCCAGGACACAAGATGCTTGTCATATTAGCGGCATGGAGTCATCCTCTGGAGCAGGCGGGGCACCGGGGAAGGCGTTTGCTTCATTTACCGTCTCCTTGGCGCTTGACACCCTGCTGTGGGTGGTTCGCGGGTGTGGGAAAGCCGCGCGCCTGGTCGTCGACAACGGAGCGGCCCCTACGATATTAGCTTTGTTAGCTCAAGATACGCATTACGCCGAGGGAGTATGTTTGTGGAACGTACTAATGCGTGAAATGGCCGTGGCAATGACGTCTCCACCACGCAATTGGAGCGCGGGGTCTGGTTCGCCCCCTCCTCCAACCCCTTGCTCCCTACCTCCTACCCCGCTTGCATCCTCCAGAGACCTGCATGGAGATATGAATGGAAAGGTGGCAGAGGAAAGTACAGACAGGAGCGGAAAGGAATTCGAGGCTCTGCTGAAGGTATTGCTGGACGACTTCGACGAACGCTTCATCTCGTGTCAGGCCGTCTCGGAATTACCGCCTGCCTCGGCTGAAACGAGTACAAACGGCGCCAGCGAAGAGGTAGTGAGGATGCTGGAAGCCCCGTTTGGGAACGGAGGCATGATCGCCATGGCTTACGTGCGGGCCTTGACGGCAACGGCTGAAGTCCCCTACCAGGCGCGAAACTGGTCGGAGACAGTCGGTCTCCACCCCCCCCTCGCTCTCGACGCTTCCGGAAAGGCGTTGCAGCAATGCATATTGGTGGTGCACGCCGTTCTCTCCCTGTTGGTCCCTCCCGACACCCTGGGTGGGGTATGGGAACGACGCCTCGGAACTCCTCCTCCCTGCGTCGGCAGTCAGGGGGAAGTAGCTGCACACGGACTTCTTGAGACGGGGTACGATGGCTTTCCTTTCGTCACGCCGATTGTACTTGCCTCGATTCGGCGCCACCGGGGCCAAGCATTAAGATGGTTGGCCCTCACGCCTCCGGTCTCCCCCGGCCTCGCCCAGGCCTTTTCCCGCGTCCTGCAGATCCGTTGTGCCATGGTACGGGCGGGGGGAGTGGATCGGATCTTGCGGATGGTAGAGCAGTGCATTGCGCGAATGGAGACGGGAGAATGGCCCTTTCAGAGTCTCTGTCTTGGGCCAGACCGACGGCTTGCCTTCGGTCCCTTTGTGGGGCCCGGTCAGGACAAGGATTCTTACGCCTCTGGGGGGAACAGTCAGGTCGGACTCGCCAACGACGAGAACACCGCTTTCGCGGAATTTTTGGGCTCCTGTCTTCTAGTTTTTGTCACTGCTTTGAGTCGTTTGCATCCTGTGGACTCGGTCGAAGGTGTGACGGTTGAGGTGGGGGGCCGCAAAAGCTTCGATACGCATATGCTCGTCGGAGGAGCAGCGTCCGTCACTTCCATGCGCCACTCTCTTGCCCTCTTTCAAGAGCTTGGCAGCCTTTGTGCGCGCCTTGTACGGGGCACTTTCCCTGCCCTTATCCTCCCTGAGGCTTCCTCGTGCTCCTACTCGGAAAGTTCTCGGATTCCCCATTCCATCCTGGCCTTTCTGGGTCGCTTCCTCCTCTCCATGGCCCTGGGGGGATACACGCCTGTCTTGGAAGCGATTTTGGCCCCACGTCCCGCCCACTCGCTCTCCACCATCCCGGCTCCCTCCCTTTGTCCTCTGCTGTCCACATCTCCTCCATTGTCTTCCTCATTTCATGGTCCCGATGCCCCTCCCGGTGATCTTTTTCCCGCCGCCGGCGGGGCTCCCACAGTGTCTGATCGCAATGAGTACATGGTACCCTTCAGCGCCAGCCACCCCCCACTCCACTCCCCTCGCGCCATCCTCCTCCTCCTCGAGCTTGTGGCCGAGTATCCCGTCAATCTGCCGGGATGTGCCTTCGCGGGGCCCCTCTTCGAGGCCTTGGCGGGATTCGTAGCCCGGCTTTTGGCCTCCGAGAAGAATTTGGAGCTTGCCCTTGAGGCTGGCCTGGTCAGAACCGCATTGTGGGCCGCCATGCAACCTGCTGCTTTCCAGGAAAATGTGGAAAGTTGTCTGCTCAGTCTTTTGGGTCTTGCGGCCAAAGAGCGGACGTCGGGGGAGGATTTACGGACGTGGTTCAACGCGGTCTTGACTGACTACGATGGGGTTATACCCGGGGAGGTTGGAGCCGCGGAAGGAAACGAGGGAAGAGATGGGAGGAAGAAGAGGAATGAACGGATGGAAACGCGGCGCTTGAATCTACTCCGTGTCTTGGTTGACGTGACCAGGGGGGTGTCCGTCCCTGCCCCTCTACCCGAAGCGCGAAAGAAGGCGTCCATCCGCGCCCCTGCCTCCCCCTCGATAAATTCGTCCCCTTGCTTGGACAGTCCGCATTCCCCGTGCTGCACCGACATGGCATTCCTTTCGCACCCCACCGGGCATACGTTCGGATCGGCGGCCCTGGTCGTCTTTGACCCCTCCCCTGTATGCGCGCAGGGAGGAACGGGGACCGACGGAAGCGGCGGGGGCCCGAGATTGGCAATACCCTCCCTCCATCCCGAGGGCTTCGCCGAAGCCATCCGTCAAGAGGAAGGAAGCGGAGGGGAAGGAAAGGTGCATCCCTGGCCGCCACCGACAGGATACACATTCGCGGTCTGGTTTCGCCTTGGGCGGCCCGCGACCCTTCGGCTGCCGCTCCTGCTCCTGGCAGAGGATGGAAAGCTACTCACCAGCATTGAAATCGTCAACAACCGCCTGGCCGTGTCCTCCGCCCCTGCCGGGAGGGAAGGCGTGCAAGAGGCCGTGTGCGATCGTCTTCCCCCCTTCTTTGCGGGCACGTGGTACCACCTGACTGTCGTCCACGAGAAGCGCCGACCTGCACAGGCGGTGGTCTATCTCAACGGAGACTTCGCTCAAGCCCTGCCCCTAGCCTACCCGCGGCCGACAAAAGGACTCCACCGTGTGCAATGCTGCATGGGCCAAGGTCCTGGTAACGGACGAGGCGCCTGTCCTCTAACTTGGCAACAACAACAACCACCCCGAGGGTCACCACCGTCGCACCAGCAGCAGCGAGTGAAGCAGCCGCAGCAACAGCCGCCTGACGACTGCAACCGTATGAAATGGACCTTGGGACCTGTCTACCTCCTCTCTGAATGTATCAGCGACTTGGCCGTCTTGATGCTGTATGCCACAGGTCCGTCCTCCGTGCTCACCTTTTTGGGAGACGACGGGCGGGGAGCATTCCCTCTTTGTTATGACTTATGCTCGGCTGCTCAGTTGCGAGTCTTGATCAAAGCGCACAAAGTGGGTGGCCATGTCTCGGCAGGAAGCCGAGGCGCGCGGGGAGGGGAAAGGGAGGAGGCTGAAGGATCAAAAGAGGGGAGGAAGGGCCTTCGAGGGAGCTTCAGCGGCATGGATGGTAGTCATGGGGGAGGGAAAAGTATCGGCACCGGGGGCATGCAGGGAATAGGGACGGGAGAGGCCAAAGTCTCGGTGCTCAGTCGTGCTCAGTTTACAAACCTGTCTGCCGCTCCGGTGGATGTTTTGGGGATTGCCGCCGATCACGTCATTCTGAGTCTGGCCCCTCGGACGGTTTCGGAGGATCCGTGCAACCTGAGTCGTCTTTCCGCTTACTCCGCTCTCTGCAACCGAGAATCTCTGGCCGTCGAGCTTTCCGGGGGGGCCTTGGCAGTGGACCGACGACGCGTCGCGGACTCCCTCCAGTACGCCTGCCAATCCCCACTCGTCCCGGCCATCATGCTTTGTGAACGCGCCCAAAGCGTGGAAGAGCTCCGCTTGGCGCTCGAGTTTTTGGTTGCCCTCCTCCATGCACAACCCTTGAACATACAGAGGGTGGAGCGCGGGCATTTTTACGCCATTCTCTCCGAGCTGCTCCGTCGAAAAGCCCGTCGAGGTCTGATTGTCCCGCAAAGCATGGAGCCACTACTCTTACTGGTCGGCAAAACTTCCTTTTCTCAGGATCACCGGCCTGGGGAGTGGATGTTGACAGTCATCAATCTTCAGGCCTTGCAGCATCTGGTATTCAATTTTTCCATCTGGAAGGATGCCTCTCCTGAGGTCCACTGCCTGGTCCTTGGCACATTACGTCATGCCATCGCCGCCTCGGGGAGCGAGGAGCATGACGGTCGACGCGCGGTCGAAGAGCTGAACCTCAGGAGGTTCCAATTCGCTGGGATTACTAGGTCGTTACTCTACATGCTCATTCAGCCGGATACATCGCAGGAATTATTCATGTCCATGTGCAATTTGATCTATGACATCCTGACGCGAAAGCGTCCACCCATCGACGACTTGGCTGCAGTTGCTCACGTGATCTTGGCCACATGCTCCATTCGTTTTCAAAGGCTTTACATGAATGGGCTTCTGACAACCAGTCGTGCCAAGGCAGCACATTCTGAAAGGGGGGGCAGTGGAAGCGTGGGAGGAACCGCCAAGGTCTCGGACGTGCAGGACCCGAAAGCAAGCGATCCAGCCCATCGGCACCCCAAAAAGCCCCACGCCCTGCACAGAACTACCATCAGTCGTGCCCACCGACTGAAGAGCATCCGACGCGGATTGCTTCGGCTTTTGATCAGGGTCACGGAGCATTACGCATTGCATTCGTTGCACGGTGCCAGGAATGGTGGGATGCGTGCAGATGGGAAGGTACCGGGCGGCGACTTCCGCCCTGGTGTCAATGGTTGTGCGCATTCCAGTACAGGCTCTCTCACCCCGGTGGCTTCTGATGCATGCCTAGGGTTGATTGTAAGGGCCATGCCGCCTAAATGGCTCGTTTACATTGCGTACCTGTTCGGAGATGTCGTCTTCTGGGCGGGAATCGCCCAGGGAAAAATCGATTTAGAGGACGGACTACCTTTCACTCCCTTTGAGCGAGACGTCCATAGTAGTGTGTTTCCGGTGTACGAAAGCAATGGTCTCAGGGAAGAGAAAGGGATGAATGGGAGACTTCCAACCAGTCGGCGTATCTCGACCTCAATTTCCACCATGGGGGGTTTCAAGCGGGCGGCCCGCCGGCACCAGGATCCACTCTCAGCCCTGTTGGCATATCAGCTGTTAGTGGCTCTCATGCCCTCGGCCCAGGCGATTGTGGACCGCATGGCCGGACTCGGGCACCTCCAAGTGATCCTTCCAAGCATGTTCAAGGCCCTCGAACTCCACGCGCTGGGAATCCCCGTCCCGCTTCCCGCAAGCAAATCTTCTTTCAGCACAACCGCCACCGAAAATACGGGACAAGCCAGCTGTGGTCGATACTTATCCCATGGTCCTAGTTCCTTCGCCGATGATGACTTGAGTCAAGCTTGGCAGCCGCAGCTCGTGCCTAAAGAGGTGGCGGAGGTCAAGGCATTCTTCCATTTGCCTGCCTCAGACAAAGGTACAGGTGAGCCCCCTCCTGTATATCTGCAGTGCCTCAGGACGTTGTACAAAACACAATTTTCCCACCTCCTGGGCAGCAGCGCCCTCTTCTTGGCCCTCGAACAAATCTTTGACCACCTGGCAGTGGGCACGCGAAGGTCCCTTTCCAGTAGCGGGAGCGCAGTGTGGGGAGGCGAGCCGAGCCTGCTGTTGCCGCACCAAACAATCCAAGTACCTGGGACATTACCCGCCATTCTTTCCAGCATATCAGCGGCGGCGGGGATGACAACAGTGCAAGGTCTTCTGCAAACCATAGAAGCTCGCCCCACCGCTCTGACGGACAGCAAACTATCGCACGTCGTGCTCCTTCTCCGTGAGGAAACCAGCAGGAAGTGCAACAACAAGTGCAGCTACAACAGCAACACCAACGGCAATAACGAAGACAGTAACAAATGTAGAGATAAATATGCGCATTCTCCGTTATACGACGTGCTCCAAGAAAGATGTCATGCCGCCCATGTCGTATCCTACAAAGCTTTGACCTTCCTCTACAACCTCTACCTGGAATCCGTTGAATTGCGCGAGCTTTTCCGCGGAGACTTTTCTTCCAATGTGGTCGTCAGTGGCGTGTCAGGGGGTGTGACGGCGCGTTTGGGCGGTCTCCTTCTGCCAAAAGGAGAGGACTTGGTAGAGGAGATGGCACAAGTATATTATGCAGTCCTGCTGGCGGAGATGCTAGAGGACCCAAGGAAGGCCGATGAAGCGAGTTGTGGGAGCGGGCGTGTAGCAGAAGCGGTGAAGGAAGACGAACAGGAGCAAGGATCGAACCCAACCACCCCCGGAAAGCATGCTGCTACCCCTTGTTCCAGCGAAAGGGACGTATTGAAGCACCCGGGCTCCCTCCGCCGTCTCACCCTGAAGTTTTTGGTCGCCTTGCTCTTCGATCGTCTCGCACACCAAGCCAAGGCAGTCTCCTCCATACAATCTTGCCTTCAAGCCTGGCCTCGGGATTTGCATCTCTACCCTTGGCCCTCGCTGCATGGAGCAAACCCGCCCCATCAGAGGGACGACGACGACAAAGGTCCTGCCCCGTTGGCAGGGCAATTTGGGGAAGCGCTGCAATCTCACTTCCAGTCCACCCTTCTCCATGCCCTTCTGTCCGAGGTTCGAATACGTCTTCAGGATAATAGTGGGCAACATGACTCGGGACCTGCACTTTTGTACCCTTCCCACTCGCGACTCAGCGGGAATTTGCCACGCTTTTTTGCTCTTGTGGCGTCCAACATTTTTCTTGCAGAAAAGAATGGAGCCCATCTCCTTTCCTCCAAATTCCCCCGGACACCCATTCTTTCTTGTCAACCTGGACAAGCCAAAAGCCTGAATAGAGACTACTGGCTTTTAACCAACCTCCAATTTCTGGTCGATATGCTCCAATTCGGAGTCATACCTTCTCCAGTATCTGCCACCGAGCCTGTGCTGGGAGTAACGTTTCGGTCTCTGAAGGTGGTGCAGCAACAGCAGCAGCAACATCACCAGCATCAACACTCTCAACGGCAACACACAGCCTCACCCCCTGCGTACAAGACGACTGCCACCGTTTCTCTCCTCGGGGGCCAGGCCAAACACGCAGTGGGCAACCTGTTTGGGATCGCAAAATGGAAGGGCGACGACGTGGAAGAATGGATCCTCTGCGCGCTCGATTATCTGCGGAAAGTGCTCCTCTTTGGTCTCGGATGGCTGGACAACGGGCTTCAAGAGAGCACCGTTTCGGCGGTCTTTAAGCATGCCCTCAGGCACTTCAATTTTCTACTCCCCCAGCTCCAGACACCGCGGGCGATTGAACAGGACAAACAATTTCTTGCTGCCTTACTCCATTATCTCTACCCGCTGCTGTCGGATGAAAAAGCCCACTATCGAGAAGCAGCCATGTATCTCTGGAGAGAGCTTCTCGCCTCGAGTCGCCTACGGAAAGTCATGGAAGGACTCCTTTCAGTTCCACACCTCGTCACGGTCCAAGGGAAAAAAGGGGAGGTCCTCGAAAAAAATGCCTCTTTGAACCTACTCAATTGCAGCGTTGGTGGTGGACCCTCCTTTCCCTTCCAAGCTCCTTCTCCTTGCTCTGAAGGCTTTGACATCCTTCTCAAAGTGGATCTCAGCCATTTCCCCTCCCTCCGTCCCTTTCTCGATAGCACTTCCTCCTCGGCTAGCTTTCCCACTCCCCTGGGCGCACGGCCTCGGTCCCGGAGTGTCAAGTCAACGGTGGTGACTGCTGGCAATGAGTTTGCCGACAAAGAATTTTATTCTTGGCTGGGCTCCCTTTCCTCCGATTTGCAAGGGAAGATCCATAAATCCCTCCTTCAGCACGGCAGAGAATTTCGGCAATGGGCCGTGTCCACCGCCGACGTCGTCGTCCAGGCGCACCAAGATGGCGTCGCCACGACAGAGAAGCACCGTCGGAAAGCCGCCTTTGCGCGCCTTAAGGCCCTCACCAAGGCAAGTAGTGCGTGGAGAAAAGAGCTGAAACCCAGGCAGGACCTGGAACTGCGACGACAGGTGCGCTGGTCGCAAGAGAGGACGGATCGGGAGGCCTTTGGGGCCCGGCACATGCAAGTACTCTTCACCGAGCTGATGGAGGGCACGTCCTTGGCGACTCGTGCGGAGGGCTCTTTCATCATAGACCGGGCGGTTTCCCCATCCCGTGGCCGCTGGCGACAAAACGAACCGGCCGCAGAGGAGGTGCGGATGGAACGGCGGGTACAAAGTTTGATCCTTCACGTGGGGGACGCGGCATTGCTGGGAGGGATGGAAAACGGGGTTGGCGACGGTGACTATTGCGTGGAGTCGGCAGAGGGGCCCATGAGGATGCGGAGGAGGCTGCTCCGGGCGCCTTACCGTCTTGGTCCTGTCGCCAGGAACCTTGCAGCATCCTCGTCTGCCTCACCTCGGCCAGGGGTGACACCCATTCCGGAGCCCAAGCGACCTCAAATGAGACGGCAACGTAGTCAATCTCTTCCGGCCCTTCCTAAGCGATCCGTCACTTTCGATCGGGGAAGTCCGGTGGGCGCTCTGACCGTCCAGGGAAGTCTGAAGGCCAGTCCGAGCATGAATTCCGAGAGTGATGACATTCCTCTGCCTCGGGGCTCGCCAATCCTCCGCCCATGCAGGAACCTCCCGGTTTCGTCTCCGCTAACCTTGACGTATGAAGCAGACCAGAGCGAGGAACCCCCCGGCTGTGTGGTGGGTAGCTCCGAAGAAGTATTGCCATCGAGTACCCTGCTGGAAAAAGGGGCTGCTAAAATGGATTTCTTCTTGGATGATTACGTGGAGACGGACGAGGACACGGAGGCGACTGAAGACGAAGAAGACGAAGAAGATGAAGAAGACGAAGAAGAAGAGGAGGAGGAGAAGAAGGATGGAGAGGAGGCGGGGGAAGAGGAGATTAAAGTGGTTGAGCAGATGGAGAGAGAGGATGGGAAGGAAGGAGCGGACGTCACGTCAAGCGGTCTCAATCCAAAGCGGAGGGAGGAGTCGGACGGCCAGGCGGCCAAACACACCAGGCCGTCTGCTTTCACGGTCGTGGGCATGACAAGGAGCATGGAGGAACGCCTCCGCCAATTCGGATCTCATGACGATCTCACGTCCCGTCCCGCCACTTCCCCTAAGCAGAGCCTTGGAGCACCTGGGACCGAGACGGGAACAGGGGAAGGCGACCACCTCGATCGCTTGCCTTCAATCATTCATCCTTTCCGACGTCGCACTTTGGCGTCTGCGGCGGAAATAGCTGGAGCGGAGCACGGAGAAAGGGAAACGACGGAGGGAGTGTCGCCTCGCATGGCATTAGACAGGGAAATTGGAGGTGGCAACGAAATGGAGGACGAGGATTTGGAGGTGGCCGAGGACCTGGTGGGTGCCGACGGCAAGCTCAAGCCCTTTCTCGTGCCTGGGGATGAGATCAAGCATCGATACAACTGCGCACGCATCCAAGGCGTCTACTGCTACCCAGGCCTGACCCTCCTTGCCCGCAACCACCTGTACATAATTGACAACTACAAGTTGGTCGAAACCGGGGCCCTCGCAGGGCAAGAAAAGGGCCAGGCAAATCTCACCTCTCCTTACGAAGTGGCGGAGATCGAACCGGAGAAAGCAACCACGATCCAGACGCCACACTCCCTTGAAAACGAGCACGGGACAACCGATTCGAGCCCTTCCGTGCAGGTATTGTGCACCCATCGCGTAGAAATTTCTCCACGTTTGCGTGCAAAATGCGTTCCAGGCGGAGCCCTCGGACCCCCCCACCGTTGCCACTACTTCCCATTCGAGGACGTGACAGTAGTCTACCGGAGACGATACCACCTGCGTCACGTGGCACTGGAAATCTTTCTGGCGAATGGCGAGAACCACTTGATCACCTTGGAAGCCCCCGAGGCCCGGAACAACCTGTTGCAGAAGCTCAAGGCGCGGTGCAAGGAGGCTGTAGCCGCTGTGGAGAGCGCCAGGGTCTCCCCGCTCGACGAGATCCAAACTTTCCTGAGCCTGACCACCCCTTCGACTTGGACTGAACGTTGGGTCCGTGGTGATATCTCCAATTTTCAGTACCTGATGCATCTGAACACTCTCTCCGGCCGCTCCTACAATGATCTGACGCAGTACCCCGTTTTCCCCTGGATCGTGGCCGACTGGGACTCACCCACGTTGGATCTCACCAACCCCAACACCTTCCGAGATTTATCCAGGCCCATGGGGGCCTTGAACCCCGCCCGTGAGATGGAGTTTCGGGAACGGTACGCGCTATTGAAGGAGGCGGAGCAGCCAGGGGATCCCAAGAAAGCCTTTCATTATGGAACGCATTATTCCTCTGCAGCAATCGTTCTCTACTATCTTGTCCGACTTCAACCTTTCGCCGAGCAGCATGTTCGACTGCAGTCCGGGCGTTTCGACCACTCGGATCGCCTTTTTTCTGCCTTGAAAAAATCCTGGTGTGCCTCGTCAGGAGCTGCAGAGGGCCGAGAAAGTGGGGCATCTACCAATACCCAAGACGTGCGGGAACTCATTCCTGAGTTTTTCTACCTGCCCGAGATGTTCACGAACCGAAACGGCTATGATTACGGCAAAGATTCGGAGGGGACTCGCATCGACCACGTGATGCTTCCCCCATGGGCAGGGGGCTCGGCCCAGGAATTCGTTCGGCTCCACCGTCAGGCACTGGAGAGCGAGCACGTCTCACGCCACCTGCACCACTGGATCGACCTGATTTGGGGATACAAACAACGGGGAAAGGCGGCCGAGGAGGCCTGCAACGTCTACTACTACCTGACTTACGAGGGAGCCATGGATTTGGAGACGGTGGAGGATCCCACCCTCCGTGCGGCCTACGTGGAGCAAATCCATGAGTTTGGGCAGACTCCTTCCCAGTTGTTCAAAACGCCGCATCCTGCCCGAGTTCATGTCGCATTTGGGGGAAACACCCACGAAAGAGAGGGTTTTCAGGGAAATTCTACCGGGAATAGTGGGGCTGGGGGGCTGGGGGGTGGCAGCACTCCCCAGTGGCTGCGAAATTTGAAGCCCACGCGCAGTGGTGGTCGCCCTGGGCCCTCTCCGCTGCCTCCTTCGATCAATACACAGCTCAGTTTCGATGACGGACCGCGCGGCATCGGAGCAACGGCATGCCTCACAGGACAGCCCGAACGCATTCTATCAGGCACCGGCGGCATGACCGACGCTGAGCCCTCCAAAACCTTCGCCGTCAGGGAGGCCGAGACCTCGCATTCCATTTTGAAACCTTACCCGTGGACGCTTTCCTTCCTCTCGCATTGGACAAAGGCTGAAGTTCCCTGTCTTCACACGTCCGAAGCTGCCCTGAACAGGTGCCCCCCACGGCACCTTACTGTCGGTACCTCGGCGCCGGTGGTGCATTGGATTCAACACAACAGCCCACTGGACCCGTCCCACCGAGTGTTCGACCCCGTCGGCCATTTTGTGGTCGGACAAATCCTCCCTCCCCCTCCCTCCTCCTCCCCATCGCCTCTCTCCGCCCCTTTGGCTCTTCACAAGGCCTGCGCCTACATCCCTCAGACCGAGCGTTTCCTCGCCTGGGGATATGCCGACAATTGCCTCCGGGTCGGGTCTCTGGCACCTAATGCGGCGCTACAGGTTTCAAACCCGATCAACAGCGGCCTTTCCGGTTTTGCAAAGGGTAACGCCGGTGTTAGCGTGAGTTCTCTTGCCGAGCCCCGCTTGAGCCTCGCACTCGACTCAGCCGGTCCGATCGCAGCTTTGGCCGTGGGGGAGGACGGGCGGACGATGGTAACAGGCAGCCGCCTTCTCCCTGTCGTCACGGTATGGGGAATGGCGAAAGGCCTGGTTTCTGCTGCCGGGGGGGGGACGGCACCGCCACGAATGATCACACGCATGGGTGCATTGCTCTCTGCGCTGCACGCGGGAGGGATCACGAACGTGGCCCTTAGTGCCAAGTACAGCGTGGTTGTGAGCGTGTGCGCCTTGCATAGGGCCGTACTCCTGTGGGATTTGAACCGGCGCCGCCTGCTTCGAAGACTCTCGGTAATTTTCCCAGAGATCTGGGAGGGGCAAAACGGGAAGGAGCCTGTCACCTTGTGCATCGCCGACGTGACCGGGACCATCCTCCTCACGATGGGCACCAGCATACAGGTCTACAACGTGAATGGCGACCCCTTGGCCCGCTTGGACCTCCGTACAGTGCCCGTTCGAGGAGATGTCGCGGGGCAACGCAGCCCTTTTCCCTCGGTGTCCACGCCCGCTTCTCCCTGTATCGGGACAGCACAGGCCACGACTTCCACCCAGAACCTGCTCCACGCCCCCGCCGCCCTTATTACTGCCTCGTGCGTGGTGGGTGACGGGTCGATGCCGGTGACGCTTGCCACAGGGCACCAGGACGGCCAGCTCCGGCTCTGGGTGGTGGCGTTGGAGAGGGAGGTGGAGGGAGGCAGGTCCCCGCCCATGGCCGTGGACATGGGCCAGTGGCAGGGCGGGGGCGCGAATCGTCTGCATTTGGTGGGAGAATTTGAGAATGACCTCCACCGGCCGCATGCTCGTGTCGGCCGGGTGCCAGTCACGGCTCTGACGCTGACTCGCGACGCCCGCTGCCTGTACGCCGGGGACGCGGTGGGGCGGGTATGTGTATGGACAGCCTCCTCGACCTCGACCTTGGCGGCGATGGAGGGAGGCACCCCTAGCTCCAGGTCCCAGGGCATTCGGTAAGAGACGGAAGCAGAAGAGGGAGGGTTGGAGGGAGTGGACTGCTCGAAAGACAATGGTGGTGGGGGTTGATGGTGACGGTGGGGGCATGATGCAGATGGTAGGAAAACATGAAACGAGGGGGGTGAAAAAGGGACCGAAGGGGAGCAGAGGGGGTGATAAGCATCCGTGTGAACACGCGAGGCGAATTTGTGCGATGTACATGTTGATACAAGGTGCGTGAAGGCTTGCGAAAAATGGAACAAAGAAATGAGCATTGATCTGACCGGGGCACTCTCTCGACTGGACGATGAAAAGATTTACTTTCGATTCGACTTTACAGCGCATGCACGGGGTGGGCGACGCACCCGAGATCGAGGGTGTTGCTCAAGGCAGTCTGTTGATTTCGCAAACGCTGGCATTATGCTTCGGGACGCTGGCCGTCATCTCACAGCTCCCCAACGCGATATCCATACACTCCACCCTCATCATTTCTCAGCCATTTCCCTCCTCCGTCCCCTTCCCACTTCCCACCTCTAGCCTTTTTGAAGGCCCAGCACAAACATTGCCGTGAAGGTCGCGGTGGACGGTAGATTATGCATGAGCACTCTCTTCATTTTGTCCCAGTACAGCGCGACATCCTTCACGGTTAATTTGTCGTCTCCGTCCAGATCCAGAAACTTCAAAACTTCGCCTTCGATTTTTTTCCAGTTGACCTCGACATATCCCATACGACCCAATGATTGGGAGGCAATAAAAGCTACCCCTAAGAAGATCGCTGCCATTTTCCCAATTTTTTTGAGCGTATATCCAGCCCCGAACCCGAGAGCGCCGTTGAAGGTGATTTCTCCCCCTATTGAGCCCAGCGCCTTCGGGATAAAGTCATCCCCATCGCCACTGTCCTTTCTACGAGTGTTGTACTCCCCTTTGCGGAGGTGGGTGGAAGGGAAGGAAGGTAGGGGTCGACGGCGTGAGGCTGGAGAGCAGTAGGAAGACGAGGAGAGCCGTCTGAGGTCTTGAGTGGTAGAGGCCACGAAGGAGAGGAATGCCAAGAAGCGTGAACCACGTCTGAGGGTCAAGACTCTCTTTGTCGATGTCAGCGTGAGTCTTGTGGGACGGGAGCAGGTTTGTGGCAGGAGGTGATTCTGCACAAGGGAGGTAGGACCTGGGTGGGAACGGGAACAGGGACGTAGCATTCTTCCAAGCAAGGAAAACCTGTTGAAAAGCTGCGAAAAACGGAGAGATCGAAAAAGTGAGAGTCATTATGCATGAGAAGGTTTCGGAGAAACTGTTCGGTGCAAAGCGCTTCGTCTTGCGAAAAAATGCAAAGACGCTGCTTTCACAAATTGACGGTAACTTTGCGTGTGGGAAATATATCCCCTACTATCCATCCTTCTGTTGCAGCATCGTCATTTGAGGGGGAAACGGATCTTTCCCCCTTGTCGCTAATGTCAGTAATGGCTTGGCAGCTACACATGGATTGACATGATAAGTCCGAGGAATGAGGGCACGATAATCGATTTCAAGGTACAGAAGTTTTATACATAAGGGCACATTCATGTGAGTCGGGACCAGAGATGGGCCCGGGAGAGGATCGAGACGACTGCAACGGGGCTACTGAGAAAGGGTTTGTTCACTTTCAAAGCACCGGACGCAATCCCTTGGCAGAAGAGAGAGTGTATGTCAAGCCTCGTTTGTTATCGAGTTTCTTGTGCGTGTCCACCAAACATTTCGGTGCCGCAATGTACGACGTCTGGGAGAGTCGATCACACTTGGGGGGCACGTCAGGAAAATTTTGGAAGGGGACATGCCACGTAAGTGAGGGAATTTTCGCTTTATGCACGTATTTGCCACCAATATCTCCGTCGATGTGTGCTCTTATATGGCACATGACATGTTTTTGCTCCGTCCTTTTGTTGATTGACTCTTTTTGAGGTGTTATGAGCCTTAATACTCCCCTGTAACCTCCCTGTTCTCTTCTGACTCTTCTAGGCCCGAAGCAATTTGGATGCCCTTTGTCACTGCTTCGAAACTCACCCTGAGTGTACTCTTCTCGTCGGTGACGCGTGCCGTAACGTTTTCCTGTGTCGTTTGTCCGCCTTTCCGTCCCCTCTCGCCCATCGTCCTTGCCATGTCTGCCGCCTCCTCCTCCTCGAAGTCCTCCTGCTCTTCTTCCTCTTCCTTACCTTCCGACTCTACAAGCACCTCTTGCACTTCTTATGTCCGTGCAGACGGCGTCCGCATGAATTACGATCCATACACGCCCGAAATGCGGGCCAAATACGGAGCTCCAGGCCGCACGGACAGTGAGGGATTCGATCCGTACAGTGATAGTGTCGGTCCAGGCATATACGGAGGAAATGTGAAGCGGGACGCCGACGGAAAGATAGTGGTTGGAGACCAATATCAAGGACACAATCCTCGTCCGGGCCCAGTCTACGCCGGAGGAGGATACGCCCCTATTGTGGAGGCAATGCGCTTGGGACCCGATGCTTTGAACGACCTCTTAGACGCCTGTCCTGAGGCAGTGAACGAAGTGACCACCGGGGGGGCCACACCGTTGCACATGGCTGGCATGAGCCAGCGCAATCAGAAAGGAACTGCCCTCTTGATCGCACGTGGAGGAGACATGTAGGTGGTGGAGCGGAAAGGAAGAAAGATGGCGAGGGCATTTGGGAGGCTGAAAGGGCCGGCACATGCGTGATACACGTAGACACTGCGATTATTTTTCTACTTCAGTAATGGTGAGAGAGACAAGTGTCAGCAACTGAAAGGCGGTGCACAGAGTTGTACAATGAATGAACATTCATGTCTCCAATTCACTCATTCCATCACCCAGAGAGGCTGTCGACACCTACGGTTATCGCCCTTTGCATCGAATGGCCAGTAACAATCTCGCTGTAGGCGCAGCAGCACTTCTTGACGCTGGAGCTGATCCCAAAGCCCCTGCTGGGATTAAAAGGCGTTATGCCAATGCGGGGAATAAAGGAGAGACAGATGTGGAAGACACGGAATCAGGAGAGACTCCCATGGATGTGGCTCGTTCGGCCGGAGCGTGGGACGTGGTGCAACTCCTTCTGCCGTACTACACCTCAGGCTCCCGCGCCTCTTCAGCGGGTGTCTCACAAACTTGTGACCTTCCTGGATAATGTCGAGGATGACAGTATTTTTTTCAATGCTCACAATTATTTGGAAAATATCAATGCTGTGAAGTCTGTTGTTCATTCATTTGGTTTGTTTCCTCTGTTTTAAAATAAACATGGAAGATCTGTGTGCGCTCAATTTATGGTGTTGAGTAGAATTCCACCGCAGTATAAATCAATGATTTCTTGCAGTCACCTCCACTCTGGACATAAAGTAGTAGTATTTCATTAATTCTGAAGAGGACATTTGCATATGAGCTATCGTCCGGGTAGAGCGACCCAGGTCACTGACTTCACGTTTGCCTTGCCGTCCAAAGCTTCGCCGATCGAGAACATGAACCTCCCTAGGGTGGAAAATCAGATAAACAAAGGCGACAACTTCATCTCTATCATGCAAAGATCTATTATAGAGCTCGACGTATTCATGCTTTGAATTACGTGCTTCCTTACCGCTCAAAGACAAGCAGCCCATCAGGACATTAGAAATGCCTGTTTTGCATTTTTTTTGAAAAACCGTTGAGAGATTCAAAAAACTTCCGTCAACGGAAGGGGGGAGTGGCGACTGGAAGAATTGGAAGAAAAAGCGGAGGAGGGGCTTCCGGGCCTCCCAACTGCATTTTTTTGAATGAAAAGAAAATCAGTACGATACTTATTGTACATAAACCCCTACATATAGGTTGTCTAAGTTCAGATCATACACACTGCAGGCAAGCTGTATCCTTATATCCTTATCTCGAAGCAGCGTAGAACTCGTATGGGCCAAGTTAGCAAGCTGGCTTAGCACACTGCAAAAAGAGGGAAAATTGCGATATCCACAAAGCTAGCAGAGGATACGTGCTCTGTTTACGATCAATATCCCTCTTAACGACCACCGATGGCGAAGCTACGTCAACAAGGAGGAGGAGGAAGGTCCTTGGTACCACAGCGGTTGTCTCGAGCGATATCCTGCATGCTCATTTTCTGTCTCCTACTACCAACCATTGAATCCCGTCATGATAAATTATTCGCCCGTCGCAGGCGGATGGCCGAGGAAACTACGCAAGCAAGGACTGAGGGAGCGACGACAAAGTCCACAAGTGCAAATTCGTCCCCGCCCGCTTCCGAGCCAGCTAAACTCTTAAATGGCCACAATACGGGTCTCGCATTAAATGCAACCGCTATAGTAGGTAAAAACTCACCTACTCAGCCAGGGGGCAGCGATGAGGAGGACGCTGAGACGGATGTGGAGGCCTTGAAGGCTGTGGGCGAGAACATCGAACACCCCCTTACCAAACCTTCGCTTGATGAACCGAACGGTCCCGAAACGACGAAAGAAATAGAGACTACGCGCACGGGAGCAACTAAACCAGGAGATTCCGCGGCGCCAGCAAGTAAATCCGACTCCTCCTCCTCCTCCTCCCCCTCGTCCTCCTCTACCTCCTCCTCCGCTGCTTCTTCTTCCTCCTCCTCCATCTCCTCGGGCCGCCCTTCCTCCAATTCATCCTCTTCAAGTTCCCACTCCCTTTCTGACTCCCCATCCACCTCCACCGAGTCAACCGGAGCCACCGCACCCGAGAAGATCCACACGAAAGCCCCCACTGCCACGAAAGAGACGGCCCCTTCCTCACCAGGGGTTAGCATTTCCCCTCCTTCTGTGGCAATTTCCACGCCCGCTGTCGGCTCCGAGGGCCCCATTGCCCGTCCTGCCCTTTCGACACCGAACAGCCCGGCGGTTCTTCTCCAAAAGCTCGTGACTGTCATCTCCCCCGTGGAGGAGGGCACGGATGCCTCGAATGCGGTCGACGCGATGACCACCGCCACGGTCGAGTCCCTGAACTCCACCCTGTCGGAGTCCCCGTTCACGGCCTTGGCCGTCGAGGAAGCCTTCAAACAGTGCCTGGGTGCTCGGCTGGGGACAGAGGCCGTGGCGGCCATGAATATCTCCATGCTGCTTCCCAATGCGCACCGGCGGCTGGAGGCCCTGGCCTCGGATGACCCGCTCTGCGCCGTGACTCGCCCCTTCATGCTGGTGATCAACCAGACCATGGGCTTGTCCGCCTTGGGAGGATTGACCTCCCAGCCTTTGCTCGACCACCACATCACCAGTTTCCGCGCGGTCGGGGCGGGGACAACGGGGTGTTTCGTAGTGCCTCTGGACCGATGCTCGGCAGCCGATCTACTCACTGACCCCCGAATCGCCGTGGTCGTGCCTGTGGAGGCCTCCATGAAGAAACCCTTGCATTTCGAAGAGGGGCTGAGCAACACCCTCGCCGCCATCCAGACGGCCACGGCGGCGCAGGCCGAAGCCGCGGTGACAGCCACCAAGATGGCAGTGACTACTGTGGGGGGGGCCTTGACTGGGGGCGGGCGCGTTGGCAACATCTCGAGCCTGAACGACCTACCAACCTTTACCTGGCCCGGATCCCAGTCGGATTTTGCGCACATTCCAGACCTGGCGGACGTCATCAACAAC
>Ga0102934_1000712_pt1 | contig 22623 bp, 14 predicted proteins | sample SalPonR2_A_D1_MG_FD_78175 | JGI IMG/M metagenome (GOLD analysis project Ga0102934, IMG submission 78175) | Salt pond soil microbial communities from South San Francisco under conditions of wetland restoration - Salt Pond MetaG R2_A_D1_MG | ecosystem: Environmental > Aquatic > Marine > Intertidal... | reverse complement strand
CGGATTCAATGTCGTCGGGAAAGTAACACGCCGGCAGTTCGCCCATTCGCCGGTGATAGGTAAGACACTCACAACAGAGGCCCTTGCGGCTGCAAGGATAAGTGCAGTTACAGTTTTTCGCGTTTTTTTCCTGTGAACAAGTTTTCATTGGTAATATCCCTTCAATTATGATTTTTCTCTATGTTTTAGCAGCATCCCGAGCAGCAGCCCGGGCAGCAGCCCGAGCAACCTATTGTGCAAGGCTTTTGTGGGCTGCTTTCAATGCTTCTATAATTGAAATATTTTGGGGACAAGCCTCTTCGCAGGCCCCGCATTCGGTGCATTGATCGGCGCGCTCCTCCCCATCGAGTACATAATTGTACACTTTTATAGGTTGCTGCAGGTCGTTGTACATGTGCAGATCGTTGTACAGTCGAAGCACCCTGGGAATATTTACCCCGCTTGGACAGGGGGTGCAGTAACCGCAACCGGTACAGTTTACCTGGCGGAGCCCATCATACATACCCCGCAGCTGTTCAAATAGAATATGGGTCTCATTTGAAAAGGCCCGGGGATTAGATTCCTTCGCACTTGCCAGATTTTGTCTGAGCTGTTCCATGGTGCTCATACCGCTTAACACAAGGGAAACCTCCGGGTGGTCCCAGATCCATTTCAGCGCCAGATCAACATGACCGTTACGTCGCTTTGAGGCCCCGAGCTGGTCCCATACAGGTTTTACTTGATCCGGCGGCTCGGCGGCAATTTGTCCTCCCTTGAGGGGCTCCATCACTAGTACGGCTAAACCGCGGTTATGCGCATCCCTCAGGCCCTGTCGGCCCGCCTGGTATGCAACATCCATGAAGTTATATTGAATTTGGCAAAACTCCCAGCCTTCATATTCATCGAGTATCTGCTTAAACACCGGATAATCATCGTGGAAGGAAAATCCTATGTGTCCAATAAGTCCCTGGGATTGGGCCTTTTCCAGGGCCTGTAGTATTTTCAGGTCCTTTGTTTTTTTCCAACGCTCTGCATCCAGGGCATGGATAAGATAAAAGTCGATATAATCCGTGTCCAATCTTTTTAACTGTATATCAAAAAACTTGTGAAAGTCGGATTGCTGTTCTACCTTCCAGATCGGCAGTTTAGTTGCCAGTTTTACCCTCTGACGGTATCCGTTTTGCAGGGCCCTTCCTAAAAAGGCTTCTCCCGCTTCCCGATGATAGGGAAAGGCAGTATCTATATAGTTTACTCCCTCGTTTACGGCGGTGTGTACCATTTCAGTTGCAGCTTCTTCATCGATGTGCCCTGGGTCGTTATCCACAGTAGGCATCCGCATAGCTCCAAAACCGAGGGCAGATACCTGCCAATCCAATTTTCCGAATTTTCTATATTGCATGTGCTTATTATAAAAAAAAAGAGTGATGCTGTGAACCTGTTTGTTACCGCACTTATATAGTACTATACTATTTATAGAATTTGAAAACGGAGGCTGTTATGCGTCGTATCGACTATTTTTCTACTCTTTTTCCCCAGGGTATTCCTCCTTTGTGGTGTCCTTTGATATCGCATTACCGGGGAAAGGGGGAATTCGATACTGAGAGGATGACTGCCCATATCAATCATATCGCCCCTTATGTACAGGCCTTTCTTGCCCCGGGCTCTACTGGTGACGGGTGGGAAATGACACCGGAGGAACGGCTCGAACTTATTGAACTTTTGCTTCCGCAGGCGGAGGAAATCAGCGGACATGTGCTGGTGGGGGTGCTCGAAACCGAAAGAAAAGCGGCTGCGGAGTCGGTAAAATCAGTCGCCCAGCGTTACTCCATAGAAAATACCCCGGCCTTTGCGGGGGTAACGGTTACCGCCCCTCGGGGGGAGGACTTGTCTCAGGAAGATATTACCGAAGATTTGTCGGCGGTATTGGACCATAGGGTTCCAACCACCCTTTACCAGTTGCCGCAAATTACGAAAAATGAGATTGACCCGTCCACAGCTGCCTATCTGGCGAAGAAGTATCCTAATTTTTATCTGTTTAAAGATACAAGCGGTGAGGACAAAGTTGCTCGGTCCGGTTTAATGCCGGAGGATTTGTTCATGGTTCGCGGTGCGGAAGTGGATTATGCACAATGGTTGAAGGGCCTAGGCGGACCGTATCATGGCTTTCTATTAAGTACTGCTAATTGTTTTGCCCCGCAGTTGGATAAAATAATTGAGTTAAGCGTATTATCGGCGACCCAGGGGGCAGGGGGAGCTCATTCGATTGAGGCTTCAGAGGCAGCCAAGGAAGCCTATTCGATATCCGATACGCTTTCTACAGTGGTGGAAAGCGCTTTTGCTGCAGTAAGCAGCCTCCCCTTCGGGAATCCCTTTGCCAATTCAAACAAGAGTATCGATCATGTGATGGCTTACGGAAGTGGGTATGATAAACGTACTCCGCCCCTCACTTATTCGGGTCATAGAATTCCTGAGGAGATTGTGGTGACTATCGCTGAATTGTTGAAGCGTCATGATCTTTTTCCAAAGAAAGGGTATCTGGAGTGAAATGGGCTCACATCAGCCTTGAAGTTGATTAACAGGATGTATGCAAAGGTTCAGTAGGAGCCGACGGGTTCTTTTATCTCCAAACCCATATCCTTCAGGGCCGCTTGGCGTGTTTGTATCTCGTTTTGACGATAGTTCAGGTAATCAGTGCGGGTTACAATACCGACGATCCGGCCCGCTTTTACGATAGGCAAATGCCCGATATTGTTACCGAATAGAAGCTCTTCCACCTGGCGGATGGTTACGCTGGGGGAGGCGGTGATCAGTTTTTTGCTCATATACGCTTTTACCGGTGCATGCATTTGATTCGCTCGCCGGCCCTTCATTATGTCTCTTAATGTGAGAAACCCGACTAAATGTGTGTCGGTATCCACTACAGGCAGGCCGGTATGGTTAATGTGTTCCATATACAGAGATGCCTCCAACAGGCTAGTTGCAACATCGATTACCTCTGCGGGGCTGCTCATTATTTCACCGGCGGTAACCGCCGGTTTAAGGGCTTTATTAAGATAGTTCAGCAAATTACCATATACCGTTTTCCCCAATTCATTTTTTACAGTAGCAGAGGCGGCTTTTTCATGTCCTCCGCCTCCAAAGTCTTTTAGAATTTCATTCAGATGAATATTATCTTTCTGATTACGGGCGATGATGAGGGTCTTTTTTCTCTTTGTAAAATGAAATATTCCAAAATATACATCCTGGTTTTCAACATCAAACACCTTTTCAACTACCGCCCCGATACCCTCCGCTTCCGTTTCAACCTCCCAATAGCTGGTGATAACCTGATGGCCATGGATTGTACGGTATTCAAGGTGATTCAAAAGCTCGTGAAACAGGGTAACCTGGTATTTTCCGGCCAAAGGCTTAAGAAATGTTTTGACCAGTTTTAAAGATGCCCCTGCATCTAGTAAAAATCCGGCTACTGTAAAGTCGCTTTCCACCACATTTTCATGAGTAAAATTTCCGGTGTCCGCATAGATTCCTGTAAGAGCAATTGTTGCATCATCCGGACTAATCCGGATGCCCTGGCGCATTATTTCTAAGCCCAGCTGTGTGGTGTTGGAGCCTGAAGCGAAATCGTGGATTATCGCTTCCGGAAAGCTTACCTCATCATTGGGGTGATGGTCGAAAATTTCAACCTCGATATTGTCGTTTTCAATAAACTCAAAGTATTCCTTTACTCTGCTGTAAGTTCTGGTGTCAACAATTACCATCTTTTCAATATGCTCACCCTCAAGGTCCTTTGGATTTAGAAACTGGAGTTGGTTTTGATAGAGGTTCTGTAATTTTTTTGCAACGGGATGTACCAGCCGGCTTTTTACCGTGACATGATCGGGGAAAAGATACTTGGCAAGTACGATGGACCCCAAACAGTCAAGGTCCATGTTAGTGTGACCGACGATAAGCTTCATACGGTGCTCCTTGTTGTGCACATACGACGCATTAAGTTACTAACAGTCTAATTTAATTTTTTGAGAAAACAAGAGGGGTGCTTTTAAAATCAGTTTCTAAAATCAGTATTTCTGGGCATATTATGTGGGATGAGTATTGGTGCCATCCGGAAACTAAGCACTATTCTCGCGGAATTAAGTGCTGTTTATGCCGTGCCGATAACAAGCATTCCAAGAAGGTAGAGTATGAGTATCGCCGAACTTTCAAAGCCTATATTGGCAACCCCCTGTTTTTGGCGGTGCAATAGGCCGGTAAGGAGAATAGCTGTAAGAAGAATAGTTAGGGTAATGAGGAAGCTTTCTTGTTGAGAGAGTGAGTGATATACCGAGCCTTCGGTATAAGCGATATCGGCGGCGCCGGCAAAAAGGGTATCAAAGATATTACCTCCGATAATGCCTCCTACAGCTAAGGTTGGTGCGCCGTGTTTTACAGCTGCGACGGCCGTCACTAGTTCAGGAATCGATGTCCCTGCTGCAACCAGCAGTGCCCCTACAAAACTCTGGGAGAGGCCGGTATGCTCTATTAGCGCCTGGGAAGAATCCGTGAGAATGAAACCGGCGGCGATAATTGCTAGTGCACTAATAAGAAAAGTAGCAATAACAGGTACAATTGATTTGTTTTGCAGGGTGTTTTGATCAGGTTTGTCCTTTATCGTAGCTGCGGTCATGCGGGGATGCCACATAGGTCTGTCGTGCTGATGATGGAGCAGCCGGATGCCGAATACATACACGATACACATAAGGGGGGTAGCAACATGGACGTGAAATATTTGGATTTCCGGTCCTATGCTCGCGAGTAACACAATCGACAGCATAATAATTAATAGAGCCCCCTGGGTCATGTTTTCTACGGAGGCTGCTGCATGTTCGAGGTTTGTTTTTGTATAACTGAGATCGGCGATAGAGAGGAATACTGTTTGAATAGCTATTCCGCCGAAGGCATTTGAGACGGCAAGTTGGGGTAAGCCCCGTCCGGCGGCTAATAAAGTAACGGTAAGCCCGGAAAGAGAGGTCACAGCTCCAAGAAGGACCGCCCCTACTACCGCCTCACCCAGGCCGGTCCGGTCTGCGATAATGTCGGCACTTCGGCTGAGTCTGATTCCGGCGAGGGTGATAATAAGAAGTGCAAATAAAAACAGTCCGCTTGTACCGATTATTTCAGAGGTGAGTGTATCAAGTAGTGATGTGAGTGTGTAGAAAACGTCCATACCTCTGAAATAGCATAAGGTAGAGCAGTTAAAGGGTCAACGCCTTCTCAGCGCCTCCATATTAAGAGAGGTGCTGAGTAAGGCTACCACAGATATTCGTTTACATTGTCCGCCAGGCTGCGCCCCTGGTTCATCGCTTTTACCACCAGTGAAGCCCCGCTTACCGCATCTCCGGCGGCAAATACTCCTTCGGCGGAGGTATGAAAGTGCTCATCGATATTTATGGTTCCCCGTTCATTGAGCTGCAGGTTAAAATCTTTCAAAAGCTTTGAGGGTTCAACCTGTACGAAACCGGCGGCAACCAGGACCATGTCAATATCGAGGGTGAATTCGCTATCGGGTATTTCCTGTTGCTGCCATCGACCGGCGGAATCCTTACTCCAATTGATCTCGCAAAAGATACCCTTTTCAATACTGACTCCCCGCCCGTAGAGCTTTTTTGTTTTAATTTGCCACCGACGCTCGCAGCCTTCATAGTGGCTTGAAGCGGTACGATAGATCTTCGGATAGTAGGGCCATTCGGGGTTCCAGCTTTTGTCCCATTCAGTTGGCTTGGGCAGTATTTCAAACTGATACACCTTCTTTGCCCCTTGACGGTTTGCCGTTCCCACGCAGTCGGCCCCGGTGTCTCCGCCTCCGAGTACCAACACTGTTTTATCCTTTGCGGTCACCATTTCTCGGTCAGAGAGTTCGCCGTAGAGGTTTTTTGTAGCCCCGCTCAGGTAGTCGAGAGCAAAATAGACTCCCTCCGATTCGCTTCCCGGGACGGGGATGGGCCTGGGGACCCTGCATCCTAAAGCAAGCACAACCGCATCATGTTTTCTTCTGAGATACCGGGCTGAAATATCTTCACCGACCACTACGTTCATCTCGAATTCGATACCCTCTTGCCTATAAATTTCCAGCCTGCGGTCGATAATTGTTTTCTCCAGCTTAAACTCGGGTATGCCGTAGCGGAGGATACCTCCTGGGGCATTGTCCTTTTCGTATACTGTTACCTGGTGGCCCATCCGTCGTAGTTGCTGGGCCGCCGCTAAGCCGGCGGGCCCTGAGCCGACTACCGCTACCTTCTTTCCCGATTCCCTTCGCGGCGCTTGGGGAACCACCCACCCCTTTGAAAAGGCGGTCTCAATAATCGCAATCTCTATTTCTTTGATACTTACCGGCGCATCGTTAATGGAAAGAGTGCACGCACTTTCGCAGGGGGCAGGGCAGATTCGTCCTGTTATTTCGGGAAAATTACTGGTAAGTTCCAACCGGTCATAGGCCTCATCCCAAAGGCCGCGATATACCGCATCATTCCATTCAGGTATAAGATTGGCGAGGGGACATCCGAAGGAGTGGCAAAAAGGGGTCCCGCAATCCATGCAGCGGGCGGCTTGTTGGGTAAGTTCCTCTTGGGGAAGCCGTTTTATCACTTCACGGTAATCTTTCAGCCGTTCTTTTACTTCCCGATAACCGGAAACCTTCTTATTGTATTTTAGAAATCCTCGTAATTCACCCATTGTTCACTCCTTGAACTTGTTTTGCCTCGCCCTCCGCCTTCATAAGCGCTATTCTATAGTCGAGGGGCATAACCTTTACAAACAGAGGTACTATCTCCTCCCACATTTCCATAAGATGCCGAGCATGGCGGCTGCCGGTGTACTCAATGTGACGGTTGATATATTTTTTCAGGAATTCTTCGTCCTTCTCTTCGGTGATTTGCTCTACATCCACCATTTCAAGGTTACATCGGGTATCGAAAAGCTGGTTTTCATCAAGTACAAAGGCTACACCTCCGCTCATTCCGGCGGCAAAGTTAATTCCGGTCTGGCCCAGCACAATGACGGCCCCGCCGGTCATGTACTCACATCCATGGTCACCGACCCCCTCAACAACTGCCACGGCGCCGCTGTTGCGTACGGCGAACCTTTCTCCAGCGGTACCGTTGATAAAGGCCTCGCCACCGGTGGCTCCGAAGAGGTTTACATTCCCCGTAATTATATTCTTATGGGCCAGAAACTTAGATTCCGCCGGCGGATACACGATCAGTTTGCCCCCGGACAAACCCTTTCCAAAATAGTCATTTGCCTCACCTTCAAGGGTGAAGGTTATTCCGTGGGCCAGAAAAGCTCCAAAGCTCTGACCGGCGGAGCCCTTCATATCTACTTTTATGCAATCCTCGGGAAGGCCTGCCTCACCGTAGCGGCGGGAGACTTCGCTGCTCAGCATTGCTCCGATAGTACGGTTGTAGTTACGCACTTCAGCCTTTAGATGGACGGGTTTGTGATTTTCGATAGCACTCCGGGCCTCTTTAATAAAGCGGCTGTCGAGGGTCGTGCTGAAATCCGGTTTGATTTGTTCGATGCAGCGGATGGGGACGGATTCTTGGCGGTCCCGCTGATACAGTAACTTAGAAAAATCCAGGCCCTTGGCTTTGTAGTGATTGATAGCTTTGTTCATATTGAGCATATCAACCCGCCCGACCATTTCATCGAACTTTCGAAATCCAAGAGAGGCCATGATCTCACGGACCTCACGGGCTAAATACAGCATAAAGTTCATCAGATGTTCAGGTGTGCCTTTAAATCGTTTCCTCAGCTCCGGGTCTTGAGTAGCAACCCCTACCGGGCAACTGTTCAAATGGCACTGACGCATGAGAACGCAGCCTATACTCACTAAAGTGACCGTACCAAAACCAAACTCTTCGGCCCCTAATAGGGCGGCAATTACCAAGTCTCGTCCGGTTCGCAGTTGCCCGTCCACTTGTACTTTTATATTGCCCCGCAAGTTGTTATTTACTAAAGTTTGTTGAGTCTCCGATAAACCCAGCTCCCAGTAGGAACCGGCATGACGCAGTGAAGAGAGGGGAGAGGCCCCTGTACCGCCCTCGCCGCTGCTGATGAGGACCATATCGGCTTTTCCCTTAGCTACCCCGGCGGCGATGGTGCCAACGCCAACCTCCGATACCAGTTTCACCGAAACCCGGGCCTTCGGGTTGGCGTGTTTTAGATCGTAGATAAGCTGTGCTAAATCCTCTATTGAATAGATATCATGGTGGGGCGGGGGAGAGATGAGCATTACCCCCGGTGTAGAGTGCCGTACCCGGGCGATAATATCATTTACCTTATACCCAGGCAATTGCCCCCCTTCTCCCGGCTTTGCCCCCTGGGCCATTTTTATTTGCAACTCTTCGGCGTGTACCAGGTACTCGCCGGTTACGCCGAAACGCCCGGAGGCAATCTGTTTTACTTTACTTACCGCCGTATCACCGCTTTCAAGCGCTTCATACCGCTGATTGTCCTCACCCCCTTCTCCGGAGTTACTCATAGCCCCGAGACGGTTCATAGCTATTGCGATAGTGGTGTGCGCCTCTTCGCTGAGTGATCCGAAGGACATTGCCGCCGAGGCGAAGCGCTTCACAATTTCCTCCTCCGGCTCCACCTCTTCTAGGGGGACGGGATCTGCATCTTTGAATGTGAACAGCCCCCGTAAACTGCAGAGATTATGTTCAATATCGTTTATTTCGGCGGAATACTCCTTAAAGGCACTGTAACTGCCGGTGCGTACGGCTTCCTGTAGTTTTATGATGGCGAGAGGGGTAAAACGGTGTTTGGTGGTGTTTTTTCTGTACCGGTAGATTCCTCCCGAGTCAAGGTGATCAAGGCGTTTCTCATCGAAACGAAAGCCCGATGTATGTCGTTCAATAGTCTCTTTTTCTATTGTATCAATTCCAATTCCCTCAATTCGGGAAGCGGTGGAGGGAAAGTAAGAGCTCATGAACTCACTGTTGAGACCAAGTGCTTCATACATCTGGCTTCCGCGATAGCTGCGCAGGGTTGAGATTCCCATTTTCGACATTACCTTCAACAGTCCCTTTTTCACTGCATTAATATAGTTTTCGGTAGCCTCTTCAATGGTAATGTCTTCCGGTATATATCCGCGCTGTTTAAGATCCACGAGGGATTCAAAGACCAGGTACGGGTTAATACCACTGGCGCCGTAACCTACTAGAGTTGCAAAGTGATGGACTTCCCGGGCTTCTCCGGTTTCTATAATTATTCCGCTGAGATGCCGTTTTCCGCAGGCAACCAGGTGCTGTTGTACCGCCCCCATTGCCAGAAGGGCGGGAATCGGAATCTGATCGGCTGTTATGTTGCGGTCACTGAGGATAAGCAGCTCACAGCCTTCGTCTATTCCGGCTTCTACCTCACTGCACACACGCTCAAGGGCGTTTTGAAGGTCTCCTTTTTCCTCTTCGGAGCGAGGAAAAAGTATTGAGACGGTTTTGACCTTGAAGTTAGGAATGTAGGTATTGCGTACATGGTTAAGGTCGTCGTTGGTAAGAATTGGGTGTGCAAGTTTCAGCTGCCGGCAGTGCTCGGGGGTTTCCTCCAATAGGTTGCGCTCGCGGCCGACAAAACTCATCAAAGACATAACCAGGCTTTCACGATACGCGTCGATGGGAGGATTTGTCACCTGTGCGAACATCTGCTTGAAATAATCATAGAGAAGCTGGGGGCGGTCGGAGAGCACCGCTAGGGCCGCATCATTTCCCATCGAACCTATAGGTTCCTGCCCTTTTAAGGCCATTGGAGTAATAATATCGACCATATCTTCTATGGAATAACCGAAGGCCCGTTGTCGGGTCGACAAAGTCTCTTTATCGAGGTGCGCCGGGCTGGGGAGGCCGAAAAGCCCCTTCAGCTCGATGCGGTTTTTTTCCAGCCAGTGTCGGTAAGGCTTTCCCCGTGAGACGGAGGCCTTGAGGGCATTGTCCTTTATCACTCGTTGTTTTTCCGTATCTACTACAAACATGCGACCGGGGGCGAGACGCCCTTTTTCAATGACATCCTCAGGAGGGATATCGATTACTCCTACCTCGGAGGCCAATACTACCTGGCCGCTTTTTGTAATAACGTAACGACCCGGGCGCAGACCGTTGCGGTCAAGGGTTGCACCAATGCGTGTCCCGTCGGTAAATACTATAGCCGCCGGACCGTCCCACGGCTCCATGATAGCGGCCTCATATTCGTAAAAGGCACGTTTATCCTCGGATATATGATAGCGTGACCCGAAGGCTTCGGGGACCATCATCATCATGGAATGGGATAGGTCCCGACCGCCCTGTACTAAAAGTTCATAGACGCTGTCGAATATGGCCGAGTCGCTGGCATCGGGATTTACAATCGGGGTTATTTTATGAATTTCTTCACCAAAATAGGGTGATGAAATACTGCTTTCCCGGGCCCTCATATTGTTCATGTTGCGCCGCAGCGTATTGATTTCTCCGTTGTGGGCAATATAGCGGAAGGGTTGGGACAGCGGCCACGAAGGGAATGTATTGGTACTGTAACGCTGATGTACCAAGGCAATTGCACTTTTAAACCGATGATCGGTTACATCAGGGTAAAAATCGGTAAACTGTGTAGAAACGAACATTCCCTTGTAGACAATTGTACGTGCCGACAGGGAGGGAATGTAAAAGCTGTTGATATCCAATCCGGCGTTCTCTGCACGGGCTTCCATAGTTTTGCGCAGAATATATAATCTACGTTCGAGTATTTCCCCTTGGGCCCCTTCAAAGCTGAAAAAGGCCTGTTTGATTGTCGGAAGGCTTTGAAGTGCTGTTTCTCCAAGGGCTTCCGTATTGATGGGTACGTCCCTCCAGCCGAGAAAGATACCTCCCTCTTCGCTTGTTGCTTCTTCTACTAGTGAAATGCTCTTTTTAAGCAGCTTTTTTTCAGGGGGAAGAAAAAACATCCCCGCCCCATAAGTGCCCGCCGTGGGAAGGGTAAAGTCTACCGTTGCTCTAAAGAACTCATCGGGTATCTGCAATAGAATACCGGCACCATCACCTGTTTTCATATCCCCGCCGACTGCCCCCCGGTGCTCAAGGTTGATCAGGGCGCTTATGCTGTTTTCAATGATTGAGTGTGTTTTTTCTCCATTCACATTGGCAATGAAACCCACTCCGCATGCATCGTGTTCAAAGGACGGATCGTATAGTCCGGTATGTATGTTCATCTCTACCTCCTCATGGGATTATTGAATAGTAAAAATGTTATGAGTACTTTATTCAAGTATTATAACGGGCATTTTTGCATATTTATTCAATAAAATTGTAAATTGTTAAATATTTATTCGATTTAAGAGGGAGTTTACAAAGTGAATTTTCGAAGGTACAATATCTGACCATCACAACAAGGACTTCTCTGTAATTTGATGAATTTGACTCAGCTCAAGCCGCTCATGAGGATTGCCCTTCCATTAATGGCGGGAAACCTTGTGCAAACTCTGTATAACCTTACCGATGCCTTCTTTCTCGGTAAGCTTGGTAAGGCGGAGCTATCGGCTCCGACTATCGCCTTTCCAATTATCTTCTTTCTGATTTTATTTGGAATTGGTTTATCAATGGCGGGAACCACCCTCATAGCCCAATCCCACGGAAAGGGAAGCCGGGAAAGGGTCGATTTCTACCTGGGCCAATCTACGACTATTCTTTTGGTAACAGCGGTTTTGATCGCCCTTGTGGGCATATTTCTTTCAGGTCCCCTCCTTATGCTGCTCCAAACCCCCGCTAATGTATTCGATTTTACCCGTGATTATATGTTGATCGTATTTGCCGGTCTGCCCTTTATGTTTGGATTTATTGTAATGCAAAGTGCAATGCAGGGTATCGGCCGTACGGTTGTTCCCCTTGTTATTCAGGTAATAACCGTCGCCCTTAATATTGGCCTGGATCCACTGTTTATCTATGGAATAGGAATTTTTCCCTCCTGGGGAGTCCAGGGGGCTGCAACCGCCACCGTAATTGCCCGGGCCATCGGCTCTTTCCTTGCGTTCTACATCCTCCTTCAAGGTAGATACGGGATGCAGTTAAAGCTTCAGAACATGCGGCCAAAGCTTCAATCGGTTCGTCTGTTTTTAAAGATCGGCTTACCCTCTTCTTTTGGACAGGCGGTTTCCGCCTTGGGTTTTACCGTGCTGCAGGGTTTGGTCAACTCCTTTGGAACTGCCGTGATTGCGGCCTTTGGGGTGGGAAACCGTCTTATCGGTATGTTCAATATGCCGGCCATGGGAATTTCCAGGGCTACCACCTCTCTGGTAGGGCAGCGTCTCGGAGCAAAAGACCCGGAGGGGGCCCGTCAGGTAGTTATAATCAGTATCTGTGTTATTCAGGCTTTTCTGCTTCCGGCAATGACGCTTACCTTTTTTTTCGGCAGCTCTTTCATCCGCTTTTTTGTAGATGATCCTCAGACTATGCACTATGGGGCTCAGCTTTTTCGGGTTGTAGCTCCGTCGGTCGTATTGTTCGGCTTTTTTCATGCTACTGTCGGGGCCTTTCAAGGTGCCGGGGATACAAAGCCGGTAATGTACCTCAATATTGCCAGATTGTGGGCTTTGCGTTTGCCCGTAGCCTACGGCCTTGCATACGTGGTGGGGATTGGTCCGGGGAGCATTTGGTGGGCGATGTTTGTAAGCAATATGGTTACTGCGGTAATTGGGCTATACTACTTTCATACTGACCGCTGGCTGAACGCGCTTGACCCTGATGATGTGTAGTTCTTGCCTGAGGAGCTGTACTTACTATCAACCCCTCATAGGGGTGGAGCACTAGAGGCCCCTCAAAGAGGTTCTCGGAGGTACGATCGTCATCGGTTGAGAAGAGTAAGTGCTGTGTTCCCCCGGGGGGGAGAAAGCCGGAGAGGCTGCGGCCAAGGGGGCGTTTCCTGGATGAGAAATTGAGCAGAACCAGTACGTTCTCGCCCTCTGAGGTAGAGCGGATATAGCCAAGCAGCTCTTTTTTTAGTTCTTTCTCAGGCAGCAGCTCTAGTGTGCCCCTGCGGAGAGCGACATAGTCTGCCCGGATCTTCAGCAGTTCCTTATAACAGAAGTAAAGGGAATCGCCGCGATCCCTCTGTTCAGCCGCGTTTACCCATACCGAGTTGTCATTGATCGGCATCCAGGCTTCTTCTGCGGGGACAGTAAAACCTGCATTGGCCGAGGCGTCCCACTGCATAGGGGTACGGCATCCGTCCCGCTGTACCGCCCCGTTGTTGAGACGGTTAATGAGCCTAATTTTTACCGGGGGAGCAGTACCAATGTAACGGGCGACGGCGTCTCTGGTATCCTTAGGGGGGATGCGCCCCTGTCGCATACCGATTTCTTCCCCGTAATAGATAAACGGGACCCCCCGAAGGGTTAGTTGAAGTACAGTGTTTAACTTTGCCTTACGGATATCTTCACCCAACACGGAAAACCGACGAAACCGGTCGTGGTTGGAAAAAACGTAGGTAGGAATAAAGGGTTCGTGAAAAGTAGTTTCAAACTCTTCAATAAGCTTTCTGAAGGGGCCCGCCTTAAAGGGTATTGCCATACTCTTAAAGAGAAACACAAGATGAAGCCCGTCGGGTTTATTCCGGCCGCAATATGAGCGGAGTACATCGGGAGGGCCAAAGGTTTCCCCTATCAGCAGCCTCTCAGGGGATGAATATTCATCAACTAGGCTGCGCAGTTCCCGGGCGAAGGAAAAGTTGTCCGGATGATTCTGTGTTCTTTTATGGGAACGAAATAGAAAGCCTGAATTATTTTCATCGGGCAGCAGTTTCCAGGTAAAGGGGTTGTCCCGGAACAGCGGGTCTTCATATACCGATCCAATAATATCCAGGCGAAACCCGTCTATACCCCGATCGAGCCAGAAGCGCAAGACCTTGAACATTTCCTGCTTTACCTCCGGGTTTCGGTAGTTTAGGTCCGGTTGAAAGGGAAGAAAAGAAGCCCAATACCATTGACCGGTGTGCCGGTGATAATGCCATCCGGAGCCTCCGATCATACTACGCCAATTATTGGGGGGAGCTTTACCCTCAGGTTTCTTGCCGTCTTTCCACACATACCAATCACGCTTTGGACTGGTGCGGCTGGACTCCGATTCCAGAAACCACGGATGATGATTACTGGTATGATTCAACACCATATCAAGTACCAGCTTCATCCCCCGTTCATGCACCCCCTTTAGCAGCCGGTCGAATATTTCAAGGGAGCCGTACTCGGAGGACACATTGCAGTAATCTGAAATGTCGTAGCCTAGGTCTTGCTGAGGACTTGGATAAAAAGGGGAGATCCATAATGTTTCGATTCCAAGCTCCTGGAGATAATCGAGCCTGGAGATTATTCCCGTAAGGTCACCGACTCCATTGCCGGTTGTATCCTGAAATGAACGAGGATACACCTGATATACTGTTGTTTCTTTCCACCATGCGTTTCCCATAATCCCAGTATAAAGGGAAGAGGAAGGAGGTGAAAGCTTTCTCACTTTGAAAAATTTCAGAAATTTTCAAAAGCGAGAATTTTTGTGAAAGATCCTTTTCGAATTGCACGCAGGGGGACTTCTCTGTACAATTACCGGATGAACCGCAGGGCAAAAATACATCGGCTCAAGGCCTTGGCAGATACTGAAGAAGATGTACTGCTGATAGAACAGATTGAAGCGCAACGAAAAAGAATCCTCAAGGGAGAGCAGAAACTGCCCGCCGATCGGAAGACCGATAATACGGGGAATAAAAAGGGGGAGGAAGTGCGCTATTTACACATGAGCGGCCTTACCTTTCAAATGAAAATGTCCTCCGCCCCCGCCTCCCTTGATACGATAATTGATGTGTGGATAGATAATGCCCATATGGGTCTTTTTAATTTTACTGCTGCGCAAAATCGTACTATTCTGGACATAGGGGCCAATGAGGGGTTTTATACCCTGCGAATGAAACAGCAGAATCCAGCCGCACGGGTCCTCGCGGTTGAACCTGTGGGTGCCACCTATCAGCAGCTTACTGCTAATCTTTCTTTGAATAGCTGTGAACATGTGTATCCGGTTCACGGGGCGGCTTATTCAGACCACCGTCATATACAACTGCACACATACCCCCCGGTTTCTACGGTGGCCTCCGAAGATATTGAAGCCCTGGACCAGGGATGGATTGATTCTCATCAACTGCAAAAAGAGGTGGTAGAGGCCTTTAGGGTAGATGAATTGTGCCGCCGCTATGCCGAGGATGGCTTTACTGAGGTGGATCTATTAAAAATTGATGTCGAGGGGGCTGAGCTCGAGGTAGTAAAGGGAGCTCAGGAGCTCCTGAAAAGAACAGCCCGTATAGTGATAGAATGGCATTCGGATACACAGAGGGCCGCTGTGACAGAGTATTTGACCCGCCGGGGATATAGATTAACCTATGCTGAAGACCGGCGCTTTGGTGATCTGTATTTCGAGCTTCTATGAGCTTCTATAAAAATCTATGTTCAAATGCCGTATACGACAAGCCGTGTATATAGTATATTTAAAGTACCCGGCAAGGGTAAGGAGGTACCATGCCCCGTACAATTATTGATATTCCCTTTGAAACAGCTGAGCGATTTCCGGATAGAGTTTCCCATAAAACAAAATCTAAAGACAATGTTATTACCCATACCTATAGAGAGTTTGCAACGGAGATACAGGAGTGTGCCGCCGGTGTAAGGGCATACGGCCTGAAATCCGGAGATAAGGTTGGTTTTTTTGTAAATAATCGCTATGAATGGTCGGTTATTGATTTTGCCTTGACCGCTGTCGGTGCAATAAGCGTTCCCCGCGGTTCGGATACCTCCCCAGAGGAAGTACAGTTTATTTTTCAGCATTCCGATTCTACCTTTTTGATTATCGAACAGATTTCTCAATTGAAAGAGCTGCTGAACCTCTTTACTGAAGAGAATTGGAAGGCCTGTGAACGGATTGTAGTAATCGATGAGGCCCCCCTCGATGATCTGCCGAGTAAAGTGAAGAAGAAAGTTGTTTATTACTCTCAGATTATTGAAAAAGGAAGGGAGGGTATCCAGTCGGAACCGGAATGGTTTAATACTCTTCGGGAAAAAATTGAGCTCGATGATGTAATGACGATAGTCTACACCTCCGGCACCACCGGTAATCCAAAGGGGGTAGTTTTAACTCACCATAATTTTATGCAGAATGTTACGGCAAATACTCCCCGCTTAGAAATTGACCCGAACAAGGGTGAGAAAACAGTAGTAATGCTGCCTTCCTGGCATGTGTATGAACGGGCTTTTGAATACTGCGGCCTTTCTTCGGGAGTTACCATTATCTATTCTTCGGCTAAACGCTTTGCCGCCGACCTTCAGGAGGAAAAGCCCGAGATCATTATCTCCGTTCCCAGGGTATGGGAGTCGATTTATCAAAAACTGATTAAAGCCCTGAGTACGATGCCCGCGGCAAAACGCTATCTGATTTTTACCTTTATTAAGATCAATCAAATTTTTCTCTCTGCTACTATTTATTTAAAGGGCGGCTACATTTCGCTTAAAAAGCGCAGTACCCTTTCTAGAACTGCGGCATGGCTGTATAATCTACTCCTGGCGGGTATTATGTATCCCGGGCACCTTTTGGCACATAAGCTTTTTACGCCTTTTCGAGAAAAAGTGGGCGGACATCTGCGGGGGGCTACCTCCGGGGCAGGGGCGCTGCCGAAATATCTGGATGAACTGTTTAATTCGATCGGCATCAATATTGTGAATGCCTACGGTATGACCGAATGTGCTCCGGGAATTTTGTCCCGTACCTTCGGCTGTAATACCTTCGGTTCTACGGGACACCCCTTTATAAATACTGAGATTCAAATAAGAGGGGAAGATGGGTCTCTTGCCGAGATCGGCGAGAAAGGGGTCCTCTTTGTTCGCGGCCCCCAGGTAATGCAGGGCTATTATAAGAATCCGGAGGCTACTTCCAGAGTGCTGGACGATGAGGGCTGGTTAAACACCGGTGACTTGGCGATCCAATCGGAAAACGGCGAGGTCATTATCGCCGGCCGGGCGAAGGATACGATTGTGCTTATGGGCGGCGAAAACGTAGAACCCGAGCGAATTGAAGATAAAATCAAAGAAAGCACCTATATCGACCACGCCGTATTAATTGGGCAGGACAGAAAGCAGCTTACCGCTTTAGTCGCAGTGAATCCTGATGAACTTATGCGCCTGGCCGAAGAGCTGAAGGTGACCGAATATGAGGTCCCAGTAGAAGGCTCTTACTCAATTGAAAATGATAAAATTAACGCCATCCTCATGCGTGAGGTAAACAGCCTGATAAGTAAGGAACACGGCTTTAAACCTTTTGAGTTTGTTTCTAATATTCTGCCGGTCAAAAATAACTTTACTATCGGGAGTGAACTTACCCAGACCCTCAAGGTGAAGAGGCAGTACATTCAGGATAAATACAAAAACCTCATTTCGGGCTTGCATGGTGAGACCCGCACGCAGTCCAAACAGGCAAAGCAGTCGAAGAAGTCGAAGAAGAAATCGGATAAAGCCGCTGAACCAAAAGCCGCTGAGCCTACATCTTCTGAACCTAAAACCGAGGGGGAAAGTGGAGAGAAAGAAAAATAAAGAGAACAACGACTGATTCCTGTTGAGGATGTTTTTTTCTTTATTTATCTGAAGGTTGGGTATACAATACGGCCATGAACGACCTCAAGGCCTATGTATATGCACTTTCTATCCCATTCAAACTTGATTTTACCCATTCCCAAGCCAGACGGCGGGCATCCGATTCTCTTGTTGTTGAAATTTCAGATGGAAACATATCCGGTTTCGGAGAAGCGGTTGCCAGGGAGTACGTGACCGGCACCACCACCGGTGCATTGGAAGAAATTGCCGATACTCTCGGCGGAATTTTAAAAGAGCTTCCCCCGGCTGAAGGAGGGGATTCCGGCTTTTCTCACACCCCCTCTCCGTTAACTAAATTTATGCTCTCCTCCAAATGGCCCCGGTCTGAGCTCCCCCTGTTATGTGCGGTGGAAGGTGCTTTGCTTGATTTGATGTGTCGGTATAATAACGTAGACCTCTACACTCTCTTACAGAGAACTCCCCGGCGCGAAGAGATTCAGTATGGCGGTACCCTGCCGATCCTCCCCGAACCGGCCGCCGAGAAAATGCTGACGGCCTACAAACAGGCGGCTATCTCTAATTTGAGGGTAAAATTGGCCAATGAAACATACTACAATCGTCGGGTCCTGGAAAAAGCACGCCGGATACTAGGGGACGATTATGATCTGCGGGTTGATGCGAATGCAGCATGGAGTGTTGAAGAGACCCTCGACCAGCTGGAAATCCTCCGAGAGTATGGAGTTTATCTGGTAGAGGAGCCCCTGGGGCTTGATCGTGAGGAAATGCGCCGCTTATGTGCATTTCCGCAAAGTGCGGATTTTTGTTTTGTAGCTGATGAGTCGGCGGTAACTTTTCAAGATATTGAGCAAATACAAAGTGATAATACCTTCGGCATGATAAATATAAGGCTTTCTAAGCACGGTGGTTTACTTCGCGCCCTCAAGATAGCGGAGCTTGCCGATACATATGGGCTCAAGTATCAGCTTGGGTGTCATGTTGGTGAAACCGGAATCCTCTCCGGGCTGGGTCGGGCAGCCGCTTCACTAATGAGCGCACCGGTGTACGCGGACGGATCTTACGATCGTCATTTACTGGCGGAAAATATTATTACCGAGGATTACACCTTCGGCTTTGGAGGTACCGCTTCAATAAGGCGGCATCAGGGCGTAGGATATACTGTTGATACATCAAAACTGGAGAAAGTAACCATTGACTACTGCACATGTTCTTGAGAAATGGGAAACCCTAAATCGTGAGTATTTGGAACAACTAAAGGGAAAGCTGGTCGCGGTGACCTTTTCCGCCGGGAAGGATTCTTCCGCCGCCCTCTATTTATTGAATAGGGTAAAGGAAAAATACAACTTCGATATTCTTGCATTTTTATATGCCTTTCCTCGGCATCGGTATACCCCGGAGTTTGAACAGCAGTTAAAAACATTCTGGGATTCCCGGGGTGTCTCCCTTACCTATCGTATTCCCGATGTTGATGATTCGGTGCTGGAGAACAAAGAGAATCCCTGCCGCCCCTGTCAAAACCTGAGGAAGAAAGCCCTGCCGGAGTTGTTTACTCTGGTCCGCCGACCGGTGGAGGATGTTGTGTTGGTCTCCGGGCATAGCTTGTGGGACTTGGCGGGCTACGCCCTCAATCGACTGGTAGGCGACGGTTTAGCAGATTCAACTACACAGGCTGAAGTATACTCAAAGGAACGATTTTTAGAGATATCCCAGCGTTTTTACATTTTTCTTACTATGCCTGAGGGATATTCCGTATATCGGCCGATGCTGGTTCTCAATGCCGACGAAATTGATTTACTATGTTGGGAAAATTCTCTTCCTGTTTTAGACGTAACCTGCCGATACTCATTGATGAGACCAAAGAAGGTGCTCGGTGGGTATTTCGAAAAATTCGGTTATCGTTTTTCATATCGGCAGGTGTTTGAATTCGCTCGAACTTATTTGAAAATTGCCGAACTCGATACTATACAATCGATGTCCCAGGACGAGTACCTCACAAAGAGGTTTTAATACTCGGATGCCCTACAGAAAAAGCATAGAACGCCACAACGAAGTAAACTGCTTAAATATTAAGGTTGTCTATGACTACGTGCTTAAAGAGGCCCCCGAAAAAGTTTCGCTTCTTTTTAAAGAACTTCCGGCCCCCTATGCCACAGTTTCAAAACCGGAGGATGTACTGACGGATGAAAACAACTGGGTCACCAGCGAGCTTATAACTAAAATATTTGAGAATGCACGCATCATTTTTGATGATCCGGATATTGCCTATCGAATCGGAAGTGATTCTATAACAAATAGAGAGTTCGGATATATTCAAAAGTTCTTTCTTGCTACCTTTGGAGGACCCTCGGGTTTACTAAAACGTATCAATCATATCAATTCACAGTTTAACCATACCAAGATAATGGAAATTATTTATAGTTCCCCCTCAAGAGCTGTTGTTCGGCTTCATTGGAAGGAAAACAGGGTTTTATCAAAGGATATATGCAGTTTTAACAGAGGTATATATTCCGCCATTCCCACCATCTGGGGGCTGTCTCCCGCCGAAGTAGAGGAGCCGTACTGTTATTTTAATGGTGACCCCTACTGTCAGTTCAACATTCAATTTCACAATAAGAATTGGAGACCCTACCGCCTGTTTAGCTTGTTTCGCACCCGTAAAACCCAGCTCCTTTCGGCGCTTGAACAGATTGAGAGTGATAAACTCGCCCTAAAAAAGCAGTATGACGAGGTAAATCGACTGAACCATGAGCTCTATGATAAAGTGGAAAAATTGCGGGCCGTAAACCTGGCCTCGAATATGTTGGTATCCCAGGATAATTCGGAGGAAATTCTCAAGGCGACAATGAAATCAATGGTTGAGGTTTTGAATTTTGATCGTGCTATGATCATGCTGGTAGATGAAGGAAGGAACTATCTTGAGTTTAAATATGCTATCGGCGACAACCCCGAGGCGATTGACCGCTATTTGCATGGGTACCGAATTCCCATCAGTAAAAAAGAAAATATTATGGCCCGGGTTTTTCAAAAAGCAAAACCGGTATACGTGAAAGACCCCTCTTCAGCAGGCTTGCACCTGGGAAACCGTATTCTCAGTAATTTTAATGTATCCTCCTTCATTATAGCTCCCCTTCGTACCGGTGATAATGTAATCGGAATTGTCGGTGCGGACCGATTAAAGAGCACCGAAAATGTAACTCCCCGGGATTTAGATGAGCTTTCCATTTTTACAAACACAATAGCAGAAACACTTCATAAGGCACAGCTCAAAGAGGAAATCGAAAGTGGATATCTGAACACCGTGAGGGCATTGGTGCAGGCAATTGAAGAGAAGGATGCCTACACGCGCGGTCATTCGGAGCGGGTTGCAGAACTTTCTGTTCGGATTGGGCGGGTTCTGGGCTTAGATCCACACCGCTTAGAATACTTGCGGATTGGCTGTTTGCTCCATGATGTAGGAAAAATTGGAATTTCAGAGTCAATTGTTCGTAAACCGAAGACTTTAACCGAATCGGAATATAATATTATTAAGCAGCATCCCTTAAAAGGGGCGGAAATCGTAAAGCCGATTAGCTTTTTAAAAGATCATATTTATATAATACGAAACCACCATGAATGGTATGACGGTTCGGGGTATCCCGACGGATTAAAGGGCAGTGAGATTCCCCTGGAAGCCCAGATAGTCAGTGTCGCAGATGCCTATGATGCGATTACCTCCACCAGACCCTACCGTAAAGGGCTCTCGCCCCAGGAAGCCTTCCACCGTATTGATATTCTTACGGGCAGCCAGTTTTCTCCGGAAGTAGTAAAAGCCTTTAAATATGTGTTTTCCCACCTGATTCAGGAAGACAACAAAAATCATAAAAACCAAAAGTTGCACACCTCCTTAAAATCGGCGGAAGTAGACTAAAAGTGACCTAAAAGCAGCCTGACTGTAGCACACTTTTTTCCCGCACTCTCTGTGGGCGCATAATACGCACCTTATTCCTAATCCTCGGCAGTGTAAAGAAAAAGTGCTTGCCAGATGCACTGCAGCGGTACAGAATTGTTTCACGAAAGTCCTATTATATCAAAACTTACCTGCCAAGGAGGAGAGAGATGAAACTCAACTTGTCCAAATTTTTTCAGTTAAGATGGAATGTGTTTCTTTTCAGGTTGCTGCCGTATAGCGCTGGGTATGTGTACATGCAAATGATCGGAAAGCTCTACTACATGGTCCGCCGCAAGGAGAAGCGGCTTATTGAGCGCAATATTCGTGATATGATGCGGGGAAAGACGAAAAAAGAGCTTCAGCGGATTTACAGGAGGTCCTTTGAGGGCATATTTGCCCACTATTTTGAAAAAATGTATTCCGCCTTTAAGGATATCAAAGATATCCGGCGGCTCGTTGAAGGGCGTTTTACCATCCAGAACGGTCACATACTGGATGAGGCCCTGCAACGAAATAAGGGAGTTATCCTTGTGACTGCCCATTGGGGAGCGGTAGAGTTTATCCCTTGGGTCCTGGCCTTAAAAGGGTATCCGGTAAGTGTAATTCTTGAATGTCAGACTCCTCACCTTGCACGGTCATTAAAAAAACGGGCGGCTACACTGGGTACGGATTTGATAAGTTCCTCTGATGGCCAGTCGGTATACGGCCGAGCCCTCGATAGCCTTCAATCCAACCGCTTGTTGATGACCGAGTGTGATGAGGTTGATGCATGGCGAAAGAAAAAGGGACGAACCATCAGGCTCTTCGACAAAACCCTCTTTTTCGACAACACCCTCGACCTTATGGCACAACGTTCCGGGGCTCCGGTGGTCGGCGTATTTCTGAAGCGTGTTTCCGCAAGACGCTTTACCCTTATTTGCGAACCGATCAATAACGGTAGGGCGGCGAACCGTACAGCTACAAGAGCACTGCACCTCTGGCAGAAATATGTGACCCGTTTTCCCGAACAGTGGTATCAGTGGAAGAAATGGGCGGCAATGAAAGTAGCCTGACCCCTGATACTGGCGGTCCAGGGTGGTCAAAAAGG
>Ga0102934_1000711_pt1 | contig 22636 bp, 20 predicted proteins | sample SalPonR2_A_D1_MG_FD_78175 | JGI IMG/M metagenome (GOLD analysis project Ga0102934, IMG submission 78175) | Salt pond soil microbial communities from South San Francisco under conditions of wetland restoration - Salt Pond MetaG R2_A_D1_MG | ecosystem: Environmental > Aquatic > Marine > Intertidal... | reverse complement strand
TTTTTACCAGAATTAAAAACCTTTAACCCGATGGGCTGAAGCCCATCCTACATTTCTAAAAGCTTGGTATGACAAGGTTTGCAGGGTTGAATCCAAAATCGGCAATCTAAAATCCAAAATTGTTCGATGGGCTGAAGCCCATCCTACCACACCTACAGGTGCTGAAAGCTTGGTATGACGGGGTTTACGGGGTCAATCCAAAATCCAAAATCTAAAATCGACTGACCCGATGGGCTAAAGCCCATCCTACATTTCTAAAAGCTTGGTATGACAAGGTTTGCGGGGTCAATCCAAAATCCAAAATCCAAAATTGTTCGATGGGAAACCAGCCCATCCTACATTTCCTGAACAGATTCAGACTAAAACCTCTCAAGAACCTCCAACAGCCTCGACTCATCTATATTGGCACCTGATATGACAACACCTGTCCTCTTACCCTCTACCGGGATCTTTCCGGCGAGAAGAGCCGCTATCCCAATGGCTCCAGAACCTTCGACCACCTGATGGTGTTCACGGTGGAGATAAGCAATGGCCTCAGCGATATCATTCTCTGTTACTGCAATAAAATCTTTTATATGTTTTCCGGCAAGGTCAAGCAGGCTCTGAGGTATCGAACCCATCAGACCATCAGCGAGAGAATCCTCATATTCTACATCGACAACTTTTCCAACCGGCCAGGACTTGACCCAGGGCTGGGAAGCAACAGACTGAATACCATAGATCTCTATGGATGGCCTCAAAGCTTTTGCAGCAATAGCTATGCCGTTGATAAGACCGCCTCCCCCTGCTGGGACAACAAGGATATCAAGTTCAGGCTCATCTGTAAGCATCTCAAACCCCACCGTTCCTGCACCGCTGACAATGTAATGATCCTCATAGGAAGACACAAAAACAAGCCCCTCTTCTCTGGCCAATCTCTTCGCCTCTTCCTCGGCATCATCATAAAAATGACCAACTACACGCAGATCTACAAAATCCCCTCCGCGCCTTTTTATGGCTTTCTGCTTCGCTTGCGGACAGACACCCGGCACACAGATCACAGCCCTTACTCCCAGCATTCTGGCAGCCATTGCAACACCCTGTGCATGATTGCCGCTTGACGGGGTAACAACACCATTTTCAGTTTCTTCAGTGCTGAGACTGAACATCTTGTTCAAGGCACCTCTGAGCTTAAAGGATCCGGCTATCTGCTGCTGCTCCCATTTGATGAAAACATCAGCCGCGAGTTTCTCACTCAGGGGATCTGACCTCTCAGTAGGGGTATGCCTGACCTTACCTTCAAGAAAGCGCCTGGCTAAAAGAACATCGGTTATGGACGGCTCGATTTTCAGAACAGTTCACCCTTTCCGCCCTGGATCATTGAGTATCAGCAGGTATTGAGAGAATATCCTCCATGGCCTTCAGGAAAATGGAAATTTCCTCTTCGGTATTGAAATATCCGACACTTACCCTCATGGCACCCCCATGTTGAAGGGTTCCCAGTGTCTGATGGGCCGTAGGAGCACAATGTAGTCCGGGGCGTGTCTCGATCCCCGGATCATCAGCAATTGCTGCAGCTACTTCTGCGTGATCCAGGCTTGTAAAATTTATGGGAAAGACGGGAAGTCTCTCATCCATTGTCATTTTACCAGCTAATTCCAGTCCGGGCAGTTTTTTCAAACCCTCCAGAAGGATCGATCCCAGCTGCTGTTCCCTTTCATGGATCTTGCCTGTCGTCTCCTTCATAAGCCATTTCGTTGCGGCATGAAGGCCTGCTATACCGGGAAGATTGGGAGTTCCTGCCTCAAATTTATCAGGCATGGTATCAGGCTGCAGCTCCAGGTGAGAGAAACTTCCCGTACCTCCCTCCAGGAAACAATCAACCTTTTCAGCAAAATCAGGTCTCCATACGATCCCTCCGGTACCCTGGGGGCCCATAAGCCCCTTATGTCCTGTAAAACACAGGGCGGCAATATCAAGATCCTTCACTGAAACAGGAATGACACCTGCGGTCTGTGCACTGTCAAGAACAAGTGGAACTCCAGATTCTTTACATATTGCGGCAATACCGGGAAGATCCTGTACTGTACCGCATATGTTGCTGGCATGGGTAAAAACCATCAGGTCGAATTTTTCTTCTTCCATAGCCATCCTCAGATCCTCCAGATGGAGGACTCCTTCCCGGTTACAGTCAACTACCCTTATTCCTATGATCCCTCTCTGTTCGAGCCTTCTCAGGGGCCTCATAGAAGCATTATGTTCCATACTTGATGTTATAACTTTCATGCCAGGTTTCAAAAAACCCTTTAATACTATGTTCAGGGATTCGGTTATATTTGAGCTGAAGGTCACATATCGTGGATCAGCATCTTTATATCCATCGAATATCTGTGCGATATTCTCCCTGCAGCACATCACCATATCCATAGTTGAAAGATCCCTTTTCGCCGCAGCACCCCTTGCAAGGTTTGCCCCATGACTTTTAAGAAAATCATACATTGCTTCAGGCACTACTTCAGGTTTCGGCCATGTGGTAGCAGCATTATTCAAATATATACCCATAAAAGAACCATCACCTTTCGTGATAATTATTATTACTTTTATTGTAACACTACTTTATCCTGCAAGGGATATTAGTCTGCATATTAAAGGGATGACAAATATCATGGAGAAGGTGCTTACGAGCCAGCACGCATTGGCAAGATCAAGATCAAGATCATATATGGATGCTGGAACGAGGGTAATGAAAGCAACCGGCATGAAGGAAAGGATGATCACCACTTTCAGGGGCAATCCTCCCCATATACCGTTGAAACCTGTCAATAGTGAAACTGATATAAGTATTACAGGAAGGAACACGGATCTGATCAAGAGTATGGCAAAACATTCCCTGACATATGACCTGACCTTGCCGAACCTCATTCCCATACCTATGGCAGTGAGCATTGTGAATGTACCGAGGGGTATAAAAACAGCATTGAGCGACTTGTAAAATTCCGGTCTTTGTATTCCTGATATATTGAGAATAGCCCCGACAATTATTGCGAAAATGGCAACCTTGACAAAAATATCCCTGCTCATCCTCTCCAGGATCCCCCTTACAGATTCCTTGTTCTCCCCGGGAAAACTGTAATATCTGGCAACCGGAAATCCCGTGGAATAATAGATCATCTCTGCGAAGAGTTTATAAACGGGGACAAGAGCATAACCCCTTTCGCCAAGCAGCATATATGTTATAAGCCCCCCTACTGCACCGATATTGGTGAAAAAACCGCAACAGAAAAATGTTCCTGTCTTTTTCCTGTCAAGTTTCATGATCCTGGCTGCAGCAAGGGCGAGCAGACCTCCTGTAAGATAATGGGAGGCCCCGAGAAGGGGAAGGAACGCAAGACGCCTGTCATCAAAACTTACGATCCACAAGGCTCCTATAACCGATACTGGTATTACGAAAAGGAGGACACCCTTCTGAAGGGTTTTTCTTACTACCTCCAGATCCACAGGAAGTTTTATACACCCGGCTTCAGTAAGTAACTTTATGGTATAGCCGAACAGAAGACCCGAGAGGATAAGCCCTAAGGAAAACATCATTCTCTCAGGCATTGCAATTACCATCCGTACTGATACGGCCAGAGTTACTGGTCATTGTTTTCCATTGCCTTGCGGAATACATCGCCAAGTGTCGCTCCTGTAGGTCTGCTTTTTTCCTTTATTGTGTGAACGGCTGTCTGAATACTTTCCCTTATCCTTTCCTCGCTGTAGTTTCGAGGAAAATAAAGTGCAGCAGCATTTTCATGCCCTCCGCCTCTAACTTTTTTCCCGTCCTTAAGAATGGCGACGGTCTTTCCTGACAGACCATCCCGGCTTCTCAATGAAACTGCCCATTCCCCCGTGATCTTGCGGGAAGCCACTGCAAGAAGTTCCGGCGGATCATCGTTTCTGTCCAGAACCAGCCCGGCAAAATCCGATACATCACCGAACTCAAGGATACCTTCTCCTGTAAAAGCCACACCATTTTTTGCAGAAGCCATCTCTGAAAAAGCCTTTTCAAACCTTTGTTCCTGTCTATTAACAAAATCGACTGCTACATCATATTCATCAGGAGTAAGTTTTCCCGAAGGATCTGCAACAAGCCTTGTAAAAACTCCCCATGGTCCGCAAAGTGTAACAAGAGCCTGCCAGAGTCTGCTCTCGGGAAATTTGTTTATCCAGAGATCCCTGTCATTTGCTATCTCTACAATATCTTTCATTTTCTCTGTGACATTATTTTTATTAACCAGGGAAGGGTTGGACTTAAGCCAGTTATAATAAACCTTTGCGGCACAGTAATTTGTATCGAGAACAAGCCATGGGCGACCTGCAAATCTTGCAAAGTTGCTTTCATGATGATCGAAGACAAAAGGCGGTTCATCCTCACTGAACCATGAATCGATCTGGTCAACCGTCCTGTCTTTCTGGCAGAACAGGTCAAGTACCAGAATATTCTGTTCATTCTGTATTCCTTCAAGTATCAGGTTATCCACAATACCATACCCCGCAAGAGATATTTTCATTGGTGACCTGCCATAGCTGGAATGCCAGGCAAGTGCTGCTGATACCACTCCGTCCAGGTCAGTATGACTTATTATATGAAGGAGTTTTTTCCCCAAAATAATGCCTCCCTTTTCTGTGTTTCAAGCAATTGGGAACCATTTTATACTAATTTTGATGGATCATGGGATTTTGTTATCCACTTTTAAAAATATAGTATCCACACTTATGCACAAAATACCCCTTCCCTGTGGTATCATTCCCCTTAAGAAGATCTGAAATGAACATATGAAGCATTATTATTATATTTTTTTAATCAATATTATGCCTTTTATCCTCTTTATCCACCTTCATGTGAACTTCATGTGGATAAACTCGTGAGATACTTGAAATGCTGTTTGATTAGATTTGGTCAATTATATTGGAATTTATGTATACTTTTTACAAGTCATTCCCGTCACTAATTTTGACCGATGCTCATATATATTCAACATTATTGTGAATATATGTGTATATGTGGATAATAATTGTGGACAATAAAATCTTTTTTAATTTTTGGACCGGGAGTGGAAAATTTTGGATAATAATGTTAAAGAAATATGGGAAGAGATAATTCAGGAATCCGAAAAAAGGCTCGAAAAGGGAGCTGCGGATATCTGGCTGAGAACCTGTATTCCCATAGCACTTGAAAATGATACGCTGTTTCTCGATGTTCCTAATATTTTTGTTAAGGAGCAGATATCTTCACGGTTCCTTAAAGATCTGATATCCCTTGTACGTGAGAACGGATATGCAGAAAAAGTTGAGATGAAAGTTGGAACGGAAACAAGAAAAGACGAGCAGGAACGGGCTGAAAAGGCTGTAAAACCATCCCTTGAAAAAAGGCCGGAGCTGAATCCAAATTATGTTTTCAGTAATTTTGTAGTTGGAAAATCAAATCGGCTCGCCCATGCAGCGAGTCTTGCAGTCGCAGAAACACCAGGGGAAGCATATAATCCTCTTTTCATATGGGGAGGAGTAGGACTTGGCAAAACTCACCTCATGCATGCCATAGGACATTACTTTCTTGATAATCACAAGAATGAAAATCTTAAAGTAACTTACGTAAGCTCTGAAAAATTCACAAATGAACTTATTGCTTCGATAAAAAATAACAGAACCCAGGAATTCAAGGCCAAGTATCGTAATGTGGATATTCTCCTGATAGATGATATACACTTTCTGGCGAGGAAGGAGAGTACGCAGGAAGAATTTTTCCATACATTCAACAGTCTTCATAATTCAAAAAAACAGATCGTCATAAGTTCGGACAGACCTCCTAAAGAAATACAGAGTATAGAGGACAGACTTGTCAGCCGTTTCGAATGGGGACTGGTAACAGATATACAGCCGCCAGACTATGAAACAAGGGTAGCCATACTTCAGAAAAAAGCGCAGACGAGAAATTTTGATATTCCCGAGGAGATAATACTTTTCCTGGCTAACAATGTTCCGAGCAATATCAGAGAACTTGAAGGTTCCCTGAACAGGGTAATAGCAAGTTCTGAACTTAACAGCGAGCCTATGACGGTAGAGAATGTTTCTGTCTGGCTCAAGGATGTAATCAAATATGCTTCTCATGGTCCAGTAAGCGTAGAGACGATACAGCAGATCGTTGCAGAAAATCTCGGATTTACAGTTGAAGACCTTAAGAGTAATAAAAGGACCTCTGAACTTGCTTTCGCAAGACAGGTTGCAATGTATCTTTCACGTAAACATACAGAATCAAGCCTTCAGCAGATCGGTCTTGCATTTAATAAGAAGGACCACACTACAGTTCTTCATGCACAGAAGAAAATAACTACACTTGTAAAGGAACAGCCAAGGATCAAGACAACTGTGGATAACCTTGAGGAAAAACTGTGATTCTGGTGTGATTAGGGTATGGTATTTATTGTGGACAATAAAATAACCTGACTTTTACACAAATTTATTGTGGATATGTGAATAACTATTTTAAGATCAACACATACCTTTCCACAAAAAAAAGTGTGTAACAGCAATGTTACAAGATACTTTTCCACAAATACACAGGGCTTACTACTTTTATTACTATTTTTTTATATTTAACTAATAATGTAAGAATAAGGAGGCAGCTAAATGAAATTAGAGATCGAAAAAAATTCTTTCATGAAAAGCTGGCAGATCGCTGAAAGGGCAACAAGCTCAAAAAGTACTATCAATTCCCTGGCAGGAGTTCTATTCAAAGTCAACAAGTCAAATTCAGATGTAACTCTTGAATCAACAGATCTGAAGACATCAGTAAAATGCAAGGGACAGGGAGTTATTGTTGAAGAAGGCGGTGATATAGTTCTTCCTGTAAAACTGGTTGGAGAACTGTTCAAAAAAATTCCAACACAGACTTTTTCTCTTAATATAAATCAGAATGGAAGAGGTACCCTTGTATCAGGCAGAAACAGATACCGCTTTACAACATATTCCACAGATGAATTTCCACATCTTCCTTCTTCTGATACTGCAGATTTGTTATGTGATATAAAGGTTTCAGACCTTTCAAGGATGATATCTGAAGGAACAGTTGCGGGAAGCCTTGGTGAGGAATTTCCTAAATATCTTGGTGCAGCAATGTTCCAGTTGAAAGAAAAGGAATTAAGGGTTGTATCAACTGATGGAAGAAGACTTTCACTTTCCAAGTGTATTGTAGAAACTTCAGGTGAACCGGCAGAAGTACTCCTTCCCCTGGTTAGTCTTAAGGAACTTCAGAGAATAGTTTCGTCCATGGATCAGGAATCATCTCTGAAAATACTTGTAGACAATTCAATAGTATATTTTCATATGGAAAATATAGAATTTTCTGTAAGAAGGATAGAGTCTTCATTTCCTGATTATGAAAAGATACTCAGCCCCCAGAACACTACAACTATGCAGCTGAACAGAATGGATATTCTTTCCGCACTTGAAAGGGTTGATGTTGTAGTCAAGGATTATAACAGGATGGTAATAATGAAACTATCTCCGGATGGAGACCTGTCATTGAGCGGAAGAGCTCCTGAGCTTGGGGAGGCAAGGGAGGTCCTTGACTCTGAGATCAAAGGGGAACCGCTTCTTATAGCTTTTAATGTATCTTACCTGATAGATGGATTGAAAGCATTCAAGGGAGAAAATGTGTTCATGACATTCAATGGTCCTGAGGGCCAGATGACCATGCTCAGGCCTGATATGGATGATTTCCTTTACATGCTTATGCCTATAAAGATAACTGATTCTGATGCTTCAGTTGAAAATGACGGGGAGGAAGAGGAGTAACTGTCCGCTTAAAATATGTATTCCCTGAAAACTGCATCTAAAAACTTCAGGAACCTTAAGCCCCAGAGACTTGAATGGTCCATGGGGCTTAATCTTCTTATTGGAGAGAATGGTTCAGGAAAGACCAATACTCTTGAAAGTCTTCATATCCTGACTGGATGGGGTCCCTTTCGGTCTTTAAGAAAATCATCCCTTGTAAACTGGAATGGCACAGATGGAAGGACCCTTTTAAAGGGATGGTTCGACGGGGATGAATATCTTGAGGTATTTACTTCCATTTCTTCAAAAACACAGATATATTGTGATGACAGAAGATCAAGTTTTTCTGCTGTTAGGGAGAAAATACCAGCTCTTGCTTTTCTTCCGGATGATCTTTCCCTTCTCGACGGTTCTCCATCCGGAAGGAGAAAATATCTTGATCGTATATGTACACTTGTTTTTCCGCTCTATGCAAGAAGGCTCAGTGATTTTAAAAAGGCTGTAAGGCACAGGTCGATCCTTCTTAAAAGAGGAGGAGATCTTTCAGTTACATCGAGGGTACTGGAACCACTTGTAACATGGATATGGTCCGTAAGAACAACTGTCATTGACCTTCTGTCCATAGGTCTTTCCTCTTTTCCTGAACTTCTTCCCGACAGGATCTCCCTTTCTCATAAAAGAGGGGGTTCACTCGGGATTGAAAATCCTCACCTTGATTTCTGGGAATCTCTGAAAGCACTCGAAAAAGAAGAGATAAAATATCGAACACCTATGGTGGGACCTCACAGAGATGATCTTATAATTACATGCAATAAGAGGGCTGCTTCTGAAAAATTCAGCAGAGGTCACCGAAGGAGAACATCTGTTGCAATGATGCTTGCCGCAGCCTGGACCGTAGAGAGCAGACTGAAACGGAAACCTGTACTGATCCTCGATGAAATAGCTGCAGAACTTGACGAAAAAGGTAGAGATATAATGGTCAGAACCCTGAAGGATTGTTCATGGCAGGTATTTGCAGCGACTGCAGAGAACAATATAAAGGTATGGCCTGGAGCAGTATGGGAAGTTAAGGATGGTACAGTGAAAAGACTTGATAATTGATAAAGGGGGTTCCCGTATTGAAAGATATTAATTCAACAAAAGAACAGGATAAAATGGCAGAACAGATATACAGGGCATATTTAAATGGTGAAAAGATCCCTAATATATCTCTGATAAACCAGGGAATAACATCGGAAGAGGCGTATCAGATCCAGAAAAAATATCTTGCTATGAGGCTCGATTCCGATGCTATATGCGGTTTCAAGGCGGGTCTTTGTACTTCAGGTGCACAGAAGAAACTTGACTATACTGAACCTCTTTCAGGAATTTTATATGCATCAGGGAATTACAGGGAAAGATCAGTCCCCATGTATCCATCAGGAAGAATGATCATTGAAACCGAGATAGGACTTGTTATGGGAAGGGATATTTCCGCTCATATTGAAAGTGTGGCAGAAATGAAAGAGGCGATAGATAATGTAATGCCTGCCATAGAATTTCCCGACCATAATTTTGCTGATATTGAACATTTTACTGCTCTTGATCTGATATCCTGCAATGTAATTGCTTCCGGCTGCATGGAAGGGATAAAAGTTCCTGCAGTAGAATATGACCTTAACAATATCAAAGTCTCTCTGTATTATGAAAATGAAGTAATTGACAGCGGTATTGGCAGCAATACATGGAAGAATGATCAGTGGGAATCAGCACGCTGGCTCGTCAACAGCATTATTGATCATGGATATGTAATAAAGAAGGGAAGTTTCCTTCTGACCGGTGCTCTGGGATCTATGGTGACTGCAAGAAAGGGAAGTTACAGGGCAGACTATGGGAAACTGGGGATAATTGAATTTGATATAGTTTAGTATAATCCAGGGTTGATATATAATTCACTTCAGTTTGATGTGTAAAATTTCGTACGTATAAAAGGTGAAAAAAACAATGGGTTTAAATTCTTATTATGATGTAATTGTTATAGGCGGAGGACATGCTGGCTGTGAAGCGGCCCTTGTTTCTGCAAGGATGGGTGCATCAACACTCATGGTTAATCTTTATCATGATAATGTAGCACTTATGGCATGTAACCCTTCGATAGGTGGTCCTGCAAAAGGACATCTTACAAGAGAAATATCAGCTCTGGGCGGTGAACAGGCAAGGGCTACAGATGCTTCGACACTGCATATAAGATGGCTCAATACATCCAAAGGTCCTGCTGTCAGAGCATTAAGGGCTCAATGTGATCTCAATGATTATCATCACCATTACATAAAGGCACTTGAGCATGCAGAGAATCTTGACGTTTTTCAGGATATCGTCACAGATCTTTACATTGAAAAAAATGAGATCAGGGGTGTAAAGACACGTCTTGGGCTTACATTTGAATCAAGAGCGGTCATTATTACAACAGGAACTTATCTTGGAGGAAAGGTCCATATAGGTTTGAATTCTTTTGATTCAGGACCCCTTGGTCAGGTAGCTGCTACAAAGCTCACTGGTTCCCTTCGGGAACAGGGATTTGAAGTAGGCAGAATGAAGACCGGGACAACGCCTCGAATACATGCGGACACTGTTGACTGGGATTCGCTTCAGAGACAGGACAGTGCTGAAGAACCGCTCTGTTTTGATTTCTGGGGAGAGAAAAGAACATATCATGGTTTTGCCTGTTATGTCACCAGAAGTAATGCTCTTACAAATGATATCATCAACAGGAACCTTTACCGTTCTCCACTCTATATTGGAAAAATAGAAGGGGTTGGTCCAAGATATTGTCCCTCTATAGAATCAAAAGTTATTGCATTTCCTGAAAAGGAGAGTCATCTTGTATTCCTTGAACCTGTTGCAAGGGACAGTAAAGAGATATATATGCAGAACTTTTCAACATCCCTTCCCTTCGATGTTCAGGAAGAAATGGTTCATTCAGTTCCAGGTTGTGAAAAGGCTAAGATAATCAGGCCTGGATATGCTATAGAGTATGATTATATGTCCCCTTTGCAGCTTAAACCTGATCTTGAAACCAAAAAAGTCAGGGGATTGTTCTGTGCAGGTCAGATCAATGGCACATCGGGTTATGAAGAAGCTGCTGCCCAGGGTATAGTAGCAGGTATCAATGCTGTTCTGGGGATAAGAAATGAGGAGCCAGTTATACTTTCAAGATCGGATGGTTATACAGGTGTACTGATAGATGATCTTATTACCAAGGGAACAAGCGAACCATACAGGATGTTGACAAGCAGGTGTGAATACAGGTTACTCCTGAGACATGATAATGCTGACAGGCGATTTGCTCCTGTTGGAAGGGAACTCGGGCTGATAGATGATGAAAAGTGGAAAGGTCTAAGACAAAAATGGTCAAGAATTGATAATGAAGTAGAAAGATTGTTCAATACAAGGATCAGGCCATCCAGTGATTTAAATGACGAACTGTCGAATATGGGTTCTTCCCCTGTTTCGGAATCAATAATGGCTTCAACTCTCTTGAGCAGGCCCGGCGTTGATTATGACCTTATTAACAGATATTGTCCTGACCCAGTTGTGCTATCCCCGGATGAAAAAATCGGAGTATCAGTCGATATAAAATACAGAGGATACATACAACGTCAGATGAGACAGGTCAGGAAACTTGAAAAAATGGAGCAGGTAAGGATCCCGGACGATTTTGACTATACACTTGTACCTGGTCTGCTGGCTGAAAGTATGCAGAAACTTGAAAACGTAATGCCCCGGACATTCGGTCAGGCAAGCAGAATATCAGGAGTTACTCCAACAGATCTTCAGCTTCTTTCAATTTATCTTCATGCAAGGAAAAGAGGTAAGGATGGTCCAGAGAAAGAGGTATAAAAAAAATGCTTCTGCAACTCAACTTTCTTCCCTTGTATCCGGTACTCTTCCGCCTCAGGTAATTAACAGGATGAGGTTTGAAAAAGTCAAGCGGGAATGGCCCGGAATAGTAGGTCAGAAGCTTGCTTCAAAGAGTTGTCTGACTTCCATGGAGAATGGAAGAATATTTATTTGTGCTTCAAGTCCTCCAGCAGCTCAGCATATCCAGATGAAAAGCAGGGCGATCATATCTGTGCTCCAGAAAGTATGGGGACTGGATATAAAGAGTATTAAAGTTTTTGTAGGTAACGTTAGAAGATCATACGAAAAGTCCAGTCCTGAAAGATCTGACAGGAAGATCCATGTGGATCCCCGGGAAGTCAGTATTGAGAAGGACAGAATGTCAAGGATAATAGATGATCCCAAATTAGCAGAGTCATTAGCCTCCCTTAAAGTGATATGCCGTAAAAAATTTGGAATAAATGGCAGTAAAGCTCAAAAATGATGAACATTACCCCTTAATCACTATTATTCTCCCCAGGATGGTCTTTATAGCTACACAAAGTGGTTGAATTAAAGCAATAGAGTGTTATAATTACCACATAAGTTAGAATATATTAACAATAAGTATGTTTTTAGAAGGGGTGAAGAAAATGAAAAAGATAAGATATATGCTCTTGACAACGTTAGTAGTATTCTCTTTTTCTGCATTTAATGTTAACCCTGTCTCAGGTATGACTTTTGATGAATTGGCAGAGAATTACAGAATAGCTCGAGATCAGGATCTAAGTGCTGATAATCTTATGAAGGATCTTATTTCAGTTGCTGATAAAGATAAAAATAACGTAGAACTCTGGAAATCATTATGGTATGAGGAGGTAAAAGCTGATAAGAGAACAGCGAATGCCCTATTACTTGTAAGGAGAATATTTCCTGATGGAGATACTTCAAGGTGGGATGAAGTTTCAGGATTTTTTTATCCTGGGGTAATTCCATCTACTCTTGCAGGGGTAGATGCAGTTTACTCAGCCTCCCTTGGATTGATAAACATGGAAATGAAAGGTTCTGACAGGTTGGCAAGAAATCTTATGAACAGCCTTTTGGATTCATCAAGGGCTAAGATATATTTTTTCGATACAGCTCCATATGAGTATACCTATATTGCAAACAATCTATCTAAGAGAGGTTACTTTCCTGATTACGGGGATTGGCCCGAGGCTGATATAAGTGGAAAACTTCCATTAGCCTCCCCTGTTAGAGGTAGAATAAGCAGTAATCTTGCAGCGGCGAGAAATTTAGTATTTCTAAATGCTTCTGCGGGGATAGTAAACAATGGGGCATACGCATGGGATCGTGAAAAGGGAATGATATACAGAGTAATAGACAGGGAAGACAATAATTTAAGTTCCGCGATAATTTTCCGCTATTAAGTCAAGATATACAAAGGAATGCCGGCAAATTCAGCTTGCCGGCATTCCTTATATTTGTTTTGAGTTTAATAAAATTAAATATAAATTTCCAGTATTCTGGAATTCAAAGCCATTTTTTTCTTCTGAACCAGCTTAGCAGAATTACAAATATGACTATCATAATGATCCATATCCCGGGATAGGACCATTTCCAGTCAAGTTCAGGCATATACCTGAAATTCATTCCGTAGACCCCTGCTATAAAAGTGAGAGGTATGAAAAGGGTGGCTATTATCGTAAGGACTTTCATTACTTCGTTCATCTTATTGCTTACAGAGGAAAGATACAGGTCCATCATTCCTGCCACCATTTCCCTGTATGTTTCAACAGTATCGATAACCTGGATTATATGGTCGTAAAGATCGTTCAGGAAGGGCTTAATTTCAGCAGATATATAGCTTGAATCTGTCCTTTTTGCTGAGTTAAGAGCTTCACGGAGTGGCCATACTGCATGACGCATTTCCAGCAGTTCCCTTTTTATTGAGTAAATCTCCTGCACCACTTCCCTTGAAGGGTCATCAAGGAGTTTATCCTCGATCTTTTCTATTCTTTCTCCAGTTATCTCAAGGATGGAAAAATATCTGTCTACTACAGTATCAAGAAGGGTATACATTAGATAATCGCCTTTTGATCTACGTATCCTTCCCAGGGAAGATCTGATCCTGTTCCTTACGGGTTCAAAAATATCCCCGGGATATTCCTGAAAAGAAAGAAGAACATTTCCTTCAAGGATAAGGCTGACCTGTTCACTGGTCATTTCTCCTTTTTCGAGATCATAATCCAGCATTTTCATTACAAAATATAGAAAGTTATCGTGTTCTTCATATTTCGGTCTTTGACTCGTATTCAGTATATCCTCAAGAACAAGGGGGTTAATACCAAAGGTCTTTCCTGTTTTTTCAATAATATCGATATTATGAAGACCATCAATATTAAACCAGGAGATCATATTTTTTCCGGGCAGTTCGCTGTATTCCGAAATTTCCTTTATAGTTTTTGCATCAAAGTTTTCATTGCTATATTGTAAAAGGTTTATATTGACCTTTTCAGTTTTATGTCCACCTACATATACAAGTGCTCCTGGAGGAAGGCCAAATGTTTTTGATTCTCTCCTTTTTTTCATAATGCGGTTTTCTCCTTAATGCAATATTTTGTTAAACTGACAACATCTTAAGCATATATATGCTTAAGATAATTTGCAAATCAGACATTCTGAAAGATGAGATCATTTAATGATCTGTGAGGGTTTCATGGTAAATTATGAATTAAATGATACAATTTCTGATATTGCAGGAAAAGAGCCTGAAGTATTTATTTGCAAAAGTTTTATTTGCTTAAGATCATTTAACGGTTGGTGAATTCGTTATTTTACAAATATTTATATGGAGGGATTATTGATGCCGGGAACAGGGAGAGTTCTGGTGGCAATTGGTGTAAGCGATCTTTCTGAAGAGATCGTGTATTACAGTCACAGGATAGCACATGAGATGGATCTGAAACTGGATTTTATTCATGTTTTTGAACCTATCAAGCCGGGTTTCAAAGGTTTTAAGCAATGGATCCCCAACGATATTTTTGAAGATGCAAAGAAATCATATCGTTTCAAGGTAAAAAAATGGTTGATGAAGGGCGAAGAGAAATATCCACAGGCAGCACCTCACGAACATGATATCTTTATTGAAGAGGGAAACCCTTCCGAAAAGGTAATTGAAAAGGCAGAGAAAGGTAATTACAGTCTTATAATTACAGGCAGCAGGGATGAAAGCACTATGAAGGAACTTATGATCGGCAGTACTGCCTCCACAATAGCAAGATATGCAAAATGTTCAGTTCTGCTTTACAGATCTGGGGAACAGTCTATTTAACAGTTTTTAATGGGAAATCTAATTACGGTGATCTTTGAAAAAAAGAATTTATCAGAGGAGAATGAACCTTTAAATATTAGGTAAAATTGCCCATTTTTTGTTGAATAGTTACTTTTAGTATTCAGGATATGTTAGACTTTTCTGGTTCGACAATAAAAAGAGTAAAAATGTTTTAGGAGGAATGTAGATGTCAAGAATTTTAAGAAATTCAGTAGTTGTGTTTCTGGCGATTTTTGCACTTGCTGTATCAGGCAGTGCAGTATTGGCGCAGGATGTAGTTTCAGAAGACCAGGTAAGCGTGGATAAGGTCCTTGCAGTTGTAGGAGACAGAGAAATAACAGTTGGTGATGTAGATACAGTTCTCACAACTCTCAGTCCTCAGCAGCAGGTCATGTTCAGTACAGACTATGGTAGAGACAAGATACTGCAGGAACTGATCAATAAGGAACTTATATATCTCTGGGCAGAGAACAATAATATCGATGAGACAGAGGCTTTCCAGAATGATCTTGAAAACATGAAGAGAAGCCTTATGACAACCCACGCTGTCAGGGAGATCCTTAAAGATGTTACAGTAACAGAAGAAGATGTAGCCGAATATTTTGACAGTCACAGTGAGGAATTCACTGATCCGGCACAGATAAAAGCTTCTCATATTCTTGTGGAAAGTGAAGATCAGGCAATTGAAATACTTGCAGAGCTTGAGGGAGAAAAACTTACTTTCGAAGAAGCAGCTAAAGAGTATTCCAAAGGGCCTTCAGCCGAAAAGGGTGGAGCACTTGGCTTTTTCTCCAAAGGACAGATGGTACCTGAGTTTGAAAATGCTGCATTTGAGCTTGAAACAGGAGAATTCAGTGAGCCTGTAAAAACACAGTATGGCTGGCATATCATTACAGTCAAGGATAAAAAGCCGGCTAAACAGAAAACCCTCGAGGAATCAAGGGGCCAGATCTATGAGAATCTTATGAAAGAAAAACAGTTCAACGTGTATAACACTACACTTGAAGATCTCAGAGCAAATTATGATATTGAGATAATGGTAGATGAAGAAGAGGTATCTGCGGATCAAAAAGCAGATGAAGGCAAGCAGGAAAAAGAAAGCAACTGATCTGATGCTTTTCTGATCGATCAGGATATTCAACGATCTTTTCAACGGACAGGGCATATGCCCTGTCCGTTTTTTAGTGGATTTCGATCATGATATCAAGATTTTTACAGAACCTGGATTAAAGTTATACACCGTATACCCTTTTCTGTAAGGTAGATATTTAGAAGTTCTCCACATGAGTGTATAACTTTTCCACATTTATGCGTTTCAAGAATCTTTAACATTAATTGATACTTCTTTGTAAAATATATTGAGCACAATAATAAACAATGAGATAATCAATTTAATTACAGATCCGTCTTCCGGGAGGTATATGCTTTGACAAAATATGAGCTTCTCGATCTGATCGCAAGACTGAATAAAGGTGGATATGAAGATCCTTCAATAGCAGTTATGAGATGTCGTAATGAACTTCCGGGAGATATGTGGAAAACCCTCTCTGCTTTTGCCAACTACAACGGAGGGACAATTATTCTTGGAGCTGAATGGTCTGAAAACGGTCTGGAAATTCACGGTGTTCAGGATATTCCGGATATCACTGAATCTGTCAGGGTTTTGTGTGGCCAGATGGCACCAAAACTGGATGTGCTTTTGGACAATTTCAGCATTGAAGGAAAGGATATAATAGTACTGGAGACAGGAGAACTTTCACCTGAGGAAAAACCATGTTATTACAGGGGACATGGTATTTACGGTGGCTCATGTATAAGGACCGGCAGCGGCAATCGGATCCTTTCTCCCTATGAGATCCAGTCAATATCAGAATGTGTTCGACAGCCCAGGTATGACACAGATCCAATAGATAATGTTTACCTGAGGGAACTTGAACCTTCACTTGTAAAATCTTTTATTCGCCGTATCCGGGAAAGACCGGGGACCCCTTTTTCCGAATGGACTGATGAAGAAATATTAAAAGCCTGCAGTGTTCTCGTAAAGGACAGGCACGGTAAGTATGTTGTTTCCCTTGCTGGATGGCTGTGTTTTGCTCTATACCCTCAGAAACTTTTCCCTTCACTCTGCGTTACTCTGATGCGTTTCCCAACTCCTGTTGCTGGAGAAACTGGTCCTGATGGGGAAAGATTCCTTGATAATATCAAGATCGAAGGACCTATCCCTCATATGATAGTTGAAACTGTAAAGGCTGTGAAAAGAAATATGTCCAGAAGGGATGTTGTACGTGGCCTTGTAAGGGAAGAACACTGGGAATATCCAATAGAGTTGATACGTGAAGCAATAATAAATTCCCTTGGACACAGGGATTATTCTCCAAGAGCAAGGGGTTGCCAGGTTCAGGTTCTTATGTTCCCCGACAGGATAGAGATAATAAGTCCAGGGGGAATATTCGGTGCAATACTGCCTGACCAGTTGGGAGATCCTGGAGTGCAATCCTCCAGAAATGAGATACTTATGAATATACTTGAGGATCTTGCACCTGCAGGAGAAACAAGATCCCTTTGTGAAAATCGGGGGTCGGGCCTTGCTTCAGTTATGGTGGCCTGTCGAAAGGAAAAACTTTCACCACCTTCTTTCAAGGTAGACCTCAGTCGATTCAGGATCGTGGCATCAAACAGGACGCTTTTTGACCAGGAAACCCTTGACTGGCTTGACATGATAGGGAGAGGATGGACTCTCACTGAAAACCAGCGGTTCGGCATGGCCCATATCAGACATGTCGGATGGATAAATAATGCAGATTACTGCAGGCTTACAGGTTCTGATTCGAGAGTTGCGACAAGGGAACTTGGGGAGCTTGTCAGCGGAGGGCTTCTTGACAGGATGGGTTCAGGCAGGTGGAGTACATATCACCTTTCGAGCGACTCCTCCGAGAAACAGCAGTTTCTTTTCTGATATTTCTATTTCTGAATGACCTTTGGGAGAAAGCTATGAAAAAAATCATTGTACCTGTATCTGGTTTTGACCTTCGCGGGTTTTTTAATAATTTTATGCAGTTCGGTATAGAGCAGTTTTCAGATCCCTACTCTTCAATATATATTGTCTCATCCCCGGAGGACCAGCCTGTCTGTATTGGTGATGGTCACAGGGATCTTTATCGGGAAATGGACAATGATAATAAAATGCTTTTTTTCAGTTTTTCGGCTCCAGCATTTGAAAACTTCGTTCAGTGTCTGGATGGAGAGGTATACAGTGCGGTTCCGCCAACAGGTGACAGACTTGAAGATCTCAGAAATATCTTTTACCCCACAGACCTCCAGTTTCCAGGATATCTTATCAGTCTTGGTCTCAGAAGGAAAAATATTGTTATACAGTCAGCCCTTTTCTATGCAGGAACACAGCACAATGAACCATGGCTGGAAATAATAGGACACTGCGGTCAGCTTGAAAGACCAATGATAAATTATATTGAAAGGTTCATGATCTGAATCAGTAAAACTGTCTTCCTTCCGGTTTTTTCACATTCAGAAGGGACTTCAGGTTTCATTTTATGGAAAAGACAGGAGGATAAAGAAATGTTTGTTACTATAGCCGGATGCGGTGCACTTGGAAGTATTTTTGCCTCTGGCATTGTAAAAAGCGGTATTGACGTACAAATTTACCAGCGAAAAGGTTTAACCCTTGATTCTTTAAGGGAACAGGGCGGAGTCAGGGTCAGAAAAGGAGACAGAAAGCAGGAAGAACTTTTCCCCTTTTCAATAATAACGGATAGAGTGCAGGATCTTGAACCGTCAGACCTTATACTGGTTCTTGTAAAATCTTACAGCACGAAGAACCTTGTTCCCCTGGAAGGTATTCTAAAGACTGATGGAGCAGTTCTTACCCTTCAGAACGGCCTTGGTAATGCAGAGATACTTTCTGATATCTTTGGGAAATGCAGAATTGCAGCCGGGGTTGCTACCTACGGGGCATACAGGATCTCTCCGGGAATGATACAGGCTGCCGGGGAAGGTCTCGTATCTGTTGGACCCTGGCAGAGTGGAATTGACAGGAGCTGGATAACAGATCTGCTTTCGGAAGCTGGTTTCAACGCAGAATATGTTGCAGATCCAAGACCTTATATCTGGAGAAAACTTGCTGTCAATGCAATGGTAAATACCACAGCAGCGTTGACGCGCATGAAAAATGGTGATCTTATTTATAATCCTTTGATCCTTGAATTGATGAAAAGTCTTGGCCATGAAACCCTTAGAGCAGCCGAAAGGGATGGAGTGCAACTTGATTTTGACGAGTTATGGGAATTTTTCATGTTGAATCTAAAAAAGACCGCTTCAAATAAGCCCTCGATGCTTCAGGATATCGAGGCAGAACGAAAGACCGAGATCAAGAGCATTTCTGGAGGAATACTTAAATATGCCACTGATGAGAATGATCTTCCCTTTACTCGGTCGGTCTACAGCCTTATCAGGGCGATAGACCGCTCCAGAGGTTTTAATTGATGCTCCAAAGATGTGGATGGGAGGGTTCTGACCCTCTTTATATTGCCTATCATGACACAGAATGGGGTGTTCCGGTACATGAGGATAGAAAGCTTTTTGAGTTTCTTGTCCTTGAAGGTGCCCAGGCAGGGTTGAGCTGGATAACGATCCTTAAAAAACGTGAGGCCTACAGAAAGGCCTTTGATGATTTTGACCCTTGTAAAGTGAGTCGCTACGATGAAAAAAAAATAGCGAGCCTCCTCGAAAACCGGGGGATAGTCCGTAACAGGAGAAAGATAGAATCAGCGATCAGGAATGCAGGGAATTTCCTTGACTTGTGCGAGGAATATGGCAGTTTTGATACTTATATATGGAATTTTGTGGACGGAATACAAATTCAAAATTCCTGGAAAGATATTTCCGAGGTTCCCCAGTATACTCCTCTTGGGGAAAAGATCAGCAGAGATCTTAAAAAAAGAGGTTTCTCTTTTACAGGTCCCACTATCATATATTCTTTCATGCAGGCCGTCGGCCTGGTTAATGATCACATTACAAGATGTTTTCGATATAGTGAAATAAATGCAGGTAAGTACTGAAGGTTAAATAACGATGCTGGGTAAATGGAACTCTTTGAACAGTATATTATGACAATATTTTTACAATTATGGTCAGAACACATTCACTTCAAACAAGATTTTGCTGATAAGATATTAGCCGTGAAATTCGTTATTATACTCTGCGCTGAAGAAGGAAGCTTTGTCAAAATTCACAGGTTAAGTTCAAAAAGGAGTCCTTTGCATGAAGTACGATACAATAATAGTGGGTTCGGGGCCTGCAGGTATTTTTGCCACCACTGAACTTTTGAAAAAAAATAAGAAGGTTCTTGTAATAGACAAGGGTAAAGTTATCAGCCAAAGACATTGTCCGGTTCTCGAAGGAAAAGCCAGAACATGCAGAAACTGTTCTGTATGCAGTATTGTTTCGGGATGGGGAGGGGCAGGTTCGGCATCTGATGGCAAGTTGACCCTCACCACGGGTTTCGGGGGAAACCTCGAGGAGTATATAGGTGCTCCATTGCTTGAGGAGCTTATTCAGAGAGTTGATAATGAATTTGTCAGCTATGGCGTTGATAACCATGCCTATGAGCCCAAAGGGGATATAGTCAAGGATACTATTAGAAAAGCTGCTGGAATTGGAATAAAGGTCCTCCCGGCAAGGATCCGTCATATTGGTACCGATGCCTCAAGAGAAGTTCTCAACAATATGTACCTGGATCTTAAGGATAAATGCGACATAATGATGGATACTTCCGTGAAAGATATTATAATCGAGGATGGACAAGCTGTTGGAGTCATAATAATGGACGGGACCAGGTATTATTCGGACAATGTTGTTCTGGCCCCGGGCAGAGAAGGGGCTTCATGGCTCGAAACAATAGTCAACCGTCTAAATCTTCCCATCGCTTCAATGCCTGTCGATATCGGAGTGAGGGTTGAAGTTTCTGACAGTGTGTGTGAGGATCTTACAGAGCATTTCTATGAAGTGAAATGCCTTTACAATACACCCTCTTTTGATGACAGGTGCCGGACTTTCTGTATGAACCCTTCTGGTTTCGTGGTTTCCGAATACAACAGGTCCCACAATCTTGTTACGGTGAACGGACATAGCCTTAAAGAGACCAAGTCCAGAAATACGAATTTTGCCATTCTCGTAACCAAGAATTTCACTCAGCCCTTCAATAATCCGATCGGTTATGCCACTCATATTGCCAAGCTTGCAAATATGCTTGCCGGCGGAGGTATACTGCTTCAGCGTCTTGGGGACCTTAGAGATGGAAGAAGATCGACCAAGTCCCGTATCAGCAGAGGCATGGTCACTCCTACTGCAAATGCAGAACCAGGAGATCTCAGTCTGGTTCTGCCCCACAGGCATCTTACTGATATAGTGGAATTCCTTGATGCGCTCAACGTAATAATGCCTGGTGTGAATCACAGCGATACACTTCTGTATGGTGTGGAAATAAAACTCTATTCGTTGAGGCTGGAACTCAACAATGACCTCCAGGTTCCGGATATAAAGAACCTTTATATGGCAGGGGACGGAGCAGGGGTCAGCAGGGGAATTGTCCAGGCTGCTGCCAGCGGCCTGGTGGCTGCCCAGTCCATAACAGGTTTCAGAGATTAGTAAAAAAACAGAGGAGAGGATTTCCTCTCCTCTGTATATTCTATTCTATTCTTTCCTTTGGTTTTTCTCCGAGATGTCTCACAATGTATGGGCAGTATATGGCTGCCACAGGGTTATGACCCAGTTTACGGTCTTTGGTGACCAGGGTTGTAACTGGGGCCTTTGAATGTTTATAGAACAGGGAATCATGCCCAACGCAAAGCCCCACCACAACGTTAAAATCAGTGCCTTCATCGTTAAGGACCCTTGCCTGCTCTACGGGGTTGCAGGTTGAACTTCCAAGCCATGTTGGAGTTGGCATATCAAGATCTGCTTTAGCTACGCCACCGACCTTGCAGCAGACTGAGTGGACCTCAAATTCCTTTGAGAATATATCGCCAACGATCTTTGCTTCCTTTGCGAGGCCAATGCAGAAGGCAATTCCCAGTTTTTTGAATCCCATTCTTCTTGAGAATTCCATTATCTCATCCACCCTGCATATCTGTTCGTAAAAAAGTGCCTCAACCTCTGCGGCAACCTTGAGCAGTTTTCTGTCCAGGGGATCCTCATAAAGTGGAATACTTTCCTTTTCTATACATGGATCTCCCATACGGCATGGTTTTTCTTCACAAAGATGACATTTCATAAATCTTCCTCCTACGATAAATGTAATTACAGATTGCCGGTTCTGGCTTTAGAACTTAAATCAATAAATGGATAGAGGTGTCCTGGTTCTTCTATTTCAGGGATCTCAGGTAGAAGGTCTTGTCCCTGTAGCTCAATTTAAGAAGTTTGCCTTCATTTACAAGTTTTTCAACAGATCCCCAGCTTTCACCGCATTCCAGAAGAACCCGCTCTACCTGTTCTGTTCTCATAGGGTGGACAGCAGTTATGCTCAGAAGGTCATTTTCGATATTTCCGGTAGATGAAAACTCGTCGCCTTCAAAACCTATAAGAAGTTCCACTTTATCAAGTTTCTCCGAAAAAATATGGCAAGCCCTGTTTATGGCA
>Ga0102934_1000709_pt1 | contig 22690 bp, 19 predicted proteins | sample SalPonR2_A_D1_MG_FD_78175 | JGI IMG/M metagenome (GOLD analysis project Ga0102934, IMG submission 78175) | Salt pond soil microbial communities from South San Francisco under conditions of wetland restoration - Salt Pond MetaG R2_A_D1_MG | ecosystem: Environmental > Aquatic > Marine > Intertidal... | reverse complement strand
TCTCTTGATACTGATTTTGACGGATGTATGAAAATCGTAAAAAAACTTACTGAAGATAAAAATATTTATCTTGCCAACTCTATGAACTCTTTGCGTATTGAGGGGCAGAAAACCATCGCCCTGGAACTTTGTCAGCAGTTCGGCTGGGAAGTGCCTGATTATATTATTATTCCCGGGGGAAACCTCGGTAATGTATCTGCTTTGGGCAAGGGCTTTTTTGAATTACAGGAGTTGGAGATAATAAATAAAATACCGGTCATTATAGTTGCCCAGGTAGAAAACGCCAATCCTCTCTACAGGGCATATCAGAACGGTTTTCGTAATTATCAGCCGGTAACAGCGCGCAAGACCCAGGCCTCTGCTATTCAGATCGGGGATCCTGTATCTGTTGCTAAAGCTGTCAGGGTTTTACAAAAAGCTGACGGTATAGTGGAACAGGTTTCGGAAAAGGAGCTGGCAGATGCAGCTGCGCTTGGTGATACCACCGGTATGTTTAATTGTCCGCATACAGGTACCGCTCTTGCGGCCCTGCTTAAGCAGCTGGAAAAAGGTACGGTAGATAAAAAGTCCAAAGTAGTGGTAATCTCAACAGCTCATGGTTTGAAATTTACCGAGTTTAAAGTAAACTATCATGAAAAGAAAGTAGATTTTACCCCTGCTTACAGCAATGAACCGATTCCGGTTCCGGCTGATTTCAGCAAAATTAAAGATCTGCTCAGAGAAAAAGTTTTCAAATGATTTTTACTCATAATGATTAACAGATATACAGCTAAATTAAAAGATTGCGGGCAAATTTTGCAAAGAAAAGTCTCCGGTCTTTACCCTTATTTACGGGCCTGGTTTCTAAATTTTCAGGAAAACCGTATATCGCTTAAAGCTGCCGGCCTGGCTTTCAGCACTATAATAGCGATAGTTCCTTTTCTTAGTATTCTTTTTGCCGTATTTACCAGCATTCATTTTTTTGATGAGCAGCGCGGCGAACTGGAAAATTTTATTTTTACCAATATTATTCCCAATGCCAATGAGACTTTGACCATATATTTAAAGAAATTTATCAGTTCCGCCAAGGCTTTATCGCTTTTTGGCGCCATTGTTATGCTGGTAGTATCTGTTGATCTTTTTTTTAAATTAAACAAAATAATTTCTGATATATGGCGTATCAGAAAGAAAAGGGGCGCCCTGCAGACTCTTATTATTTTCTGGATGGCCATAACAGCCGGTCCTCTTTTTTTAGCCTTTGTTTTTTTTCTTAATAATAAATTAAATTTTTTTCTGGCGGATATTCCGGCCGGTATTGTGAATATTGCACTTAACATCTCCCTGCTGGGTTTATTTTATCTATTTCATTTGATTTTCCCTTTTACTGATGTTAACAGAAAAGCTGCTCTGGCAGGAGCGTTGTTTACGACTATCGGTCTGATATTATTAAAACTTGTTTTCAGTAAATACTTTGTTTCAGTTGCTACCTGGAAAACCATATACGGTCCTTTAAGTGTTATTCCTATGTTTTTTTTATGGATATATCTAAGCTGGCATATTATTCTGATCAGTGTTCAGCTTGTTTATTTTTTTTCCAGAGGCATCTATACTGTTACTTTGAAATATCCTAAAATAAAAGACTATTATTCTTTACGTTTGCTTATCCTGCTTAATCAATTTTACCAGCAGGGCAGAGGTGCGGTCTCCTTTACCAGGTTACAAAAAAAACTGAAAGCTGATAACCGTCTTTTACGGGAAATACTTAAAGCCTTGCAAAATGAAAAAATTATTGCTACAATTAATAAAAAATATTTACTGCTTAAACCTTTGACTAAAATAAAAATTTTTGATATACTTAAATTATTTTCTTTAAAAGAAAGAAATTTTTATTTCGGCAGAGATAAAACCAGTGACTCTGTTTTAGAGTACCTGAAAAAAATAGACAACAGATTAAGAGGTTATATTAAAGATGATTATCTTGTCAAATTACAATAAATCAGACTTGACTTTTTTTTTTAATTATACTACAACTATAGTAAGATTATGAAACGCTACACCAACAAATTAAATTATTATCTATATACAGTTTTATTTAAAAGATTGCTGTATTATTATATTTTCCTTATAGCTGAATATAGTGATGATTTTGCCGAGGACAATTTCGGGGATGAGTATTACCATGATGAGTACAATGACGAGATCGATGATGAGTATGAGGATGAGTATGACGAAGAGGAGATGTGGGACCCGGAGATCGATGATGAAGAGCTGCTTGACGGTGATTTTGATGAAGAAGATGATGAATTAATCAACGGCTATGATGATATGGATGATATCAATATAGACTTTGATGATTATGATGATTATGAATAAAAGGCGGGAATGATATCTCCCTGACGTAATATTTTCATTTTTTTCCGGCTGATGTCTACAATGGTTGAAGCTGTACGGGAATTTTTTACCGGGAAATCAAAATAAAAATCAATTTTATTACGGAATTTTTTTTTTACATCCTGAATATTTTGCATAGGAGTAGTGCCGGAGAGATTGGCGCTGGTAACAGCAAGCGGCTTACCGTAGAGCCGGATTAAATCCCGTATCTCAGGAACAGCCGGTATACGGGCGCCCAGGGTGCCCTTTTTCTCTTTTAGAGGAAAAATAACAGTCAGGGCACCTGGCCAGTATTTGTCAAGCAGAGGGCGGAACTGTTCCGGAATAAAAACCAACTGCTCCAGCATGGGGATGCTGTCTGTCATATAGAGCAGCGGTTTGTTTTCAGTTCTTTTTTTTAAGCTGTAGATTCTGGCTACTGCGGAACTGTTTTCCGGGTCAACAGCCAATCCCGGCACAGTGTCGGTCGGAAGAGCAACAATACCTCCCTTTTGTAAAATTTTAACTATTTTTTTCATGGCAGCAGCTGATAATTGTACTTTGTTTGTAAAATTTTGTATAAAAATTGTTATGTAATTGTATCACTTGGTAATTCATGATATAATTTACATTAATTCATACCTTCTATTTATTTTTATACATAGGTTTATTCCATTAGGAAAAAAAAATGCGAAAAATAGTAACAATTGACGGTCCCGCAGGATCAGGTAAAAGTACGATTGCCAAATTACTGGCCAATCGTCTTACTGATTATACATATCTTGATACCGGTTCTCTCTACCGCACAGTAACGTATTATCTGCGTAGTCAAAATATATCCCCCCGGGATACAGAACGTATAAACAGCACTTTAAAAAAAGTAAAGATACAGATCAATGATGACAAAGTTTTATTAAACGGCACTGATATTACTGCTGAGATACGCAAAAAAGAGATAAATGAATATGTGGCCGCTTATGCCAAGTTGCCGGTTATCCGCAAATTTGTACGTAAAATACAGCGTCTTATTGGTGAAAAAGAGTTTGTAGTGGTTGACGGCCGGGATATCGGTACAGTGGTCTTTCCTGATGCATTTTGCAAATTTTACCTTGATGCCAATGTTAATGTCCGCGCCCGCCGCCGTTTGAATGAGCAAAATGAAGATTTCACCCAGACAGAGGATGATGTAAAAAATGAACTGGAAAAACGGGATGCTGAGGATAAAAAACGTCCGGAATCCCCTTTAAAAATACCCCCTGATGCAGAAGTTATTGACTCTTCCGATTTAAGTATTGACAATGTCATGGAAAAAATGATCGAATATTACAATAAGAGACTCCAGATAGAAAATAAAGCCATTGACGAAAGCAATCTGCATGATAAAAAAATGTTTTTAAATGCGGTAGAGTCTATTGAAGCGGAAAATGTAAACAGCGGTACCCTGGCAAAGGGCAAGATAGCTGAGATTACCCCTAAAAAAATTGTCCTTGATATTGGCGAAAAACGGGACGGCGTTATTCATGAAAGTGAGGTATCCAAACTTGATACCTCTGCTATGAAACCGGGTGATGTGCTGGATGTTTTTGTACTTAAGGCTGATGCCCGCAGTGAAAACATACGGGTTTCCAAGTTGGAAGCAGACCGCCGCAGTGCTTTGATTGCCATCAAGGAAGCATATGAAAATAACAACGTTATAGAGGGAGTAGTAAAAAACAAGGTAAAGGGCGGTTATATTATAGATGTTGCCGGGAACAATGCCTTTTGTCCCTTGTCTGAGTTTGATGTTAAAAGAGTGGCGCATAAAGAGGACTACATTGGCGAAAAAAGCCGCTTTGCTATCCTGGAGTTCAATGAAAAAACCGGCAAACTGGTAGTCTCCCGCAAAAAGCCGCTGGCTAAACACTATGAAAAACTGAAGTCAGATTTTTTTGCTAAAGTCAGGGAGGGGGAGATATTGGAAGGTATAGTAGCTGCCATTGTTCCTTACGGTGCTTTTATAGAAATAGATGAAGGCTTGTCCTTTCTGCTGCGTACCCGTAACATATCCTGGAAGCGCTTTGAGAAGATAAAAGATGTATTGCAAAAGGGTGATCAGGTCAAGGTAAAAGTAAAACATATTGACTATGAACGTCAGCGTCTTGATATCTCCAGAAAAGACCTGGAGCAGGATCCCTTTGATCTGTTTTGCGCCCAGTATAACAAGGGCGACATTATTTCCGGTAAGGTCCGTAAAATTGAATCTTTCGGCGCTTTTGTGGAAGTTGCTGACGGCCTGGACGGGCTGCTGCATGTTTCAGAGCTGTCCTGGACCAAACGCGTGGAGCATCCCCGGGAAGTTCTCAAAAAAGGCGACGTTATAAATGTAAAAATATTATCCTATGACCGGGAGAGCAGAAAGATCTCTTTAAGCTATAAGCAGACCTATGATAATCCCTGGGAGACTATAGAGCAGCAGTATCCGCGCCAGGAGCTGATCCCCTGTAAGATCGAAGCAGTCGCCAAAAACGGTATTTATGTTGATATTGACGGCAAGTATCAGGGTTTTATCAATATGAATGATATTTCCTGGAAAAAGGAAAAAATAAAACTGAAAAATATGTTCCGGCCGGGTGACAATATTGACGCTAAAGTGCTGGGATATAATAAAGCCAAAAAACAGATTGAACTGGGCCTGAAACAGAAAACAGCCAATCCCTGGGAAGATATAAAGGTCAATTATGGCAGAGGTGGTGTTATCACCGGTGAAGTGGTCAAGATCATGGACAATGGTATTTTTGCCAAAGTAAATGACGAGATTGATGGTTTCTGTCATATATCCCAGCTGTCTAAAAAGCGTATTGATAATATAAATGATGAATTTAAAGTAGGCCAAACCTGTAAATTTGTTATACAGAAAATAGATGAGGACAGCCGCAAGCTCTCTTTAAGTATCAGGGCCTATCATGACCTTGAGGAAAAGAAAAACGTTCAGAAATATTTAAATAATTCGGAAACTAAAAGTAATATTACAGTAGGTGATTTGCTGCAAAAATAATTCAGGGAGTGTACTTATTAAAAAGATAATCCATTCTCCCAAAGCACCGGTAGCAGCCGGCCCTTATTCCCAGGCTGTTTTGCTGCATAATACTTTATATGTTTCCGGTCAGATACCTTTAAATCCTTTAAAGGGAGAATTGGTTACAGGCGCTTTTCAAAACCAGGTACAGCAGGTAATGCGGAATTTGCAGCATGTTCTTAATGAGGCAGGTATGGATTTTACTGATGTACTCCGGACTACGGTTTATCTTACTAAAATAAAACATTACAATATTTTTAATGATGTTTACAGCACCTATTTTACTGATCATTACCCGGCCCGTTCTCTGGTTGAGGTAGCAGCTTTGCCTGGAAAAGCAGCTGTAATGATAGACCTCATTGCCTCTAAAGAAAATTGATATGAACAACCTGCCTGAATACAAAATCATTGCAGCCAGTCTGCATGCTCTTTTAAAACTGGCTTATGCAGAGGATATAGGCAGCGGCGATATTACTACCAGTGCTATTATTCAAGATAACCGCACAGCATTAGCAGATATAAAAGCCAAAGAGGATCTGGTTGTCTGCGGCCTGCCCCTGGCAGCAGAAGTTTTTTCTTTTATGGGACACAGTATAAAAAATGTGATTTATAAAGAGCAGGAGGGCAGCCGGGTCAGGCGCGGAACAGTGTTAATGACAGTAGAGGCCGGACTCGCTACTTTATTAACCATGGAAAGAACAGCCTTGAATTTGCTGCAGCGTCTTAGCGGTATCGCGACCAAAACAGCCGCTTTTGTAGAACAGCTTGAGGGCAGCCGCATTAAACTGTTGGGAACCAGGAAAACAGTACCGGGAATGCGTCTGCTGGATAAATATGCTGTGAAGACCGGCGGCGGCTCCAACCATCGCCTTGGTTTGTATGATATGTTTATGATAAAAGATAACCATATCCGGGCAGCGGGCGGTCCGCGGCAGGCCCTGCGCCTGGTAAGAGCTGCCAATAAAGCGCGTAAAGAAAAAAAACTGATCGAAGTGGAGTGTAATACACTGGCTGCTGTGGAAGAGATTTTACCTGAACTGCCTGATATTATTATGCTGGATAATATGGATGATTATAAACTGCGTCAGGCGGTAAAAATAATAGACCGTAAGGCCAGGATAGAAGTAAGCGGAAATATTACTAAAGGCCGTCTGCCGGGCCTGAAACGGCTGCCGATAGATTATATAAGTTCCGGAGGATTAACGCATTCTTTTGCTGCCGCTGACATTGCACTGGATATAAGAGATAATGCCGCATCCTGATAATCCGTTAATTGTTCAGTCTGATTTTTCCGTACTGCTGGAGGTTAACTCTCCTCTTTTCCGCGAGGTACGGGACCGGATTTCCTCTTTTCTGGAACTGGAAAAATCACCGGAAATGTTTTATACTTACCGCTTAAACGCTGTTTCTCTCTGGAACGGCTTTGCCAGCGGTTTAACCGACCGCACGGTTATAAACATCCTGAACAAGTATATCAAATATCCTCTGCCGGCAACCGTAAAATATTTTATCGAGGAGTATTACCTTAATTACGGTATTTTTAAACTTGATAAATATGATGCTAAATATTTAAAAGTTAGTTGTGATGATAATGAACTGCTGCAGGATATAAGTTATGCGCGTCAGATTGAAAACTATGTGTACCGGCGTATGGAGGATTATTTCCTTATCAAAAATGAGACAAGAGGAGTATTTAAGCTGGCGATGATCTATCTTAACTACCCGGTTGATGACCGGGTAGGTTATCTCAAATTCGAATCTTATCCTATTGGTTTACGCCGGCATAATACTTTTCACATACGGAACTATCAGCAGGAAGCCTTAAAAGCCTTTTACAACCGGCATGACCCCGGAGGCGGAGCAGGGGTTATAGTTTTACCCTGCGGTTCAGGAAAAACCATAGTCGGTCTGGCTGCCATGGCTGAATATTCCACCAAAACCCTGATTATAACACCTAATATCGTGGCCTTAAGGCAATGGCGGAGTGAACTTCTGGATAAAACCAGTTTAACAGAAGCGGATATAGGGGAGTACTCCGGGGAATGTAAAGAGATAAAACCGGTTACGATTACCACTTATCAGATCCTTATCTACCGTAAAAACAAAAATGAAGACTTTATACATTTTAATATTTTTTACCGTAATAACTGGGGCTTTATTATATATGACGAGATTCACCTGCTGCCGGCCCCTGTTTTTAAAGCTATTGCCAGTATTCAGGCTGTGCGCCGTCTGGGCCTGACCGCTACTTTGGTCAGAGAGGATCACAAGGAAAAGGATGTTTTTTCGCTGGTAGGACCGAAAAAGTTTGATGTGCCGTGGAAAGCCCTGGAGAGTGATGCTTATATAGCTGAGGCTCTTTGTTATGAAATAAGAGTCCCTATGTCTGATGCCCAGTTGACTGAGTATTTTGAGAGCAGTGACCGTATGAAATTCCGGATCGCCTCGGAAAACAGGAATAAAACAGATTATTTGGCATATTTACTGGAAAATCTTACAGGGCATAATATTTTAATTATAGGCCAGTATATTAATCAGCTTAGTTATATTGCGGCCAAATTTGATTTAAATCTTATAACCGGTAAAACCGATAATGCCACCCGCCAGGATCTCTATAAAAAGTTCCGGGAAAGCAGGATCCGCAAGCTGGTAGTATCTAAAGTTGCAAATTTTGCTATTGATCTGCCTGATGCTGATGTTGCCATTCAAATTTCCGGTACCTTTGGTTCGCGCCAGGAAGAGGCGCAGCGTCTGGGACGTATTTTACGGCCCAAACCGGGTGATAACCGGGCCTATTTTCTTAATATTATAACAGCAGACAGTAAAGAGGAATTTTTTGCCCAAAACCGCAAGCGTTTTTTAATGGGACAGGGTTATAAATATAATGTTATCAGTGGATTTCAGCAGTTAAAAGAACTGGTACCTTCTATAGTAACACATTAATTTAAGCGCAGAAGAAAACCAACCGTGCCTTTGGACACGGTTGGTTGATTGGTTTATTTTTAATATAAATTTACAGCTGAATTTTTTTAAAAAATTGACATATAAAAAAAAATATTGTAATATTTGCCTCGTACTTAATCTACAATCCAGGAGTTATAAATGTCCCAAATAAGCGGAAAGGTCGTAGTAGCCCAGAGCGGCGGTCCTACGGCAGTGATCAATCAGTCAATGGTGGGAGCAGTGCTGGAATCGCGCAAATTCTCCCAGATATCCAAAGTTTACGGCGCTCTTAACGGGGTGGAAGGTATTGTAAACGAAAAATTTCTTGACCTTACCCAGGCTACTACCCATAATCTGGAAATGGTGGCTAATACACCCTCATCAGCTCTGTTGTCTTCCCGGAAAAAACCGGATACCAAATACTGTCAGGAGATTTTCAAGGTTTTAAAAGCGCATGATGTGCGTTATTTTTTCTATATAGGCGGTAATGATTCTGCGGAAACAGCACGGATCGTTAATGAGGAGGCTTTCAAAGCAAGCTATGAACTGCGGGTTATTCATATACCGAAAACGATTGATAATGACCTGAAAGTAACTGATCATTGTCCGGGATACGGATCAGCTGCCAAGTTTGTTTCACAGGCCTTTTCCGGGGTCAATCTTGATAACCGTTCGCTGCCCGGAGTTTATATAGGAGTGGTTATGGGACGGCATGCCGGATTTTTGACAGCTTCCTCTGTAATCGGAAAAAAGTATAATGATGACGGTCCGCACCTTATATATCTTCCGGAGACAGATTTTAATATTGACACTTTTGTCAAGGATGTGGTTGCTACTTATGACAAGTATGGCCGTTGTATTGTAGCTGTGGCTGAAGGTGTAACCGACAAAGAGGGCACCCCGATTATGGTAAAACTTACCAACAGTAAAGAGAGAGACGCTCATGGTAATGTACAGCTTTCCGGATCCGGAGCTCTTGGTGATGAGTTGGCCAACCTTATCAAGAACAAGGTATCCAAAATTAAAAGGGTCAGAGCTGATACTTTCGGTTATCTGCAGCGTTCCTTTCTCGGCGTAGTATCTGAAGTTGACCAGCAGGAAGCGCGTGAGGTTGGTGAGAAGGCAGCCCAGTTCGCAGTATGGGATAACAGAAGCGGCTCGGTAACTATAGAGCGTACAGGTGATTACTCAGTGGATTATAAACTTACTGAACTCAAAAATGTAGCCAGGGATGCTACCTGTATGCCGCCGGAGTTTATCAAGGGTAAAAACAATGTCACGGAAGAGTTTAAAAATTATGTCAGGCCTCTTATCGGTGATTCTGCTTCCTATGCCCGTATATATGCACCGTCTGTAGATAAGCTGCTCTAAATAAGCAAGGAAGGATATGCAGACGGAAACAGAGTTTAATACCGCGGTCAGGTCTTTGGGCGCCTGTGTATATCCTTCTCCTTTAAAAAGTAATAAATTTATCAGTGACAGCGAGCGGCTGGTTATTAACAGCAAGCTCGGCTATCTGAAAAAGGCTCTGCAAAAGGGTAAGGAGCCGCTCGCAGTCGAATATGCAGGCCCGCGTAAAGATCTCTTTTTTCAGGCCGGTCTTACCAAAGCCGGTATTGTGACCTGCGGCGGTTTATGTCCGGGTCTGAATGATGTTATCCGCTCCATTGTAATGGCTTTACATTATAATTACGGGTGTAAAGAAATTTACGGTTTCCGTAATGGTTATCAGGGCATTACCTATAAAGCCAGTGAAAAGCCTTACAAACTGAAACCGCAGGATGTGCTTAATATTCATAATGACGGCGGCACAGTGCTGGGCTCTTCCCGGGGAGCGCCGGATATGGAACAGATAATCGATTATCTGGCGGATAATGACATCAATATACTTTTCACTATCGGGGGAGACGGCACCCAGCGCGGAGCGCATGCCATCTACAAGGCAGCCTGTGAAAAAGGGCATAAACTCTCTGTTGTGGGTCTGCCCAAGACCATAGATAATGACATAGCTTTTACTTCTAAAAGTTTCGGCTTTTTAACCGCCTGTGAAGAGGCGCGGCACAGTATAACCTCTGCTTTTAACGAAGCCAGGGGAGCTTACGGCGGTATTGGTATTGTTAAACTTATGGGCCGGGATTCCGGTTTTATTGCCGCCAATGCGGTGCTGGCTAACAATTCTGCCAAGTTTTGTCTGATCCCGGAAGAGGATTTTGACCTGGAAGGTAAAAACGGCCTGTTAAATGCAATACATAAACGTATTAATGCGGGAAAAAGTACGGTAATAGTAGTAGCTGAAGGAGCAGGTCAGCATTTTTTCAAGGGCGGGCAGGTACACAAGGATGCTTCGGGTAATGTTCTGCACAATGATATAGGTTTGTTTTTAAAAGACAAAATAAAAACATATCTTAAAGAGAACAATCTTCCTGCCAGTGTGAAATATATTGATCCGAGTTATATTATCCGCAGTCAGCCTGCCAATGCGGAAGACTCGGCTTTCTGTCTGCTGCTGGGCCAGCACGCTGTGCACGCAGCCATGGCCGGCAAAACCGATATTGTTATCGGTTCCTGGGACAATCAATTTGTCCACATACCTATAGAGATGGCTGTGCACAAGCGTAAAAAGATTGACACCAGCGGCCATTTCTGGGAATCGGTCCGCTTTGCTACAGGTCAGCCCCTTATTAAAAACAGTTAATTTTTATTATGATCAAAGCTAATGTGCAACAGATCCGCAGCCGTCTGCCGGAGCATGTAAAACTGCAGGCAGCAGCCAAGACGCGCAGCAGCGGGGAGATTGAAGCTGTGGTCAGGGCAGGGGTTGGAATCATAGGCATGAATTATGCCCAGGAGGGTCTGGCCCGTTATCAGGAAGTAAAAACTCCATGCAGCTGGCATTTTATCGGTCATTTGCAGAAAAACAAGGTAAGGGATATTGTGCGTTGTTTTGATATGATAGAGACTGTAGACTCCTTAAAACTGGCAGAGGTTATAAACCGGCGGGCTGCTGCTTTTAAAAAAAAGATGTCTGTACTGGTAGAGGTTAACTCCGGCCGGGAAGCAAGTAAAAGCGGTATTTTACCTGAGGATACTCCGGCTTTTGTTGAATCCATAAGGCAGTACCATAACCTTAGTGTCAGGGGGCTGATGACAATGGGGTATTTTTCTTCTGATCCGGAAGCGAGCCGGGAGTGTTTCCGGGTAACAGCGGATCTTTTTAAAGAGATTAAAAAGAGTATCGCAGCGGATTCTGACTGGGATACCCTGTCAATGGGTATGTCTGCTTCCTATGAGACAGCAGTAGCTGAAGGGGCAACCATGGTCCGTATCGGTACAGCCCTTTTCGGTCCGCGCTTCTGACCGGCGCGTTAACCGGGAGTATTAACGGAGCAGAGCCAGATACCGGTTTTGGTATGCTGTAATTGCAGAGAGAGCAGGTTTTTCTATCGCGGTCAGGTCTAAACTAAAAGCATCAGCAAGGTCAAAAGGGGTTTTGTTTTCCAGAGCTGCTTTAGCAAGCAGAGCAGCTCCAAAAGCGGTTGCCTGTTTCAGATTGGAAAGGAAGTGCGGACTTTGCGGCAGCAGGGCGCTTACCAGTTTGTTATAGGGCAGATTGTTGCGGAAACCGCCTTCGGTAAATACCTGGCCCTCACCGTCAAATCCGGCCATTTTAAAGGCAATACAGGTTTGTATGGCGAGGGAGATATTTAAAGCTGCATAAGCGAGTTTATAATCAGCAAAACATGGGGGATAGTGCCCCTGTTTTATATCTGTCAGAGAATAACTTTTACCGTTTTCTATGACCCGTGAAACAGATTCCGGGAAGATACCTGCGCCTTTAAGTACACTGGGCAGAAAAAAGAGTTTTTTTTCAGTCAGCACCTGTTGGTACAGGTCCTGCTCCCATACGGGAAAGTCCTGCATGCCGCAATGCTGTTTTAGAATGGAAGTATAGGTATCAAATTCCATACCGCCCAGGAAAACAACGGTTTTAACAGGATCAAAACTGATATTCATATTATAAAAAACCGGTTTGCCCAGTTCGTCATTGCTAAAGCTGATATCGGAACAGGGATGCATAGCCACGCACCAGGTGCCGGTAGAGTTAAGAATAAAGTTGTGCTTTTTGATCAAAAAAGGTACCAGTGAGGAGTTGGAATCATGTACTCCCATTGTTACGCGGCATTCAGTCGATAAACCGGTAGCACCGGCAAAGGCCGAGGAAACATGGCCGAGAATATCCCAGGAGTTTTTAAAGTCAGCCGGCAGTTGTTTCCGGATGCCCAGTTTATCAGCTACAAAGGAAAGTTTTTTTTTATAAGGGTCTAGCAGGTAGGTGTGACAACCGGCGTAAGTAGGTTCGCAGCCTATATTCCCGGTCAGGAGAAAACCAAGGTATTGCGGCATGTAAAGTATATTAGTGGTTTTTTTAAAGCGCTCCGGATAGGTTTGCTGTAAAAAAAATATTTTTTTGGCAACGTTGACCATGCTGCCGATCTCGGCAGTGGCTGTTTTCTGCTGCAGCTCTTCCCTGCTGCCTGTCCGGGAAAAAAAACGGCTGCTGAAAGAGTCGTCGGTTTCAGTAGTGTAAGCTACAGGGGGCGTGCTTAGTTTTCCTTTACTGTCCAGACAAAAAGCAGTAGCCCCATGGGTGGTGACAGAGATAATATCCAGCGGGTATTTTTTATTGAATGTGGCCAGACTGTTTTTCAGCCAGCCGGTAAGTTTAGAAACATCTTCGAAATTTATATGGTTAGCTGTGTATTCCGGAATGCGGTCAATAGTACTGTCAAGCAGGTTAAGAGCTGTATCGTAGACAAGCAGTTTTTTATTGGTTTTCCCTATATCAACAACAGCTATATATTTTCCTTTTTTTTTTACCGCCATAAATTTCAGTATGGTTTAAACACTGATCTCCAGTACTGCCTTGCCTGTATTTTGTTTTTTGATGATCGTATTCCAGGCCAGTTTAACCTGAAACAGAGAAAAAGTTTTATACACAAGAGGCGAGATACTATTTTTTTCGATCATGCTGAATAAAGTATTGGTAATTTTTTTCAGTTGACCTGTATCCCGGGCCAGCCAGGTTAAATCAACCCCGAAAACAGCCTTATTATCCTGTAAGAGTTTTTTTCTGCTGAACTTACCGGAGAACAGGCTTTGGTTGTGATAGCCGTAAAAACCGATACGGCCGCCGCTTGACAACAGATTGTAATTTAACCGGTTAAATTTACTGTTTAGCGGATCAAAAATAATATCAACACCCTGTGTTCCGGTAAAATCTTTAATTTGTTTGGTCCAGTCAGGAGCATTATAATCAATTAAAAGGTCAAGATCAAAATCTTCCAGAGCATAATGTTTTTTTACCGGAGCACTGCCAATAAGTTTACAGCCGCTTTTTTTGAGCAAGTCAGCAATTGCACAGCCGTAAGCGGAATCAACATCATGTATAAGTACGGTCTCCTCAGGCGCAGGCCGGGCGTTTTGCACAACAAGCTGGTAAGCGGTTATATAATTTACCAGTAAAGCGGCAGCATCAGCATAATCCAGCTTGCGCGGCATGGGAAATATATAGTCAGTGGATACTACTGCCTGTTCACAGTATCCGCCTCCCGGAACAAGTGCTATAACTGCCTGGTCAACCAGGTTTTGGTCTACGTCCTGGCCTACAGCTGTAATATCGCCGCTAATCTCCAGACCGGGAACAGTCTCTGTGTGTTTGGCCGGGGCAAAACGGGGTAATGAGGCAAATATGTCCTCCGGATTAACGCCGGCAGCCTTTACCTGGATCAATACTTCATTTTTACCTGGTTTTAGTTCGTTTTTATCAGTTGTAATTTTTAATTTATTTGTTCCTTTTTTGATAACCTTTCTCATCTTAAAACTCCTTACTATATTTTATCATGAACCGCCTCTTAAATAGCAAGTTTTAACAACTGTTTTTTTTACGGTATTGCCCCGGTGTCATTCCCTGTATTTTTTTAAAAGAGCGGTTAAACAGAGATAAATTATTAAAGCCGGTTTCCAGAGCAATCTCAATTATTTTTTTGGAAGTATTGCGCAAAAGCGCAGCTGCTTTGGTTATGCGCTGTATATTAATAAATTCAAACGGGGAATCACCAGTGTATTTTTTAAAAAAAAAGGAAAAATAGGAAGCTTCCATGCCGCACATACCAGCCAGATCAGCAAGTATAAATTTACAGTTCAGATTATTTTTAATGTAAGCAGTCACGGATGCTATTTTATTTTCTATTTTCAGTATTTTACGGTTTTCATGATCCCGGTTATTGTTGTCTGTCTCCAGTTCATTAAGACACTGTATTTTAAGTACAGTACTGCCTATCTGCAGGTAGGAGTTTTCATCAAGTGCTTTTGTTTTTATTTTATTTCCGTTTATATAGGTGCCGTTGGTAGAATTAAGGTCGCGTATATTTACTTTATTCATGGCAGGGGCTGCGGTGATTTTAAGATGGCAGCGGGAGATAAGGGGATCGTTGATAGTAATATCCGCCTCATGATCGCGGCCTACAGTGGTTTCCTGTTGTTTAAGTAAAAAACTTTTTCCCTTGTCAATACCGTATATAACGATCAGATGAGTTTTGCGTACGGGGGAGATGCGGAGGGTAAAATTATCAGCTGTAATAGTTCTTAATGGTTTTTTTTTCACATTATATTGTAACATAACAATATATATAATTATTAATTTTCCTTAAGTTTTCGGTTATATTCGTTTTTTTGACCTGTCCAAAGAGAAAGTGGGCAAAGCCCGGACTGGATAATTAAACCGCTCTCCCGGCAGTCGGAAAGAACGCTTAAACAGATTGAATTTTTGCGGTTAATAGATTAGAATTATGCAACTGATATAAGCAATGAATTATTCAATTATTATTTTTGTTCAAAGTGCTGTTTTCTTTTTTTTACCGGTGCTGCTTTTACCTTCATTATTATTATCTTTATACTATGGCGATAACGGTTTTTCTCCCTTTTTACAAACCATGTTCATCTCTCTGGGCAGCGGCGTAGTGTTTTATGTAGCATACCTATACATAAACAGCAGGATCCCGGGAGAGATGAGAAAACGTATTAAGCCTAAAGAGGCTTATGTTTCCGTAGCCCTGGCCTGGCTTACAGCTTCCCTTATGGGCTGTCTGCCCTTTATTTTTTTAGCTGAACACAGTCTCTCTTTTATAAATGCTTTTTTTGAAACAGTAAGCGGATTTACCACCACCGGTTCCACGGTCATTCCTGATGTTACCATCTATGCCAAATCAATTTTATTCTGGCGCGCTTTTACCCAGTGGATAGGAGGCATGGGTATTATTCTGCTGGCCCTGGCCATATTGCCGATGATCGGCGTGGGAGGACAGCAGCTCTATGCTGCTGAGGTTCCCGGTCCGTTAAGCAGTAAAATCACTACTACCATAACGCAGACTGCCAAGCTCTTATGGTTTGTTTATTTGCTTATTTCAGTTATGGAGGCTGTCAGTTTATATGCCGGCGGTATGACTCTGTATGATGCAGTTACCCATACTTTTACTACGCTGGCCACAGGGGGATACTCAGTCAGAAACGAAAGTCTGGCTTATTACTCACCGTTATTACAGTATATAGTTATCTTTTTTATGTTTCTCGCCGGTATCAATTTTTCATTGCATTATTTTGCTTTTAAAGGATCTCCTTTAAGCTATTTTAAAAACAGTGAATTCCGGTTTTATCTGTTTGTGCTGCTCATAGCAGCCGGGTTTATCTATTTAAATACGGAGAGTATTATAACAGATCCGCTTAGCAGACTGCGCCATGTATTATTTCAGACTGTTTCTATAACAACTACTACCGGATACTGCTCTTTCAATTTTGATAAATGGCCGGATTTTTCCAGACTGGTTTTGGTGGGATTGATGTTCATCGGCGGCTCCGGCGGTTCTACCGGCGGCGGTATCAAATGTATACGGGTAATGATCCTGTTTAAATATTTTATCATTCAGATCCGGAAAATTTTGCACCCCAAGCAGGTTATTCCTCTGAAAATAGGGGGTAATGTTATAGCTGATAAAGTAGTTAATACCATAGTAAATTTTATTTTAATATATATTATGATAGTAATTATTGCTGTTTTTATTGTAGCTTCGCAAGGGTATGATCTGATAACTTCTTTCTCATCAATTGCCGCTACTATAAATAATATAGGCCCGGGACTGGCCGGGGTTGGAGCTGAAGCTAATTTTGCCCACTTAAATACTATTACCAAAGTTGTCCATATTGCCTGTATGCTGGCCGGACGGCTGGAATTAATAGCTTTTATTATTTTATTTTATCCCGGTACCTGGATGAAACATTGAGTCTGCCGGAATAAATAAAGGAATTTATTATGGAAAAAGAGATAAAAAAAATTAAAATCAGGCAGCGTTTGCGTAAAGATCTTGGTGATCTTGATGAACTGGCGGAAAGTATGCAGCGGGTCGGGCTTATCAATCCGGTTATTATAAATACAAACAATGAATTGCTGGCTGGTGAACGGCGGTTGGTTGCTGCCAAAGAGCTGGGCTGGCAGAAAATACCGGTACGGATAATTAAAACAAAGGGAAGACTGCAAAAACTTGATCTTGAGCTGGAAGAAAATATAACCAGAAGAGATTTTAACCGGGAAGAAACAGAAAAGGGGTTGAAACTGCGCAACAAGCTGCGCTACCGTTCCCTGCAGGGGCCGTTGATGCGTCTTTTACTGTGGTTATGGTCTTTTATAAAAAAACTGTTTGGTAAAGAGTAGTTTTAAATATTGCTTTTATCTATTTTTTGGTTTATAATGCGTATTATTGGTGCTGAATAATATATTTTGACTTTTAAGGAACATTAATGCTGCCGGTATTATGGAAATTTATTATGCCCTGGGGCGGAGACCTGACGCTTTATTATTACGGTTTTACGCTTTTAGTGGCTACTGTAACGGCTTATTTTATTTTTATAAATATCAATAAAGACCGCTATGATATTAATTATCTGACCAATGTTTTTATACAGCTTATTTTAATATTTTACGGCGGCAGTTATTTATCCTACCGGATTTTAAACTCCTTTTTTGCTGTTATTCTGACTTCTCCCCCGCATGGTTTCTACTTTATCAGCGGCGGTATTATGGCCTGTAGCTGGGTTGTATTCTTGTGGCGGTCTGAGCGCAGCGACCTGCCCCGGGTTATGGATACACTGGTCTGGGCGTTATTGCCGGGCATTATACTGGTAAATCTGGGCGACTTTCTCGGCGGCGGCTGTTTCGGCAGTCCGACCTCGCTTTTTGTCGGTATTATTTTACCGCAAAACACTTTGGGCCTGCCCCTGCGCGGCGCGGTACATCCGGTTCAGCTTTATGCTTTTGTTAATTCTTTACAGATAATGATTTTATTATTTTTAAGCAAAAATTTTATTAAACAAAAAGGGGTGTTATTTGTGCTGTTTGTTTGTTTCTGGGCTGTTTTTTTATTTATTAATGAATTTTTCCGGGGAGATGTGACGCGGGCTTTTCTGGGCTTTTCCTTTAATCAGCTTGTATTATTGGTCCTTTTTGTATCCGTGCCTATGGTCTTTTTACTATACTATTTTAAAAACGGTGGTTTCTATTTTTTTAAAAAGACCAGTCCAAAAAAATCTTCCGCCGGGAAAAAGAAAGTGCGGCTTAAAAAAAATAATACTCCTGTAAGAGATATCCTCTTTTTCCGGATCAGTAATCTGAAACAGTTATTTATTTTAACCAAGTTTATTATTATAATTATTATCTGTCTGCCCCTTTTAACTCTCAAAGGGCAGTACTGGAATGATTTTCAGCTGGTGCCTGATAAAGCATGGGCTATTAAAAAATATATAGATAAAATTTTTATCAATATACCGGCTGCTAAACTTTTTTATAAAGGCAGGGAGTATATGATCTCACCGGGTAAACCATCTACCCAGACCCCTCTGGGCAATGGCTATATCTCCAGTAAACGTAACAGTATAAGATTTGTTTATACAATGGGGTGGCGTAAAGGCGAGGTTATTAAATACGGTCATAATTTAAAAGGCGAGGTAATCAAAATTCCTTATGATAAAATGCGCGGACTGGGATTAAATATAAAAAATTATTCAGATTATGTCATTCATGCCACTACCGAGGACTGGAATATCGGTAAGGCAGCCTCTTCAGGTTGTGTACGTATGCGCATTCCGGATATGCTGGAATTATTTAAAAATGTCAGGGTAAAAACCCAGGTGGTAATTGATTATATTTTAAGCGAGTTAAGCGGAACCCGGCTTATTGTATACAAAGATGTTTACAATCTTAATGCCTGTTTTGTAGAAGGGGAAAGAATTGATTTTTTTGAATACACCCATGATATGGTAATGCGTAAAACCGGCAAAGCGGTTTCCTATATAAAATTAAAAAATTATATAGCCAAGGAAAAATATATTAATAATAAAATTATTATCCCCCTCCGCTATATAGTAGAAAGATAATTTTAAATTTATGGCTAAACGTAAAAATAATAAAAAGAGATCATCTGCAGCCGGCTCTGTTAATAAAAGAAGCTGGCAGCCGTTATTTATAACCTTTTTTTTTACAGCAACAGTAATTTTTTATATTTTTTTATATGCCCTGGAAAAAGAGGACGGCAAGGTAACTGCCTTGGACCGGGTAGTCACTTCGGAAAATGTTAAATTTAAATATCAGGGAGAAAATAAAATTAATTATTATAAAGAGGAAGAGCAGCAGCTCATTACGGATCAGGAGGGAAATGTAAGCGGCAGTGAAACTCTGGTTGATTTTTTCAAAAAGCATGAAGCCAGTTTTGCTTTTAAAAAAAATTCTAAGCAAATTTTACGTAATAAATACAGGAAAAAATATAAAAAATTTTACGGGTTTATAAGAAATTTAAATCAAAAAAAATATATTGCTGCTTATAAATTTTTTAAAAAATTATCACGGCAGGAAAGACGGGCTTTACTTGAATATGAATTTACATCGCAAAAAAGCAGTCCGGTTTTTCTGGTAAATCTCGCTTTATTTACCGGCTCTTTTTACGGGCCCCGCAGGATCGGTTTTTTAAAAGATCTGGTTAACAAGGCTGTAAATAAAACTGTTGTTTATTATCTCTCAGAGGCGGTTTATCGTCTGGAGCATCCTGAAGAACTGGATATGGAAAAGGTAAAGGCTTATTTCGAGCCTCCGGAAACAGTGGTACGCAGTGATTAAAGGTCTTTTACCATTTCCAGCATTTGGTTAAGTGCTTTGTCTTTCTGTTTGACTTTGGTTTTTTTTACGGTTTTGCGCAGTACATGTTCAAATTTTTTCGAATCGGTTTTTTCTTTCAGATCCATCAGAATCTCCAGTATTTTTTCATTATGATTGATGTTGAAGATCTCTTCGTCATCATATTGGAACTGTTCAAAAAGGGAATTTAAAGAGGAACTGATATCGTCAGTTTTATTTACTTTGTTTTCCAGTCTTTCCAGTTTTTTTTGTTTTTTTTTAAGATCCCGGTCCCTGCGGTCCATCTCTGTGCGTTTCATAATAGATCCTTTTACTGCCTGACCTAATTCTATCATGTCCTGTTACTATTATCTATGCCGGAAAGTATTTAGCAAATTTCTGTTTTTTTCTAAAACCGAAAGCACTAGCCATAGCACCGGCATCCGCTTTGGTTTCAAACAGGCTTTAGCCCTGAAGGTGAGATGGAAGTTGACCGGCGGTGATATGCAGCAGTATGTCTGCCGCGGCTATTATTTTTGTAATAATTATTTTTTAAACCGGAAACTGGTGAATCTTAACATTTAATTTAGAGCAGGTTTATGCCACCCTCTGTATTTTGTGAATTAAATTCACTAAAGTAATTGTTTGTTTGATTTTCAGAAAAAAATAAGCTATAATTGCGTTTCTATATTACTTTAGATTTTTTATTACAGGAAAAGATATGGAAAACAAACGAGTTAGCATAAAAACATTACCCGGTGATGATCTGCGCCAGATCATGTGGCGTTACAGTGACCGTTATGACCTGCAGATGATTATACAGTCTACCAGACCGGTAGCAAGAGGACCGGTTGCGCAGGCTGTTGCCAATGGACAGCGCAATACCCATGAGTGGACCCGGGAGAAACAGGATCTGTTTCAGCATTTTGATACAGCTGGTATAACATCCGCTTTTATGAATACGGAAGAGGGCGGTTTTACAGACGGACCGAAAAATTTTATCCTGGCAATGATTGCTTATGAACTGTCCTGGGTTGACGCCGGAGCTGCTACAGCCAGTCTGGCAGGTAATCTGGCTCTGGAACCTATTAAAGAGTGCGGCACCAAAGAACAAAAACTGGAATATATGGGAGGAGCGGTTCCAGGTAAAACAGAAGAGATCAAACGGGGCGCTTTTGCTCTAACCGAACCGCTGCCTTACGTAGGTGTGGATACAGGTATTCTTTGCGGAAAAGTATCAGTAGAGTCCTGGGAAGAGGGCGGTGAGCCGATGCTGCGGGTAGAAAAAAGAGGACGCTTTATTACCAATATGGCCGGTGCTAACTTTGTCACTGCTGCTGTGGAAACCAGTGATGAACGAATTAAAACCAGCTGTATGATTATTCTAGATAAAAAAGATAAAGGTAACTGGGATACAGGATCGCCGACACTCAAAATGGTGCACCAGCTTTCAGCCACCAATGATCCTATTTTAAATCTGGTAGTTCCGGCGCACCGTATTATCGGCGGCTATACTGTAAAAGACGGTCGGATTATTCCCAACTACAGCCATGGGCATGTTATTGACGCTGTTTTTAAACGCACCAGGGTTACGGTAGGTGTTATGACAGCGGCCAAACTGCTTTCCGCGATAGAGCCGGTTATGCGTTATCATCGTAAAAGGTTTCAGGGCGGGGAGCATGCCAAACCCGGCACCCCGCGCTACGAGCATGGTATTCAGCAGAAAGAAGATGCCCGGCAGCGGCTGATCGATGTCTGGGCTACAGGCGAGGCGGCTGCATCCCTGGGCTTTGCTACAGCCCGTTTGTTTGATGCTTATGATGAGATAGAACTCGAAAAAAACCGTCTCCTGGCGGAAAAAGGCATACATGGCGCCCGGGCCGAGATGCGGGAAATGCGTCAGTATGACGAGGCTGCTCTGACCCTGATAGACCAGGAGCATCTGCCGGAAGCAGAGCGGGATAAAAGTAAATATGAACAACTGCAGCAAAATACTATAGCCCAGTATATTGTCAGAGATGCAGTGGCCAATGTTTTGTGTCCGGCATGTAAATTATGGAATACAGGTTATGGCGCCAACATGATGCGGGAGGCAGTAAGCCTTATGGGAGGTTACGGCATTACCGAAGACTGTCCCGGTTATCTTGGTCAAAAATGGATGGATGCTCAGCTGGAAGCTAATTATGAAGGTCCGGAAGTAGTACAGCGGCGCCAGCTTACAGTAGTAATGACCAATAAATATTTTCTTAAACAGTTTACCTACTGGATCAGCGAGTTGAAAAATACAGAAAAGGAAGATCCGGGAATGGGAGCTTCTGCTCTGGCAGCAGCAATGGAGTTATGGTTATGGACCCTGGATTATCTACGTACCAATAAAGACCCCCTGGGTGATAAACTCTACAAGAGTAACCGGGACGGAGTTACCTATACTATGGCAGATGCTCTGTGCTGGCTTTTAGCTTCCCGGTATCAGATACTGGATATTATTGAACTTAAACAAAAAGGCCCGGCCAATCCGGTTATTCAGGAGGGACTGGAGGGATATGTTAATTTTTTCAGTGATATGTGTTTTGCCCAGGCTGGTAAAGCTGCCGGCGAGGTTTCCCGGATCGCTTCCGAGCTTATATACGGATTTACTGATGACGCCGGAAGTATAACGGATATTGAAAAATTTCAAAGTTTAAAACAGGCTGTGGATCAAAAACTGTGCGGAGCCCGGCTGGCCAAAGACAGAGCTTCCCGGGATGTTGCTGCTATCATGATTCCGGAAGCCCTTGATTATCCGCAATAAGGTGCCGCTTATGGACACAGAACGCCAGAAAATGGACGTAGATATAGTCTGTACCGGTTTCGGACCGGCTACCGCAGGCTTTCTATATACTTTAAATAAAAATATAATGGACGACAAGGGACAGATAGCTCTGGAAAGCCGGGTTACACCGGGGATGCCCTTACAGGTTATATGCTATGAACGGGCTGATGATATCAGTTTCGGACTTTCCGGCATTGTAACCCGCGCCCGGGCAATACGTAATACTCTTAGCGAGACTGAGCTTAAAGAGATCCCCATGACAGCACCGGTAAAGCATGAGGAGATGCTTTATATGCTGGATCCGCATGGAAAAAGC
>Ga0102934_1000708_pt1 | contig 22712 bp, 20 predicted proteins | sample SalPonR2_A_D1_MG_FD_78175 | JGI IMG/M metagenome (GOLD analysis project Ga0102934, IMG submission 78175) | Salt pond soil microbial communities from South San Francisco under conditions of wetland restoration - Salt Pond MetaG R2_A_D1_MG | ecosystem: Environmental > Aquatic > Marine > Intertidal... | reverse complement strand
CCGCCGGCAACCTTCCCACGCGACTCGCGACGCTGCCACAGGGCCCGCAGCCCATCGGCGTGCAGATCGTCGGGCGGCGCTGGCGCGAGGATCTCATCGTCGAGGCGATGCAGGCGATCGAGACGCGGATCGGCACGATGGACCGGCTGCTGTGGAAGCGCATGTAGGGGGGGCGCATGGGAGGCGTGTGCCGTTTCAGCCGCCGTTCTCTCGCAACCGTCCGAGATCCTCCAGATACGAGGCCTCGTCCCGCGCGGCCCTGATCGCCTTGCGGTCGAGCTGCGCGACGAGCATCTCCGGCGCATTCCCCGCCACGGCCAGCATGGCGCCGTCCGGGCCGCAGATGCAGGATTGGCCGACGAATGCGAGTTCATGCTCGCGCCCGGTGCGGTTGGCATAGGCGACGAAGATCTGGTTTTCCAGGGCGCGCGCGGCGGGCAGCAACCCGGCGATGCGCCCGTGCGGCGCCATCAGTGCGGTGGGCGTCACCACGAGATCGGTCCGTGCTTCAGCTTCCGCGCGGATCAGTTCGGGGAATTCCAAATCATAGCAGATGGCGAGCCCGACGCGGAAGCCGCCGCAATCGAAGCGCAGAGGTTGCGTTCCGGGCTCGAAAGTGGCCCGCTCCCAGTCACCGAACAGCGCGCGCTTGTGATAGGCCCCGATCGTCCGCCCGCGCGTATCGAAGACGATGGCCGCATTGACCAGCGCCCGCCCCGATACACGATGCGTCCCCATCACCACCATGATGCCGGCATCGTTGACGAGGCGCCCCAGCCGATCGAGTGCCGCATCGACCCCGGCGAGTTCGGTGGCGCGCAGGCCGGGACGGTAATAGCCGGTGAGATAGCCTTCGGGAAAAACGAGGAGATCCGCGCCGGCCTTGGCGGCGCCACCAATGACCGCGGCAATGTCCGAGAGATCATCGAGCCCGGCACCGGTATGGCGTGCGCCCTGCCAGAGCGCGAGGGTGAGCGTCTTGTGCCGCATCTCAGCATTCCCCCGAACGGTCGGAGCCCATAAGGCGCGGCAAGTTGCCATAGCGCCCGATCAGGCCGAAGACGATGATCGCGAGTGCCACGAACAGAACCGCGACCACCCCCATGATCGGCGTATAGCCATAGCGCAGGCTGTTGAAGATCTTGATCGGCAGGGTCTCGACGGTGAAACCCGCGACCATGTAGGCGACGATGTATTCGTTCAGCGAGAGCACGAAGGCGAAGGCGAAGCCGGAAATGATATACGGCGTGATCAGCGGCAGGATGACGCCGCTCAGGATCTGTCCACGGCTCGCCCCCATGGTGCGCGCGGCCTCGATCAGCGCCATGTCGATGCTGCGCAGCCCGAGCGATATCGTCACCACCGGTAGCGTCACGAGGAAGATCGCATGGGAGATGATCGTGGCAAGCATCTGCCCGTACATCCCCGCCGACACCCAGAAGACGAGGAATCCCAGAGCCGTGATCACCGGCGGCAGCATGAACGGGGCGACGCCCAGCGTGTGCAGCGCCCGCCCGAGCCAGTTGCCGCGCGACCAGACGTATAGAGCCAGCGGCAGCGCGATCGCGACCGAGAGTGCGGCGGCGCAGGACGCGATGATCAGCGAATGCCGCAGCGGCTCCAGCCAGTCACCCTCTTGGAACAGGGCTCCGTACCAGCGCAGCGACAGCCCTTCGGGCGGAAAGCGCAGGCTGCGGCCCTCGTTCAGCGAGATTCCTGTCACCACGATGATCGGCAGGGCGAGCAGAAAGAGAATGAAGCAGACATAGAACAGCCTGAGCCCGCGCGTCATCGCCGCCCCCCGCTCTCACGTCCCAGAAGCAGCGTCAGCCCCACGAGCAGGAGCGCGACCAGCAGGAGCACGATCGCCATGGCGGCGGCGAAGGGCAGGTTCGACTGGAAGATCGCCTGATCGGTGATGTGGACCGACAAGGTCCAGTGGCTCGGACGCCCCAGCACCTGCGGCAGCAGATAGGCGCCCAGCGTGAAGACGAAGACGAGGATCGCCGCGCCGAGCACGGGCGCACGCATCAGCGGCACCGTCACCGTGAAGAAGGTGCGCAAGGGCCCCGCCCCCATCATCCGCGCCGCATCGCGCAATTCGGGATCGAGCCGCGAGACCGGCGGATAGAGCACCAGCACCGCATAGGGAAAGGCGAGGTAGCAAAGCCCCGTCATCAGCGCGAACAGCCCCGGCGTGTAGGAACGCGGTCCGTCTATCAGCCCGAGCGCAGCAAAGAGATTGCCGATCCCGGCCGTGCGCGACAGAAGCGTCGAGATCGAGAAGCCGATGATCACTTCCGAGAGCGACAGCACGGCGAGCAACGCCACCAGCACCAGCGTCTGCACCCGGTGGCGCATGCCCGCGAGAAACACCGTGAACGGGAAGGCGAGAACGATGCAGATCACGGCGGCGCCGGCGGAAATGGCGATTGACGTGAGCAGGATGCGCCCGAAGAACGCGGAGAGCAGCCGCTCATAGCTGGTCCATTCGAAACCCGGCTCGAAGAATCCGCCCGGCACCCGGTGCGCGACGCTCACCGATAGCATGATGGCGAAGGGAGTAATGAAGAGAACGGCGAGTGTGATCGCGGGAACGAGGCCGTACCAGCCCGGCACGGCCTTCTCGGACACGCCGCTCGCGGGCGTTCCATGAACCGCTCTCCCGTTCATGATGCCGGCGCCTCCGGCGGAGCGAGCACGACGATACCGCCGGGAGCGGGCGCGAGGCGCAAGCTGTCGCCGATCGCGACGGCGGGGCGTTCGCGCGGGGCGAAGACCGCCTGCAGCCGCGTCTCGCCGAAATCCAGTGCGATCTGCACGCTCTCGCCGAGATCGCGGATGAAGGCGACGCGCGCCGTGATCGGCCCCAGGGAATCGGGACGCAGATCTTCCGGGCGGATCGAGAGCATGGCGGGGCCGGGTTTGGTCTTGACGCGGTCTTGCCGATCGAGCGCGAGCCGCGTCCCGCCGAGATCGACGCTGCCGTCTGAGCCGAGTGTACAGGGCAGCAGGTTCGACTGGCCGATGAAGCCCGCGACGAAGGCATTGGCCGGGTCGCGATAGATCTCCATCGGCGCGCCGGCCTGCTGCACCTTCCCCTCATTCATCACGATCACCAGATCAGCCATGGTCAGGGCTTCCTTCTGATCATGGGTGACGACGAGGGTGGTGACGCCGAGGCGCTGTTGCAGTTGGCGCAGTTCCACCTGCATATGCTCGCGCAGATTGGCATCGAGCGCGGAAAGCGGCTCGTCGAGCAGGAACACCTTCGGATCGATGGCGAGCCCACGGGCGATGGCGACACGCTGGCGCTGGCCCCCGGACAATTGATGGATGCGCCGCGCACCGAGCCCCGGCAATTGCACGAGTGCGAGAAGGGCCTCCACCCGGTCCATCCGCGCGCGCCGTCCATGACCCCTGATCGCCAGCGGATAGGCGATGTTGTCGGCGACATCGAGATGCGGGAAGAGTGCGAGCGACTGGAAGACCATGCCGAAATCGCGCCGGTTCGATGCCAGTGCGGTGATGTCGCGCCCGCCAGCATGCAGGCTCCCGCTGCTCGGCTCCTCGAGCCCGGCGATGAGCCGCAACAGGGTCGTCTTGCCACAGCCGGACGGGCCGAGCAGGCAGACGAAACAGCCGGCGGGGATCTCGATGGACACGTCGTCGACAGCGGCGAGGCTGCCGAAACGCTTGCTCATGCCCCGAAGTGACAAAGCTGTCATGCGCTTTTCCGGAAACGGGGCCGACCCGGAAGCCGGCCCCCTGACAGAGATCAGGCGGTCATGCGGATGCGATCACGCGGCTCAGCCCGTGATCATCTCCGACCATTGCTGATTCACCCAGTCCGAGCGCTCCACGTAGAGATCGTAATAGGGCAGGATCGGCGTGCGATCGGAGGCGACGGCGTTGAATTCCTCATCCGTCAGATCGGTCAGCTCCCGCGCCACGGTCGGCGCGGTGCCGACGAAGCGTGCGAGCTTGGCCTGAATCTCCGGCCGGGCCATGTAATCGATGAAGATCTGGGCGCGATCGATCGCATCGGATGCGCTGGAGACCACCCAGGAGCCGGAATCGAGCACGGCGCCTTCTTCCGGGAAGGTCGAACGCACGGGCTGACCGTCAGCGGCGGCGAGGCCGGTCACGTCGTGGTAGTACTGCCCCATGGGAATCTCGCCGGATTCCAGCGCCTGCTGGAACTGGCCCTCATCGCGATACCACAGGCGCACATTGTCGCGCACTTCCGAGAGCTTCTCGAGCACCTGCATCACGCCGTCCTCGTCGGCGAGGATGTCGGTGCCGCCGAAATGGGTCGTCGCGGTGATCTCCAGAAGGAAGGAGTTGGAGGCGAGCGCCAGCAGACCGAGGCGGTCACGATTGGCGGGGTCCCACAGGGCCTGCCACGAGGTGGGCGGCTCGGGATAGATGTCGGTATTGGTCACCAGCGTGATGTACCAGCTCACCGCGCCGGTACCGTAGAAGCGCCCATCATCATAGGCATGGACGAAATGATCGGGCAGGTTGGCCCGGTTGGGCACCGCTTCCGGGTCGAGTTCGGCCCAGAGCCCGGCGCTCTGGCCGCGAATGCGCGCCACCTGCGCCATCATCGAGACATCCGCCGGGGCCTGGCCCGCGCGGGCGGCCTGCTGCAGCTGAACCAGCCAGGCCTCGCCCGTCGGCTGACCGATCGATTCCACCTCGATCCCGGTCTCCGCCGTGAAATCGGGGAAGATATGGGAATCGAAACTGTCCTGGAAATAGCCGCCATAGGTGCCGACCTTCAGCGGGGCGGATTGCGCCCGCAGGATCGCCGGGGCAGCCATCAGGCCGATACCCGTTGCCGCGCCGCCGATCAGAAAACTGCGTCTTCTCATGGTTATACTCCCTGTCCCGACACGGATCGTCCGACCTTGCCGGCTTTCTGCTCCGCGCCGCCCCTCATGCATTGTTTCCACCGCCGGATTGCTCCGCGACGTCTTGCGTGATTGAACACGCCGAGGGCAGGCTTAGCAAGATGCAGGCCGCGTCGCACGGATGCGCCATCACGCACGTGCGATATGGACTTTGCAATGCAGCGAGCGGGAGAGAGGCGATGCGCGAACTGATCATCGACGACGCCACCGGCGCGACCAGCCGCCTCGGCACGGCCTGGCGGCTTGTCGGCGATACGGTCATGGGCGGCGTCTCACGCGGCACGCTGACGCAGGAGAATGTGGCCGGGCGCCCGGCATGGCGGATGCGCGGCAGCGTGAGCCTCGAAAACAATGGCGGCTTCCTGCAGATGGCCCTCGATCTCGCGCGCGATGGCGCGGCTTTCGACGCGTCCGGTATGGATGGGCTTTGTCTGATGGTTTGCGGCAACGGCGAGGATTACAATGTCCACCTGCGCACCCGCGATCTGGATCGGCCCTGGCAATCCTTCCGTGCGCACTTTCATGCGGGCACGGAATGGCGGCAGGTCAGCTTGCCGTTTGCCGCATTCACTGCCCATCGCACGCAGGTGCCGCTGCGGCTGGAGCGGCTGCACAGGATCGGACTCGTCGCCATCGGGCGCGCCTTCGAGGCGGATCTCGCCATCGCGCACCTTTCCTGTTTCCGCGCTGAATGACGTCGTATGAGGATGGTATTGCACGCCTTCCCCCTTGCCCTTGCGCAGCGGCCCGGCCAAGATCGGATGCTGGTGCGTTTCAGGCGTGTGGTGACGGCATGTCGGCAGTGTTGCGGCCAGCGGATCTGCCGGTGGCGGATTCGAATCGGATGAAGACGGGGGATTGATTTTGGATTGGGACAAGGTCCGCATCTTCTTCACGGTGGCGGAGGCCGGCTCGTTCACGCGCGCTGGTGAGGATCTGGGCCTGAGCCAATCCGCCGTGAGCCGCCAGATCAGCGCGCTGGAGCGGGAATTGCATGCGCCGCTGTTCCACCGGCATGCGCGCGGCCTTCTGCTGACAGAGCAGGGCGATCTCCTGTTCCGCGCCGCCCGTGACATGAAAATGCGGCTGGAGAGCACCCGTGTGCGGCTCTCCGAGACCAGCGAGCGCCCCTCCGGCACGCTGAAGGTGACCACGACGGTGGGTCTCGGCTCGCTTTGGCTGACCCAGCGCATCCCTGAATTCATGGATCTCTACCCGGATATCAATGTGGAGATGCTGCTTTCCAACGAGGAACTCGATCTGGCCATGCGCGAGGCGGATGTGGCGATCCGGCTGCGCCAGCCGACGCAGCCCGACCTGATCCAGCGCCGCCTCTTCACGGTGCATTTCCACGTCTACGCCTCGCCCGACTATATCAAGCGCTTCGGTGAGCCGAAGGCGCTGGAGGAACTCGACGATCACCGCCTGCTCGCCTTCGGCGGCGATCAGCCCTCCTATCTGCTGGGTGTGCACTGGCTCGCCACGGCGGGGCGCGATCTGCGCAATCCGCGCCCCTATCGCTGCGTGATCAACAATATCAGCGGCCTGAAGACGGCTGTGGAGAACGGGGCGGGGATCGCCGTCCTGCCCGATTATGTCACCGACCAGAACAACCAGCTGGTCCAGATCCTGCGCGATATCGAAATGCCGGCACTGGAATCCTACCTCGTCTATGCCGAGGAGATGCGTTCCGTGGCCCGTGTTCAGGTCTTCCGCGACTTCCTCGTCTCGAAGGCGCAGCGCTGGACCTATTGAGTCAAGGCGCCGCAGCGCCGACGCGACATTGTATACGATTTTTCTGCAAAGGATTGTTGCGTGAACGCAAGCGGAAACCGCAATGCCGCACGATTGTTTTTCGATGTTTAAAAATCTTGGAATATAATTTGTTTGGGTCCGCGGCTCCTGCATGTCGCAGCGTCTCACGGCTCGAATATGACCAAGACATGCGCAGAGTGCATATCTGTTGCGCGACCCGGTGCATTGCAAAAAGGCAGACTGCGCGTCATATCACCCGTGGCTGAAGGCAACGGAGCTGCCATTCCTCCCGGCGGTTTTCCGTTTCGGCCGTTCCCCTCTGGAAGGTTTCCGACACTCCCAGTCGAAACCGGACCAACTTTTCAGGCCAGTTCCCCGCGTGGAACTGGCCTTTTTTCCTGAATGGTCGTGACCGGTTCGCAGGCCGGCTCAGCGCCCCGTGAAGACCGGCTTGCGCTTTTCCCTGAAGGCGGTAACACCCTCCTCGAAATCGTCACCGCGGCCCAGTTTCGCCTGCAGCCGCGCCTCTAGATTGAGTTGGCTCGCCAGATCGTTGTCGAGGCTCTCGCGCACGGCCTGTTTCATGGCCTGCTGTGCGAGCGGCGCGCCGGCGGCGAGGGTATGCGCGAAGGCGCGCGCATCGGCTGCGAAGCTCTCATCGGGAAAGACCTTGGCCACGAGCCCCATGCGCAGCGCCTCCCCAGCGGAAACCGGCTCGGCCGTGAGCATCAGGGCGAGCGCGCGTTTGGGGCCGACGAGCCGAGGCAGGATCCAGGTTCCGCCCGCATCGGGGACGAGTGCGATCCTTGCAAAGGCCTGCTGCAAATTCGCCGCCTGTGCCGCGACCGCGATGTCGCAGGCCAGCGCGATATTCGCCGCCGCCCCCGCCGCCGGGCCGTTCAGCGCGGCGATGGTGAGTTTGGGATAATCGGCGAGCGTCAGGATCAGGGGATTGTATTCGCGCAGGAGTGTCTCTTCGAGATCGGCGCGCCCGTCCGGGCCGAGCGGCAGTTCGGCGGTGAGATCCTGGCCAGCACAGAAAGCACGGCCCGCGCCCGTGAGCATGACGACGCGCACGTGCTCATCTGCTGCGTGTTCGGCGAGCGCCGCGCGCAGTTCCAGATGCATCTGCGAGGTGAGAGCGTTGAGACGCGCCGGGCGGTTCAGGGTGATGATCGCGACGGCATCCTCGCGGGTGCTGGTGATCACGGGTTCGCTCATCGGTTTTCCTCCTCGCGCGCGGCGTCAGTCATCAGCGCCGCGACATCTTCACGCAGGATGGGCAAAAGCTCGGCTTCGAACCACGGGTTTTTGCGCAGCCAGGCATTGTTGCGCCAGGACGGATGTGGCAGTGGCAGGATACGCGGGTTCTCCGGGCGCTGATGGAGCGCACGCCAGTTCCGCACGGTCTCGGTCAGGCTCGCGCCCCTCGATCTGCCCAGATGATAGCGCTGGGCATGGATGCCGATGGCCAGGATCAGGGCAAGCCGCGGCAGCCGGTCGAGCACCGCCTTACGCCAGACGGGCTCGCATTCGCGGCGCGGCGGGAGATCCCCGCCCTTGGCATCGTAGCCGGGAAAGCAATGGCCCATCGGTACGATGGCGATGCGGGCGGGGTTGTAGAACTGCGCCTCGTCGAGACCGAGCCAGTCACGCAGCCGCACGCCGGACGGGTCATGGAAAGGCAGGCCCCTGAGATGGGCGCGGTTGCCTGGCGCCTGGCTCGCGATCAGGATGCGTGCACGGGCATCCGCCTGGATGATCGGGCGCGGCTCATGCGGCAGGGGAGGGCCGTAACGGGGCCCATCACGGCAGATGCGGCAGGCGCGCAACTGTCCGATCACGACTTCGAGCTCGCCGGATGCCGGCATCGGCGCCTTCGCCATGGAGCGATCCGGTTCAGGCGGCGGCACTCGGGCGCGCCTTCAGGGCGCCGTGCCAGCGCCTGACATGGGTGAATTCCTCCGGGATGGTCAGCTTTGCCGGTTTCATGAAATCGAGCGCCACGAGGCCGGTAATGTCGGCGATGCTGAAATCGCCTGCGAGGAATTCGGTCCTGGCAAGCCGCTCATCCAGAAGGGCGAGAAATTCCTTTACCTTCGGTTTGTTGGCCTCCCCCCATTCCGGCACCTGCGGCACCTCCATCTCGGCCATGGCGGGATGCAGGTGGCGGAATACGGCTGCGACCGTATCGAGCAGACCGAATTCCACCCGCCTTTGCCACATCTCCACCTGCGCACGCTCCAGGGCGCCGGTGCCGAAGAGCGATGGCTTCGGGAAGAGTTCCTCGAAATAGCGGCAGATGGCAATCGATTCGGCGATCACGGCGCCATCGTCGAGGACGAGCACGGGCGTGCGCTGCATCGGATTGAGCGCCGTGAATTCCGGCGAGCGCTGCGCCAGCGCCCCGATATCGACGGGCTGCGTCGCCACCTCGATATGCTTTTCCGCCAGATAGATGCGCACCCGTCTGGGATTGGGCGCACGCCCGCCATCATAGAGCTTCATCCGTGACCCCCGTTTGAAACGAGGGGAGCACAGCGCCGGCGTGGGGTCAATTGCGTGGCATGCCGAGAAAAAGCCCGGTCATGTCGAACGGATCAAGAAAAAAGGCCCGGACATGCCGGGCCCGAAGTGGAAGAGGGGGTCTCAATATGGACTTGGGAGGGGGGCTCGTAACCGCCGTGAACCCCGGCACGCCGTGCCTGGCATCGTTGCGGTAACGAGCATATAACGCGGCTGTCGGCGTGTGAGTTCCGTTGCGGCATTGGGCAGGGCGGATTCAATTCAGCCGGGCACGGATCATGTTCTCGTCGAAGCTGCCCGACCAGATGCCGCGCTTCTCGGCCCGGGCCTCGACCTCCTCGTTGCGATAGGTCTCGCCCGCCAGCGCATGGCCGGCGAGCACCATAGCGCTGGCCAGGTCGCGCCCGTCGACGAAACAGCGCGCCACGGTGATGCCGCCGCGCCGGGTATCGCCGGGCACGCAGCGCACCGGATCATCGTCGATCAGGGCGGTGAGGGTATCGCGGGCCGCCGCGCCACAGCGGTAATCGAGATCGTCGCGGCGGCAGAACATTTCAGGTGGCGGCGCGGCGATTCCCGCCAGCCGGTAGCTGGTTCCCGCGACCGCGATGACATCGCCGCGCAGGGCGGCGGCATGGCCGAGCACGGCCTCGCTGCCACGATCGACGGCGAGCAGATAGATCACCATGGCGCCGATCACGAGCGCCATCAGCGCGAGCAGCCGGCGCGAGCCCGGGCGCCCGCGCGCCGAGAGATTGCGCATCATGCGCCTGCGCGCGCGCCGACCGGCCCGCCGCCGCAGGGCATGGGCGCGTTCGGATTTTTTTTGCTGCGGGTCGATGATCATGAGGCCGACATTAACGAATTCTGCGCATGCTGGCGAATGTCATAACGCGAATCGCTGCGTAAACCGTTAACGGTACTGGTTTTTTGCATGAGCAGAGAGACGGTGACGGCAACACCGCCGGAAACCGCATCCTTTGATGGCGACGCACAGCGGCGTCGCAAGGCCGCGCACAACATGCGCGCGGCACGCGAGCGGCTGACCTCCGCTGTCGGTCTGGAACGCTCGTTCGAACTCGAATTCCTCCGGCTTTTCGCACAATACCGCACCGGCGCGGCCATCCCGCTCTTCGTTCTCGCCGCAGCCGGCGGCGCCGTCGCTTCCTTCTGGCTGCCGCTCGAAACGGCGGGATTGCTCTTCGGCGTCATCGCCTTGACCATCGGGCTGATGGTGATGCTCTCGCGCCGGCTCCTGCGCCAGGGTGAGGATGATACCCGGCTGGGTTACTGGCATCGCGTCTTTGTCATCGGCGAAGCATTGCAGGGCGCCTCCTGGGCGCTGCTGGTGCAGGCGCTGGCGAATGCGCCGGCTCCGGGTTCCGACAGTTTCGTGCTGTTCGTCACACTGATGGCCTCCGCCGTGACGGCCATGCTCTCGGCGACGTTGCCGGCCGCAGTCTATGCCGGGTTGCTGCCGCTCTGCGTCGTGGTCCTTGCGCACGCCATGAGCGTGCGCAATGTCGATGCCGCGATGATGGCGGCCATGACGATCAGCGCGCAGATCTTCTTCGTCTTTCTCGCTCGCCGACTCTATTCGAGCGCGCTCGCGACGCTGCGTTCGCGGGCGGAGAAGGACAAGCTGTTCTTCGAACTGGAGGAGGCCAAGGCCAATTCCGACGAGGCGCGTCGGCGTGCGGAAGAGGCCAACCTGGCCAAATCCCGCTTCCTCGCCACGATGAGCCACGAATTGCGCACGCCGCTCAACGCCATTCTCGGCTTCTCGGAGGTGATGAAGGACGAGGTCTTCGGCGAGCACAGCACCAGGACCTACAAGGATTATTCCGCCGATATCCATTCCAGCGGTCAGCATCTGCTCAACCTGATCAACGAGATTCTCGATCTGTCACGCATCGAGGCGGGGCGCTACGAACTCAACGAGGAGGCGCTGCTGCTATCCTACATGATCGATGATTGCCGCCACATGATGAACCTGCGCTCACGCGCCAAGGAGCAGACCATCAAGGCGATGATCGACCCGACGCTGCCACGCATCTGGGCGGATGAGCGCGCGATGCGCCAGATCATTCTCAACATTCTCTCCAACGCCGTGAAATTCACCCCGCCGGGCGGCGAGATCGTGATCAAGGCGGGCTGGACCTCCTCAGGCGGCCAATACGCCTCGATCCGCGACAACGGCCCCGGTATTCCGCCGGAGGAAATCCCGATCATCATGTCGTCCTTCGGGCGCGGCACCTGGGCGCTCAAGACCGCCGAGCAGGGCTCGGGGCTCGGCCTGCCGATCGTGAAGGGGCTCGTGGAAATGCATGGCGGCCATTTCCAGCTGACCTCGGCGCCGCGCGAAGGCACCGAGGTGATCATGACGCTGCCGGCCTCGCGCGTCATGAACGCGCTGCCCGCCATGGATGTTGCGGAAAACGAGGATGCCGACGGCGCGGCGCACAACAGCCGCACCCGGCGCTCCGGCGGCGCGCATGCTGCAGCCTGAAGGGCTGCCAAGCCGGGTTCGGCTTCCATGCATGCATGTCGCGACAAGACTCCACTATGCCACCGGAAGCCGCAACGCATGACAAGCGCGTTCCGACCTGACGGAATGACACTCTCATTGAAGATCATCGTCTGGATGATAGCACTTACGCGAGTCCGGTATCAAATTTACGTAACGGAAATTGGTTTGTGGCATTCATGACTTAATCAGGGGATATGCATGTCATGAAGTCATCCTTTCGCGTATCGACCGGCGGCAATGTCGGGATGTTGTTTGCCTTGTCCCTGCCTGTGGTCTTTGCCTTCGTCGGTGCTGCGGTGGACGGTGCCTATATGCTCAACGTCAAGACGCAGCTGCAGAAATCCGTCGATGTGGCCGCGCTGCTGGCCGCGCGCGACGTCGAGACGGACATGGAGCGCGAGGCGGTCTTCAGGCAATATCTGGAGAACAACCTTGCCGGTGGGAATTTCACGGTCACGGAAATCGATGTCGATGTCGAGAGCGGTCTGAATTTCGTTCGGATCGACGGTCGTGTCGAAGCGGATGTGCGGTTGTTCTTCATGCATCACCTGGGCATCGAGCAACTGAGCGCGTCGTCTTCGGCCTTCAGGGCGAAAGAGGCCCTCGAAATCGCCGTCGTGCTCGACAATACCGGGTCGATGGGGTCGCGCGGCATCAATGCGCTCAAGCGCGCCTCGCATGCGCTCGTCGACGCTGTCGAAGGCGGGCGCGGTGAGGACCAGGATATCCGCATCAGCCTCGTGCCCTTTGTGACTGCGGTCAACATCAAGGGCGAAGGCTTCGACCCCGCCTGGATCGATATGGACGGGCAGGCGCTCTATAACGGCTGGAACTTCATCGACGATCCTCTGCGCGAGCGGCGGCGCAACGGTGAACGGCTCGACGCGCTCCCCGAGGGTTTTGGCAGCAACGCCACCGGCAACGGCGCTGGTGGTGGCCAGGCCTGCAAGAATCAGGGTAAGGGTGCGCCGGCCATCGCCAAGCGCGAGCGCTGCCTCGCCGCCGACCAGTATCCGCATCACATGTACCTGTTCGAACAATCGGGGACCACGTGGAAGGGCTGCGTCGAAGCACGGCCCGCACCTTACAATCTGACGCCCGTGCCGCCTGATCCGGCCAATCCCGATACGCTGTTCGTGCCGTATTTCGCCGCGGACGAACCGGGTGACCGCATGAACCGGGGCGGCAACAGTGCCACGCGGTTCAACAATTCGTGGCTAGACGACGCGGTGACCGGAACCGAGGAGGAGCGCCTGCGCGCGACCTTGAAATACATCGACCCGGCGCAGATGAGCGTTGATGACGGCGGCCCCCTCACCATCGGCCCCAACCGTGCCTGTCCCACGCCCATCGTGCCGTTGAGCGCGGATTTTGCGACGGTGCGCACGGGTATCGATGCGATGAATTTCTGGAACGGCTCCGGGACCAATATCGCCGAGGGCCTCGCCTGGGGCTGGCGCGTGCTCTCGCCGGAAGCGCCTTACACGCAGGCCGCGCCTTTCGGGGAGCGCGGGCAGCAGAAATTCCTCGTCCTGATGACCGATGGCCGCAACGTTTCCTATGGCGCACGCAATGAATTCACGCGCTCGGATTACGGCTCCTACAACTTCCTCGCAAACGGGCTGATCGACGGGGAGACCAGCCAAGGGGCGGCGGAGCGCACGCTCAACGACTGGACCGTGCAGATGTGCACGCAGATGAAGCAGCAGGAGATCGAGATCTTCACCGTCGTCTATAACGAGAGCGACGCTGCCGTCCTCGACATGTTCCGCCGCTGCGCCTCGAGCCCGTCGAATTTCTTCATGGCGCGCAACACCGCAGCCCTGGAAAACGCCTTCATGAATATCGGCCAGCAGGTCTCGCGGCTGCGCATCACCAAGTGATGGCGGGCAGGGGGCACGGGCGCCATTGCACCCGGGCGCTTCCCCGCCCCAAGCCCCGAAATCGAAATTCCGGTTGCGCCGGGGCGCCATGGCGCTATGGTCCCGCCTTTGCGGCAGGCGTGTGCTGTCGCGCCGGCGAAACCGAGTTGCAGATCGTTCATGCAGGATTCCACCGCGACAAACGCCCGTGACGCGGGCAGGGCAGCGCAGCGCGCGGCCGACGCCAGGCCCGTGCGAATCGCCATCGACGCGATGGGCGGCGATCACGGGCCCGAGGTCGTGATTCCCGGTGCCGCCATGGCGCTGCAGCGTCATCCGCAGATGCGCTTCGTCATCTATGGCGATGCGGCGCAGGTGGAACCCCTGCTCGATGCGCATCCCGCCCTGAAGGCGGCAAGCGCGTTCACGCATACCGACGTCTCCATCAAGATGGACGAGAAGCCGAGCCAGGCCCTGCGTCTGGGGCGTTACAAATCATCGATGTGGCGGGCCATCCAGGCGGTGCGCGACGATGAGGCCGATGCCTGCCTCTCCGCCGGCAATACCGGCGCGCTGATGGCGATGTCGATGTTCTGCCTCAAGACCATGCCGCAGGTGGAGCGCCCCGCCATCGCGGCGATCTGGCCGACCGTGCGCGGCGAGAGCATCGTGCTCGATGTCGGCGCGAGCATCGGTGCGGATGCCAGCCATTACGTCAACCTCGCGGTGCTGGGCGCGGCCATGGCGCGCATCGTCTTCGACATGGAGCGCCCCGGCGTCGGCCTGCTCAATGTCGGGCGCGAGGAGATCAAGGGGATCGAGGCGGTGAAGGAGGCCGGGCGTACCCTGCGCGAGGCGAAACTGCCCAATCTGGATTATCGCGGCTTCGTCGAGGGCGACGATATCGGCAAGGGCGCCGTCGACGTGGTGGTGACCGAGGGCTTCACCGGCAATATCGCGCTCAAGACCGCCGAGGGCACCGCCAAGCAGATCGGCGCATATCTGCGCTCGGCGATGGGCCGCACCTGGCGGGCCAAGCTCGGCTATCTCCTGGCCAAACCGGCCTTCGATGCTCTTCGGGCGAAGATGGATCCAAGCCGTTCCAATGGCGGCGTCTTCCTCGGGCTGGAGGGCGTCGTGATCAAGAGCCATGGCGGGGCCGATGTGAAGGGCTTCGCCGCCGCCATCGACATCGCCTACGACATGGCGCATTACCAATTGATGCGGACGATCCGGGACATGCTCGACGAGACCCCGATCGCCACCGCGTCCTGAGGGTGTGAGACAGTGACATTCAAACGTTCCGTCGTCGTCGGTTGTGGTTCCGCGCTCCCGCGCAAGGCCGTGACCAATGCCGAGCTCGAAGCCGTCGTCGAGACCTCCGATGCCTGGATCACCCAGCGCACCGGCATCCGCCAGCGCCATATCGCGGCGGAAGACGAGACCACCTCGGTGCTTGGTATCAAGGCCGCGCAGGCCGCCCTCGCCGATGCAGGGCTGGGTATCGAGGATATCGACCTGATCATCTGCGCCACATCGACACCCGACAACACCTTCCCCTCCACGGCGACACAGATCCAGGCCGGGCTCGGCATGCATCACGGCGCCGCCTTCGATCTGCAGGCGGTCTGCACCGGGTTCGTCTATGCCGTCGCCACGGCGGATAATTTCCTCAAGACCGGTGCACACAGGCGCGCGCTCGTGATCGGTGCGGAGACCTTCTCGCGCATCCTCGACTGGTCCGACCGCACCACCTGCGTACTGTTCGGCGACGGAGCCGGGGCGGTGGTGCTGGAGGCGCAGGACGGCACTGGCGCGAGCGGCGATCGCGGCGTTCTGACCACGCAATTGCGCTCCGACGGGCGCTACCGCGACAAGCTCTATGTCGATGGCGGGCCGGGCTCGACCAAGACCACGGGCTGCCTGCGCATGGAGGGACGCGAGGTCTTCCGCTTCGCCGTCGGCATGGTGACAGACGTGGTCGAGGCCGCCTTCGCGCAGACGGGGACCAGCGCCGAAGAGCTGAGCTGGTTCGTGCCGCATCAGGCCAACAAGCGCATCATCGACGCCTCCGCCGACAAGCTCGGCATCGCCCCCGAGAAGGTCGTGATCACCGTCGATCGCCACGGCAATACCTCCGCCGCCTCGATCCCGCTCGCCCTCGACGTGGCGGTGAAGGACGGGCGCATCAGGCGCGGCGATCTCGTCATGCTGGAGGCGATCGGCGGCGGCTTCACCTGGGGCAGTGCGCTGATTCGCTGGTGAGGGCAGTGCGGCCGGGGGCTTTGGCTGCGCATATTCGCATTCGCCCGCCCTTGACTTCATTGCCTCGCCTGCTTTGATCGGCCCAAGAAGATCTCGCGCGGATTGATCCGCGCCGGTTCCTATCGAGCAAACGACCAAAAGGGAATGGAAGGCATAATGACAAGCCAGGATATCGTCATCGTCTCCGCCGCACGCACGGCGGTCGGCTCGTTCAACGGCGCATTCGCGAGCGTCCCGGCGCATGAGCTCGGCGCGGTCGTCATCAGCACGGCGCTGGACCGCGCAAAGGTGGAGGGCGCCGAGGTCAACGAGGTGATCCTCGGCCAGATCCTCGCAGCCGGCCAGGGCCAGAACCCCGCCCGCCAGGCCGCGATGAAGGCGGGCATCCCGCAGGAAGCGACCTCCTGGGGGCTCAACCAGCTCTGCGGTTCGGGCCTGCGCGCCGTGGCACTCGGCATGCAGCAGATCGCCAACGGCGACGCGGACATCATCGTCGCGGGCGGGCAGGAATCCATGTCACAGGCCCCGCATGTCGCCTATCTGCGCTCCGGCCAGAAGATGGGCGATCTGAAGATGATGGATTCGATGCTCAAGGACGGGCTGATCGACGCCTTCCACGGCTATCACATGGGCAATACCGCCGAAAACGTCGCCGCGCGCTGGCAGCTGACCCGCGAGGAGCAGGACGCCTTCGCCGTCGCCTCGCAGAACAAGGCGGAGGCCGCGCAGAAAGCCGGCAGGTTCACCGACGAGATCGCCCCGTTCACCGTCTCCACCCGCAAGGGCGATACCGTGGTCGATCAGGACGAATACATCCGCGCCGGCGCCACGTTCGAAGGCATGCAGAAGCTGCGCCCCGCCTTCTCGAAGGAGGGCAGCGTCACCGCCGGTAACGCTTCGGGCATCAATGACGGCGCAGCGGCGGTCGTGCTGATGACGGCGGCGGAAGCGGAGAAGCGCGGCCTCACGCCGCTGGCGCGCATCGCCTCCTGGTCCACCTGCGGCGTTGATCCCGCGATCATGGGCACCGGCCCGATCCCGGCCTCGCGCAAGGCGCTCGAGAAAGCCGGCTGGAAGGTCGGCGATCTCGATCTCGTGGAGGCCAACGAGGCCTTCGCCGCCCAGGCGCTCGCGGTCAACAAGGATATGGGCTGGGACCCCGAGATCGTGAACGTCAATGGCGGCGCCATCGCCATCGGCCATCCGATCGGCGCCTCGGGCGCCCGCGTCCTCGTCACGCTCTTGCACGAAATGGGCAAGCGCGATGCGAAGAAGGGTCTCGCGACGCTCTGCATCGGCGGCGGCATGGGCGTCGCCATGTGCCTCGAGCGCTGAAAAACAGCGCCGGCAAGCTGCTGGCCGGGGTCATGCAGCCCCGGCTTGACACGATGATCCGGGCATGTTGGGAGCATGCCCGGGGTTCTCAATCTCGAGTTTCTGTTTCTGGGAGGAAATGATCATGGGGCGTGTTGCATTGGTGACGGGCGGGACCCGCGGTATCGGCGAGGCGATCTCGAAGGGTTTGAAGGAAGCGGGCTACAGCGTTGCGGCGAACTATGCCGGGAACGATGAAGCTGCCGCCAAGTTCAAGGAAGCGACCGGAATTCCGGTATACAAGTTCGACGTCTCCGATGCGCAGGCCTGCGAGGATGCCATCAAGCAGATCGAGAGCGATCTCGGCCCGGTCGACATAGTCGTCAACAATGCCGGCATCACGCGTGACAAGATGTTCCACCGCATGTCCTACGAGCAATGGACACAGGTGATGCGCACCAATCTCGATTCAATGTTCACGGTGACACGCCCGGTGATCGAGGGCATGCAGTCGCGCGGTTTCGGTCGCATCATCGCGATTTCCTCGGTCAATGGCCAGAAGGGCCAGATGGGCCAGAGCAATTACTCCGCCGCCAAGGCCGGCGTGATCGGCTTCGCCAAGGCGCTTGCGCAGGAAAATGCCGCCAAGGGCATCACCGTCAACGTGATTGCGCCGGGCTATATCGGTACCGAGATGGTCAAGGCCGTGCCGGCGGATGTGCTCAATTCCAAGATCATCCCGCAGATCCCGGTCGGTCGTCTCGGCGAGGCGGAAGAAATCGCCCGCGGCGTCGTCTTCCTCGCCTCCGACGAGGCCGGCTTCATCACCGGCTCGACCCTGTCGATCAACGGCGGCCAGTACATGGCCTGATGCCGGGGCGAGGCATGTATGAAGCGGGCGGTTTCCCGCCCCTCAGGGGAGGGAAATCGCAGTCGCGCCCGGCACAGCGCGCCCGGCAGGGGCTCAGCCCTCGCCGGGTTGCGCCCCCTCGTATCCCTCGATGACGATCGCATCCATCTCCGCGCCGCCTTCCTGGCGTGCGCGTGCCGCCTGGTATTCCGGTGAGTTCCAGCAGGCCAGCGCATCCTCGTAGCTGGGGAATTCGATCACGACATTGCGCGAGCGGCTGGAGCCGATGAGGCGCTCGAAGCGCCCGCCGCGCACGATGAAACGTCCACCGTATTTGGCGAAGGCCTCGCCGTTCGTTGCGACGTAGTTCTTGTAGGCGTCCTGGTCGTAGACGTCGACCCGCGCCACCCAATAGCCCTTCGGCATGTTCTCGTCCTCCCGTTGCAGGCGCCGGTTCGTCCGGCGCCAATGCCCTCAATCGAGTCCCTCGACCACGATCACATCCGCTTCCGCTACCGGCGCGCGCAGCGCCACGGCCGCCTGATAATCCGGCGAATGATAGAAGGCGCGCGCCTGTTCGAAACTCTCGAAGGCAATCACCACATTGCGCTTGCGGCCTTCGCCCTCCAGCGTCTCCATGCGCCCGCCACGCACCAGAGGGCGCCCGCCGAAACGTTCCATCGCCGCTGTGGCGGCGGGGATATAGGCCTTGTATGCTTCCGCGTCATGCACCGTGATGCGCGCGATCACGTAACCTCTGGGCATGGATATTCTCCCACCGGTATCCCGGAAAGAGTGGCCGCCCCATGCGTCGCTGACAAGTCTGGAACGCCGTGCAGATGCACGCTTGCCGCATGGGAATTCAGTGAAACGCTGCGCCGAGAGGCGTCATCTCCTTACGTATTCCCGGCAATGTCCTCGGCAATCGCCATTGCGGCGGCGCGCGGATCGGCGGCGCGTGTAATCGGGCGCCCGATGACGAGGTGATCGGCGCCGGCCCGTACGGCCTCGCCCGGGGTCATGACCCGCTTCTGATCGCCCGCATCGGCGCCTGCGGGGCGAATACCAGGGGTGACGATCAGCCGGTCTGGGCCGAGTGCGGCGCGTACTGTCGCGATTTCCTGTGGCGCGCAGACGATGCCATCGATCCCCGCTTCGCGCGCCTGTGCTGCGCGACGCGCGACGAGATCGGCAACGCTGCCGCTGTAGCCGGCTTCGGCGAGATCGGCATCGTCGTAAGAGGTCAGGACCGTGACGGCCAGGAGCTTCAAGGCCCCCTCACCGCGCCCGGCCACGGCGGCCTTCATGGTCTGGGGATAAGCATGCACCGTGGCGAGATCGACGCCGAGTGCGCTGATCGCCGCGACGCCTTCGCTGACTGTATTGCCGATATCATGCAGCTTGAAATCGAGAAAAACCTTGCAGCCCTGATCGACCAGTTCACGGGCGAAGGTGAGGCCGCCGGCAAAGCCGAGGCGATAGCCGATCTTGTAGAAACGGGCCCCATCACCGATCCGCGCCACCAGTTCGCGGGCCTGCGCCACATCGGGCAGATCGAGAGCGACGATGATCGGATCACGCGGATCACGGGTTGTCACGGCATCAGCGGCGGAAGAGGACATGGGCGGGCTCCGGGCTCAGGACATCGAGGGCAGAAATCAGAGCCGGGGGGCGAAGTCAAATGCGGCGGGTCGCCCGGGGCACCGCATCCGCCATCGTCCCATCGCTCCACGAAGGAACTCGGGCGCGCTGTTTTACGAATCCGGCCATTGCGCGTCGACACGCCTGAATCATGCGCCACAGATCATTTTTTCCCGAAGCCGGTATCCACCCGGCGCAAGGATGCATTAAAACCGGGAGCAGTCACTCTTACCGGGAAGTCCAGATTCCATGTCCGGCAAAAGCCCCGCCATCGGGAAAGGCGATCGCCTGATCCTCGTCGATGGCTCGTCCTTCGTGTTCCGCGCCTTCTTCCAGTCGATGAACCAGGATGCGAAATACAATTATCGCTCTGACGGGCTGCCGACAGGGGCGCTGCGGATGTTCTGCGTCAAGCTCTGGCAGTTCATCCGGGAGGGCGCCGCGGGGGTGAAGCCCAGCCATCTCGCCATCGTGCTTGACAAGTCGGAAGGCTCGTTTCGCCGCGAGATCTATCCGGAATACAAGGGCCATCGCCCGGATGCGCCGGAGGATCTCAAGCGCCAGATGCCACTGATGCGCGATGCCGTGCGCGCCTTCGGGCTGATCCCCGTCGAACTGGAGCGCTACGAGGCCGATGATCTGATCGCGGCCTATGCCCGCGAGGCGGCAGCGGCCGGGGCGGAGGTCGTTATCGTCTCCGCCGACAAGGATCTGATGCAGCTGGTTGGCCCCAATGTCCGCTTCTTCGATTTCGAATCGGGCATCAAGGGCAAGAACGGCTACCGGCCCGAGCGCAATCTCGACGTCGAGGGCGTGATCGAGCGCTGGGGCGTGCCGCCGGAGAAGATCGCCGATGTGCTCGCGCTCACCGGCGACACCTCCGACAACGTGCCGGGCGTGCCCGGAATCGGGCCGAAGACGGCGGTGCAGCTGCTCGAGCAGTTCGGCGATCTCGAAACGCTGCTGGAGCGCGCCGGCGAGATCAAGCAGCCCAAGCGCCGCGAGACCCTGATCGAGAATGCCGACAAGGCGCGGCTGTCCAGGAAACTCGTCCTCCTCGACGAGAAGGCTCCGGTGCCGGTGCCGCTCGTCGACCTCACCCTCGCCGAGATCGACGCGCAGAAGCTGATCGCCTTCTTCAAGGCGATGGAATTCACCACCATCACCAAACGCGTCGCCACCGAATACGATATCGATCTCAACGCCGTCGAGGCCGATCCCGAGCTCGCGCGGGGTGCGGATGCGGCAGGCAGTGATGCGGGCGAATCCGGCGAAGCGGGCATCGCGGAGGGCGATCCTCAGGCGGGTCCCGAGCAACTCGTCAAGCAGCGCCGCGACGAAGCGCAGGGCGCAAAGATCGATCGTGCGGCATATGCATGCCTGCGCGACCGCGACGCCCTCGACACATGGATCGCTGATGCTCGAGAAGCGGGGATCGTCGCGCTCGATACCGAGACCGATTCGCTGAGCGCGAATGCCGCCGAGCTCGTCGGGATCTCGCTCGGGCTTCCCGACGGGCGGGCCTGCTATATCCCGCTGCAACATCGCGGCGGCACGGATCTCTTTGACGAGACCGGGCTTGTCACGGGGCAGATCCCCCTCAACGAGGCGCTCGCTGCGCTGCAACCGCTTCTGGAAGAGCCCGGCACGCTCAAGATCGGGCATAATTTCAAATATGACTGGCTGGTCCTGGCCCGTTACGGCATCGAGACGGCGCCGGTCGACGACACCATGCTGATCTCCTACGTGCTCGATGCCGGGCGCGGCGGGCACGGCATGGATGATCTTGCCGAACGGCATCTGGGGCATACCACGATCAAGTTCGCCGAGGTGGCCGGGAGCGGCAAGAAGGCTGTGAGCTTCGACCGTGTGGGCATCGAAGAAGCCACCGCCTACGCGGCGGAGGATGCCGATGTCACCATGCGGCTGTGGCGCGTGCTCAAGCCACGCCTCGCCGCAGAGGCGAAGGTGAGCGTCTACGAGACACTGGAGCGCCCGCTCGTTCCGGTGATCGCGCGCATGGAGCGGCGCGGCATCAAGGTCGACCGCCAGATCCTGAGCCGCCTCTCCTCCGATTTCGCCCAGACGCTCACGCGGCTCGAAGAGGAAATCCAGGAGGATGCGGGCGAGCGCTTCTCGGTCTCGAGTCCGCGCCAGATCGGGGAGATCCTGTTCGGCAAGATGGGGCTGCCCGGCGGCAAGAAGACCCCCTCCGGCCAATGGGCGACGCCCGCCTCGGCGCTGGAGGAACTCGCCGAGCAGGGCCATCCCTTGCCCGCGAAGATTCTGGAATGGCGCCAGCAGGCCAAGCTGAAATCCACATACAGCGATGCGTTGCCCCATTACATGGACGAGAAGGGCCGGGTGCATACCTCTTTCTCGCTCGCTGCCACCACGACGGGGCGGTTGTCATCGTCGGAGCCCAATCTCCAGAACATCCCGGTGCGCACACCGGCAGGCCGCAAGATCCGCGCGGCCTTCGTGCCGGAGAAGGGGATGAAGCTGATCTCGGCGGATTACAGCCAGATCGAATTGCGCATCCTCGCCCATATCGCCGAGATTCCGCAGTTGCGCAAAGCTTTCGCCGACGGCATCGACATCCACGCCGCCACCGCCTCGGAAATGTTCGACATCCCGCTTGCCGAGATGACCAGCGAATATCGCCGGCGCGCCAAGACCATCAATTTCGGCATCATCTACGGCATTTCCGCCTTCGGCCTCGCCAATCGGCTCGGGATCGGGCGCGAGGAGGCGGGGGCCTATATCAAGCAGTATTTCGAGCGGTTCCCCGGCATCAGGGATTACATGGAGGAGACCAAGACTTATTGCCGCGAGCACGGCTACGTCTCGACGATTTTCGGGCGCGCCTGCCATTATCCCGCGATCCGCGCCGGCAATGCCAATGAGCGCATGGCGGTCGAGCGTCAGGCGATCAACGCCCCGATCCAGGGCTCCGCCGCCGACATCATCCGCCGCGCCATGATCCGCATGGAAGACGCGCTGTCACGCTCCAAGCTGCATGCGCAGATGCTGTTGCAGGTGCATGACGAGCT
>Ga0102934_1000706_pt1 | contig 22729 bp, 19 predicted proteins | sample SalPonR2_A_D1_MG_FD_78175 | JGI IMG/M metagenome (GOLD analysis project Ga0102934, IMG submission 78175) | Salt pond soil microbial communities from South San Francisco under conditions of wetland restoration - Salt Pond MetaG R2_A_D1_MG | ecosystem: Environmental > Aquatic > Marine > Intertidal... | reverse complement strand
TGGGCCAGATTCACCTGGCCGGGGCCTGGTCGGAGTGCTAGCTGGGCCAGGGTCGGGGCGCCGCTCAGATTCTGCTGACCCTCGGCGATCTGGAGCATCGCCGCCAGTATCTGAATGCCCGCGCCACCCTGGAGACCCTGATCGAGCGTGGCATCGTGCCGGTCGTCAATGAAAACGATACGGTCGCGACCGAAGAGATCCGCTTCGGCGACAACGATCGACTGGCCGCCCGAGTGGCCCAGCTGCTCGCTGCAGAGGCGCTGCTGTTGTTGAGTGACGTGGACGGCCTGTACGACCGCGATCCAGGTCAGGTTGACCAGGCTCGGCATATTCCGCGGGTGCGGGCGATCAGCGCCGAGATCGAAGTCATGGCCGGCTCGACCGGCTCTCGCGGCGTCGGAACCGGCGGCATGAGCAGCAAGCTGGCCGCAGCCCGGATTGCCACGGCGGCCGGCGTGCCGGTCGCCCTGTCCTCGGGGCTGGCGGATGACCCGATCCAGACCCTGGCCAGCGGCGGGCGGCATACCCTGTTCGAGGCCAGTGCGCGCCCACTGGCCCAGCGCAAGCAGTGGTTGTCCAGTCTGCAGCAGGTGGCAGGAACGCTGCAGGTCGATGCCGGCGCGGCCCGGGCCCTGCGTTCTGGAGCAAGCCTGTTGTCCGTCGGGTTGACGGGCGTTGAAGGGGACTTCGATCGCGGGGACCTGGTGTCGATCGAAACGCCGGACGGTCCTGTGGGTCGCGGCCTGTCTGCCTACAGCTCGGAGGACGTCCGCCGGATCGCAGGCTGTCAGTCCGAGCATCTGGAAGCGATCCTCGGCGGTTCCAGCCGCGGTGCCGTGGTCCATCGCGACGACATCGTGCTCGACTCGGCGCTGCGGTACTGCGCGGATCGCTGATTCCATCCTGCCTTGCCCGGGGTGGTCCGCTCGCATCCGTCGCCGTGGCAAGTCAATGCGCGGGCGGCGAGCAGGACGTTCCGCGAATTGCATCCCTCGCGCCGTTCTGCTCCAATGAAGCCGACATCCAGCGCGAAGGAAGCCCGCCATGACCTCGATTCACGACCCCGACGGCCAGCGTCTGCCGATCAAGATCGATTCCACCTCGAATGGTGAATTCGAGCCCATTCCGCTGGGCCGGGCCGAGACCATGGGCAATGCCCTGGCCAAGGAGGCCGCGACCGTCAACGCGAAGCGGCTCGATCAATCACGGCGCCAGTTTCTGGTCTCGACCTGTGGTGCCGCCTCGACCCTGTTGGCCTTCAACGCCGCCCAGGCGGCGATGGGTCGGACCGGCGGTGTTTACGCCCTGGCACCGGAGGCTGCCATGGAGGAAGAAGCCGCCAGTGCGGTCCTGAGCGGCGATGAGTTCATCCTCGATGTCCAGGGACACTTCGTCAATCCCAACGGTGCCTGGCTGGATCGCCTGCCCGGTGACGCACGGCCTCTGTCGAGCTTCGAGAACGCCGGCTGTGCCCTGGGCACCGGTGATGCGCCGCGCGCCTACCTCCAGTGCTTCGGGCCGGATGCCTTCATCAAGGACGTCTTCATGGACTCCGACACCGACGTGATGGTACTGAGCTTCGTGCCCTCGACGCGCGAGGGCGAGCCGCTGACCATCGAAGAGGCGGCTGCCGCGCGCACCATCGTCGATGGGCTCGGGGGCACGAATCGCCTGCTGTTGCACGGTCGGGTCAACCCCAACCAGGCCGGTGATGTCGAGGACATGCAGCGCCTGCGCGATGATTTCGGCATCCAGGCCTGGAAGACCTACACCCAGTGGGGCCCGGAGGGCGACGGCTATGCGCTCACCGACGAGGCCACCGGGATTCGCTTTCTGGAGGAGGCCAAACGGCTCGATGTGCCGGTGATCGCCATCCACAAGGGCATTCCCTTCGGCGAGCGGAGCTACGAGAACTCGCTGTGCACCGACGTCGGACCGGCGGCCCAGCGCTATCCGGAGCTCAGCTTCCTGATCTACCACTCCGGTTTCATTCCGGGCCAGGCCGAGGGTGAATACGATCCCGAGCGCGGCGAGGGCATCGACTCGCTGATTCAGACGGTGGTCGAGAGTGACCTGGGGCACGGTTCCAACGTCTACGCCGAACTCGGCTCGCCCTGGCGCTTCCTGACGCGTGATACCCACTCGGCGGCCCATGCCCTGGGCAAGATGCTGCTGCACCTGGGCGAGGACAATATCCTGTGGGGTACGGACTCGATCTGGTACGGTTCGCCGCAGGACCAGATCCAGGCCTTCCGCGCCTTCCAGATCAGCGAAGAGTTCCAGGAGCGCTATGGCTACCCGGCCCTGACCCCGACGATCAAGCGCAAGATTCTGGGGCTGAACGCGCTCAAACCCTATCGCCTCGAGCGTGAGGTTCTGGAGCACCACCTCGGAGAGGACGCGGTGGCCATGACCCGGGCCGATTATCGCCAGATGGCCGATCCGCATTTTCAGACCTTCGGACCGACCTCGCGCCGCCAGTTCCTGAACTTCAGCCGCTGGGCGGGCGATGGGCCCTGATTCCGGTCGCGATTCCCGGCGCTTCTGAGGCTTAGCCCCCGCCGCCCTGCTCGTCGATCTGCTCGCGCTGGCGCTCGGCGGCGTCGAGAACGTCCTGTTCGACACCGCGAGCGCGTTCCAGAGCGCGATCGTAGCCCTGGCCGGGCAGGTCGGGTTCAGACCGGGTTGCTGCGTCTTCCGACGACTCGGTCGATGAATTGCCGCAGGCAACCATCAGAACGGTCGCCAGGCTCACAAGGATGGTCTTGAGTTGCATGATCGTCTCTCCATTGATGATCAGATCAGAGGGGCACCGAACAGGTTCCAGTACCAGAGCTGGGCGCAGAGCAGGGGAAGGGTCAGCGCGAAGGCCGTGTAGTGCAGGCGGCGCAGGATCGGCCACTGCGAGCCGCGCCATGCCGGGATCAGGCCGGTGAGCAGGAGCGCCGAGATCAGCAGCAGACTCCAGCCAGCCAGACTGAACACGACCAGCGAGGTCGGCGGAAAGGCGCTGATCGAGGCCGCGTCGATCTGCGAGGCCCCGATGATCGCAACGACCCCGATCAGCACATAGAGGAGCATGCCGAGGGCCGCGACTCGCGCGCGCCAGGCTGCACGGCGGCCGGCGCGGGTGGATTCGCTCTGGTGTCGCCAGCGCTTCCAGAAGCCCAGCAGCGTGGTGATGCTCAGTCCCAGTGCGAGCAGCAGGGGCAGGATCAGGGCCCAGGGCATACCGCGGGTCGGGACCCGGTCGTGGGAATGCACACCGCTGCTGTCATTGAGTGCCATGACCCTGCCGTCGGGACCGCGCTGGAAATGTACGGCCTGGCCGAGGTCGTTGATGAAGATACTCTCCGAGTCGCCGGTGGGGTAGAAGCGGTCACTCTCCGCATTCAGCTGGATGATCAGGGAGCCATCGTCTGCGGCCTGGACCGAGGCAGTGGGTGCGATCGAGAATACCGCGGTCAGGGCTTCGAATGAGCGGCGGTTGTTGCGGTAGTTGCCGGCGTAGGCGTCCAGCGCGCGGCCCCCATCGACCGGGCCTGGCTCGACTGTGGTGGACCCCCCGTCGGCTCGGATTTCGCGCTCGACCAGCAGTCGTGTCAGGGTGTTGACGGTTGCATAACCGCCGCTGCCGGAATTCTGCGAGGCAAAGATGCCGACGCCCGGATCGGGCAGGAAGAGCATCCGGGAATGAAAGTTTCCGGTGGAGCCGGCGTGACCGAAGACTTCGACGCCATGCAGGGAGAAGTTCTGGAATCCGTGGGCCAGATCGGCTGAACCCGAACGATCATCGAAGTGACGCGTCAGCATCCGCGAGTGGCTGGCTGCGGAGAGCAGTCGAACACCGTCCAGTTCGCCGCCGTTGAGATGAAAGCGCATCCAGCGCGCCATGTCCGATGCCGTCGAGGCCATCCCGCCGGCGGGTGCAAAAGGCCCGATCTGCATTGGATCGCTGGTCTCGAGCCGGCCAGTGACACGGCGCAGGCCGACGGACATCCGTTCGGCCAGGTCGGCTTCGAGCAGTGCCGGCTGGACCAGCGTGGTCGAGTCCATGCCCAGCGGCCTGAGAATGTCCGAGTCGAGGATTTCGATATACGGGCGACCGTCGACGACTTCGACGATATGAGCGGCCAGCGCCGAGCCCCAGTTGGAATATGAGGTGCGTGCGCCCGGAGGAAAGACGCGAGCGGGCTGGGTGTCGGCCAGGACCTCTCCCAGGCCGCGCGGTTCATCGTCGCTGAGCTGGAAGACTTTGAGCGTATCCTCGAAGCCGGCCCGATGTGCCATCAGATCGTTCATGGTGATCGGCGTATCAAAGGCCTCGTCGATGCTGAAATCGACCAGGTACTCGTTGATATCGCGGTCCAGATCGAGCTGCCCCCGGTCGACCAGCATCATCACCAGCGTCCAGGTGAAGGTCTTGGAGATCGAACCGATGCGAAAGAGTGTTTCGGACGGATCGACCCCCCGGTCGCCATCTGCGTCAGCCTGGCCGTAGCCCTTGAGCAGTTGATCCTGGTCGCGGTCGGTGACTGCGACGATCAGGCCGGGTATCCGATGCTGCTGAAGCATGGCATCGACGATGCCGTCGAGGTAGGGCTCGAGCCGTTGATCCCGGTCCGGCTCGTCAGATGAGGGCGGGGACTGTTCGACCGATTGGGCCTGCGCAGCGGCCAGGCCGGCGAGCAGCAGAAACCCGGCGATTCGAAAATTCATCTGCATGCCAGAGGGCACTCCGTACGCTGAATGTGCATTGCCGGTCACTATACCCTGTGGAAAAACCGAGAAGCGGATTGAACCGGAACCGGCATTGCGGGCACTGTAGGTACAAACGAAGCCAATTGATTGAAGACCTATGGCCATCAGAAGCGAAAAGGAAAGGGTACTTGACGGCTATCTGGTGGCCGCAGCGCGCAGCGGTGACCGCGTCGCCCTGGAGCGCCTGGCCGAGCGCTGGATGCCCAAGCTGCACTCGCATGCCTTTCGCCTGTGTGCCGACAGGGATCTCGCGGCGGATATTTCCCAGGATGCCTGGTCGGAGATCCTGCGCGGACTCGGGCGTCTGGAGGACGTCAACGCCTTTGCCTCCTGGGCTTTTCGGATCGTGACCCGTCGATATGCCCGCGCTATCCGTTCGCTGACCCGCCGCCGTGCCGGTGAACAGGCCGCAGCGCTCGATGCCGAGCTCGAAGTGGACGCTGTCCAGGAAGATGCGGCAGAAATGGCGCGTGTTCGCGCAGCCATCGCGCAGCTGCCCGGGCCGCAGCGCGCCGCGCTCGGCCTGTTCTATCGCGAGGGCCTGCGCGTGGCTGAAATTGCTGTTTCGCTGGACATTCCCGTTGGCACGGTCAAGACCCGTCTGATGCATGCGCGCAGAAAGCTGCGCGCTCTACTCGAAGGAGAACACCATGAGCAAGATCGATAAACTGATTGAAGATACGCTGAGTGAGGACGACGAGCGTCTGCTGGCCGAATTCGGGTCGGAACCGGGCTATTTCCGCCAGGCCTTCGGGCTGTTTCGCGGACCGCTGGGCTGGGTCATGTCCATGGTCATGGGTGTTGCCGTGATCTTTGGCCTGGCAACGATCTGGTTTGCCTGGGCGGCGATGACGGCCACCGAGACACTGGATGCTGTGCAGTGGGGCATGCTGGCTGTGATCGGTGTCCAGTTGACGACCTTTCTCCGAGGCTTCATGGGCGATCATTTCGAAGCCAATCGGGTGCTGCGCGAGATCAAGCGCCTCGAACTGCGCCTGGTTCGAATGGAGTCGCGCTGAAGACCAAGGACCAGCGCGTGAGCTCGTGCCGGGCCATCGTCGATTGGCTCAGGGCGGACTGTCCTGTGTTTCATTGGCGCGCTTGAGCTGGTGCAGCGTGACAGGTGGGCCGATCAGCTCGAACAGTACGGTCGAGGCCACCACCAGGGGTAGCAGATAGGACAGCTCGGGGAAGCGGTCCACGGCAACCAGGGCCAGGCCGAGTGCAACGCCGGCCTGGGGCAGCATGCAAGGTCCGATTCGTCGACGATTGAGGGTCGTCGAGTTCGCCATCCAGCCGCCCAGTTCGCCACCGAGTAGCCGGCCCGCAACTCGCGCACCGATGTAGACCAGGCCCAGCACACCCAGCGTGGGCAGGGCAGACCAGGCCATTTGGTAGCCTGCCATGAAGAAGAACAGAGCGAGAAACGGAAAGGCAATCCCTTCGATGGAGCGGAAAGGGCGGACGTGATGGCGGGCGATGTTGGCGACGACGACGCCGAGCGTGATGCAGGTGAGCAGATAGGACAATCCGAGTAAATGAGCCAGGCCCGCGGCCAGCAGAACAAAGCCGATAGACTCCAGCAGCATTGGCTCGCCGGGTGTGATGCGACCGGTCAACCAGGCCATCGGCAGGCCCAGGATCAGTCCGAGCGCAATCGAGCCAAGAAGGTCGACCATGCCGTGGCCCAGCGCCGACCAGCCGCTCTCGTTCGTCCCGCTCATCCAGGCCAGCATGACCAGGGCGATACTGAACAGCATCACGCACCAGGCATCATCGATGGCGACCACCTGGACGAGCAAGCGACTCAGTGGGCCGTCAGCATGGGATTCTTTCATCACATCCATACTTGCCGCCGGATCGGTCGCGGTGGAAATGGCACCGAGCAGCAGTGCGGCTGCCCAATCACCCGTCAGCATGAAGACCGCAAGGGTCACCACCGCTGCGGTCACGACGGTCACCATCAGGCTGATGATCAGGGACTCCCGTGCCTGACCCAGATCCCTGAACGACATCCGCTCGCCGAGTAGAAAGCCGACGATGGCCAGGGTGATCTGGGTGATCAGCCCGAAACCCTCAGTGGCACCATCGGGCAGCAGATCGAGAAGCTCGGGTCCGGCCAATGCACCCAGCAGCAGAAGTACGGTGACCCGCGGCAGGTGGATGCGCCGGGCCAGGCCCTGTGCGACCAGGGCGGCCAGCAGCGTGGCACCGATCCAGATCAGCTGCAGATCATTGGGCATGGTGGCTCTCGGGATCCTGAGGGACAGATGAATTCGATCAGGATACTCTGTCCGAAATCGAGAGGAAGCGCGGATGCATCCTGATCAACCGCGGCTGCGTCCGGCGCGGTATGCTTTGGCCAGATGGTCGATCAGTGAAACAATCCAGGAAGCGATGTCAATGAAAACTCTCTTGCAAGCGGTTCTGATTCTGGCTCTGGCCGTCCTGCTGTCGGCCTGCGCGGCCCTGTCGCCTTATGACGAGGCCCCGGCCGTGACGGTCACCAGTTTCGGTCTGGCCCCTGAGGGCACCTCCACTGGCCCCGTGTTTCGAGTGGGCTTGCGGGTGATCAATCCGAACCGGGTCGAGCTGCCGCTGGTCGGCATGAGCTATCGCGTCGACCTGCAGGGTCAGCGCCTGCTAACTGGCGCGGCCAACGATCTGCCGATCGTGCCGGCCTACGGCAGCGCCGACTTCGAGGTTGATCTCAGCCCCGATCTGATCGGCGGCCTGCGCCTGATCGGTGATCTGATGGCCAACCCTACCGAAACCTTCGACTACCGCTTTGCCGCCCGCCTGGACGTGGGTGGATGGCGACCCAATATCCGGGTTGAAGAAATCGGCCAGCTCAGCGCACGCGGCGCCGGCACGCGCCCTCTGAATCAGTCAGCCGTTCCCTGAATCCGGTTCGCCAAGGGGCCGGTCAGCAGATAGTCGATCGTCAGATTGTCGAACAGGGCAGAGCCGGTCGAGATGAACAGCGCCGGACCGGGCCTGTCTACTGGCTGTCGCAGCATCTCTTGAAGATCGCGCATGGGGCGTCCCGCCAGGCGATGGTCCTTCTCGAAGCGCTTGAGATCACCCCAGTGGCGGCTGTCGTGGGTGTCGAGGAAGATCGCGTAGTGCTCGAGCACGGTGTCTTCGATTTCGCGCTGCCAGTCGGTGTCGGCACCAACGCTGATCACGACCTGCGGTCGGTGCCCGGAGGCATCGAACAGGGGCTGCTCGCTGTCGGTCGCCAGAACCAGGGCGTCCGGCTTGCTCGACAGATCCCCGGCGCTGAAACTGCCCGTTGCCAGCTCAGGCCGTAAACGACCGATGAACTCGGCGGCCAGCTCGGCCCGGCGTGGCTCGATATCGCTGAATTCGATGCGCCTGATCGAAGGCAGGCAGGCGGCGTACAGGGCGGTGTAGTAACCGACTCGGCCGGCGCCGATGATGGCCAGAGTCTGACAGTCCGGCATCAGCAGACGCAGGCCTGTTACGGCGCAGGCACCGGTGCGCGCCGAGGACAGGATGCAGGCGGCAAAGCCGGCTTCGATGAAGTTCTCGCCACTGTGCAGGGCAAAGGCCTTGCCGACGCTGATCTCGCCGGCCACGATCTGCCGGGGCCAGTTGGTGCCGACGATCTTGACGGTCTTGCGCACCCGATCGGGAAAGCGGACGACACAGGGCATGACGCGAAAATCCGAGCGCTCGCCCGGATCGGCAAAGACCGATTTGGGCGGAAGCTCGAGCCTGGCCTCGCCGCTGGCAATTGCGCGGATCGAGTCAAGCAGGTGATCGAGATACCGCTGCGGTGAGGCGGTCAATGCCGCATGCACCGCCGCATCGTCGAAAAAGACATAGGGTTCGTCGTTGATTCTCAGCAGCTCGTTCAGCGACTTGTCGATCATCTGTGGGGTCCTGTGGATTCGGCTCGAAGGGGAGCGGCCAGGGTCGGCAGCCCGACCTCGGGCGGCGCGAGTACCACAAGCAGGTCGCCTTCACCGGCCCGCGACAGCCCATCACGGATGGCACCTGTCTCATCTTCGAACGTGGTCACTTTCTCCGGCGAGCTGCCGGCTTCGATCAGTTTCTGCCGGAAATAGTCGAGCATTCGGCGTCGCGGCTGATCGCCGGCCCATTCCGGATTGCGTTCGATGTTCAGGAGATTGCCGCTCAGGCCGATACTGGCAAAACGCCTGCTGAAGTCCGCGGCGACCTCATCAATGTGGGCGCGGTGCCTGGCCCCGATGGTCATGCAGACCAGGTGGAGGCGGCCGGGGGGGTCCAGCCGATCGACGATCCGCAGCAATCGGTGAACGCCGTCCGGGTTCTGGGCGTAATCGCAGAGCACGCCGAAGGGGTGGCCGTCGATGAAATTGTAGCGGCCGGGACTCTCCTCGACGCTGTTGCTGAACCCGGCCAGTGCCTGGCGGATGGTCTCCGGGCGAATCCCCAGCGCCCAGGCCCCGGCAGCGGCAAAGCGCGCGTTGAAGCAGTTGCTCTCCAGCAGGCCTTCCATGGTGGCCGGGATCTCGGCCAGTGTCATCAATGGCCAATCCCGCTCACCGCGCGCCAGGACCAGCCAGTCGCCGTCAGGTCGCGGATCGATGAAGACCACCTCTCCGCCCTGGGCGCGATGGGCGCGCAGTTCGGAATGGCCACCGGACTCGGCCACCAGAACGATTCGGTCACAGGGCGCGCGCGAACGCATCGCCAGACACAGCGGGTCGTCTGCGTTGAGGACTGCGGCCCTGGCCGCACGCTCGATCAGGCGGCCCTTGACCTCGGCCAGGGCCTCGAGGCTGTCGATGCCGTCGTAGCCGATATGATCGGCTCGCACATTCAGACCGATCGCCACATCGCAGCGATCGAAGGCGGTCCCGAGCTTGAGCAAGCCACCGCGTGAGGTCTCGAGCACGGCGGCCCGGGGTCGATCATCGGCCAGCAGCCAGGCGGCACCGGTGGCCCCGGCAACGTCGCCGTCGTGGACCTGTTCCTGGCCGATGAAGGCCCCGCCCGTGGTCGCCAGGCCGACCGGATCGAATTCGCTCGCCAGGATTCGCTGGAGCATGCGGCAGGTCGTGGTCTTGCCGTTGGTGCCAGTGACGGCAACGATCGGAATCCGGGCCGCTTCGGGGTCGGGTATCAACGTCCTGACCAGCTCATCGGCCACGGTCCTGTCGCCGGGCTTGCGTGCATGCCGAGCCAGATCGGGATCGGGCAGGACGTTGGTGACGGCACAGTTGCCGGGCTCGGCGGATCCATCGAGATCGATGATCTGCATATCCACGCCGGCCAGAACGCCCAGCTGGCAGACCGCAGCCGCGCGCTCGGCCAGGGCGGTGATCTGTGCAGAAACCTGATCGAGTCGCAGCGATGAGTCACTCGATCGGCTGATCGCGCGCACCTGACCGTCAATGACCAGGAAGCGATGGGAATCACCCGTCGCCCAGCCCTCGACCCAGACGCGATGCGGCGCGCCGGCCAGCACTTCGAACGCCCGCCGGACCTCGTCTTCGTTCCCCAGAGGTCCGAGCACATCGGGCGTCCTGCTCAAATGGGGGAAACGGGCCTTGTAGAGCGACTTCACTGCCACCGGATAACCGATCCGCTCGGCCGAGCGAACGGCGCGCGTGGCCGTGTTCCGGTTGCTGAACTCGAGATCCTGGTCCGGAATGGGCAGACCGGCCCGGGCCAGAAGCGGCATCAGTTCGGCGCGACAGCGCAGGGATTCGAGCAGGGCATCGTTCTGACCGGCCGGCAGGGCACCGGCAACCAGACGTCGGCGCGCCCCCTGGCCGATCTGCAGCAGGCCGATGCGAACCGGCGATGTCTGCGGCCCCGGCTCGAAGCGTTGGAATGGCGGCTGATCAAGCCAGAGTGTCGGCAGCCCGGCCGCTTGAGCTGCTGCATGCATCATTCGAGCGTCGGCGGTCAGTTGCCGACCGGCGGCGTCGCGGCGAAACTCTGCCACGTTTTCGATCAGTTCAGGGGGGGGCGGCGAGTCCGCCGTCGAAAGCAGGCTTGCGATCAACGCACCCGCGCTCAGCGCCGTTCCGCCTTCTTCGACCGGAAGTGCCAGCGTAGCCAGTCCTGGGCGATGGGTGATCTCGGCCGGTCCGACCGGATGGCCGGCAGACTCGAGCAGGCGGCTGACCAGATCGGAAAAAACGGCCAGCGGTTCATTCGAGTCGATCCTTGCCGCCGTTGAGGGCCCGACCCCGATGGCCTCCAGCCTGCCATCCAGGTCCGGAATCATATCGATCAGCGAGGCGAGTCGGGATCGGTCGAGCTGGAACCAGGCCAGCGGAGGCGGGCCGAGGCGGGAATGTCCGCAGACGACTCGACTATTCAGGATCAATGTCATGCTGCATTCCCCGTCCGCTTGCCTTCGCTCAGCGCGCATTTTACTTCTGACTCGATGGTCGGGGTGGTTCTGTTCACGGTCACGCCCCAGCGATTTGATTGCCTTGCTGCCGATCAGCGACCGGAGCCCGCCTTGGAAGGCCTGATTCAGCACTGAGGCACCCAGGACACAGCGTAAAAAAGCACCTCAATTCTGATTCAATCTCTTTGCCCTCTGTGGCCGTGTGGTAGGTCACTATTGATGTCAGGGCCGGGTCTGGCCCGAGCCAAGGACGCGATACTGGAAGGTCGTGAGCTGCTCGATGCCGACCGGGCCCCGGGCATGCATGCGGCCAGTGGCGATGCCGATTTCAGCACCGAAGCCGAATTCGCCGCCGTCGGCGAACTGGGTTGATGCGTTGTGGACGGCGATGGCGCTGTCGAGGCGCTCGAGAAAGGCTGCGGCCGCCTCGGTATCCTCCGCGATCACGCCGTCGGTATGGCCGGAGCCGTGGCGCTGGATATGGGCCAGTGCTTCTTTATCGTCCTCGACCACCCGGATCGAGAGAATCGGCGCGAGGTATTCCGTATCCCAGTCCTCAGCGCCGGCCGGTCGGATGGCGGGATCGAGCCCCTGAAGCGTTGCGTCGCCGCGCAGCTCACAGCCCGCCTCGATCAGCGCTGTGAGCAGAGCGGGTGCCTGGTCCAGCCAGGCCCGGTCGATGAGCAGGGTCTCGAGCGCGCCGCAGATGCCGGGGCGGCGCAGCTTGGCATTGAGTACCACCTCGCGTGCCATGTCGGGATCGGCCGAGGGATGAATATAGAGATGATTGTTACCGTCGAGGTGGGCCAGCACCGGCACCCGCGCTTCGGTCTGGACCCGCCTGACCAGGCTCTTGCCGCCGCGCGGGATGACCAGGTCGAGCGATTCATGAGCGCGCAGCAGGGCGCCGACGGCGTCGCGATCCTGGGTGGGCAGGAACTGGGCGCAGTTCGGATCCAGCCCGGCATGGGCCAGCCCGTCGCTCAGGGCTTCATGCAGCGCTCGATTGGAGTGAACGGCTTCGCTGCCGCCGCGCAGGATCACCGCGTTGCCGGATTTGATGCACAGCCCGGCGGCATCGACCGTCACGTTCGGGCGGCTCTCGTAGATCACGCCGATCACCCCGATCGGAACCGCGACGCGCTGGATGCGCAGGCCATTGGGGCGGGTCCAGTCGGCCAGGACACGCTCCAGCGGGTCGGCCAGCTCGGCATGGCTTCCAGGCCGTCAGCCATTGCGTCGAGGCGGCCCGGGTCGAGCCTGAGCCGGTCGATCATTGCCGTGCTGAGGCCGCGGGCTTCAGCCGCGCTCAGGTCGGCCTGGTTGGCGGCCAGCAGTTCGCCCTCGCGTTCGCGGATCAGCCCGGCTGCGGCCTGCAGCCCGGCGTTGCGCTGCCCGACAGTGCTGTGCGCCAGTTCGCTTGCTGCGGCACGCGCCCGGCGACCCAGCGCATGGATCAGCTGATCATGGGGTTGAGTCATGCAAGAAGACGATCGGCAATCACTGCAAGCCAGACCAATACGGCCAGGGTCATCAGGGTAAGGACCAGGGCCGACCCGGCATCCTTGGCCTTGCCGGACAGTCTGTGCATCTCGGGACCGATCCGATCGATCGAAGCCTCGATGGCGGAGTTGACCAGCTCGCCGGCAATCACCAGCACCCAGACCCCCAACAGCAGAGCAAAGCCGGTCCAGGTCTCGGCCAGCCACCAGGCCGGCGCTATCAGCAGGATCAGCCCGATCACTTCGGCGCGGAAAGCGGCCTCATCGCGCCACACCGAGCGATAGCCCTTGATCGAATTGCCGGTGGCGAACCACCAGCGCTTCAGTTCGTTGCGGGGTGCCCCGGGTTTGAAGGCCTTCTGATCAGCGACCAGGGGCGGCAGGGGCTCTTGTTTTTCTGCAGTCGACATCAGGCGGCCCTGGCGTGAACGCCGTAGGCTTCAAGCAGCGGGCCGAGCGCTGCTTCCCGCCCCCTGAAGGCGGTCCAGGATTGAGCCATCGGTCGGCTGGCACCGACTTCGAGAATCTCCTGCGCCAGCCGGCGACCGCTGTCCCCGTCGAAGACGCCCTGCTCGCGAAAGACCTCGAAGGCATCGCGCGCCAGGCGCTCGGCCCAGAGGTAGCTGTAATAGCCGGCCGCATAGCCGCCGTTGAACAGATGCGAGAAGCTCATGATGAATCGGTTTTCCTCGATCACCGGCACTACGGCGATCTGGTTGTGCACCTCGCGCATGATCGCGACCGGATCAGGGTCGGGGGCGCGGTGCAGGCGCAGATCGGTCAGGGCGAACTCGATCTGGCGCAGCAGCGCGAGCGCGCCGTGGAACTGGCGGTCGGCCAGCAGGCCTTCGAGAAGATCACGGGGCAGGGGCTCGCGGGTTTCGATGTGGCGGGCGTAGCGATCCAGCGCCTCGGCTTCCCAGGCCCATCCCTCAAGCAGCTGGCTGGGCAGCTCGACCGCATCCCATTCGACGCCGCTGATGCCGCCGACGCCAGGGCGATTGATGCGGGTCAGCAGGTGGTGCAGGCAGTGGCCGAACTCATGGAACAGGGTGACCAGATCGTCATGTGTCAGCAGGCTGGGCTGATCGCCGCTCGGCGGGGCGAAGTTGCAGGTCAGATAGGCGATCGGCTGCTGGTCATGACCGGCCAGACCGAGGCGGGATCGGCAGATTCCCATCCAGGCACCGCCCTGCTTGCGCTGGCGCGAGTAGAGATCGAGATACAGACCGGCGATGCGCTGACCGTCCGCGTTGAGAACCCGATAGAAATGGACGTCGTCATGCCAGGTCTCGACCGAGGAGTCGACCTCGAAATGCAGCCCGAACAGTTCTCGCGCGACCTCGAACAGGCCATTGAAGCAGTGGTTCAGCTCGAACCAGGGTTTGAGTTTTTCCTGGTTGATACCCAGCTCATGATCGCGCAGTTTTTCGGCGTAGTAGGGGATGTCCCAGGGGGCCAGCGGCATGTCTGCGCCCAGGCCGGCGGCGAACTGGTTCAGTTCTTCGAGTTGCCGGCGGGCCAGCGGCCCGGCGCGCTCGGCCAGCTCGAGCAGGAAGCTCTCGATCTGTTCTGCCGACTCGGCCATCCGCGTGGTCAACCGCATTGCCGTGTAATCCTCGAAGCCGAGGAGACCAGCCTGTTCGGCGCGCAGGCGCAGCATTTCCCTCACCCGATCGCCGTTATCGTGCATCCCGGCCTGCGGCCCCTGGTCCGATGCGCGCGTGGCATAGGCACGATGAAAACGCTCGCGCAGCTCGCGGTCATCGGCGTAGGTGATGATGGCGCGGTAGGCCGGATAGGTCAGGTTGGCCGACCAGCCTGCTTCGCCCGCCTCGGCAGCGATGCCGGAGAGTACGCCCAGGTCGCTATCGGGCAGGCCCTTGAGCGCATCGGCCGAAGGAAAATTCTCCCGGTAGGCCTCGGTCGCATCCATGACCTGGTTGCCGAACTGGTTCGACAACTCCGAGAGCCTGAGGTTGATCTCGGCGAAGCGTGCACGCTCGCCGTCCGCCAGGGCGACACCGGCCAGCTCGAAACTCTTGAGTTCGTGCTCGATGGTGGCGCTGAGCTCGTCGGGCTGCTGATCGAAATCGTCGCGTTCGGCCAGCTGCCTGTAGGCCTGGTAGAGCGCTGGATTCTGACTGCGTTCGTTGGAAAAACGGGTCAGCGGTTCGAGGCAGCTGGAGAAGGCCGCACGCCACTCATCCGTAGCCTGAACGCTGTGCAGATGCGAAATGCTGGACCAGGCGTTGGCCAGGGCCTCGTCGACGCGGGTTTCGGCATCGATCACGGTCGCATAGCCGACGGCCTCGGGCTGGTCGGCGACCATCTGCTCAATGCCCGCGATCAGCTCGCGGTACTCGACCAGGCGCTGCTCGATGGCGGGCAGGGCGTGTTCGGGCCGGATGGCGGTGAATCGGGGCAGGCCGTCGGCCAGCAGCGGATTGGTGTCGTTGATTTTTTTCGTATTCACGATGATGTCTGGACGCGTTCGGGTTCATCGGCCAGCTCTTCGAGCAGGTCGTCAATGCTGGCGAAGGCCCCCTCCAGATCCTCGGCCTCGGGCAGCAGGGTGATCCGGAAATGGTTTCGCTCGGGGATATTGAAGCTGGACCCCGGCACGATGAGAATATGCTTATGTTCCAACAGCTCTGCCGCGAATTTGTGATCGTCGAAGTCGGGAAAGACCGCCGGGGGCACGCTGGGGAAGGCGTACATGGCGCCCTGGGGTGTGACCAGGTCGAGAAAGCGACTGGCCTCGACCGCGTCGATCACGGCCTGACGCGATTCGTACAGTCGCCCGCCGGGTGCGACCAGGTCGGCGATCGACTGATAGCCGCCCAACGCGGTCTGCACTGCCCACTGGCCCGGCACGTTGGCCGACAGGCGCAGTGCGGCCAGTTTCTCGACCGCCAGACGATACTCCTCCGCGCGTTCGAGCTGGCCGGTGAATACCGCCCAGCCGACGCGCCAGCCGCAGGCCCGGTAGACCTTGGACAGGCCGCCGAAGCTGACGCACAGCGTGTCTTCGGCGAGTGGCGCCATCGGCACGAAGCGCGCATCATCGAAGGTGATCGAGTCGTAGATTTCATCGGAGAACAGGATCAGATTGTGCTCTGCGGCCAGATCGGCCAGTCCCTGCAGCACCGATTCGGGGTACACCGCGCCGGTCGGGTTGTTCGGATTGATGACGACCAGCGCCCGGGTTCGCGGCGTGATCTGGGCGCGCAGGGACTCGACATCAGGGATGAAGTCGTCCTCGGCTCGGCAGCGATAGTGCAGGGCCTTGCCGCCGTTGAGCACGACCGCCGCCGTCCATAGCGGATAGTCGGGGGAGGGGACGAGCACTTCCTCGCCGGGTTCGAGCAGTGAGCGCAGAACCAGGTCGACCAGCTCCGAGACGCCGTTGCCGATCATCACCTGATCGTAGGTGGTACCGGTCATGCCGCGGCCCTGGAACTGCTGGGCGATGGCTTCGCGGGCCGGAAAGATGCCGGTCTGCGGGCCATAGGCCTCAGAGTACTTGAGGTTGCGCACCACGGCCCGGCGCATGGTTTCTGGGGTACGCAAGCCGAAGGCACCGGGGTTGCCGATGTTCAGGTGCAGGATGTCGCGGCCCTGCTGCTCCAGCTCGCGCGCCCGACGGGCCAGCGCGCCACGGATCTCGTAGCGAACCCCATGGACCCGGCTCGATGTTTGAAAGTTGGGTTTCATGGGCGTCAATGATAAACGGATCGCCCCTTGCTTATCGATGCCAGTTGAGTTCGCCACAGAGGCACGAAGGACACAGAAAAAGGCGTTCTGATGTTGTGCGGGCCCTATTCAAGCGCTTATTCATGTTTTCGCTGTGTCCTTCGTGTCTCTGTGGTGAGATGGCCGTTTCCAGTCCGATCACTTGAACATCGGACGCGAATCCCCAAAATGCGTAGTTAATCAATCAAATTTCAGAGTGCTGACCATGTCGCTTGACCCTGCCGTTCGCGAACGCATCGAACAACACATCGCCTCCCATGAGGTCTTTCTCTACATGAAAGGCTCGCCGAAGATGCCCCAGTGCGGGTTTTCGGCCAAGACGGTCGGCATGCTCGACAGCCTGTTGAATGGCGATTACGCCTCGTTCAACGTGCTCGAGGACGAGCTGATTCGCGAGGGCATCAAGGTCTTCGGTGACTGGCCGACCATCCCCCAGCTCTATGTCAAGGGCGAGCTGGTCGGCGGCTGCGACATCATCACCGAGATGTACAACGCCGGCGAGCTGCACGAGCTGTTCGGTCTGGAAGCACCGGACCGCACGCCGCCGGAGATCGAAATCACCGATCAGGCCGCCGAAAAGATCCGCGAGTTCCTTCAGCATTACCCGGGCCAGCACCTGCATTTCTCGGTCGGATCGGACTGGCAGGCCCAGTTCCAGGTCGGGCCGAAATCCGGCCATGAGATCGAGTCCAGCAGCAACGGCCTGACCGTGCTGATGGACCTGGCCACGGCCGACCGCGCCCGTGGCGCCAGAATCGACTGGACGGTGAGCATGCAGGGTGAGGGCCTGTCACTGGATCTGCCCGGCGCGCCGGCGCCGGTCAGGGACATGAGCCCGGCCGAGCTGCAGACCCGGATGAACTCCGGCGAACGCCTGCTGGTGGTCGATACCCGGCCCGAAGCCGATCGCCACGCCCAGCCGCTGGAATTTGCCCGCGGCCTGGACGCGGAACTGATGGCCGAACTCAAGGACGCCGACACCCAGCTGCCGCTGGTCTTCGTCTGCGCCCACGGTATCTCCAGCCGGGCCGTGGCCGAGCACTACCGCAAGCAGGGCTTTGCCCAGGTCTACAACCTCGAAGGCGGCGCCACGGCTATTCTCGGCACGGCTTGAAATTGAAAGCGAAAATCTCTTGAACGCCGAGACGCGCAAACGCCAAGAAAGACCGACTGAATGGTTTTTCTTTGCGTTCTTCGCGATGAGGCTTCAATCCTTCAGAAAGTGAACTCGCCCACCGCCGGGGCATGGTCGGAGGGGCGTTCGTTCCTGCGCGGTTCCTTGTCGATGTAGCTGGTCGTGCAGTGGTCTTTCAGCGCATCCGAGATCAGCACCAGATCGATGCGCAGGCCCAGACCGCGCCGGAACATGGCCGCCCTGTAGTCCCACCAGGAAAAGACCGCTTCCGGCTGGTCGAACAGCCGAAAGCTGTCGTGCAGACCCAGGTCCAGCAGGCCCTTGAGGGCATTGCGCTCGGGCGTTGAACACAGGATCTTCTCGTGCCAGGCCTCCGGGTCGTAAACATCGCGATCGTCGGGAGCGATATTGAAATCACCCATCACGACCACCCGGTCGTGGCGCTCGAGTTCAGCGCGCACCCAGGCGGTCATCGCCTCGAACCAGCGAAGCTTGTAGGCGAATTTCTCCGAGCCGACCTCCTGGCCGTTGACCACATAGAGATTGATCACGCGAACTCCGTTGACGGTCGCGGCGATCGCGCGCTTCTGATCGTCCTCGAAGCCCGGGATGGCGTAGACCGGGTCGATGAGCTCATCCCGAGCGATCAGGGCCACGCCGTTGTAGGTCGGCTGGCCGGAGTAGATCACCTGGTAGCCGGCTTCACGCAGGACCTCGACCGGAAATTTGTCGTCGATCAGCTTGGTTTCCTGCAGGCCGAGCACATCGGTGCCGGTGTGTTCGAGCCAGTCGATGACCTGGTCCAGGCGGACCTTCAGAGAATTGACATTCCAGCTTGCTATTTTCATGGAGCGAGAGTGTAGCGGATCGGGATGCATGACTCGCCATGACTTGTCTTGAGCTGACCAATAGTCAAAGAGGAGCCGCTGAAAAGTCGCCCAATGGTCGCCAATGACCGCCCGGTCTGGCATGCTGCAATGACATAGACAGCGAGGGGATTCCATGTCGATCCGTCATCTCGACCGCCTGTTCGGTCCACGCTCGGTGGCAGTCTACGGCGCGTCCGAGCGCCCCGATAGCGTCGGCCGAGCCGTCTTTGCCAACCTTCTCGCGGCCGGTTTCAAGGGCACGATCTCCGCGATCAATCCCAAGTACCGCGAGGTCCAGGGCCATCCCTGTCATCACCGCCTGGCCGAGCTCGATTCGGTGCCGGATCTGGCCGTCGTCTGCACCCCGGCGCGGACCGTGCCGGCCATCGTCGAAGAGCTCGGTGCAGCCGGCTGCCGGGCCGCGGTGGTCATCAGTGCAGGCTTCACCGCCGAGGCCGAAGACGGCCTCGAACTGCGCCATGCCATGCTGGAAGCGGCCGGACGGCATGGTCTGCGGCTGCTCGGCCCGAACTGCGTCGGTCTGCTGCGACCGGGGATCGGCCTGAATGCCAGCTTCGCGCCGGAAATGGCCCAGGCGGGCGGTATCGCCTGCATCGCCCAATCCGGCGGTCTGGCGACCTCGATCCTCGACTGGGCGGCCAGCCGTAACATCGGTTTTTCTGCCTTCGTCTCGATGGGCAACTGCCTGGATATCGACATTCCCGATGTTCTCGACTACTTCGCCGCAGATACCGGGACGCGGGCGATCCTGCTCTATGCCGAATCGGTCGGCGACGGCCGCAAATTCCTGTCGGCCGCCCGCGCGGCGGCACGCAACAAGCCGATGATCGTGGTCAAGGCGGGCCGCGTGACCGAGGGCGCACGCGCGGCGATGTCGCACACCGGGTCGATGACCGGTAGCGACGATGTCTTCGACACAGCGCTGCGGCGCTCCGGCGCGCTGCGCGTCGACGGTATCGAGGACCTGTTCAGTGCCGCCGAGCTTCTGGCTCACGCGCCCCGCCTGTCCGGGCCGAACCTGGCGATCCTGACCAACACCGGCGGCGCGGGCATTCTGGCCACCGATGCATTGATTCGTGGAGGCGGCCAACTGGCCGAACTTTCCCCGGCAACGATCGAACGCCTGGACGCTGTGCTGCCTGCCCACTGGTCGCGCGCCAACCCGATCGACATCATCGGTGATGCAAGCAGTCAACGCTATCTCGCCGCTCTGGAAGGGCTGGCGGCCGATAAGGACATCGATGCGATCCTGCTGGTCCATGCACCGACTGCGATGGTCAGCACCGAGGCCCTGGCCGAAGCGCTGGTGCCGGCGGCCACCGGGGCGCGACCGGCCGTTCTGGCCTGCTTTCTCGGCGGCGAGTCGGCCCTGCAGGCGGCTCGGCACTTCAGTGCGGCTGGTCTGGCCAGCTTCTCCTCGCCCGAGGATGCGATCAAGGCCTTTCTCCAGCTCCACGCCTACCACCGCAACCAGGCCAGCCTGACCGAAATCCCCGGCAGTCCGCCGGAGGACTTCGAGATCGACCTGGCCGGCATCGGCGAGCGCATCGGCTGCGTCCACGAACAGGGCCGGCGATGGCTCAGCGAGGCCGAAGCCAAAGGCGTGCTGAATGAAATCGGCATCCCGGTTGTCGAGACCCGGATCGTGGCCAGTGCAGAGGATGCCGCGGCCGAGGCCGCCGGGATCGGTTTTCCTGTCGCGCTCAAGGTGGTCTCGTCGAAGATCACCCACAAGTCCGATATCGGCGGAGTGGCCCTGGATCTGGAAGATGGTGACGCCGTTCGGGATGCGGTCCTGCGCATCCAGCGGCTGGTCCAGCGCGCCGGATTCGACGCGCCCGAGGGTTTTGCGGTTCAGCCGATGATCCGGCGGCCGGACGCGCTGGAGTTGATCCTTGGTGCCAGCACCGATCCCATCTTCGGGCCGGTACTGATGTTCGGCCAGGGCGGTACAGCCGTCGAAGTGCTGGCCGATCACGCCCTGGCGCTGCCGCCGCTCAATCGCAAGCTGGCCGGTGAGTTGATCGACCAGACCCGGGTCGCGCGGCTGATGGCCGGCTATCGCGATACGCCGGCGGTCGATCGCGAGGCCGTGATCGACGCGCTGCTTCGGCTCTCGGCCCTGATTCTGGCCGAACCGCGCATCGAATCGCTCGACATCAATCCCCTGCTGGTCGACGCCGAAGGCATCGTCGCCCTCGATGCACGCATCGAGCTTCGACTGGATGAAACTCCCCGCCCGCGCCCGGCGATCGCCCCCTATCCGGGCCATGAACGCGAGACGATCGAATTCCGCGGACGAAGCGTCGAAATTCGTCCGATCCGTCCTGAGGATGAGCCGGCGCATTCCGAGTTCTTCGACAGCCTGGACACCGAAGACATCCGGTTTCGATTCTTCGGCGTGATTCGCCACCCCGAGCACGGCCAGATCGCCCGCTTCACCCAGATCGACTACGACCGCGAAATCGCCTTCATCGCCGCCGAACTGGAGCCGCCGCGACGTACATTGGGCGTGGTGCGCGCGGTGTTCGACCGGGCCCACTGCACGGCCGAATTCGCCGTGATCGTGCGCTCTTCGATCAAGGGCGGCGGCCTGGGCCGACTGCTCCTCATCAAGCTGATCGACTACTGCCGCCGTGCCGGTGCCGAGCGACTGGTCGGTCAGGTCATGCAGGACAACACGCGCATGCTCGCGCTCGCTCGGGAGCTGGGCTTCAAGCTGCGGCCGGCCGATGCCGGCGTTCATCCGGTAGAGCTGAAGCTGCAGGCCGACTGAGTCGAACCGTGTCGCTCGGGTAGAATCGCGCCATGGACTCGATTCAAGCCCTTCTGCTCGCCCTGGTTCAGGGCTTGACCGAATTTCTGCCGGTGTCCAGCCAGGCGCATCTGGTCCTGTACTCGATGATCAGCGGCGAGGTCTATCAGGGCATCGACTTCGACATCGTCCTGCACGCCGGTTCGCTGGTGGCCGTCGTGCTGTATTTCCGCAATGAGCTGATCACCATGGCCGGCGACTGGCTGCGCTCGCTCACCGGTGGTGGCAGAACTCCGGACTCGACGCTGGCCTGGTGGATCATCCTGGCGACCATTCCGGCCGGTGTCGCCGGCCTGCTGTTCAAGGACCAGGCCGAAGCGGCCCTGCGCAGTCCCCTGGTCATGGCCATGGCCCTGATCGTCTTCGGACTGGCCCTGGGCTGGGCCGATGCGCGCCATCGCGGCCAGCGTGACGAGTACAGCCTGGGCATCCGGGACGTATTGATCATCGGTTTCGCCCAGGCCCTGGCCCTGATCCCCGGCACCTCGCGCTCGGGCATCACCATCACCGCCGCGCTGTTTCTCGGTCTCAATCGGGAGTCGGCCTCGCGCTTTTCCTTTCTGCTGTCGATCCCGATCATTGCCGCCGCCGGCCTGCTCGCCACCCTCGACCTGGCCGAGTCCGGCTTCGAGTCGGGCTTCGGACTGCTGTTCATGGCCTTCCTCGCCGCCGCCATCAGCACCTATGCCTGCATCCACTTCTTCCTGGCCTTCATCAAGCGCATCGGGATGCTGCCGTTCGTGGTGTACCGGGTGATTCTCGGGCTTCTGTTACTGGGGTTTGCCCTATGACTGAGGCTCGGTCAGCATCGTGCGGTTACCGCGGTCCGGGCCATGACATCGGCAAAGCTGGATCACCGGACAAATACGATTCGGTCACTGCCCGATCCTTCGTTACGACTGTGGCCATCGCAGCAGAAGTTGACTACGACCACCGGGGCGACTTTTTCAAAAACATCCGATGCAGTCATCGTTGCTGCGGGCTTCCCGAGCAGTCGCTCGTATTTACGGGAGGTGGGCGAGTTTTCGCAAATGGGGCGGTTACTGCGGCTATGGCGTTTGCGTTCTCGAGTATGGGAAGGAGCGGTGATGGCCAGGTTGGATCTGGATCGGCAGCAGAGTCTCAGCTCGATTTATCGGTGGAGGAACGTCAGGCCTTACTTCGCGCGCGGCTAAGCGAGATGTGGGAAAACAACGAAATTCCAACATGGCGGACATATGGAAGCCCGGACAGTGCTGCGACTGCTGTGCTAGACATAGTTGCACCAATATCAAGGGACTTCACCCTTGAGATATACGGGCATATTAGGGCAACTGACGGCGGATATCGCTTCACTATGCCGCAAGTTGGTGGGGAGGCTGGAGCCAGTCTCAGCACAGCCCATATTGGATACCATACGCATCCCCAAGGGGCGCTGAGGTTTACGAATGACGACTGGAACCAGGGTACGGGCAACGATGCTAGATGGGTGAGAAGCGCTGGCAAACCACT
>Ga0102934_1000704_pt1 | contig 22752 bp, 15 predicted proteins | sample SalPonR2_A_D1_MG_FD_78175 | JGI IMG/M metagenome (GOLD analysis project Ga0102934, IMG submission 78175) | Salt pond soil microbial communities from South San Francisco under conditions of wetland restoration - Salt Pond MetaG R2_A_D1_MG | ecosystem: Environmental > Aquatic > Marine > Intertidal... | reverse complement strand
TAAAGCCTCGATCATTAACAGAAACATTAAATATAGCCTCTTTAAGAAATGGACTTTATCTGATTCAATTGAATTTTGAAAATGAAGCTCATAAAATAACGAAACGTTTGATCGTAAAATAATAGAGAAAGTATACAAAAGAGAGGCTGCCTCAAAAAAGCAGCCTCTCTCTTTATAATAACTAATTCGTTATAACTATTCTTCTTCTACTTCCTTCCTGTTTTCCGCACTTTTATTCAAAATTTTCTACAACCCCCATTATTAGAAGATTTAATTTTAACACTGGGTGTTGCAATGTGTGAAGCAGAGTACTATCGAACAATCTGCATTGTAACAATATAGCAATTACATCCTGCTGATAGGGGCTTAAAACGCTGTTGGTGTCATTACCATTGTTTATATCTGAGTAAGGACGAAATATCGATAGAAAAAGCGCTCCCTCAAAATTTAGTAGCATGTGTACAATATTTATTTGGTATATGCTACCAGCGCTTAAGGCTTGCTTTGGAGATGTAAAGGGAGAGCGGGAGAATTATAAATTACACTAGAACCCCATCTGATCTTACCTATCTTTAAGCGTAACTTTTAATACAGGCGGAAACTGATGTGAGTTTATTTCTAAGATACGAGGGAACTTTCTATACTCTGTGGGTTTGGCTTTCATTTTTTCCTTAGATGAAAAAACGAAACAAAAAAATCAAGACCAAATTAAGCTACCCACCCGCTCTTTTTAATTGCTTTAAAATCTAAGAACCCTGGACAAGCCTTTTCTTGATTTTAATAGCAATTAAAACTCCTATCCGCCTTGACCCGCGAATTTGGTCGGGCTCTCGCACACCTCTCGATTCATTCATCGTCCAAAAAATCAGTACTTATTTATGCTATAAAAATATAGATTTCTCTTCATGATAAGATTTAAAATACGATATAATAAATTCTCCAACAAATGAAGCTTACAGTGCCGCTTGAATAAAATTTTTAATATTACATAATTTAAGATTAAATCTGGGTGTTGCTATGCGGAAAACAGGAGAAAGTATACAAAAGAAGAGGCTGTCTAAAAAAGGCAGCCTCTCTTTTTTTATTATTCGATTCTTTATAAATATTAATCTTCTTCTACTTCCTTAAATGAAAACAAGCTTTCTCTGTATTCCTGAACAGGTGCACAGGTACACATCAGGTTTCGGTCGCCATATCCGTCATCAATGCGGCTTACATCAGCAAAGAATTTTTTTTCCTTAATCCATGGCAATGGATATGCTGCTTTCTTACGTGAATAAGGTCTGTCCCACTCATCTGAAGAAACAACTTCTACAGTATGCGGTGAATTTCTCAGAACGTTATTCTCTGCATCCTCTTTTCCTTCTTTTACTTCCATAATTTCATCATAAATTGAAAGCATGGCCTCAACAAAACGGTCAAGTTCTTCAAGCGACTCACTTTCTGTAGGCTCAACCATTAACGTGCCGTGAACCGGGAATGAAAGTGTTGGCGCATGAAATCCATAATCCATAAGACGTTTTGCAATATCAGCTTCTGTGATATTTGCCATAGACTTAAACTGACGGCATTCCAGTATCATCTCGTGACCAACCATTCCGGTTTCACCAGAGTAAACAACTCCGTATGTATCTTCTAATGCGGCTTTTATGTAGTTGGCATTCAGAATAGAAATTTCAGCTACTTTCTTAAGCCCTTCTGTTCCCAGCATTTTTATAAAACCATATGAAATAGGCAAAATGCTTGGACTACCAAACGGAGCAGCAGTAATCGGACCAAATCCTTTTTCCCCACCTGTTTCTGCGAACGGATGCTTTGGTAAATAGGGGGCCAGTTTTTCGTTGGCACCAATAGGTCCCATACCCGGGCCTCCACCACCATGAGGTATGGCAAATGTTTTGTGCAGATTCAGGTGACCCACATCAGCACCAGTAAGTACAGGATTGGTTAATCCGAGTTGCGCATTCATATTGGCACCATCAAAATATACAAGTCCACCATTTTTGTGGATGATCTCATTCATTTCCTTAATCTGGCTTTCAAAAACACCATGAGTGGATGGATATGTTACCATGAAAGCGCCCAGGTTATCTTTATTTTCTTCTGCTTTTTTCTTAAGGTCATCCAAAGAGATATTTCCATTCTCATCACAATCGACAACGACAACCTTCATACCTGCCATAATACCACTAGCCGGATTTGTTCCGTGTGCAGAAGAAGGAATTAATACCACATTTCTGTGATCTTCACCTTTGTCTTTATGATAAGCACGGATGGTCATAAGCCCTGTATGTTCTCCTGCAGCGCCCGAATTGGGTTGGAATGAAATGGCAGAAAAACCCGTGATTTCTTTAAGTTGTTCCTCCAAGCCATTAATTAATTCCTGGTATCCTTTAGCCTGTTCTTTAGGTACATAAGGATGTAATCCCATAAATTCCGGCCAGCTAAGAGAAAATAGCTCTGTTGCTGCATTAAGCTTCATAGTACATGAACCCAGGGAGATCATAGAGTGTGCCAGAGAAAAATCTTTTCGTTCCAGCTTTTTAATATAGCGCATCATCTCAGTTTCTGAATGATAGCGATTAAAAAGATCCATTTGCAAAAAATCGCTTTCTCTATTGAAAGATTTATTAAAATAAGTTTTCTCCGGTATTTCCTTAATTTCTTTTGCGTCTTTGCCTGTGGCTTTTGCAAAAATATTAAGAATCGTATTTATTTCCTCTTCATTTATCTTTTCATCAGTACTCAACCCAACTGTGGAATCATCTAAATAAGTAAAATTAACTTCTTTTTCCAGTGCAATCTTCTTCACATCATCAGCACTGACTCCATCAGGTAATTTGATCTTCAATGTATCAAAAAACTGGTCATTTTCCTGCTCCAGTCCCATATCTTTAAGCTTTTCATCCAAGATACCGGCAGCAGCATGAATATGTCCGGCTATACGTTTTAAACCTTCCGGACCATGATACACTGCATACATTCCAGCCATATTAGCAAGCAAAGCCTGGGCTGTACAGATATTTGAAGTAGCTCTTTCTCTTTTAATGTGTTGCTCTCTGGTCTGAAGCGCCATTCGCAGGGCATAATTCCCCTGTGCATCTACAGATACTCCAATAATTCTGCCCGGAACTTTCCTTTTATAATCTTCTCTTGTTGCAAAGTATGCGGCATGAGGACCACCGTAACCCATAGGAACTCCAAAGCGCTGTGTTGAGCCAAAAACTACATCAGCATCCCATTCTCCGGGAGGAGTTAGAAGAGCCAGGCTCATTATGTCAGCTGCTACACCAACAAGTGCTCCATTTTCATGTGCTTTTTTAACAAATTCCTTATAATTTTCAATTTTACCATCTCCGGCAGGATACTGGACAATTGCACCAAATATCTTTTCATTAAACTCAACATTCTTGTAATTTCCAAACTGCAGTTCTATTCCTAATGGCTCTGCTCTTGTTTTGAGCACTTCTATGGTTTGAGGAAATGTATTTTCATCCACGAAGAAGACATTAGCTCCTTTTTTCACAGCAGAACGTTTTCTGAGATTCGCCATCATAATCATTGCTTCAGCAGCGGCTGATGCCTCATCCAGCAAGGAAGCATTTGCAAGGTCCATACCTGTCATTTCCATCACAACACTCTGAAAATTAATCAGAGCTTCCAGTCTGCCCTGTGAGATCTCTGCCTGGTAGGGTGTATAAGAGGTATACCAGGCGGGATTTTCAAGAATATTTCTAAGTATTACCGAAGGGGTAATAGTATCGTAATATCCCTGGCCAATAAATGAACGGTATAATTTATTTTTAGAAGCTATCTCTCTTAAATGAGCAAGATACTCTGTTTCACTCATTGGCTCTTCCATTTCAAGTGGTTTGTCCAAATGAATGGATTTAGGAATTGTTTTGTTAATTAATTCATCGATTGACTTAACACCAACCTTCTGAAGCATGACTTTTACATCTTCTTCTCCAGGACCTATATGCCTGTCAACAAATCTCTCAGTAGCCATAATTTCAATATTTTTAAGATTTTAAGACAAATTTGGGTAAATTTAAAAATAAGGTCGAGAATTCAAAACCAAATTCATCAGGGTTTTCAAATAATTTATATGTTTTAAAACAAAAATTCTTCATCGAATGTTCATCCTTTTGTTACTACAATAACAGAGGATTTTCCTCTTTTTCCTCCTTGATCGTAGTGGTTTCACCATGACCCGGGTATACAACGACATCATCGGGTAAAGTTAACAATTTCTCGTTAATGCTTTCAATTAAAGTTATATGCTCTCCTCCTGTAAGGTCAGTTCTGCCAATTCCCCTTTTAAATAAAACGTCGCCGGCAAAAACCTTCTTTTCTTTCTTATTTAACAGTGCAATACTTCCCGGTGAATGCCCCGGAACATGGAGTATATCGAAAACAGTATTCCCAAATTTCAGCTTATGTCCTTCTTCAATATAAGTGTCTGGTTCATTGGGCTGATCTACATCAATACCCACTGTTGCGCCAAATTCCTTAATGCGATTCAATATTGCCAGGTCTCCTTTATGAAGAATTGTCTCAGCATTAAAAGCTTCTCTGGCCGCATTCATCCCCAACGCATGATCAATATGCCCATGAGTACACACAATATACTTAATTTCCAGGCCATTATTATTAACATACTCCTTTAATTCTTTAATTTCCTGTTCGAAATAACAGCCCGGATCTATTATAATCCCTTGTTGAGTTTCATCAGATACTAAATATGTATTCTCCTGAAACGGATTGAAAATAAAAGTCTTAATATCTAACATAATCATTCATTTTTATTGTTTGTATCTTTTCCTTCAACGAGTGGCACAAATATAAAGCTCCCATGTGATGTTTTCCTTATTTCTGTTTCACTTATCTTTTCCACCAACATCATTTCCTGGCCACTCATTCCTCCAAGTGGTATAACCATCTTACCTCCCACTTTCAGCTGGTCCACTAAAGCCTGGGGTATCTCTGCCGCTCCTGCAGTAACCAGAATCTTGTCATAGGGCGCATAAGTTGGTTTGCCTTTATAACCATCTCCATAGAATAAATAGGGCTGATAACCCATCTTATTTAACAATGATTTGGCTTTCAGGTATAGTTCCCTGTATCTCTCAATAGAATATAATTTAACCCCCATCTCAAGAAGGATTGCAGCCTGGTAACCTGAACCCGTACCTATCTCAAGTACCTTTTCATGTTTTTTAGGATCTAATAGTTCTGTTTGAAAAGCCACAGTATAAGGTTGTGAGATAGTTTGATCATTTCCAATTGGAAAGGCCTGATCTTTATATGCAAATTTCACAAATCCGCTTTCCATAAAAAAGTGACGGGGAACAGTTTCAACTGCCCTGATAACCTCTTCGTTTTCAATGCCTTTTCTGCGAATCTCGCTTGCAAGCTTTCTCCGCAAGCCCTTATGTTTATAAGTATCTTCCATTATATTTTATACTTTCTGCAAAGATAAAAGGAACTTACCGGTAAAAAAAGCTGTAATACAAAAATATAACAGGTAAAAGGTTTATCAACATAATCAGTTGATAACTTAAACATTTTTAATAAATAAGAAAATAAAAAATACCTTATGTTTGTAAAAAAGGGCTTATGACAATAGGATTCATCGGATATAACAATAAGATAGAAAAAGTTGCTGAACAAATTAATAAATCCAGTAAGTTTTCATTAAGTGGATTTTATACTTCAGGGAATCTAAAAGAAGTAAAATTCAAAGCGTTAGATCAACAAGAAATTATTGACCAATCTGAAATATTATTTATAGGCAAGGAAGAGGCTGACCTGAATATCTGCAGCAATGCAATTAAAAAATCAAAACATCTGTTTTTCGAAGCACCATTCATTTTCACGGTGACTGAATTCAGAGAGCTTTTTGAATTAGCAAAGGAAAGCGATTCTTTAATTCATTTTAATCAATATTTTCTAAATGATCCCATTTATAATAAAATCGCAAAATTATCACCGGATTTAATAAAATGCAAAATTTCCTATTCGCCTTTAGAGAACAAATCAGAAAAACAAAAACAGGATATTTTTAAATTAACAGCTCTTATTCAAAATATTAAAAAAACAGGTATTAGAAAAATTAATACGCATCCCGGTTCACATCTTAAAAATCAATATACATATCTTTCTGTTCAGTTCGATAATGGGTTGTTAGTAAGCGCTCTGATTAACAGTATAAATACAGAAAATGAATTTATCCTTCATACTTTCCAGCAAAATCAGCAATACAAAATTGATTTATTAAATCATGAGATTACCAGTCATAAGTTAAAGACCAAAGAAAAACAGACAGAAACCTCAAAAAAACAATTCAAGCATAAAGATAACCTGTATTTTGAAGAGATAAAGAGGTTTTTTGAAACCATTAGGTCAAAGGACGACAAGCCCGTAACTATAATAGAAGAAAGCGAAGAAATCCTGGAGTTAACATACAGGATCAAAAATGAACTTGAAGGTTAGGCAGGTGAGCCCAACGGGTATTTTTCAATTACTCTGTAAACAGGACCTGTTGCTTTCAAAATACTCTCATAATAAACAACCTGATCAATATCTGCTTGCTGAAAAAACTCCGATTCATTTTCCTCAAGCATTTTAGTAAGTATATCTTTATTTTTCAACCATTTAATTCTTGCCAAGGTTAGGTGAGGTTTAAATTCACGGTTATCAGGCTGAAAACCTAGTGGTTTCATCTTCTCATCAATAGAAATCTTTATCGACTTAAGCTTTTCAAAATCTTTAATTCCAATCCAAAGTACTCTGGGTTTTCGAATATTTTTAAATACACCTATGCCCTGGAGTTTTATGGCAAACGATGAGTGCTGTTCTGTAATGTCTGATAAGTTCTGCTTTACTTCATCGATTTGTTCCTCAGTTGTATCGCCCAAAAAGAAAAGAGTCAGATGAAAATTGTCACTATTTACCCACTTTATTTTTTCATTATCTAATTCATTTTTTAACTTAGTATAAGTTTTTAGAAGTTTTTCTTCAGGCTTTATTTTAACAGCAATAAATGTTCTTTTCATATCAATAAAAAAATATTTGAAGAGAAAGTTAAAGAAAAAATATAAAACCTCAAAAACCAATAATTATGAGTAAACAACCAAAATTTGCGGTAATATTAGCAGGAAGCGGTGTATTTGACGGATCAGAAATACACGAATCAGTTATGACCATGTATTCCATTATGAAAAACGGAGGTACATATGAGATATTCGCGCCAGACGTTGCACAGTATCATGTGGTAAACCACGTTACAGGGGAGGAAATGAACGACAAAAGAAATGTTTTCACAGAATCAGCAAGAATTGCGCGTGGGAGGATTCGAAAACTAAATGAATTTAAAGCAGATGACTTTGATGCAATAATTATCCCCGGTGGATTTGGTGCAGCGAAAAACCTCAGCACATTTGCCTTTGATGGAGCTGACTGTAATGTAAACAAAGATGTTGAAAAAGCTATTCGCAGTATGGCTAATGCCAATAAGCCAATCGGGGCATTGTGTATTTCACCTGTCATTATTGCGAGGGTTGTTGAAAATGCAAAGATCACTATTGGGCAGGATCAAACTACAGCAGATGCAGTACAACAAATGGGAGCAACTCATGAAACTACTGACCACGGAGAAGTTGTTGTGGACACAAAAAACAAAATAGCTACAACACCTTGCTACATGCTTGATGCTACAATTATGAATATTGCTGATGGCGCCAATAACGTAGTTAAGGCAATAATAGAATTGATGTAAGAGATTTAAAATTTTTAAATGCTAAATGCATGAATGTGTTAGTTATAATAAAAAGCATTCATGCATTTTTTATTCAATCTTGATAAATTTTAATACGGAAAAAATATAAAGAGTTTAACCAAATTTGAATTCGATTTAAAAAGCAATCATTCAATTGATTAATATTCAAACAGCCTCAAATTTCACATTGGGTTTTAAGGATTCTCAGGGACAGGATTTATATCTGGTCGTGTTCTATAAGCACTACAATCCGTTCAATAAGACGGTCTCTTCCATGTGGTTCATATTCGGCTTTCAGATCATGTCCGAATATTCTGGCTATAGTCTGCCAGAATCCAGCAGAAAAATTTCCTTTTAGCTCCTGCAATAACTGATATGAAGTATCACCTGTTTCCCTGTCAATCAACTTCAAAAGCAAGCGTCCCTGGTTAATCGTCAGGTGCTTTACATCTTCTTTAAATTCCTCTTTTAATTCTTTCTCAACGTTTTTAATGTATTGTTTCTTCTCTGCTTCAGATTCAAGTTGGCGGAACTCCATCTCCATATCGTAGAGTTTATTTTTTGCTTTTTGAGCATACGGATATACAACCTTCAAATCACGAACAAGCTTTGCATATTTACGGCTCATTCGTCTTCTGAATTTAAGTTTTGGGTAAACAATTATTTCTCTTATATTTCCTGCTGGAATGGTATCACCTTCAACAATGGCAATATTCATATAGATACGATTATGAGCATGCACTGTATCTACGTTTTGCCCATTGACATATTTAGTTGTTCCCAGCAACAACAGGGTCAATCCAACTATGTAATAAAGAGTTTTTCCCATTTTTCTTATTCAGAATAAGATTTCTTTAGATTTTAACGAACAAAAAAAAAGATTGTTTTATAAATATAAAAAAGGAGAAGCATTTTGCTTCTCCTTTTGGATCCAAGATATATATAGAGAGAGTTTTAAATAACTCCGTGATCAAGCATTGCATTGGCTACCTTCAGGAATCCTGCAATGTTGGCTCCTTTTACATAGTCAATACTACCATCTTCACGTTTACCATTTTCAGCACATGCATGATGAATATCTTTCATAATCTTATGAAGTTTTTCATCAACCTCTTCACGAGTCCAGTGTAATTTCATTGAGTTCTGTGTCATTTCAAGACCTGAAGTAGCAACACCACCGGCATTAGCAGCCTTACCAGGGCCATAAAGAATATTTTTATTCTGGAATATTTCTATAGCTTCCGGGGTGCAAGGCATATTTGCACCTTCTGAAACGCAAATACATCCGTTTTCAATTAATTGTTTGGCATCGTTCTCATCAAGTTCGTTTTGAATGGCACAAGGAAGGGCAATATCAACTTTCAGCTCCCATGGTCTCTTGCCTTCGTAGAATTCAGCACTTTCAAATTCGTATGAAAATGGTTTAACGATATCATTATTGGTTGCTCTTAATTCAAGCATGTAGTCAATCTTCTCACCAGAGATTCCTTCAGGGTCATAGATATAACCATCAGGACCTGATATTGCAACAACTTTTGCTCCAAGGTCAGTTGCCTTCTGGGCAGCACCCCATGCAACGTTACCAAAACCGGAAATAGCTACAGTTTTACCTTCGAAAGATTCGCCTTTTGTTTCGAGCATTTCCTTGGCAAAATAAACATTACCAAAACCTGTTGCTTCTGGTCGAATCAGGCTTCCTCCCCAGTTAATTCCTTTACCGGTAAATACACCTGTATTTTCACGAGCCAGTTTTTTATACATTCCATAAAGGAAACCAATTTCTTTTCCTCCAACGCCAATGTCTCCTGCAGGCACATCAGTTTCTGGTCCGATAAGGGTCCATAATTCAGTCATGAATGACTGACAGAAACGCATAATTTCAGAATCAGATTTTCCTTTTGGGTTAAAGTCAGATCCGCCTTTTCCACCACCCATTGGAAGAGTTGTCAGTGAATTTTTAAAGATCTGTTCAAACCCTAAAAATTTAAGTGAGCTCAGATTCACACTAGGGTGAAATCTTAAACCACCTTTGTAAGGTCCAATAGCATTGTTAAACTGAACCCTGTATCCTAAGTTAACATGAACATTTCCGTTGTCGTCTGCCCATGGTACTTTAAATGTAAGTACACGATCAGGTTCTATTAACCGCTCAATAATACCGCCATTTTCAAATTGGGGATTGTCATTGTATACTTCCTCGATAGATTCGAGAACTTCTCTTACTGCCTGAAGATATTCCACCTCACCCGGGTGTTTTTTCTCAAGCTCATTCATTAATTTATCTACGTTCATCGCTATAAGATTTAATAATTGTACAAAATATGTTTTTTAACATCAGCGTTATTAAAATAACAGTGTAAATGTAAATTTTAAATTATGAATTTCCCAAACTTTCATTCATTTTTAAACATGATTTTCCTCATGTTTCAGGAAAGAGCTATCACGCTGTATTACTGTGGTTTACAGACAACCCCCTTGCTCGACTGGCCATCTATCTGAATTTTTAATGGATTTTTAAAACGAACATGCCTGATAAATTCATTTTCATATTGTTCCTTTGACTTTTCCAGAAAATCAATGTCAAAATAACCATCATCGATGTATGGATTAATTGTAAAATATCCAACCCTGAATGAAGTTAAATTCTGGAAAAAATGAGTTCCCTGGCTCGGATCAATTCTGTAATTCTCCAGGCCGGATTCTACAATTAACCTTGCCTGAGATATTTGGGCCCACTTCACAGGTATTCCAAGACTTGGGTCAGCTGTGCCCCATCTTCCGGGACCAACCAATATATAATTTTTACCTTCTTCTTTAAATTGCTCATTAATTTTAGCCATTTCATTTGCAATTTCTTTACTCTTTAAAGAAGAAAAGTTTTCTGGTTTAACATAAACGAAATCATATACATCATCAATAACTCCATTTCCCAGTGCAGATTCAGAATAAATAATCGTATCCTTAAGATCTATCTCGTTCAGATCAAAATGAGTTTCCTGATCATTAGAAACAATAGGACGAATTTGAAGGAAATTAAAGATTAAAGGCTCTTCTTTTTGTTTATTCAGATCAATTGCAAACTCAATTTCAATGGGGTTATTCATTTCTTTTTGTCCTATATCCAACAGATCCGCTAAAATTTTATCAAGAGGGATTATTTTATGTTTCAACACATTTGCAAAAGTAATTACTTTTTTTCCTTTATGAATGGTTCCTTCTCTTAATACATTATTCTGAAGATCAAAGGTTGAGGCAGCATGTTTTAACGAGTTATCTTTTTCTGCTTCATTAACTTTTAATCGAAGTAAATTAATAGCATCATCGACACTAGGTTCAAAGCTTTCAGGATTTAAGTCAAGTGCATAATAATATTTTTGCGTATCCTTCAGAGCGATTTCAGGGCTTGATAACTGAAGTGCCTTATCAGGATGCCTGGGTGAAAAACGAAGAGAAACACCTCCATCTACAATTTGTTTTCCCAACCCCAGGGCAATATTTGCAATTCCCTCCTCAGTTTTTTCAGGTTCTACAGGATAAAAATTTATAGAACGAGCTACACCTGATAATGTAGGATAGAAACGATCTTCGTATTTTGATCCGCAAACCTCCTGCAAAATAATACCCATTTTTTCTTCATCAATCACATTAGAGGTTGCGGCCATATATGCCTTGCTGTTTTCATAGTAAACGCAGGCATAAACACTTTTTATGGCATCCGACAGCAACTGTATCATACGGGTGTTGTCATCCACACGAGGCACCATATAAGTATTATAAATGCCTGCAAATGGCTGATAATGAGAATCCTCAAGTTTGGAAGAAGATCTTACTGCAATAGGATTTTTTATTACAGATACAAATGCATATAAATCCTGGTAAACTCTGCTCGGTAACCTGGCTTCTATGAAATGCCTTAATATCTCTTCATCGGAGAGATCTTCTGAAAGAGCAACTTTATATAAGTCGTTGCCCTCGATGAATTCATCAAATATATCTGTACTTAATACAACCGTTCTGGGAATAGTAATGATAATATCTTTATACTTATTAAAAATATTATTACGCTTAATAATTGAATTTGCAAATGCCAGACCTCTTGCTTTACCTCCAATAGACCCATCTCCAATCCTTGAAAAAATAAGATATTCATCAAAGCTGTTTTTATCAAATTTAGCAATCACCCCCCTTCCCTTACTCATCCGGTAACTTGAAATTGCCTTATAAATATAATTCCTCACATCATCAAGTGAGTTGAAATCAGACAACTTAAGATACTTAAACAACTGGGCTATAGGGAATATGGCCCGAGCATTCAACCATTTTGATAAGTCATTTCTGCTGGCATGATATTCCAATGAATCATCAGGAATCTCTAATATCATATCCTGCAAACTTTGCAGATCACAAGCTCTTCCTATTGGTTCGAGGGTCTTGGGATCTTTAAAAACAAATTCTCCGAAGGCAAACTGTTTGATGATATAATTCCTTAATTCGATAGAAAGTGTTTTGGAATACTTATGTATAAACCCTACATTATATTTTTCAGCAAGCTTTGCATTTTCCTGGTCAGAAGATTGTAAAAGGAAAGGAATAAACTCATCAACACTTCGTATTTTTTCGCAAAGTTTTATTCCAGCATACTTATCTTTAATGCCATTTCTTTTATAACTAATATCAGAAATTACGCCCAAAAGATTATACTTATATTGATTGTACAACTCAATAGCTTCCTCGTAGGTTGTAGCCAGCAGAATTTTAGGTCTTCCTCTCATCCGGAGCATCTTCTGGTGTTCATTCAATGCTTCCTTAATATATTCTTTCGACTGTTTAAAAATAATTTTATAAATATTCGGCAGGTAAGAAGAAATATACCTTATGGAATCTTCCACAAGCAATATTGTTTGTACCCCAACAACCTCCACATCATGCCTTACATTCATTTTATCTTCAATAAGTTTTATTATAGCCAGCAATAAATCTGCATTTCCCAGCCAACAAAATACATAATCAATAGCACTTAAATCCTCATTCTCAAGTTTCAGAGTAACTTCCCTGGAAAAATGAGTAAGTACTACAATCGGAATATTGGTATATTCTTGTTTTATACTCCTGGCAAGTCCGAAGGTATCGTAACCGCCAATAGTTAACATTGTAATTACCAGGTCAATGCTGTCATTGCGAAGTATTTGAAAAGCTTCTTCGGCTGAATTGGCCAACACGAATATTGGAGGATATCTTAGGTTCAGGGAAACATATTCATTAAAAATCTGTTCATCGATCCTGCCATCTTCCTCTAACATAAATGCATCATAATTGCTGGCAATAAGCAATACTTTATGAATCCTTTTCTGCATTAACAAGTTAAAAGAAGTATCGTTAAAATCAAGTTTTAAATTATCCTGATGGTTGGTATAAAATGACATATAATTTTTATTTAATTATTTTTCCTATTTTAGTTGCAATTGTTTTCAGAATCGGGACAATAAATAGCCGAAACCATTTTTTTTCCATCCATATAGACAGTCAAGGGTTCTGAAAATTCTATATGTTTAAAATAGGTTGTTTCTTCAACTATTTTTTGTTTTTTTAATTTATCCCAATCGACAAAACTATTTCTTGATTTGTCTGAGATAGAAAAATACCCAACATTCATAGAGGTAACATTATGGAAGAAATGAGAACCTAAAGAAGCATCCAGGGGAAAGTTTTTTAATCCTACTTCAACAATAACCTTAGCCTGAGAAATTTGTGACCAAACCACTGGAATTCCAATGAATTTATCTCTCGTGCCCCATCTTCCCGGTCCTATTAGAATATACTTTTTATTTTTTTCCCGCATCTGCTTGTTCAGTTTTTCAATCTCATAGGTCATTTCCAAAGTTTTATTATTGTCAAATTTTTCTTTGTCCACATAGATGACATCTGTAATATGATCTATTTTCCCATTACCCATAGACTTTTCCGAATACAATACCAGATTTTCCTTATTCAATTCATCGATATGCAGATCAATTTCTTCTTCATGAAAAACTAAAGGCTTAATCTGCAACAAATAGAAAGAAGGTAAATTATCCTTATCCTTTTCCAGGTCTACTGCCCATTCAATTTCTACCTGGGTACCCAAAGCTTCTTTAACGACATCAAGGATAGTATTAATAGTTTTGGCCAATGGGATATAATCTAATTTGAGAATATTTGCAAAATTTACAATTCTGGGGCCATAGGCGTCCAACCCGGGCTCGATCCTGTCATTATCGGGGTCATATACCGAGGCACAATGCTTCAGGTTTCCATGTTTTTCAGCTACATCAATATCGAGTTTTGTTAATCCTGCATCACTTCCTTCCGTTAAATCCACTTCATTATTTTCCATATCCACTGCATAAAACTTGACCTGTGAACTTTTCACCAGATCCTTTGTTGAGGCGATCTCTAATTTCGGATAAGAAGGAGAAAACCTATATGCCTGTTCTCCGTCTACAACATACTGTCCCAGCCCAACTGCTGCGACAGCAAAACCTTCATCAGGTTTCATATGAGCAACCGGGTAGTAATTATGCGATTGTGCTGTACCGCTAATGTGAGGGTAATAATAATTTTCATACTGATTACCAACAAGTTCCTGGATAACCACAGCCATTTTTTCCTCTTCAACTTTATGCCCTACAGCAGTAAAATAATTACGGGCTTCATCAGAATAAATAGAAGCATAAACCAGCCTAATAGCATCTGAAAGCTGTTTAAGCCGCACATTAAATTCTTCATGCCTGTTTGGAAGAACATATGTATCAAAAACCCCGGAAAAAGGCTGAGTAATTGAATCCTCAAAAAGACTTGATGACCTGACGGCCAATGGCCTTGTTATATGTTTTAGAAATATTCTTAATCGTTTTTCTAATTCAAAAGAAAGGTCAGCCTCTAAAAAACGAGATTTAACCTTTTCATAATCTGTCTCGCTAAAAACCCAGTCTCCCAGTTTATTTTTTTCCATAAACATATCAAACTCATCGGTTCCTATGATTGCTGTCCTGGGAGTTCTAAGATTTATAGAAGGCAGCATTTCATTAAACTTAAAGTTATATATTAACGTATTAATAAAAGCAACACCACGTCCTTTGCCTCCCAGAGAACCTGAAGCCAGACTCACAATATTGTTTTCTTCCTTAACTGCATATTCGCTGAAATTTACAATCTTCCCTTTTTCCTGTTCATTTCTGTATAAAGAAAGAATATTAATCAAAAATTCCCTCATCTGCTCAGCATCTTCAAAATCACTGATTTTTAGCGGATTAATTATTTTAGCTATTTGAATTTCGCCTCTTGCCATAAGCCATAATGAAAATTGGTTTTTTACAGCATGATAAACAAGAGAGTCAGCAGGAACAGTTTTCAGGTAAGACTCAAACTCATCCATTGATTTAGCTACTGCAATTTGTCTGCCTTTATTATCGCGATATACAAAATGGCCAAAGCCAAGGTGATAGTTTATAAAACTTTTCAGGTCCTGCAGAAGAGTTTCGCTGTTTTTATTAATAAAATTGGCTTTCAGCTTATAGGTTTCAGAGGCATTTTCAGGGTTAGAAGACTGAAGGATTGTAGGTAAATTAGGAAGATTTCTCTTTGCATATTTTATCAGGTCAAAACCTGCCTTTTCATCAGCCTTTCCATTTCTTGGAAATTGAATATCTGAAATCAGAAATAACATATAATCATTATACTTATTAAACAAATCCATGGCCTCCTCATAAGTGGAAGTGAGAATAATCTTAGGGCGGGTTCTTAATTTTAACACTTTATACAGATCATCAGAATTAACATCTTCAATCAGATGCTTGGTTTGTTCCAGAATAATCTGGTAAAGCATAGGCAAATACCTGGAATAGTAAATAACGGAATCTTCCACGAGCAAAATAACTCTTGTAAGACCTACTTTAGTATCATTTTCAAGATTAACCCGATCTTCAAGCAGTTTTACCATTGCAAAAAAAACTTTGGAATCGCCATTCCACACAAAAACATTGTCAATGGATTGCATATCCTTTTTAGGATCCAAATACTCCAGATCAGAGTTGCTATTAAGGAGTAGAAACAGCGGAATATAAGAATATTTCTTTTTTAATGTTTTACTGATTTCAAGGGGTTTTTTCTTGTCCACTCCCATCATAAGGATAACCATATCAAAATGCTTTTCCTCCATTTGTTTCAGAGCTTCCTCCTCGTTAGAAACACCCGTTACCCTTGGCAATGAAGTAAGATTAAGCTGATTGTATTCCCCTAAAATATGATCGGAGAACCTTCCTTCTTTTTCAATACTAAAAGCATCGTATAAATTTGCGACAAGTAGAATCTCTTTCACTTTAAAAGGCATCAGATCGTGCAGCATATCACGATCGGCATTGTAGTTGTTTAAAAATTTCTGCAGCAGCTGCCTGCTGTTCAAAGGCCTTTCTGTACTCCCTTCACTGGATATCAGTTCTTTCTTCTTGTCATCTTTTGTAATAATATCCCGGGCCTTTACGCTATTTATGTATCCAACAATTAAGTTGGTAAGATTTACTAACAGATCCCGCTCTTCTTTTAAGAAAGGCCCTTCATCTAATTCCCTGAATTTTTTTGTATAAAAGATTTCAATACTTCCTTTTTCATTCTCAATAGTTGAAAATTCCTGTTTCTGCGACCACTCTGTTTGCTGAAAATCAGCACTTCGGTATTCTTTTCCTGCATATCTTATGCGGGCAACTGTATATTCAGAATATTGCCAACCCTTTGGCAGAATAAGGGCAATTTTTTGCAGTGTCTCTTCAACTGACTTCTGCTCTTTAATAATTTTTGTTGTCTGATTAATGCACGCTAACTCTTTCAGTCGTTCCTTACTTTCAGCAAGTAATTGTTTATAGTCAATATTCTGTTCTTCATTGTTAGGTTTTTCTGCCATAATAGATTGATTTTTCAGATAAACTCAAAATCTGAATAATTAAAATTAAAACGTATGGATAAATTTAAAAGTTTTTATTGAAGGAAAAAATAATTTGTAGGAATACAGTAAAATAGCTCTATTTCAGTTCCAAACAGGGCATCATATTATAATAAAAAAAACCTGGCCAAAACTGTGACCAGGTTGATCTTATTTAAAGGATTATTGATTATTTAAAAGCCTTTTCGAGCAATCCGTCTCCGGAAAGTTTTAATCTATCAAAATATTCAGGAACTTCTTTACCCATAAGCTTGTCCACATACATTTTGGCAATATACTGACCAAGCATATACCCCTGACCTCTAAGGCCAAGGAACAGACCCAGATCCGGATCTATTATCATACGTGGCTCAACATAGTAACCTGACCAGACAGCCTGGAATCCGACAGAAGAGAGTTTTGGGATCCAGTCTGTAAAAATTTCTGTAGCTATATTAAGAAAATCCTGGGAATTTATTTTTAGATTTTTATCCGTTTCATTAGGTTCAACTGCAGGGGAAGCACAACCAATTACCTGTCCTGTTTCTGCAAGCTGTTGACCATAAACTGCAACAAATCCTTTATATTTCCTCCTGTCAATCATCATAGGCAAAGGCTCACCATTAACTCCGAGATAAGGCAGTCTTCTGGTAATAAAAGCCTGGTGCTTCACGGAGAACAGTCCTGTTTCAATTCCCATACGTTTTGCAAAATGATGTCCTTCAGGGCCTAAAGCATTAATAAATACCTCCGTTTCGTATTCAATGTATTCTTTCTCATGATTTCTAACCAGAACTTTATAGGTATTGTTTTCTTTTTTAATATCAATTACTTTGCAATCTTCTTCAACCTGTCCCCCGTTTTCGATACCCAAATGACGGATTAAATCGAGCACTCTTCCGGGTGTTGATTGCCAGCAGTTTTTAGTAACCAGGGCTGCCTTATATTTTTTCAGGTCGGGTCTGAAGTGAGGTGAAAGCTCATTTTGAAAATCCTTTGGTTCAATCATATATGCATCAGACCATTCAATTGATTTTTCAAGGGTTTTATAAATCTCTTCATCATGAGCAAAAGTAACATACCGTATCGGACGATAATCAACATTTGATATTTCCTGAAGTTCCTGGAAAATTTTATTATTGTTATTAGCAATATCCGAGAGTTCGGGCAAACTAAAATTCGGTCGCCCTCCTGCGATATTCCTCCAGGATGAACCTCTTCCATAATTCAATAAAACAGGTTCTTGTCCTGCTTCTGCAAGGTATCTGAATAAAGCACTTCCACCAATTCCTCCTCCGGCAACAAGCGATTTCACCTTAACTTTCTTAATCTCTTTTCCATTTACCTGTGGATAGATATTCTCATGTGTATTCCTGGGATATAATTCACCCATTGAAATCTGGTTAGACATAGGCCCTCTTGGTGTTGCTTCTCCAACCAGGGATTTTCCATATTTAGGAAGTTCCACCTTCAATCTCTTGATACACCTTTTACCTCGGCAAGCTCCCATTCCAAGACGAGTTGTATGTTTCACCTCATCAACAGAAATAAATTTTCTGTTACCTATCACATCCAGAACATCATTCAACTTCACATCATCGCAATGGCAAATATATTTATCCACATCATGTCCATTGTTATATGGATTAAACTCAATTTTTTCAGGATAGTTGGCTTTTGCGATAAACCCTCTTGCATTCATCAGATCATCTCCGCTTAGATCATGGCTTTTTACTCTTGCAACATTTGTTTTGTTTGGTTTCTTCATAATCTTTTCAATAATACCGGATCCAATCTTTTCACCGTTATTATTTACAAGATAAACTTCCGTGTTTTCTTCCGCTTCAATTTCTATTGGCAGGAAGAGCCAGTTTTTCTTTAGATTATAACCAAAGATCGCTAATCCCGGGCATTGGTAAACACACTGCATACAGCCTGTACATTTCTCATAATCAATCTCTGGTACTGTGCTTGTAGATGATTTAGTTATTGCTCCAAAAGGACACACAAAGGCACAAGGATTACAGGCAAAACCATACAGGCAATCAATTATTACAAAAGGTCTTTCAATTCTTCTGTCCTTATCAGGCAATGCCGGTTCATCTTTAATCTTAACAGGCTCCTGTTGTGAATCAATATACTCTTTTGAGGTGGTAAGATAATCATGGTAGTCATATCGTTCTCCCATCTCTTCAAGAATTTCATAAGCAACCTGTTTTCCTCTTAACACTGCGCTAGTTCCCTCTCCTATTCTTATGGCGTCTCCTGCTCCGTGACAAGCCCTGCCAAAGACTTCCTTTCCTTTCGTCAGCAATACATCATCAGATGTTAGTCCGGTACAAATATTAATGGCATCGATATTTTCAATTACTTTTTCTGTTCCCGGGATGGCCTTAAAATTTTCAGATTCTGCAACAACTGCCCCTACAATTCCATCATAGTTATCATTAGGAATTGCTTTAAGAAGCATATGAGAAGTTATAATAGGGATTCCAAGTCTTCGTACACGACTAGCCTGCACTGGGAAGCCACCTTCTTTTGGCAGTGCTTCCACAATAGCCTTCACATTGGCTCCAGCCTGGGTTAATTGATAGGATGTAAGATAACCAATATTTCCAGCTCCAACTGTCAGCACATTTTTTCCAAGAAGCGTCTCTTCAATATTCATCATCTTTTGAATCACCGCTGCTGTATACACTCCAGGCACATCATCATTTTCAAAGGGAGGCATAAAGGGAATTGCACCTGTGGCAATCACAAGCTGATCTGCATCCACAAAGTAAATTTCATCAGTTTTAATATTTTTAACAGCCAGCCTTTTCCCTTCTAAAATATCCCACACAGTGGAATTCAGAAAAATTCCAGATTGATCATCTCCGGCCAGTTCTTTAGCTATTTCAAATCCTCTCATACCGCCATACTTCTTCTTTTTTTCAAAGAAAAAGAACTGGTGTGTCTGCATTAAGAACTGACCACCTATATCTTCATTATTATCTATAACTATATTATCAACTTTATGGTCGTTTAAAACCTCTCGTGCTGCCAGTCCGGCTGGTCCGGCACCAATAATTACTACATCTGTCCTGTAAACATTCTGTGGTTCTTCGGTTTGAACTTCCCGTTGTTTTGGCTCATAGTCAGAGGGTATCTCATGCACTTCTTTAACATTATCTACCTTAGTAATGCAAATTCTCCTAACTTCACCGTCAACTATCATTTCACAAGCACCACATTTTCCTATTCCACATTCCAGGCTTCTGTTTCTACCTTCCAAACTATGACTATGCACTGGATATCCTGCCTGATGCAAAGCTGCTGCTATGGTAAGACCTTTTTTGCAGGTAACTTTTTCATTATTGTAAGTAAAAGTTACTTTTTCTCTTTCTTCTATATCTAAAATTGGATGCTTTTGAATCTTATGCATAATGAAAATATTTTGGATGTTAATGGTTTAAAGGTCTAAAATCAAACTCAAATTTTCAATGACTTTTGTCATTAGGAATAAGAACCAACTCATCAGGGAGATAATAAGACCAATTATACAATTTAAAGTGAAAAAAAATTGTAATGGTTAAAAGATAATTATGTTCTATTATTTATTATTTTTAACCGGAGTTCGATATAAAACTAAAAGTTTAAGGTCCTTGTATTCAGATAGATCTGGCTTTAAAGCCGGGATAACGAAGTCTCAGGGGAAAGATTTTTGACAAAAATCACTGGCTTTCTCTTATTGAACCCCAGCCTGAAGGCTTATTCTGACTGAATATCAGCAATATAAATATTTTCGATATATCGAATTTACGCTATTTTTATTGAGATAAACCTAAAAAATAAACGAATGTATAGCATTAAAAGACAGAATTTAGTGGCTATCTTATTTCTCTTTCTGATCTTAATATTACTAAGTTCCTGCCAGAATAAGGAATCGGTTGATGCCTGCCTGACAGGTCACACTTATGGGTTCTGGGGAGGATTGTGGCATGGTATAATTGCGCCAATTGACTTGGTTGCCATGTTGTTTTCAGAAAAAGTTACAGTTTTTGCTCAAAATAACAATGGGGCCTGGTATGCTTTTGGGTTCCTCATTGGAAGTGGTGGCTGGGGAATTCTTGGAGGAAAAAAACTGGGTAAAAAATAAACCCCGGGTTCAGGCTTAATTACTTTTTGAGAAAGGGAAGAATAAGATCTGAAACGTTAAAGCGATTTAGAATTTTTTAGATTTGATTAGATTGAAGTCACTTATTTAATCTTTCCAAATATTTATTTTTTTCAGATTGATTTTTTCTTCAAAAAACATGCGTGCTATGGTTTCGAAGTATTCGGTATAATCAGATACATAAAAAGTATATGACCCCTTTTTGTTTTTATTAAGAATCCTGTTTTCTTCAAGTATATTTTTCAGGTAACCGGCAACAACATGTGCTGAATCGACAATATCAACTGTAAAATTAAAAAATTTCCTTATTTGGTTTTTAATAATAGGATAATGTGTACATCCCAGTATCAGTGATTTAATATCCTTTAACCTTTCATCTGTTAAATAAGCTCTTATAATGGCGTTACTAATATCATCGTAAATAAAACCCTCCTCAATCATTGGGACAAATAAAGGTGTTGCCATGGATTCAATTTTTATTCCCAGATCTTTGTCCAGTATTTTCCTTTCATAGGTTCCGCTATTAATTGTACCCTTTGTGCCTATCACGCCAATTTTCTCATTGGCATAATTTTTTGTAACATACTCAGCTGCCGGATCTATAACATTTACTACATGAACCTGTTCTCCAAGATAATCCAGCAATGCCTGGTAAGCAACCGCGGAGGCAGTATTGCAGGCGACCAGAATGACTTTCACCCCTTTAGATAATAAAAAGTCACCTATAGTTTTGGAGTATTTTATAATGGTCTCACTGGACTTATCTCCATATGGCAGGTGGGCAGTATCTCCAAAATATATTAGATCTTCATTGGGCAGAAGCTGTTTAATTGCTGCAGCGACTGTTAAGCCACCTACACCAGAGTCAAAAATTCCAATAGGTTGATCGGATTTTGCCATCAATGACTAAATTAAAAAAAGACCATCGCAAAGATGGCCTTAAATAAGTATTTTTTAAAAATTATTGTATTCCCAGTTCTTTCTTAACCATAGGCAGCACATCCACACTTTGCTCTGATTTAAAAAGGATGCTCCCTCCACTGGTATCAAAAATATAAGTAAATCCTTGCTTTTCACCAACTCTTTTAACAGCTTTTTCAATTCTTTGCATGATTGGCTGAAGAACTTCTGCTTGCTTCTGCTGCATATCTTGCTGTGCAGTAGACTGAAACTCCTGAATTCTTCTTTGTAAATCCTGCAATTCTCTTTCTTTAGTTTTCCTTACAAGTTCAGAATATGAATCCTGGTTATCTGTATATTTCTGCAACTTCTGAGAATATTCATTCTGCATTACCTGCATTTCCTGCTGAAGCATTTGATTATACTCCTGCAGTTCTTGTCTTGCACTATCTCTTTCAGGCATCATGCTCATAACTTCCTGAAAGTTAACATGCCCAAACTTAAGCTCCTTATTTTGTGAGAAACCTGTACTTACACTAAATAGTAGTCCTAGAATAAAAATTGCTCCAATGAATCTTTTCATACTTCTTTGTTTTTAAAGTTTTTACAAATTTATGAATTTTATTTTTTATAGCCCAATTCTTTTAATACTTCATCACTTTTATCATATTTGGGATCAGTATATAACATATTTGACTGGCTCGCTGCATCGAAAATAACAGCATAATTTCCATCTTCCGCTATTTTTTCGATCGCAGAATATACCTCCTCCTGAATAGGCTTTACTAATTCCTGCCTTTGTTTATAAAGCTGACCTTCCGGTCCAAAATATTTTCTTTGCAGTTCGTTCATTTCTTTCCTTTTCTGCTGTAACTCTTCCTCTCGTTTCCTTTTCATTTCATCTGTCAACAATACCTTTTCATTTTGATACTCCTGAAAAAGTTCATTTAACTTATCTCTTTT
>Ga0102934_1000703_pt1 | contig 22758 bp, 18 predicted proteins | sample SalPonR2_A_D1_MG_FD_78175 | JGI IMG/M metagenome (GOLD analysis project Ga0102934, IMG submission 78175) | Salt pond soil microbial communities from South San Francisco under conditions of wetland restoration - Salt Pond MetaG R2_A_D1_MG | ecosystem: Environmental > Aquatic > Marine > Intertidal... | reverse complement strand
GCAGAAAGAGGGCTACCTTCAGATAATCCATATTCTCTTGATCATCAACTTTCACCAGGTAGAATACTTTCATATACGACAAGTGATACCTCTCTTTTGATCGCACGGACATTATTTTATGAACAACTCTGCGGCGCCCCATCAACAGAAGATGAATGGCATCGCAATTTCAATTTTGTTTTTGGTGAAGGATTTGGTGAGACTGGTGGGTTATTTCATCAAATTCCTTATGCAAATACTATCGAATCCTATGGTTTTCAAACAACGGTTTATGGTGATTTTCGAAATAGTAAACAAGCAGCAGAACGATTAGAGGTGTACACGAATACGAATTTTGTCGAATACCTTGGTCATGGTGATTGGTTCTGGTATACTCCATCCATTTATGGATTCAATAGTGTTGGACAGTCAATTGGATCAGATACTGTTCGTTCTTGGACTATTCAAAGACCAAATGTTGTTCTTACTTCCGCGTGTTTAATGGGAAGAGTAGATGGCGTTCCACCAAAAATGAGTATTGCATTATCCTTTCTTCACGCAGGATCAAACGCATTTATTGGAGCGACAAGGGAAACCGGTCAAGAAGCAGGATTAACAGTGTTGGAAGATCATTTGATCATTGATGATTATAGTCTTGGTGAAGCACTTCGCGGAGAAAAACAAGTTGATACTATTGGGCCAACCTATTATGTTCGATGTTTATTTGGAGATCCTGCATTTAACCCGTATGATCCGTTACATGGTTTTTCAAACCAAGGAAGACCTTAAACATAATTTTATTCCAAATAAGATATGTCTCCGGTTATAATATTTTTCTTTCCTTGTTTTGTTTTTACAATTAATTCCCCATGCTCACCAATTCCAATTGCAGTTCCAGTTACCATCTCTTTTTCAGTTCGTATGCTGACTTTTGATCCAATAGTCGATGAATACTTCATCCATCTTTCCCTGATTAGAGTACTATTGCCTTTTGTTAATTCTGTATAAAGATTTTCAAATGAAAAAAGAATATCAGAGAGCAATCCTATAGAATCAACTGATTTTTTATTTTCAATCTGAAGAGTTGTACTTATTTTTTTTAATTCTTCTTGTAATGCATTGTTAACATTGATACCTATGCCAACAATGAGATATGTGATTTCATCGATTTCAGCAGCAAGCTCAGTAAGAATACCACAGACTTTTTTGCTGTTGATGAGGATGTCATTTGGCCATTTGATGGTGGGATGAAGTTGAGTTTGTTGCATGATTCCCTCAGTGACCGCACAGGCAGCACACATAGTTGCTTGCATGGCCTCATTAGGTGCAAGTTTTGGCCTTAAAATAAGTGAAAACCATAATCCCTTTTCAGGAGAAAACCAGGTTCGTTGTTTTCTACCTCTTCCACCGGTTTGCTGATCTGCAATGACCAGGGTTCCTTCAGGTTCATTTTCCTTTGCTAGTTTTTTTGCATAATCATTTGTTGAGGAAACAGAGGGGAGATGATAGATGTTTTTACCAATAATCTCTGTTTTTAACTGTTGTTTGATTTCTTCAATAGTTAGGTTTTCTGGAGGTTTGATTAGGTGATATCCCTGATTTGGTTTTGCAGTTATTTGATATCCTTTCTTTTTTAATTGATTGATATGTTTCCAGATCGCTGTACGAGAGATATGGAGATCTTTTGCTAGTTGTTCTCCAGAGATCCATTCATGTTTTTTCAATACTTCAATGATTTTAATGGTAGTTTGGGTCATGGCGAAACACGAGTAATGGGAATAAAGAAGCAATAAGTCCTATTAAAACAGCATAGGTCTTAACAGATGGGATTTGTAAGATTATAATGGAAATACTGCCTCCTAGAATAATGCTATAGAATGCTCCTTTGGTCGTAACTTTTGTTTGTTTTTTATACAATCCAAAAATGACTGGTAACGTAAGACCTGCGGTAAAAACAGAATATGCAAGTTCCAACGTGTCAAGAATGCTTCCCAGAAGATTATGATACATTGCTAAAAGGAGGGCGCAGAGTCCAACAAAGATGATTCCAATTTGAGAGAGGCGTATGGATTTGTTTTTAAAAATATCAACACTAAGTATGGTTCCTGCGGATAAAAGACAGGAGTCAGCTGAGGAGATCATTACTGATAAAAACGCAGCTAATACGATACCAGCAAAAAAAACTGGTAGTGTTGATAATGCAAGTGGAATAGCTAATGCAGGAGTGGTAATTTGATTTTGAATGGAGGGGATTAATGCAGCAGACAATGCGATGAGTGCGATAGCGATTGCGAACACGAGTTTGAAAAACGCGGAAAGAAGGGTTGCGTTCCGAGCGCTTTTCTCATTTTTTGCTGATAATATTTTTGCATAAATATCTGGTCCAACAATATGAGGCATCATCATCATGAAAAGAATTGATCCAGCTGAGAGAAATCCTATATTTTCATTGATGGGAAATGAGAGTTGTGAACTTGATAGAAGTGACCAATACGGTGCGGATTGATTGAGAAGTAAGGGTGTGGCAATAAAACAAATTCCGATAATCATAATCAGAAATTGAATGATGTCAGTATAAACTACTGCAAATTGTCCGCCGATGATAGTGTATAAAATAAATGCAATGGTGATGCCAATAAGAAGTAAGGTGGTATCAACAGGAATTATAACTGATAGAATGAGACCTGCTGCTTGGATGAGTAAAGCAACCCATGCAATTTCAGTGATGATGATGAGGATTGCAGCGATATGCCTTGTTTTTTGATCGTAGAGTGTATTGATGATGTCTGGGAGCGTGTAACAATTTGTTTTTCTCACAAGTTTTGCCATTGAAACACTAAGTAAGAATAGTCCAATTATTCCTCCAAGATCGTACCAAAGAGCAGGTAGCCCGTCAGCAAAGATTCGTCCTCCAGCAACAATTGTTGCTGAGCCACCAATGGTGGTTGCAGTAAGGGTAGCAGTAAGGGAGAAGGTACCAAGACTTCGGTTTGCAAGAAAAAAACCTGTTGATGTTTTTACCTTCTTTTTTGCATAGAATCCTATACCCGTTATCAGAGCGATATATGCAAGAATGATGCTAGCAAGGACCCACTCATTCATTGTTAACCAGTTCATCCGAAACGGTTAACATTATTTTAAGGTTTTTACAAAAAGACTACTTTTAGCAACCTAAAAAGAAAGAGAAGAATTAAGGTTGTTCAAAATAGGTCAAATCAATATTTGCCCAGTCATCATAATCTCCCCATCCATGCGTTCCATCTGAGTAATCAAAGATTCGATAGGTATATTGATAATTCATCATACTCTTGTAATTTCTAATCAACCAAAACATAGGCTGCCAAGGATATTTAGCAAACCAGTTATCACAACCAAACGGTTCACCGAAACGGATACCGAAATTATGTCCCATCTCATGCATCATAGCAGACCCATAAAAATTGTCAAGTGACCGATCTTTAAAGATTATTTTCTGCGTATTCTTTTCCATTTGACTACTAGAGATAACAAACCCGTTCGTCCCAGGTATATATCCCCAGTAAGGAGGAGTATCCCCGCTAAAAGCGTATCCTTTCATATCACAAAGATACACCACTATTGCATAATGAAAAATACTTCTCCGTTCATCATACGTTCCATTGTGAAGGAAATACTCTTGATAGATATCTAGAACCTCTTTTTGACTTGTTTTTTCAGTAAATGGAATAACTTCTCCACCATTCTCTTCTCCACCATCAAAATGAAACACAATATTTCTCCGATGAAATGGTTCTTTAATTCGCTCTAATGCTTTTTCTGGAACAACACTTTTGATTCCATCGGGGGATTCCGCCATCCAATCAATTTCTAAAAAAATATCTTGTCTGAATGGATCAGATCTATACAATTTCCATGTCTGATATTCTTCAACATTCGTAATACTATCAATGTCATCATCTAACTCTTCATGGGGTTCATATTCTTTTGGATGATATCCAAAATACCATTCCCATTCACTGGCAACACCATCAGCATCATGATCAGTTCCGGTATCATCGACGGCAGGGTCTGTTCCATATATATTCGTTTCAATCCATGAAGGGATATGGTCGCCATCTTCATCCTGTTGCAAGATCGTAAAAAAAACTTCCGCATCATCTTCATTATCATAGATACTTCCATCATCGCACCCATTCACTCTTCCATATCCACTTGCATCCCCATGAGAATCATCACCTGTCCACCATCCTGTGTTCAGATCATAAACAATGTTAACGGTTGGCAAGCTATTGGTCTTATTTCCACTTAAATCACAAAGAATGTCCTCACCATCGATAGTCTTATACAATCGAATAGTAAGATTTAGATACTTCTCTGAGGGTGTAGACGCCAAAGAAAATGACCAATCAATCGGTTCACCGATCAAGGCTGCATCCCAATCAGGACTTTGATAGACGTCTTCTTCAACCTGGCATTCCAACCAAAATATAGCATTATCCTCACATTCTTCTTCCAAATATCTAAACTCTTGAACAATGAATTCAATTTCAGATTGATCTGTTGATCTTCCAAGTACAAAAGGCATCGTTGCTAATGAAGAAATAGCAATAAAAAATACAAGAATCACACTGATTTCCTTTTTTAATATCATTGACGTCCCCATTATATACAACTAGTTTTCTTTTATGAACTTTTTTCTTCACATTAAAAACAAGTAATTATTGATATGAACCGTAGATGATTTCATCAAAAGGATTCGACAAAAGACGTAGTCTTGACTTAATCATCCTCATCATTTATAAACCCCTTATCTTTATCCTACGTAAGGGATGTGAGGACATATGAAAGATAAGATCATCGATGAAGCAATGAAGTGGTATGAAACACAAGATACGAATCCACCTATAGAAGATTTTATTGATATTGTCATCAATAAAACAACAGATTCAATCATGAATCATGTCCAAGAGGAATTAAAACAAGAGTTTTCTAATGGAAATCTAAAGCATCCATTCTTCATCTCAAATGAGTACTATCTGGAACTTAAATTAAAAGACATCAAGCACAAATATCTTCAACTTTCAGATCTTTATCAAAAAACTGATTGAGCATTCAATCCTTCTTTTTTCTATTTTCTTCTCATTCATTGATTACTAGATAAAAAAATAACAAACTGGTTTTTTTACAACGCTCATTTAAATATAATCGTTTTCAAAATCATCTGTATAGTCCCATAATTAGGAACGGATGTGAAAGATGATGGAAAGAAAATTGAAAGAAAAAAGTAAGATTGGAAAATACGGGTATCGATGGGTTCCAGTTGAAGGTTACAAACAAAAGAACGGAAAAACAGTACCTCCGCATCTAAAAAAAGTTAGATTCAAATGGAAAGATAACTAAAATACAAGATATAGATAGCAACAAACTCTTTTATTTTTACTATCTTTCATTACTTTTTTCATAAAAGAACGATGCATTAATTAACAACTTTTATTTCCTGTATACTGAGCAGCCATGAAAAAGACTGAAGAAGAAGTACATCGTTTAATCGAATCATTTTCAACAAAACTCCCACATTTTCCCGACGGACGCATAGATTATTCAACCTCTGATATGGCACCAGTAATTACTGTTTTTATTGCCCATAAACACTCGTTTCTCCTTTTAAAACGAAGTCAACAAGTGAGTACATACAAGGAAAAATGGAATACGGTTGCAGGATATCTAGACAATCCTAAACAAAGTATATTTGAAAAAATACTTGAAGAATTATATGAGGAAATTAACGTTACAAAAGACCAAATCGCTTCATATTCTTTTGGAAAAACTTATCAATTCACCGATGTGGGAAACAATAAAACATGGATTGTTTATCCGACATTGGTCACTCTTTTAAAAAAACCAGAGATTACTCTAAACTGGGAACACACAGAATATCAATGGATTACTGCTGAGGACATATCTGATTTTGATACGGTTCCAAACTTAAAAAAAAGTATGAAACGAGCCTTAAAGCTCGCTCATAACAAAAAATAATATAATTTATTCTTTCTTTTCATCACCACGTAACTCACGTCGAATGATCTTACCAGAAATAGTTTTTGGTAATTCCTTAACATACTCGATGATACGTGGATACTTGTATGGTGCAGTTACGTTTTTGACGTGTTCTTGCAGTTCTTTGGTTAATTCATCTGATCCCTCATAATCTTTTGAAAGGATAACATATGCTTTAACCAAAATTCCTCGAACTCCTTTTGGATCTGACACTCCAACAACTGCTGCTTCAGCAACTGCATCGTGTTCGACTAATGCTGATTCAACTTCGAAAGGACCAATTCGATAGCCTGATGATTTAATAACATCATCGTCACGACCGACAAACCAAAGATATCCTTCTTCGTCTTTGTATGCTTGATCACCCGTATAATAATACCCATGTTTGAATGATTCAGCAGTTTTTTCTTCGTCTTTCCAGTATTCTTTGAATAATCCTGGAGGTCGTTCATCTTGAATATTAATTGCGATGTTACCAACTTCATTTACCTCTTTTTCGCTTCCTCCATCATCAATAATTCGAACGTCATGACCGGGAGTTGGTTTACCCATCGATCCAGCTTTGATCTTCATACAGGGATAATTTGAGACCACACAAACTGTTTCGGTTTGCCCGAAGAAATCATGAATGCCAAGTCCAAATGCCTGTTTCCATTTATTGATAACTTCTGGATTAAGTGGTTCACCAGCACTCATTGAATGGCGAAGTTTTAAATCATATTTTGAAAGATCTTGTTGAATTAACATTCGATAGACCGTTGGTGGCGCACAAAACGTGGTCACTCCATATTTTTCCATTTTCCGGAGCATGAAATCCCCATCAAATCGACCAGGTGTTTCTGCTTGAAGAATGGTTGCACCAACAATCATCTGACCAAATAATTTACCCCAAGCGGCTTTAGCCCATCCTGTCTCAGAAACCGTTAAATGCACATCATCAGGTGTTAGATCCATCGCGAATCGAGCAGTGACCTCATGACCTAATGGATATTTATGGGTATGAAGAACCATTTTTGGATTGCCGGTGGTTCCTGAGGTAAAATAGATCAACATTGGCTCATCTGAAGATGTTTTTTCTACATCGTTACGAGTAAGTTCATCAGATGCCTCTTCCATTTCCTCTTCAAAACTAACCCATCCGTCTTTTTTATCTCGGACAAGCATGAAATGTTTTAGCGTTGGACATTCATCTTTTACGTTTTCAACGATATCCGTATGTTCACTATCAGTAATAACCATAGTTGCTTCAGATCGGTTCACTCGATATTTTACGTTTTTTTCACGTAATAAAACCGTTCCAGGCATAGGAATAACCCCCATTTTGATCATACCAAGCATTGCTTCGTACCATTCAGGTATACTTTGCAAGATGATAAGTACTCGATCGCCTTTTTTCAGGCCAAGTTTTTTCAAAACATTTACGAATTTATTTGATTTCCTTTTAAGATCCTCAAAGCTATGTTTTGTATCTGTTTCTCCATCTTTATGTATGGAAATTAATGCGATTTTTTTAGGGTCTTCTTCTGCCCATTTGTCAACGACATCAAATACAAAATTATAATCCTTAGGAACATTCCATTTCCAACTATTGTACATATTTTCGTATGAATCTTTTTGGATTGTTTTAGTTTCCATTTATTTCTTGCCTCCACTGAAATCTTAGTGGTTAAATCCACATCATTGAAAAATGTTCATCTGCCAATAACGTAAATACTTTTAGGTGATAATATTGAAGATGTAAGCTAAAATAAGGATTTGAGGAACAGTTATCAGTGGAAGAAATAATGCTGCCCTTTTTCCGATGTTTTGGTAGATTAATCCTATTTCAGTATAATCTGTGCTTACGCCGGCCATTAAAAATAAGAAGCTATTTCCAAATGCTCCTGTTTTTGTAAATATTTCAAATGCTAATGGTGCTGTTCCTTCTGAGCAGACTTCAATGATTGTTGCAAATATGAGCGTAATTCCTAGTCCGAGAATTCCTGGACCCATATATGTTTGAAACAATTCTTGGGGAATATATGCTCTAGCAAATGATGCCATAAACATGCCAATGATTAACCACCAAAGCATCATGTTTGCAAGTGACCAAGATCCTTGCAATGTTTTTTTCAATGATTGTGTGATATTGTCTTTTGTCCATTGAAATGATCTGAATCGATTTTTAATGTCCTTTTTTACTGAAAAATTTTTTAGTTCAAGGTGATGATTAGTATCGATTCCATTGGTACAATGTTTACATTCGATGAGTCCTTTTTTCTCTAGTTCAATATAAATCATGCCTGTTGTTGCTGCTATGAGTAATGCACTGAAAATGAGGAGAAGCGCGTTCAATCCAAAAAATCCGAATAATAAGATGGTGACGGGTAGATTGGCCCAGGGTGAAGCAAGTAGAAATGCAATGACTGCTGAGGTATTCGCTCCTTTTTTGTATAATTCCATTGCAATGGCAAGAATTCCATGAGAACATGCACTCATTAGAAATCCAAGGGATATTGCGTAAAAAATTGTTTTTCTTTTGTGTAATGATAAGTATTTTTCGATATATGTTTGTGGGATGAAGTGATCAATTATGCCTCCAATGAGAAATCCTAGAAGGATTGCCCACCAGATCATCATAAAATATTCGTGAAATGCATCAGCGAATGGGTGAAGTATTGGTAGAAAAAGACTAGCGATGAGGGTGAGGATGGTGATGAGGGTAACGATGAATAGTTTTTGTTTATACCATGCTTTTTTTTGATTGGGGTGGCAACTTGGACAATATGTTTGTTCAGGTGGAATGTTATGCTTTTTTTCGTATTTTTCGATGCATTTTTGACTACAAAAGTAATGTTCATGTGCTGGAATGGTTCCTTCCATCCCACAAATGGGATCTGTTTTATCCATGGTTATTTTTGGTTTTTTCATTCTTTTCATTTGAGGATCAAACCTTTTTGCATATACCAAAGATACAAGTCAAGGCTTGCTAATGTTAAATCTGTTTTATTTGCGATTAGCTGAAGTTTTTGTTCGATTTGTAAATATCTTTTTTTAGTTATTGTTTTTGGTTTTTTGATGATTTCATATGATTGAAGAATTGAAAGGATGTGGGTATCGATGATTGCATAGTTGTCATATCCAATATTTCGAAGATAGTGGCTTGCTTCTTTCATTCCTAATCCTTTGATATGGTCGATAAACCATTCTCTTCGCTTGCTTTTTTGATTGATATTGAGCACTTTCTTTAAATTATCTTTATATTGCTGGGCTTCGATAATAAATTCGGTTCGAATATTTGGAAACCGATAATGATGTTTTTTTAGATGTGTTTTAATTTGATTTTTTGTTGCTGTAGCAAAAGGATATGAAAACGTTTTTTGAATGGTTAAACAGGTTTGTGCTTGGCAATTTGCAGTTAAAATACAGTAGCAGAGTTCTGAGAATAATTCGTTGTTTGTGGCATTGTTTTTATATTGCTTAAATGAATTTATCGTTTGTTCAATTGTTTTGTTGAGTTGGGTATCTTGTTTGAGGTAGTTGATTTCATTTATAAGGGTATTCATAGTGTATTGACCTACTAAAGTTCATCATCTATTACATTTAATGTTAACAGGCCTAATGAATAATTTTGTTTTTATTTGTTGGGTGGTGGGTGATGGAAATCATAATTTTTAAAGAGGTGAAGAAAGGCAAAATATTAAGGAAGGCTGTTGGGAGGCGGTATGATTTTTATATTTCTTGAGATTTCCATCACAAGATTTTTTTTGTTTGTCCCCTTCGATAAATCAAGACGTGTTAATTGTTGGTCTTGAATATGTTTGATTATACACTCACCCTATTAACATATGTTACTTTAATCTATTATAAAAACTTTTCTAAGCCTACTTATAAAAGATGAGATATTGCTCGTCAAAATTAACCTTTTTCATGTGATCACACAATAAATGAAATAAATTAAGGCCCGTTAATTTTAAGTATTTTAAGATTATTTATCAATACTATGAAACAAACTCCCTGCGAATTCATGGTCTGGAGTGGATTACCCGTAATCCGTAGAGAAATCGCTGAAAGCCTTATTAACGACTATGAATTAAACCAAAAGCAAACAGCAGAAAAACTAGGTGTAACCCCTGCAGCAATCTCTCAATATCTATCAGGAAAACGAGGAAAAATAAAAATCATTGATGAAAAAATCTTAGCAGAAATCAAAAAGTCCGCTGGAAGAATCTATGAAAAAGGAGAAAGTAAAATTCTTCCTGAAACCTGCCGAATCTGTAAAATCATGAGGAAAAGTGGGATATTCTCCTTTTATTGTGATGCTTGCATCGTTGAAACTGAAGATTAATTAATCCTTAAGACCTTTCAAAAGAATAGATGCTCTCCGGCAAGTTTTTTGTTCAAACGGATGAAGAGTAGATTGCTTCTTTTTTTCTAATAGAAAAGTTGACGTTTCATCTTTTAAATTGGTCAAATGTCTTTTTCTATCAGTCGCTGTTAATGGCTTTTCACCTTGTAACTTTTGACCTCCTTCAAATCCCCCCTCTGGAAAATACCAGTCCTTAAACCAGGTACAACCGTTCTGATATAAAAGAAACCCAAGTCGAGATAGCGCCATAGGAACATTCATCATTAACGCTTTTCTTGTTTCATCGTCTGGCTCATAAGAAACAAATATTTTTCCAGCTGGAGGAAGATTTTTGCAAAAAAGTTGAAGCAATGTTTTTTCAACAGATGAATCAAAATAAGAAAAGATTTGATCATCATCTTTTTTTAAAAAATCGTAAGGATATCCGATTTCAATCCAAGGATGATACCAAGGCTTAATTCCAGAAAAAAAGGTAACATCCATAACATTCAAATTAGTGTTGTCCCGTCTAACAAAAACAGTTGTCCTTTTTTCATCAGAAGACCTCCCAGATATCAGTTTAGATCTTTTGATTACAACCTTATCACAATTGATTCCTTGTTCTAATGCGTTCAAAGATTCTTCAAACACTGATAAATTCACCTACAATATCACATTTTACCGATTATCAAGGATAAAGACACCCGAACGTTATGATGTTTCTTGTACTGGTTGCCAATATGGATGAGATATATCTTCAAATGCTGATGTTGCCGCAGTTGCTCCTTCACCAACCGCAGTTACAATCTGACGTACTCCACCAGTGATATCACCAGCAGCATAAAGACGAGGAATATTGGTTCGACCGAAACGATCAACCTTTACATATCCTGATTCATCAAGTTTCAATCCAATTTGCACGGCTAACTCATTCATTGGTGTTTCACCAATTGAAACAAAAACAGCATCAGCATCAATAGTGCGAAATTCATTTGTCGTATTATTTATGAGTACTACCCGTTCCACATGATCTGAACCTTTAATTTTCTCAACTTCTGAATTCCACAACACCTTAATCTTTTCTCGTTTCACTGATTCCTGTAAATGATTTTCAGCTCGAAACTCATCACGACGGTGAACAAGAGTAACCTTGGCTCCAATATTATGAAGATACAATGCATCAGTTAATGCAGTATTTCCTCCGCCAACAACAATCACTTGTTTATTTTTATATAAATATCCATCACAAGTTGCACAATAACTTACTCCTCGGCCATATAAAGATTCCTCACCGTTAACCTCAAGTTTCCGATGAGTTGTTCCCGTTGCTAAAATCAATGCCTTCCCACGCAAAATCCGCTTTGATGTAATCGCCTCAATATGTTTACCAACTTTGATTTCATGAATCGGTTCGTTTTCAAATATCGGCACGTATTCTTTGGTTTGGGCGGTTATCATTTCCATGAGTTCTTGACCCGGAATACTTTTAAAACCAGGCCAATTTTCAACAACAGGAGTAATTGCTACTTGACCACCAATATTACCTTTTTCAATAACCACTGTTTCCAGTCCACTCCGTGCACCATAAATCCCTGCGGTCAATCCAGCTGGACCTGCACCAATAACAATTAAATCAACTTCAACTTCTTGAGATGCAGATTGATTATCATATGTTTCTTCCAATTCAATTTCTTTAAGGGTCAATACCTCTTCAATAAATTTTTCTTCCGGTTCAAGTCCTTTACTAATCGATTGCTCGTTGATAACTGTGTGTGGAACGGCACCAACATTGAATCGTTGTGATAACTCCATTTGTTCAGAGGCATCGATACATTCAGCTGAGATAAGATCCGGACGTTCAATTGCTGCTTTGAATCCATTGATCACTTGACCTGGACAATACGGACAAGACAAGGTAACAAATACCATCACATGACGTTTCTCTTTTAGTTCCGCGAGTCGATTCCGAGATGCTTGCGAAAGTCTACTATCATTTTGCGATACCATCATGATTGCATCAATAAAAGACCGGCCTTCTTCACCAAATGGAGCTCCAGTATACCAAATATGATATTTTTCTGGTTGGATCATAACGGTTGGTGACCGAGTTACCTTGTATTTTTTTGCTGTTTCATCTCCGATTGTATGAAATGTCCCAGTTATCTTCTCTGAAATTGAAGATAGTTCTTTAACAAACAATTCAGTGATTTGATTGAATTCATCATTTTCACCTTTTTTAGTAAAAACGGCAAGGTGTACGGATTCATCTAGATCTTTGAAACGTTTGCGTAAAACTTTTTTCGTTTCTTCTGGAAGATACCAATCCTGATGATTTTTTTTATCCATTATGCAATTCCATCTGTTATTTTTTTGTTCATCGGTACATATTCATTGGGAATCCTGATTGCGGGGCAGTTGGTTTTGATTCTGCCATAAATGACTTAATTTTTTCTTCAATTCGTTCAGCCTCTTCATAGAGTGGTTTGGGATCAAGTTTAATTCCAGGAAGCATGACATCTAGCACCTGGATGAGTTCAGCTGCTGCTCGTGAATCAGGAAATTTCGAATGTGCTTTCGAAAGTAAACACATCATGTTCTTATTTTGCAAGGCAGATTTATATAATAACACCCCAGTCACCCCAGTAATCATTCCTTCGCCCATCTGAGGAATATTAAATTTTTCTAATACACTTTGCATATACTTATTGCTAGCTACTCCAGAAACCTTATTTTCTTTTTCATCAGTTTCCTTTTTTCCATGAGATCCTTCAAAAGAAGTGATTACTCGACAATTTTTTTCTTCTGCCCATTCAAGAATAGTATTGACTAAATCCCCAATGATTTCATACGGTGGCATGAACTCAGACATGATCACTGCAATTTGGTCACATCCATCTTTTGGTCCACATTTCTTCTTTCCTGCGTAAATTCGAACGGGAGGAGAAGGATATTTATTATGGATAATCGTGGTAGGCATAAATTTATTTGAAACAATAGCTCCAATTTCCTTCAGTTTTAAAGAGTCAACGATATGATGGCCTGCGATCGAACTAACCAGGCCGACTGTGGGAAATGATACTGCAAGCATACAATTTGATAAATCCATTTTTTTATGTTCAATGATTTGAATATCGGCGGTCATATTTTTTTTCACCAAAAAAAGAATGGATAGAATTATTAAAAGATTGTCTACAAAATAATATCAAACTGGTTTTTTATCTCCAAATAAAAGAAAATGAAGTCAGATATTTGTAGGAGTTATAATGTCTGTGATAATGTCCTTTATCACTCCCAAGATTATGATGATGATGTTAAGGAAAATGCCGATTAATCCAGTGATTACACTTGCAATGAGATCTAGTACGCCACTTAAGATAGTGCCAAGGTGAAATATTTTTTTAATAATGGTGAAAATTAAATTTATAATAATGCCGATAATCGTATTTAACAAACCTGAAATGAGACTAAGAATTGTTATGAGCGCATTGAGAACAAACACAATAATTGAAAGTATAAAATCAAGAATTGACCCAAATACCGCTGGTAATTTTTCTTCTGAAATTATTTGAGATTGCATTGTTTCTAAGACAGTGAACAGATTATCTTTTTGACTTAATCGATTAAGATTGTTAATGAGTTGAAGAATCTTATCTTTGTTTGACAGTTTAATTTGCATTGATTCTGTAATTAAATTGATGTTGTGATCTTTGACTATATTGTAGTCTATTGCAGGAATATTTGGGAGCATGAGAAATACTACTGTTGATAAAATAGTTAAAAAAATCATCTTTCTTTGTTTCATAATTTTTTCTCCATATTGATATGGATTTTGTTATATAAAAATATTAGTATGGTAAATATTTTATTTTTTTTAATCATTAATGAACGTTATTCTGTATTTTTTTGCTGTTCCCAATATTTTTGTTCTTCTAAAAGATGTTCTTTTAACTGGGAAAATGGCCATGAAATATTATGTTTGGTTAATCCACAAAAAATCGGTCGTTGTACTGCAATTGGAAATTCTTTCAAAATGTGTTGGATTTCTTCGTTAGTAATGTTAATAAACATAATTATTTTAGTATCTTTATCTTCGAATTTGTTCTCTTGATGAGTATTAATGAGCGAATCGATTATCTCTGATTCTTTACCAACAGCGCTAGTCATGAATAATGGTTTCTTTATTGTTTTAGTAATTGATTCATTGATACGATCTGCATCAGGTTTGCCATATCCATACATCAAAATTCCAGGATTCATATATTATCAACGCCCAACATGTGCCTTATCAAGAATTATCCGTTCTTATAAAAAGAGTACGAAGATAACATTGAAACTTATTTTTTCTTACAGATTCAATAAAGGGGTATAAAGAGGGAGAAAAGGTTGGGATGTCGATTCAGATGGGTATGTCTGAAAATTTTTAATCCCTTTTCCCCACATCTCATTAATACTAGGAACTCTCCTGCTTTTAATAGTCTTTTTCGCAAGCAAGACTGCACTTACACTATATCATGCATTTATTCCTGCATACTTAGATGAGTTATAACACTGAACATTGCAAATGTTTTTAAATATTGAATTACATGGTTTATCTTAGAGAAAAATCAAACAGTATACTGGGGACAACGTATGCAATTAAATTTATTTCAACAAAAAATAATTACTGTATTCTTTGCTTTGGTATTAACCAGTATTCTTTTACCGTTAAGTACTGCAGATGATGTCCCGTTAAATGAACCGGGAACTGTTTCAACTAATAGTTATGAGTATTATACTTACCCAGAAATGACTTCTCTATTCCAGAATCTTTCAAAGAATCATTCAGATATCATGTCTCTATCCTCATTAGGTGAGACGTATGAAGGAAGGGATATTTGGCTGGTTAAACTATCTGATAACGTGGAAGTTGATGAAGATGAACCAGCAGTTCTTTTGATGGGTGCTCATCATGGTAATGAAAAACCATCATATGAAGTATTGATTTATTTCATCAATTATGTTCTTGAAACATATTCTCTTGAGAACATAGATAATGATGGTGATGGTCAAGTTAATGAGGACATCATTGATGGTTTTGATAATGATAATGATGGAAAAATTGATGAAGATCCATCTGAGGAACGAGTACGAAATGTGATTGATAATACACAGATTTATCTTATTCCTATGGTGAATCCTGATGGCGTTGAATACAATTGGCGGAAAAACCGAGAACCCAATTATGGGCCAGATGGAAACAGTGATGAAATTACTTCATGTGGAGTTGATTTAAATCGTAATTATGGATATATGTGGAATATCGTGTATCTCTTTCCAGAAAATTATTTTTTAGAATATATCACTAATGAAGAAACATGGGTGTATCGCGGTGAAGAACCATTTTCAGAAAAAGAGACTCAAGCGGTAAAATCGTTTGTAGAAACTCATGATATTAGTATTTCTTTATCCTATCATGATTATGGGGAGTTCATGTTATTTCCATGGATGCATACTAGTAGACGTACACCACATGAAACACTTTTTAGATCAATTGGAGAAAACATGTCAAAGATTAATAAATATGATCTACGAATCTATGGTCAATATGGAGAAAGAGAGTATCTCATCCCTCGATATCAAGGAACTCCAGGGTCTTCAGAAAACTGGTTGTATGGTGAACATCAAATCTTAGCATTTACTATGGAACTATGTAAACATCGGCCTGAACGATATGAACCGTATGTATTTGATGCCTGCTGGAAGCATGTTGGTGTTAATCTATACGTTAGCGAGCGCGCACAAACTGTGGAACTTGAAAAAAAGATATGTGAACAACAATTCAGTCCTAGTTCAAAAGGATTTTTCTTTCAACATAGCTTACCAGAGCTTATTGCAGAGTATCTTACTGTAAGTTAGTTGCAATAAAAAATAAGAGGTAGAAATAAAAGAGATAGAATCATAATTCGTCGTTCTTTATTTTTGTTTTTAGATCTGTCCATTCTTGCATTGTTAATCTACATTTATTATTATCTTCTCCGATTTCAACGAAATCATTTCCGATATCAACACTTGGGCAGCATCCTTTTTCACCACAAAGATATACTTTCATTTATTTTGTCACCTCCACATCAACCATACCAATAATAAACAATTGTTAATTATTTTAGTCTTTTGGTTTAACTCTTAAATTATGAATCCGCAACTTCTACAGAGGAAAGGTACATAGAATAGTGAGGTCAGAGCGGAGAATTAGGTTCCTTTAAGGGGGCAATCAAGGAGGCTAATTAACCTAAAAAAGCAATTGGTATTGTCCTCCGCTCTTCATATCATAAAATTGTGTATTTATTTAAAAAATGATTTATGTATTTTTAGTGCATACTCTAAAATTAATCTGTAAAAATTATGTAATGGATAAAAATTGTAGGTTAAAAACAATCAAACATATTATATGATGATACATCATCATGACTTTTTATTTATTCTTTGTTTTAATTACCAAATAACTCCCGTTTCAATGTTTAGAAAAAGGTATTGATATATTTTCTATGTCTATTTTTTTAAATGTTCTTAATGTTAATTATAAAAATCTAATTTTCACGTATAAGATGAAAAATAAACCTTTAAATGTAACGTTAATGTTATTTAATTATAGATATATTAATATATGAGAAATGATAATATATCATTTAGATTCCAGTCAAATAATTGGAGGGAAGAATCGGAGGAAAAAATGAAAAAAATAATTGGATTTGTAATATCTTTGTTAATTGTCGTAAGTTTTGCATCCATGATGTTAACTGAAGTCAACCATGTTAATGCCAATTCATTAGCCTTGATACAAAACGAACCCTTTTCAGAAATTGAAGTAATAGAAGATAAAACATTACTGGTAAATGAAATGATCGGAGACACCATGGTTTATTACTGGGAACATGTCATTGAAAATGTAACCATAAAAGAAGATTACATAATATTACATATAGATCCACAAACCGAAGAGATAATTAAATATGAAAAAGAATGGACAACAATTGATTTATCTGAAAAAAACTTAATGAATGATATCTTTGAACCAATACATTATTTTTGGAAACAAAAAATATGTTTTTTAGATGAAAACCGTGTCTCATCATTTTATGATATAGAACATAAACATGATTATCCACTATGTTGTTGGGAAGTAAGACATCGTGATGGTTCAACAATACTATACGATCAAAAGGGAGACGTTATTGGGAGTGGAATACCTGCACCTTCCGAGGGTTTTTCAGTATCCGGATGGGTAATGCAAAGCGATCCAGATAATTATAAAGGCTTTCGAGAAAATGCTGATTTTTGGTTCCAACAATGGACCACTTCAAACATTGGTCTTTCCTTACCCACTCCCTCAATTATATCATCATATCTAAGTAACCCAACTATTGATTATTTTTACGTAATGGCTCATGGAAACCAACAGTTCTTCCAAGCAGATAGAGCTGGTAGCTATTATTATTCAACAAATCTGATTACTGATATGAATAATCGGGATGCTATCACCTTTGCATTCATTGGCACCTGTCAAAGCATGACCACTACCGGGCCTGGAACTTTTTCTTATGAATTTCGCAAAGGTAAAATGACTGATACGGTAACCATAGGATTTGATCACATGGAATTATGTCCGGGGTGGCAATATGAATATCCTTGGCAGAACAGTATGTTTGAAAACATGAGCAAGGGATTTACGATTAAGCAATCTTTTGAAAAAGCAACTGCAGCATATCCAACAATTGCATCAGCAGTCGTCTTTCGTGGGGATGAACAACTAAAGATTCCACAATCTGATCTAGATGGATCTGGTGAAATCAGTTGGACTGATGTTACACCTAAAGAACAAATTTCTGATAATTTTATTATAGAAAACAGTGGAGATTCAAATTCTGCTCTTAGTTGGGATATAGTTGAATTTCCTGATTGGGGTACTTGGGAATTCAGTCCTTCTGATGGCCATGGGTTAACTCCTGAGGATGATCCAATTACTGTAGAAGTATCGATACAGGCACCAGATGAAAAACAACAATCATTTGATGGCCAGATCAAAATAGTAAATATCTATGACGATTCTGATTATAGTATAATACCCGTGTCTGTAACAACTCAAAGAAACATGGCAAATAACATGATTCTTGTTGATTTTTTTAGAACGTTAATTCAGAATCATTTGCCGTTCTTTTTCTTTCTAGAAGAACTCTACCAATAAGAGTTAAACATAACTCTTCTTTTTTTTATATAATGCCTAGATTTTATTATTTTGATAGTTATGACCTTTTGCCAAACATGTTTTTTATATTAAAAGAAATAAAATAAAAATTAGGATAGTAAAAAGATGGAAAGCAAAGTGGATGTATTATCTAATACGATTTCTCTCTAAAGTATACCATTTCCATCTTTCGTGGAGGCCGAACCTAACCAATGGATTGTACAAACTGTAGTAAAGAACTCACTGAGTACGAGGAGCATGGTTTCTGGAATGTTAAATCATGGTACAAACTTTGTATTCGTTGTCTCTTAGAAAAAACAATTCCTGAAGAAAGACCTAAATTAAAAAAGGATATAGAAAAAAGTTTAGAAAAATGGGAGATTAGACATAGAAAATATTAGATCCAATACGCATCCTTAATTACGCTTTATTTTTTAAAAGAAAGTAATTTTGGGATAACACATACTTACGACATATTATCTGATCTCGGCAGAGTAAAATAAAACGTGCTTCCTTCTCCAATTCCTTTACTTTCAGCCCAAATCTTTCCACCATGTTTTTCAATGATTCGTTTACAAATCGGCAGCCCTAATCCACTACTATCGAAATCATGACGGGAGGAATCAGCTTTATAATACTCATCAAACAAAAAGGGCAACTGTTCATTTGAAATTCCTATTCCTTTATCCTGAACAGAAACAATAACACAATTATCCTTTTCGAAAGCATCAATACCAATCCATTGTTCATCAGTAGAATATTTCACTGCATTATTGAATAAATTCGTAAACACCTCTTCAATATGTAAAGGATCAACATGAACCAAACAATCAGTAGAAACATTATTTTCAACGATCACACCATTATCTTCAAACAAGGAAACATTCACCGAAATTACCTCATCGACAATATCTCCTAAGGAGACATCTTCAAAAATAAATTTGGTTTTTGATGAATTCAACTTTGCTAGATCAATGGTCTTCTTTACTAGATTTCTCATATAATTAGCATTCCGATGTAATACCTGTATCATACGTTTATCTTTCTCATTAGACACATGATTCTCAAGGATAGGTAGTAATTGTAAAAATGGACCTAACGGATTTTTAAGGTCATGACCGAGTTGATTAATGAATTCATCCTTTTGCTTTAATAATCGTTGAACTTCACTGGTACGTTCATGGACTTTTTTTTCAAGGGTCTGATTCATTTTTTTTAACTTCACATGAGCCTTTTTTAATCGTTCTTCAGCCTGCTTCTGATCTGTTATGTCCTGCACGATCCCAGTGGAATGAACCGGATTGCCCCTTTCATCAAATTCAGTTCGACATTTTTCTTTCACCCATTTCACTCGATTATCTTTTAAAAGCAATCGATGTTCAATGGTATAAGAATCCTTATCTTGAAGAGATTTTTTCCATGTATCATTCACTTTTTTACGGTCGTCAGGATGAATTGTTGCTAGAAATGATTCATATGTCGCATCAAATGATGCAGGATTAATTTCAAAAATATCATAAATCATTTCATTCCAAACTAACTTATCTTCACCGTGAATATAATCCCATCTTCCTAACTTTGCTAGCTTTTGCGCTTGTTTTAAATTTCGTTCGCTCTCACGTAATCGTTCTTCATTTTTTCGTAATTTCCATTCAGTTTTCTTTCTCTTTGAAATATCACGAGTAACCGATATAATTGATTGTTTTTCATCATATTCAATGAGACTAGCATTTACTTCCACGGGTATTTTTCTTCCATCTTTAGCAACTTGAACAGCTTCGAAAACCGCTTCACCATTTTCTTTTAATTGTTCCATGACTTTTGGAATGTATTCCTTTGAACTATCTGGATCATCCAAATCCCAGGGAGACATCTCTTTGAATTCTTCTGGAGAATAACCTAAAATGGTTGATGCAGCTTTATTTGTTTGTTCGAAAGGGCCTGGTCGATTGCCCGGTAAAAGAGAATGAACAAAAACACCATCTCTCAGATTATCAAATAAATTCTGAAATTGTTCTCTACTCTTTTTGACTTTTACTTCCGCTTGTTTTTCATGAATAATCACTGAAAAATGATTGGCAATAGTTTCAATTGCAGATTTAAAATGTATCTTCTCACCTTGTTTTAATAAGATGGAAATACTACCAAACGGTTTCTTGTTTAGAGATAATCCTACTCGATATATAGCAGTAATCCCTAGGAGTTTTTCAACTTCACGACATTTCTCTTTAGATAAAGTATCTGCCATGATGGCATATAATCCACCTGGTACAGGTCTTAATTGACCACTAAGATAAAGTTGCGAATCTTTCTGTATTTTACTTAGATTCACCACGTTTTTCACTGGGCTGTCCTTAAAAAGAGTGTTTAGCAAATCAGAAACTGATTCAAAACCACAGAGGGCACGAATACGAATCCTTTCCGCTTTAGGATCATATAATGAAATGGCAACATAAGAATTTTCATTTAACGAATGAATTGTTTTACCAACATAATTACATAACTTATCGATATCTTGCATTCGACTGGCATGTACCACCACATCAGTGATAAGGTTCATTTCTTTAAGGTGAAGCTCTCTTTCTTTTTCATCATTTTTCCTCTCCGTTATATCTCGAGCGACGCCCCATAAATAATCAATGTTTCCTTTATTGTCACGAACTAGATAGGATTCTAATTCAATAGGAATTATTGCCCCGTCTTTCTTGATGTATTCTTTTTCATATCTGCCCGAGTATCCCTGTTTTAATAAACGATTATTCCAAATCTCATTTTGCTCCCATTCTCTCCACTTTTCAGGAGTAATTTCATAAAAGTCTTGTAGATTTTTAAGTTCATCAAGGGTGAAACCAAGCATCTTGCAATACGATTCATTAGCGTCAATGATTTGTCCGGTAGCATCCACCATCACAAACCCATCACGACTTCGATTAAAGATTTCACGATATTTTCGTTTACTTTTTGCTAATGCGTGCTGGTTCTCCTTTCGTTCTGTAAGATTTCTCAAGATTGCTTGTGCAGCAACAACCTTTTTGTTTTTAAATAATGGAACCGCTCGTAATTCATAGGGGATTAAATCGCCATTTTTTGTAATTCCTTCCACTTCAATAATTGGAGCTGGATTTCCCCTAATTACTTTTGAAAAAATTGATAGCATTTTCATTGAGGATTTTTTGGTCACTATCCCTGATGTGAAAACATTCTTCCCAAGCATTTCCTTTTTTTGGTAAAGACTTTCCTCTTCGAATTTTTTGTTTAAATCAATAAAATTCCCTTTTTTATCTACAACTACGATTAGGTCAGAAGCATTATCAAATAATAAACGGTATTTTTCCCCTTCACCGAGTTGTTGATATGATTCTTCTAATTCATCTTCTTCTAGTGCGAGGGTATTGTGTAATCCATGTTTTTCTTTTTCTCTGAGGAATTCTACGATGTCGATTTTCCCATTCCTCCATTTGATCCTAATAGTATTTTAATTGCATCGTAGATGATCTAGGTCTACGTTGATTATGACAGATTGTTAACTAATGTTAATTTAAAAATATTATGATATAATCTGAATTTTTTATTGGGTAAATATTTAAAATATTCTTTCATTCATGAAAACCTCGATTAAACTACCAAAAGCGGAAAAATTTGAGGAAGAAAAATGAAATCAACTACAATATTACTATTCATATCATTGCTCCTTTTGACCACGATAAACGTTGCAGCTCAAAATTGGGTTGAATCGGAAGCACAAACAAAAAACGATGCATTATACATCGAATTACCGAACAACATTTACCAATACATGCCCGTTGATGTCACCGTACATATCAAGGATCAAATCACTCAACAGCAAGCAAATTATATAATCCTAGATGTTGGAAACTCTCATCCCTATGCTACAACTTCAGGGGAAGTATCTATTGCTTCTTCAGGTAATTTTCGGGAAGCGATGAGATATAATGGTGAAGAAACCATTCATTTTGGCTTTAGACCAATTGATCAAGTAGGAATGTCATCTGTGACTGTATCATTTGTTTATGCAGAAATTATACCTGGGAATGAATATATTGACACCTCCGATGAAACATCTGAATATTATGGTTTTACTGATTGTAATCGAGAGACCAATCCCCTACTTTGTGGTGAAGGAAATGAAGAATGTACCGTGTGTTATAAGTACATCAGTCAAGTCCAACGGTAT
>Ga0102934_1000700_pt1 | contig 22790 bp, 22 predicted proteins | sample SalPonR2_A_D1_MG_FD_78175 | JGI IMG/M metagenome (GOLD analysis project Ga0102934, IMG submission 78175) | Salt pond soil microbial communities from South San Francisco under conditions of wetland restoration - Salt Pond MetaG R2_A_D1_MG | ecosystem: Environmental > Aquatic > Marine > Intertidal... | reverse complement strand
TAAGTGAAAATAGAAATAGAACTCCTATGAGAATTGAAAGTTTAAGTAAGATAAAGCCGAATTTCTGTTTGAATTTTCTCATACTTTTTTCCTGTGTGCTATTATATCAGCCAGTAAGTTAAAGCCTAATGTAATAAAAAATAATACTAATGCAATCGCAAACAGAGCCTGATAATGCCTACTCCCCATCGGGGCTTCTCCCATCTCTGCTGCAATTGTAGCTGTCATTGTTCTAACAGGTTCAAATATTGATCCAGGAATTTGAGCTGCACCGCCTGCCACCATGAGCACAGTCATGGTTTCCCCTATAGCACGTCCCAAACCCAAAATTATACTGGCAATTATACCTGAGGAGGCTGCCGGAACTACTGCCTGAGTTATTGTTTCCCAGCGTGTAGCTCCCAGAGCAAAGGATGCCTCTCTTAGAGAGCGAGGAACACTGGATATTGCGTCTTCTGCTATACTGGCTACAGTTGGTAAAGCCATGATTCCCAGTATGATAGAAGCGGTGAAAGCATTCAATCCGATAGGGATGTTAAATACTTTTTGTACAATCGGAGCCAAAAATACCATGCCAAAAAGACCATAAATAACAGAAGGAATACTTGCCAGTAATTCAATAGCCGGTTTTAAAATCTCCTTTATTCTATGGGGGGCAACTTCGGAAATATAGATTGCGGCTCCCAATCCAAGAGGAACAGCTACTATCATCGTACCCAGCGTAACTACCAATGTCCCTACAATTAGGGGTAATATACCAAGGTCGGGCGGACAGTAAGTAGGATACCAATTTTTTCCAAATAAAAAATCTAATAGATTGACCTCTCTGAAAATTGGCAAACTCTCTGTAAATAATGTAATTGTTATGCCCAGCAGAAAAAATATGGAGACGAACGCGCAAATAAACAGGATAAACTTAATTGATTTTTCTTTCATCTTAAAACATTTCTTTGAAATTTAAAGGGCGAGTAAATTCCTCGCCCTTTATGGTTAATTTCATAAAATTTCTAATTAACAGGTACAAAGCCCAATTCTTCCACAATCTTTTGTCCTTCAGATGACATGATGAAGTCGATAAATTTCTTTGCAAGACCTTCGGGTTTACCATCTGTGTACATGAAAAGAGGACGGGCAAGTGTATAATCACCTGAGTTCACAGTTGCGTTAGTGGGTTTTACACCATTGACTTTTAGTGCTTTTACTCTCTCAGAAAGATAGCCGAGTCCTATGTATCCGATTGCACCAGGAGTTTGGCTAACAGTTTGTGCAGCGGCATTATTCGAGGCCACAGTAACAGCATCCTGACGAACTTTGGCACCATCGAGTGTAAGCTTATTGAAAACTGCATAAGTACCGGATGAATTGTCTCTAGAAATAACTACGATTTCTTCAGATTTGCCACCAAGCTGTTTCCAGTTATTGATTTCACCGGTATAAATACCTTTAATCTGATCGATTGAAATTTTGTCGATGCTATTGGAAGGATGTACTACAACTGCAATACCGTCTCTTGCTACGATATTGGTGTAGGGATTAACATCTTTTTCTTTAGCAGACTCGATTTCTTTATCTTTAATGGGTCTGGAAGCATCGGCAATTTCTACTGTGCCGTCGATAAGTGCAGCAATACCAACACCTGAACCACCGCCACGGATTGAGATATTAACGTCAGAATTTTGGTTCATATAAACTTCAGCAGCTTTTTGAGCTATGGGAAGAACAGTGGTAGAGCCTGTGATAGATAAATTATTTTCTTCTTTATCTTTGGACCAGGGCCATTTAAAGGCAAAAGCAGAACTAGCAATCAGAATAAATATAGTTAATATTAAAATAAATTTTTTTACCGATGCACTTCGGTGTTTCATTACATTTAACATTCTTTCTCCTTTTTGAGATTATAATTTAGGGGTTGAAAAAGCCCAACGTAGTTGAGCCACGATTTTGTTTGTGTCTTCACTACTATCACTTTCATAGGAATGGTTTTCGTAGTTAAGTTGAAGCATAACGCCTTTGGAAGCTTCGCTTATTTTAAAGTTAACACCACCAACCATTAAATTGCGTTTGTCATCATCTGCATCAGTATTAGGATCCCATTGGTCATATCTAAGAACCAGCTCGAGATAGGGAGTTAATTCTATAACAGGCATAACCATGAATCCGCTGCTTGTGATGTCAGTGCTGCTTTTATTATTGTCTGTATAATTATGAGTAATGTATTCAGCCAAAACATCAACAGGTCCAAAAGTAAAATGTCCCATTCCGGCAAAAGCCTGTTTTTCATCGTAAGGTTCGGAAGTGCCTACCTTATTTGCAAGATAAGCAGATCCACCAACAGTGATATTTTTCATAAAATTAAAACGTGCGTTTCCAACAAAAGCAGGATGTTTGTTTACTTCACCACCGGTTTTTTTGTAGCCTTCACCATTATACATGGCAAGGTTGTATTCGCCGAGTTTACTGGGCATATCTCCGCTTACAGCAAATCCATAATCTGTTGATGAGCAAATGTCATACATATCAGAGGGATCTTTGGCAACTGTGGGATAACTCCAGCTGTAGATAGTACCAAAATAAGTTTTCAAAAGTCCAACTGTGAGTTTGGAATCTTGGATAGGAAGAAGGTTTTTGAAATCCAGGTAAGCATACTTAAGCTTGAGACCAGCACCATCATTGGCATCGTCATCTGAAAAGATATCAACATTAAAACGACCTTTAATATCATCTGTGAAGTAATGGTTTATACGAAAATATCCTCTAGCTAAAGAGAATTGATTTTCTTGCACTTCACCATCACAAGTTTCGTGTGTCCAGCGGTTCCATAGTTTCATTTGAATGTCAGTTTTTGATGCACCAGCTGCATTTACACAAAGTAACATTATTAATGCAAAAGCGACCAAGTATTTAACTTTAGTCATTAGTTCACTCCTTTCGTAGTGGGTTTTTAAACCGTTTCGGTTTATTGTGTAATATTTATACGGAGTTATCGTTAATATTTTATAAGTAAATTGTTAATTAAATGTTAAGATGAGATTGTAATATTTTTTATGGGTTATTTATCAATTATTGACTAATTAACATGAGTAAACTTGAGTAAATATTCGCAAGCATATGAACTAGTATGGGAATATAGATACTTTTGGATTTTTCCCTGTAATAAGCTGCCAGCAAACCGAGTGCTGTTGCTGAGGACATTATCTGCAGAGTAAAGGCAAGATTCCCCGCTTCATAAACCGAAATATGAAGTAAACCGAATATTAAACCGGAAAGCCAAACAGATAGAGTTAACTTTAGAAATTTATAGTTTTGGAGCTTTTTAAGTAAAGTTTGATAAAGTCCTCTTACTTCTATCTCTTCACTTACACTTGATAGAATCCAGATACCAAAGACTATTGATAAAAAAGATTTTCCTTCTCCAGTGGCAGCTGCAGGAGCTTTACCAGTACTTCCCAAAATGCTTTGCAAAATCCCCTGATAGAGGACACTAAATATGATAATGCTTCCAATTGTAACCAGAAAAGTTAACCAAATTATCTTAAAATAATTTAATTTTTTGGGAGCTCTAAAACCAAAATCTTTAAAATTATAACCAGGAATTAATATCATAACAGTAACAGAAAATATAATCATGAGTATTTTTTTCAGAATGCCCTTAAAACCGAATTCAATATTAAAAATTTTAGCAATAAAATTATCAAGTGGACCTACTGTTAAATCCAAAAGAAAATCAAAAAAGAGTATTAAAATTATTATAAATGCTATTCTGATAAAAAGGTTAGAAAGATATTTTTTCATAGTGTTTAGCCCTTCAACAAATTTTTTATTTATGCTTTTATTTTTTGTCCAAACTTCTCTTGAAAGATTCGGGCGAACGGCAGTTTGATAAAAGTTGGAACGGTGGAATGTTCAGTTTTGAAAGTAAGAAAAATCCATTTATGCTCCAGGATATTGAATGCTGCAGAAAGGTCCCAGAGTGGGGGAACTATGATTTTTACGTTTTTGCCCACCCGTCTCAATTCATTATAAAATTTTAGGGGGTCTTGTACATGTTCTATTGTATGAGATGATAATACGTATTCGAAATGATTATCGGGGTAGGGAAGATTATAGATGTTTTTTATTTTTTTAAAATTGGGCAATTCTGTGTGTTTGATAATATCTACATTTAGAGCTCCCCCATCTGTTTTACCGGAACATATATTTAAATCCCAGTCTCTTCTATTGATAACCCTATTTTTCATTATATGGTAACTGATATAATTTGTTACAAACATATGTCCTATAAAGATCAAAAAAGATATTATTCCAACCATGTGAGATTATCCAGCAAAATTATCAATTAACGTATCCCAGCTGCCTTTTCTCTGAGATGATTCCACTGCACGTTTTGTCATCTCCTGGATTTTCTCGGGCTTCTTTTCGCTCAATTTCATAAAATCGAGCATTCTTCTTTTCCAGTAATCAACTGAAATTTCTCTAAGAATATAGCCGGTTTCTCCATCTTTGATAATCTCTTGCGGTCCTCCTTCATTTGTTACCAGAGCAGGTAATCCGCAAGCCTGAGCTTCTACTACAACCATGCCGAATGTATCTGTTCTGCTGGGAAAAACAAATAAATCCGAAGCCGAGTAATAATTTGGTAGATCTTCTCTATCTTTCCTCCCCGTGAAAATAATATTTGTATTGTGTTCAAAATTTTCCTTAAAAGTTTGTAAATCCGGTCCATCACCTATAACAAAGAAATATGAATCGGGATTTTCTTTGTTAATTTCAACAAAAGCTTTCAAAGTCACATCCAGGCTTTTATCATAAGATACTCTTCCCGTGTAGAGGAAATAAAATCCTTCTTTTACTTCGTGATTTTTTTGCAGCCATTTTCTTGCCTTCTTTTGAGGATAAAAGAGAGAAGTATCCACACCTCTGGCGAAGTGTTTCATTTTTTCTCTGCTAAATCCCTGCTTTTCCAGCATCTCGATATAGGCATGGGTGGGAACTCTTATTTCATCTACTAATTGATAAAACCAGTTTACATAAGCGTTTACAGTGGTAGTCAGAGATGCATCTGCTTTGATGGCATTAATTTGTTTGGCGAAATCAGTATGATAAATTCCAATTGATTTAACATTTAAGAGTTTAGCCGTCAGAACTCCAAGCAGTCCAATTGGACCGGGAGTAGAGATGATTATTAGTTCCGGTTTAAATTTGCTGATTTTCTCTAATGATTTCAATACAGATGGGATGTGGAGCGATAGGTGTTCATAATAAGGGAGTTCAAAATTATATATACTGGGAATGTTGATGAAATTTTTCCAGTATTGTGTTTTTTTCACAGTACCTACCAGATATGCTTTACGTTTTGTTTTGGTAGCACTTTCTCGAATTCTATTTACTGTTACCGATACGCCATTTAAATCTTCAATCGTATCGCTAAACCAGAGTATATTTTTCTTTTTTTGAGGAGTAGTTAGATTAAAATTCTGTTTAAGTTTTTGCAGCAATTCACGATTGGCAAACATGTGTCTTATTGAGCTAAAAAAAGGTAGCATAAGAAAAATACCGGATATAGATGAAGTAAAGTTTTGAATTAGTTTAAAAACATCTCCTTGAGCCAGGTGTTTTTCTAGGGAGGCGAAAAGAAGTTTGAGAAATTCATCACTAATTGAAGCAATTTTATCGTAAGCTACAGGAATTTTTTCATCAAGAGTATTATCTTTTTCTTTTTGAAGAGCTTCCACCAGATCATTGAAGGCACTTTTCAATTTTGCATCTTTTCCATTTTTGCCGGAAGCAGAAAAAGCTTTCATCTTTAGACGGTGTCGCCAATTTAATGATTTGTTTGAAAATACAAGGTCATTTATCTGGCTTAGTAGTGATTGGGAAAAACTGCTGCTTTTGGTTCGTGAAAAATCGTAAGCAACTTTGTAAACCATAAAAACAAGTGATTTATAATCATTGTTTCGACCTGCAGGTCTGGTGTTTTTATGACGTATTTGCTCCAAAAATTGTTCGGTATTTTTTGCTTCTGCAGTAGTATATGTTTCACCCAGAAAAATTCCTGCATGATCATCGGAGCCACCGGTAAAACCCTTGATCCAGGGAGTATCACTCATTGGTTCGATATTGTGTTTTTCATACATTTTATCGATATGATGCTCTCTAAGATTCTGTAATACACCTGTCCATATATTATTATGCATATCGTTTCTACCGCCGTTAAGACCTTCGAATACATCGAATAAAAGAATTAATTTTTCCAGATGTTCATAATTTAACTTACCATTTACCGAGTATGTGGCATGTGCCACAGAATAAACGATATTTTCTTCTTTAATATAATCACGGAAATTATAAATATTGGTCCTTAAGCGTTGAACTTCTCTAAATTGTTCCTGTGTGAGCCCGTAAAGAAGAACGTGTATTTTAGAGCCATCTTCCGGAAAATAAGTGGTAGCTTCGTCACCGATTATTACTTCATCAGGATATTTATTTTTTAATAATAGAGCTCCTTCAATACTATTATGGTCGGTTATAGTGATAAAGTCCATACCTTTTTGTTTCATAGTTTTATAAATAAAATCCGGGTCTGTGTAAGACTCCCCAGCACCTAAACGTTGTAAGAACCACTCTGCTGGATGTTCGGAAAAAATCGAGTGCACGTGTAAATCAGCTTTTGCCATTGTAAACACTTCCTTATATTTAATCTTTGTGAAGATTATACAGAGTGTTTGTTAAAAAAATATAAGAGTTTCGTTAATTTTATGTAAAATTGAGTAATTTATTACTTAATGAAACTCAATTCCCAATTTTCGTAAGCGACGTAACGCCTTTTCTTTTATCTGTCGCACTCTTTCGCGAGGTAAATTTAACTTTTCCCCAATTTCTCTCAAATCATATGATTTTTGACCACCTAATCCATAAAGCATAGTTATGATGTTCTTTTCTTGCACAGGAAAAGAATCGGGAAATTCAACTGTTTGTTGAGGTTTAATACCCTTGTGATTATTCGGATTTGTGGAGCGAGTATCATCATATTCGATTGCATCCAGAGAGGCTTTATGGTCTTTCTCAACAGCTTCCGATATTAATTTTTTTATCCAATAAACTGCATATGTGCTAAACTTGGCTTCACGCGATTCATCATAACGCTGCCATGCTTTCCAAAGTCCAATAGTTCCTTCTTGCACCAGATCATCATAGAGTACATTATTATTGGAATATTTGGAGGCAATATTTTTTACCAGAGGCAAATATTTTTTGATAATTTTTTTGTCCATAATCAAGCTCGCGGCAATGTGATAATAAATTTAGTTCCTTCACCAAGCTGGCTTTCCACCCTAACCTCTCCCTCATGTGAAAGAACAATGTGTTTTACAATAGATAATCCCAGCCCGGTTCCACCTAATTTGCGAGAACGAGACTTATCTACTACATAAAACCGCTCAAAAATTCTGGGTAATTGGTCTTCCGGAATACCCACTCCATTATCTTCAATTTCTATAACTATACTATTTTCTTCATCCGACACATCTATACATATCTTGCCGTTTTCTTCTGTGTAAGTAATGGCATTATCTATTAGATTAATCATCATCTGTTCAATCAGAAATGGATCTCCTTGAAATTTAGGAATACATTCGTCAAACTCAAAAGTAACATCTATATTTTTCTGATCCAGCTTTTTATGTTCAATTAATAGTGAATTATCAATTAGTTTCTCCAGATTAAATTTTTTCCGATCAATTTTCTTATGTCTATGCTCTAAATTTGATAGTGCCAGGAGATCAGAAACAATATTTATCAATCTGTCAGTGTTGGCTCTTATTATCTGAATAAATTTTTTATGATTTTCATCCACTTCATTTTCCAGAGTTTCGGAAAAGCCTTTGATAGCAGTAAGCGGAGTCTTTAGTTCATGTGCTACGTTTGCTACAAAATCAGTCTTTACTTCTTCCAAACGTTTGAGTTCAGAAATGTCATGCATAACAATGATTATTCGGGTTTCCGGAATTCCTGAAATGAGTGAACAGCTGGTTAGATAACACTTTTCCCCAATTTTAATTTCTTTGGTTTTGAATTGGTTCCCGTCCAAAATTTCATTTACAAGTTTAATAAAATCGGTTTCATGAATAAATTCCCAGTATTGTTTTCCGGTGATATCATCAACTTTTTTATCAAAAATTTTACTAAAATTTTCGTTAGCCATGATGATTTTACCATCTTTGTCTATAACCAAAAGGGCTTCTACCATAGAAGATATGATTGTTTTTAGCCTCTCTCTTTCCTCCTTTAGAGAAAGGAAGTTGTCCTCCAGTTCTCGTGCCATTTCGTTAATTGTATTTGCCAGGAAGCCCAGCTCATCGCTTCTTTTTATATAGAGTCTGGCTTTAAAGTTTCCCTGTTTTATTCTATTGGCAGTTTTTGCAATATCTCTAACTGGTTTAGTGTAAGATTCTGTAGTGATAATCGAGAAAATGAGTGCCAGAAGGATAATTAAAATCGTGACCCCGATTATATTTTTGGTAAAATCTTTTATGTTTTGTTGTATATCCTCAATAAAAGAACTGGTCCGGATAACGCCCAAAATTTTATCCTGATAAACAAGGGGGACTGCTACATATATCATCTCTTTATTTAAAGTTTCACTTTTGCGAACGTGAGTACCTATACCTGTATTGAACGCCTGAATTATTTCAGGTCGATCGCTGTGATTTTCCATCTTTCGCGGCTCTTCGTCTGAATCTCCCAGAACTTTTCCGTCTTTTTTGATAATTGTGCAGCGGATTCCCAGTTCATCTCCCAGCTGCTTGGCAAATTGATTCAGGTCCTCAGTTTTATTCTCAACAACGTAATCTTTTAGAGAGCGTTCTATCAACTGCGCGTAATTTTCTAAGGTAATCTGCAGGTTTTCAATATATTCTTTTTTGATTTCTTTGTAACTAAAGTAAACAATTAAACCAGCAGTTAGAACAATTATAAGAAAAAATCGCAAGAACTGTTTCCACATCAGAGAGAAGTTCTTAATATTACTTTTCAAATTTGTATCCTACGCTCCTAACTGTTTTTATAAGTTTGCCTATTTTACCAAGCTTTTTCCTTAATTTTTGGATATGAACATCTATGGTTCTGTCCAAAACTATTTTATCTTCTCCCCAGAGCATATCCAAAAGTTTGTTTCTGGAATAAACCCAGCCCGGATGGGAGGCAAGAATCCACAGCAGATTGAATTCTGTAGTTGTGAGATCCAATTTTTGCTCATCTAATTTTGCTTCATATTTATCCAGATTCAGTTTCAGATCTCCATATTCAATCAGTGATTCTGAAGTTGTTATGCAATTTTCTGTACGTCTTAGAACTGCTTTCAATCGTGCTAATAACTCCCTGGGGCTAAAGGGTTTCACTACGTAATCATCAGCCCCCATCTCCAAACCCACAATTTTATCCACTTCTGTACCCTTGGCAGTAAGCATAATAATGGGGAGATGTTTGGATTCTTCACTTGCTCGCAATTTTCTACAAATTTCCAAACCATCTATAGCTGGAAGCATAAGATCAAGCACGACCAAATCGGGAATTGTAGAATCAATATACTCCAGAAAAGATTCTCCCTCCAAAAAAGTATCCACTTTATAATGTTCTTTTTCCAGATGATATTTTATAAGTTCTACTATATCCGGTTCGTCGTCCACTATTGCAATACGATTCTTTTTATTCATTTTTCTTATTTTATTTATATTTTTTGGTAAGCGATTTTGGTAAAAAATGGGCTCGTTCAAATGGTTGTACCAGGGAGGTGGCAATATTAAGCAGATGTGCAGAAACTCGTTTCAGATAGCGAATGTAGAGTGCTGCAATAACAGCGGTTTGTTCGTCCAAACTCGTTTCGCCTGATATTAGTTTGTGTAGCAATGTCTCGCACTGCCCGGTAATTTTTTTGTTAATTACTTTTTTTGCTTCTTCTTTATCATAATTTTCAAAAGCAATACTAACCACATCAAAAAGATTTTCAATCTGCCTCTCAATATTAGTTAACTCTTCTTCCAGTTCACCAACTTTGAGGGGTTTGTTTACTGATTGGGTAAGTTCCAGTATATTAGTAGTATAATCTCCCACCCGTTCGATATCAATTACTATGCATATCAAAATTATTGCACCGGGTGTGTCCTTTGTGCCAGAAGCCGAAAGATGAATGAGGACCTTTTTCCTAACGGCTCTTTCCGTCTTGTCAACTTTTCTCTCTTCACTAAAGATATCTACATCAGTGTGAGGTACCTTTCTGCCCCGAAGCTTAGCACTGGCATTATCAAACATCTTATTGGCACGATTAAGCATTTCACAAGCATCTTCGTGAGCTTGCTGGTAGAGATTGTTTTTTTTAAATAATTTAATTAGTTCTTTTAACATAGTATCCTCACAAATAATTTATTAGTTAAGGAGTAGGAAAAGCAATGGTATTGCAAAGAATATTAGAATTATAAATAGAATTGGATATAATTTGTTTTTCATTGTCAATTTTGATATTCCTAAAGCACTCTTTATGGGTAAAATCCGTAGTTGTTTTATAGGTAAGAAAGTTACCATTCCCAAAAAATTAAAGATAAAATGAGCAAGGGCTACAATCAGCGCAGCAGGGCTAGAAGTTGCGATTGCAGCTAACAGTGTAGTGGCTGTAGTACCGATGTTAGCACCAACTGTATAGGGGAAGACTTGATAAATAGTTACAATTCCTGCCCCGGCTAATGGTATCATGATAGAGGTGGTTATTGAACTGCTCTGAACTATGGCAGTAATTATAAATCCAAGTGTAAGTGCCAGAAAACCGTTTTTGAAAATATAGTCCGAGAAAAATTTTTCTACTTTTCCAATGACCAGCTGTCTGATCAATTTGACCATGTATCTTAAAGATATAAACAAAATAAATACAGCGAGTATAAGAGTGATAATTTGAGCTACAGAGTTAGAGAATAAATTTTGTAAGAAACCGGCATCAGCTTTCGGATATTTATAATTATAAATTATTGAAACAATGGGTTTTGTGATTGCAGCTATGGGACTTTTGAATTCGGCACATTGAATATTTGAATTAAGAATAAGTGAGCCCAATTTTATAGAAAATTTTTCGATTATTCTAAAATATATTTCCAGAGGAAGAAAAATAGCAACTATAAATATGTTAAAAATGTCGTGTACAATCGCACATCCGAATGCTCTTTTGAATTCATCGGTTCTGGAAATATGCCCCAAAGATACAATTGTGTTTGTGATAGTGGTTCCGATATTTGCTCCCATAATAATGGGTATGGCTATGCGTATGGAGTTGGCTCCCAAAATATTACTGGCTACCAGACCTACTACTATGGAGGTGGTTGTGGATGAGCTTTGGACAATGCTGGTGGTTAAAATACCTATGAGCAGTCCCATTATGGGATTACTAACACTTGCAATAAGTGTTTCTGAAACTCCCCTAAAGCCTTTGAAACCAGCTCCCATTAAAACAATACTAAGAAAGAACAGGTAAATAAGAATTACTAAGAGGAAAAGTTTATAGACATTTTGCAAACTAGAAGTTTTTGCTCTGGTCATTTTTGTCCTCTCAACAAATTCTGGGAGTTTGCTCTCTAGTCAAAAGTGGTAATATACGACGTGAGCCGATGAAGGTTTTCAATAAAAGGTTTGGATTTTGGGATTTGTTTATGACTTTTCCAATATGAGCGGCATTTTTTCCTGACGCTTCTTTATTTAGTATTTCAAGGACTTTTTCTGTATTTGATGAGGGTGAAACTATTACCACTCTACCCTCGCAAGCCATATAAAGCGGATCAATTCCCAGAGCATCACAAATACCCTGAACAGTATTTTTTATAGGAATTTTTGTCTCTTCAAGTTCTATGTCCACTCTCGAAGAAAAGGCAATCTCATTCAAAATAGAAGCAAGTCCACCTCTGGTGGGATCACGTAGGGTGTGAATTTCAACATTAGCCTCAATCAGTTTTTCTACCAGAGGATACACAGAAGCGCAGTCAGATTTTAGCTTGGATTCAAACTTATTTCTATGTGCCATAATTGCTGTTCCGTGGTCACCAATATCACCGCTCACAATTATATCATCTCCCACTTGTGCATTTTGTGAAGAGATGTCTTGAGCGTGAATAATTTTCCCTACTCCGGCAGTGTTTACAAAAATTTTATCCAGTTTGCCCTTGCTTACTACTTTTGTATCACCGGCTGCTATTTTAACGCCGGTCTCTTTAGCTGCTTCTTTGATTGAGTGCAGTATTTTTTCTAGCGATGAAAACAAAAAACCTTCCTCCAGCAAAAGCGAGACAGTAATGAATTTGGGTTTCGCACCCACCATTGACAGATCATTAACGGTGCCATAAATTGAAAGCTTGCCGATATCTCCCCCTGCGAAAAATATGGGGTCAATTACATAGCTATCTGTAGTCATAGCACTTTTTTCGGTTGTAGAAATTAAGCCGCTGTCTTCACCTCTGTTTATAACTACGTCTCCCAGAATATTGTAGACCATAGACAAAAGATCTTTACTGGCTTTCCCACCACTGCCGTGCGAGAGTAAAATTTCTCTATTTTTTTTGTTTTGCATTGTCAAAATTATTTTTCTTTTCCGTATTTGTAATAGGCAGAGCAGGCTCCTTCCATAGAAACCATGCAGGGCCCGATGGGATTGTCCGGTCTGCAGTCTGTACCAAAAAGTGGACAATCCAGGGGCTTTTTTCTGCCCGTTATAATTTTATCACAGATACAGCCTGTTATATTTTTGGATTCTTCGGGCTTGATATCAAATTTTTTATTTGCATCAAATTGTCTATATTTTTCTCGCAGCTTTAAACCGGTTTTTGGCACAAATCCAAAACCGCGCCACTCTACATCTGCCGGCTTAAAAACTGACTGAATAAGTTTTTGTGCTTTAATATTCCCCTCTGGTTTTACCATTCTTTTGTAGCGATTTGCAACCCGGGGTTTATCCGATTTTATCTGGTTTAATAGTGATTCAATGCCAAGAGTTAAATCCACCGGTTCAAATCCTGCAATAACCACAGGTATATTATGGTCATCTGTAACAATTTTATAGGGTTCCTCGCCAATAATAACACTTACATGACCGGGACAGATAAATCCATCCAGATTCAGCTCCAGATTATTCAAAAGATAATCAAGAATGTTGGGTAAAGTCTTTACCAGATTAAGTATGGAAAGGTTTTTCAATTCCATTCTTTGGGCATCCTGAACAAGGCTTGCTATAACCGGAATCGTAGTTTCAAATCCAACAGCAATAAAAATGATTTCTTCATTACTGTTTTTTGCTAACTCTAGGCATTGCAAAGGGTTATAAATAATATCCACCGTTGCGCCTTTTGCTATCTCTTTTTCCAGGCTGGATTTTGTGCCGGGAACATTCATCATGTCGCCAAAAATTGCCAGGTGCACTCCCTGTTTTGCCAGGTCAATCACTTTGTCAATATCATGTTGAGAAGTTACACATACAGGGCAGCCCGGTCCACTAAGAAAGTTTATCCTATCTGCAAAATAATTTCTAAAGCCATGCTTAAGCAGAGAAACCGTGTGCGTACCACATATTTCCATAATATTGATCTTATTTTTTTGTGCAAGAATATCCTGTAAGTTTTTATCTATATTACGTAACAAATTTTGCAGTTTTGGATTATTTTTAAATTTTTCCAGCATGATTATTTCCCCAGAGCCAACGAATAATTCTGTTTTTCCAGGTGATCACCTAATAATTTGGAGGAGATGACTATGAGGGGTAGGGATACAAAAAATCTTACAAGTGTAAATTTAACCCCAATAAAAGATATTTCGAATATTGTCATGGGAACTCTACAAACAGCAGAGGCGCTAATATAGGTGAAGATTGCCGAAAGTTTGGCACCTTTATGATACAAAGAATAAGCCACGGGAAAAGAAACAAAAAGTCCGCCAATTGTGGTGCTGGCAAGAATTATTGCCATGATATATCCTTTTATACCGCTTTCTTTTCCAAAGTGCTTTTCAATTGTGCTGGCTTTAATCCAGACTTCAAATAAGCCGATAAGTATAAAAACTCCCGGGAAGACTTTGATAATATTGGAAAGAAAATCGAGAGCATTATTCGAAATTTCTTGCCCGGGAACAAAATTTATTTGAGAGGAAATGAAAACAAAAATTGTGAAAAGAACCACAAAAGTCATTGAAATAATAAGGTGTTTTGTTTTCAAAACAACTCCCCAAAAGCTAATCCGGTAGCTAAAGCGATAATAACTGTAATTACAAGTGAGATACTGTTTCGCATGATAGTTACTTTGGCACCAAAGTAATCCTTTTCGATAGGATAAGTTAGAATTCCCACCAGCATGAGGGAGCTGGTAAAAGCAGATAAAACCATATAGAGTACTCCCTTTTCCAGTAATATTCCGGCAAGGGGAAATGCTATAAATCCCGGCATGAGAGTTATGGAACCAAAGAATAATCCCAGGACTACACCCAGAAATTGGTTGTTTTTACCCAGTAAATTTACGATTGTTTTATCAGGGGTAAAGTAAAGAACTACAGAAACCAGGATAACCATTAAAAGAAGTGAAGGTAGGATATTAAGGAGTTTTTGGATAGCGATTTTGTAGGCTTGTTTTGTTTTATTTTTATTAACTATGAGTGAGCCCAGAGATAAAATTAAAACAATAGCGTAAAATATTTTTATCATCCGGTAATTAGTTATTTATTGTCAGAAAGTTCTCGCAATAGATCCAAAGTTTCGTTTGCTTCCTTTTCATCGACTTTCTGAATAGCAAAACCGGCATGGACAAGCACGTAATCATTTTTATCAATATCATCTACAATGCGAACATCAATTTCCTTCTCTGCACCAAAAAGGTTTGCTTTAGCTTTATTGCCTTCTATGGAAATTATTTTATATGGTACTGCTAAACACATATTAATCCTTAGTTGTATTTTTCTTTGCTTTTTTCAAAAAGCGTTATATTTGTCAAGATTAGTTTATAGGTTTTAATAATCTTCGTCATCGCTAATCTCAACTGCTTTTTTCAAAGCTATTTTCGTCAAAATTGGTCCGATTAGTTCAAAAAAAATGCAGGTAGCGGTAATGGTGGTAATTAGTACTACTCCAATATGTTCTCCGGCAGTCATTATTTGCTTACCGGAGCTGCTTATGATTGGTCCGAGGTCGCTAAACTCATGTTTAACAATAAGAGCAAGCCCAATTGCTACTCCTGCCTGAGAAAGAATGCCCAGACCGATATATTTTCCTATTCTTCTATCTACTTTACCCATAATACCACCCAAACGAGAACCGGCTATTAAACCTAATGAGCGCAAAATGATATATACAATTCCTATCAAACCGAGTGAGGGAAGTGCTGCTATGTGTAAATTTGCTCCGGCTAAAGTGAAGAAGAGAATAAACAGAAGCGGTAAAAATATTGGCAGTCTATCATAAATTCTATGCAGAAGATTTCTGGATTGAGTATTTACAACAAACATTCCGATTACCATATTAGAAAGAATGGGAGAAAGATGAGCTGCTGAAGAAATACCTGAATCCACCAGCACAAAAGCAAAAATAAGGATTAGGAGTTCATTAGCGTTTTTTATTTTTCTTGCCAATAGAGAGAATATGAATCCCAGTACTACCCCCAGTATGATACTTAGTGAAATTTCTTTTAATGGAGTTAACAAAGTAAGAAAAATATTTCCGGTCTCCGAACCAGTTTGCTGGACTAGAATTATTCTGGCAATCGCAGCAGTAAAGCCGAATATAACAATTCCCAATCCGTCATCAAAACCTACTACAGCATACAGAGCCCGAGTAAGTTTGCCTTTTGCTTTATATTCCTGAATTACAGCTACGGTTCCAGCAGGTGCACTGGCAGGAGCAACAGCGGCAAAAACGAGAGAGAGCGGTAGATTTCCACTCACCAGATACAATCCAAGAAAGACCAGTATAAATGCTCCAAAGGATTCAAATAATATGATTAGGATAATTCCGGGTCCTATTTTCTTAAGGGAAGAGAACCTTAATTCCAATCCGATACTAAGAGCTACAAAACCCAGAGCAATTTGCGTGATAAATGAGATGCTATGCTGAAAAGTTTCATTAATAATATCCAAAAAGGAGGGACCCAGAAAAACACCAACCACCATATAGCCAATTATCAAGGGTAGTCTTAGTTTTTTCACTACTTTGCCAAAGTATAATGAGAGAATGGTGAGAAGACCTATTATCAGCAAGGGCGGGAGAGAAATATTATGTCCAATTGAAGCAAAAATATCCATTTTTTATATATTCAAAGAGCCGCTAAAATAAAAGAGTTTTTGTACCATAAGCATAATACCTGGATTTTTGCCTGCATCTTCTATGAGAAGGTTTAACTTTCTTATGGTATCATTGGTCCATTTCTTCTCAACAATCGCCATAATAAATTTGCTAAAGCTTTTGCCGTCGGAAGTCCAAAAACTTGCAAACAAAGGCATCTTGCGCATATAATAAGAAGCTTCTTCCACTTCCATCACAGAAATATAGCAGTCCTGAACAGAGGTAAAAATTTCCAATAGCTCTTCAAACTTATCTTCATCCTGTACGATTACATGAAAGATGAATTTTTCTTCTTCCTCTTCAATCTCTTCAGATTTATCATAGCGAGTTTTATCCATGAAGAACTGGTAAATTGTTTCAGGTTTCTCCATTTCAACTACTTGATTGATAAAGTTGGGTAAACGTAAGAGCCTGGACGTTTCCGAAAGTAATCTTATGTGAGTGTTTCTTTGAGAAGCGGGTGAAATCATAAAAACGATAAGTCTGGTTTTTTCTCCGTCCAGAGAATCAAATTCTGCTCCCTGGGGAACTGTTATTACCCCCATAACGATTTTATCAATATTTTCCAGGGTACAGTGAGGAATGGCAATATCGTGTGAAAAGGCAGTGGAACCGGTTTCTTCTCTTTTCTTGAGAGCCTTAAAAATTTCCTCTTGTTCGATATTTTTCAAAATAGGTGATTGTTCCGCCAGTTCAGCAATTTTTTCTAAAATTTCATCCTTTTTCTGTAGCTGACTATGAGGTAATATGCAATCTTTGTTTAAAAAATCTCCTAAAAATATCATCATAACTCCTATTCTTCGTTAAATTTGTTAAGGTAAAAATATCCGTAAATCTGACCGAGTGCCATACCTGCATCGTTGGACGGAACCTTTTCATTAAAATATACATCCAGCGAAGAATCAGTGAATTTATCAAATATCATATCGACTAATACACCGTTTTGGAAAACTCCCCCGGAGCAGACAACTTTTTTAATGCCTGTCTCATCAAAAAGAATCTTGCTAAGTACAAAAACAATTTCCGCAAGAGTTTTATGAAACTTGGAGGAGATTTCATTTTTGCTAATATTATTTTCAATATCGTAAACAATTTGAGCAATGGTTTCACCCAGATCAATTAGCCAGGGACTTGCACTTTTGTCCAGTTTCCAAAAATAGGGAATGGCAGAAAAATTTGTTGCCAGTGATTCCAGCTTCATTGGTGCTTCAGCCTGATAAGTGTTGTAATGGCAGACAGAAATGATACTTGTTATAGCATCAAATAATCTTCCCATACTGGAGGTTTTTATTTGATCGATATTGTTTTTTAGTAAACTGAGTATAACATCTCTTTGTTTAAATTTATCAGCAGGAATAATATCATCAATTTTGTCCGGAACGCTATCAAAAAGATAGACCAGAGCCATTCTCCAGGGCTCTTTGGCAGTAACATCTCCAGAAATTAGCGGTTGATATTTAAGGTGAGCCCGTCTCCGAGTTTTTCCATTACGAATAACAAAGAATTCTCCGCCCCAGATTTGTTTGTCGTCTCCCAGTCCCGTTCCATCAAAGGAAACTCCGATAGCTTCTTCGAGGTTGTGTTCTGCCATACCACTAAAAAGATGGGCATTATGGTGTTGCATAAAGTGAATGGGGAGGTTGTTTTTTTGAGCATATTCAACAGCCAACTGCGTGGAATAGTAGTTAAGGTGAGAATCGGCTATAACCACATCCGGTTGGAAATCAAAAACATGGAGAAAATAATCAAGGGTGTTTCTGTAAAATTTTAGATTAGATGAATACTGCAGGTCCCCAAAGTATTGACTACCCAGGAAGATATTATTCTTTGCCAGTCCAAAGGTCCCCTTCATATCGGCACCTGCAGCAAAGTAGTGTTTGCCGTTTTTGTGTTCTGGCAGTCTGATAGGAAGCGGTGTAAAACCTCTGGCTTTTCTTATCAGAATTTTGCTGAATTTGGAAAATTTTATGATAGAATCGTCCACTCGATTGTGAATTATGCGATTATAAACCAGAAAATTGTCCGTGAATTTTTGCAAATTGGCAAAGGCTTGTTCGTTATCCTTTTCCAGAGCTGCACCCGAAATATTTCCACTGGTCATAACGAGTAATTCCAGCTCTTTTAATAATAAAAAGTGCAATGGAGTATAGGGAAGCATAAATCCAAGTCTGTTTATCTCAGGAGCAATTGCCTCGATTTCTTTTTTAACTTTTAACAGAACAATTGGTTTTTGCTGTTTGGTTAGTATTTGCTTCTCTTTTTCTGAGATGTGGCAGTATTTGCTTATTGTTTCGAGATTATCTGCCATCAGAGCAAATGGTTTTTTGGGTCTATTCTTCAATCGGCGTAATTTATTTACTGTGCTTGTGTTATTTGCATCACAGGCTATATGAAAACCACCCAGTCCCTTTATAGCTACAATTTTTCCTGATTGGAGTAAAGCTATGGTTTTTTTAATCGCTTTTTCTCTTTTGAGCTTTGATTTTGGAATCCCTTTTTCAATTTTAACGAATTCCACTTCCGGACCACAAACCGGGCAGGCATTGGGTTGGGCATGGAAACGTCTGTCTGCAACTGTAGTGTATTCATCATAGCAATCTTCACACATCTCAAATTTCTTCATGGTAGTATTCTTACGGTCATAAGGTAGTTTTTTTATTATAGAAAAGCGAGGACCACAATTTGTACAGTTGATGAAGGGATAATGATAATACCGATCGTCAGGGTTTTGTAATTCTTTTAGACATTCATCACATGTAGCAATATCTGGTGGCAGGAGAGCAGAAATTTCGCCCTTTTTTTGGCTCCGTGCTATGAAAAATTTATTTTTTTCAAAGTCAACTTCATTTTGAAATTTGATTGAATGCTCGATTATAGCAGATACATCGGGTTTATTTTTTAACAAAGCTCGGTAAAAATTGTTTATTATTTTTCTTTGTTGAACAGCAACAATCCTAACTCCGAATTCCCGGTTTTCCACAAATCCATTGATATTAAACTGAATAGCTGTCCTTTTGACAAAGGGACGAAAGCCTACGCCCTGAACAATTCCACCCAGAATTATCTCAGCCTGTGAGAAATTAAATTTATTATGCATAAAATTCTTAAATTCAATTAATTTTTTACTACAAACTAAGCAATGTTAATCTTTGTCAAATTTAATGAATAAACTTAGCCTTTTTTTTATTTCAGTTAAAGGGGTTAAAAAATTTAATAAGCAAATTAGATAATACTTATCAATTTCAATGATAGAAAACCACAAAATTCTGAGTTTTTATGGACAAACTCTTTGGCAATAAACAGGCAACTGGAAGCCCAACTTACTTTATATCGGCAAATTTGCATAAGTTTATGGGGAAAGATTGACATCATATGCAGCGGAAGGCAATAATATCAAAATAAAATGGTTAAAAAGATTGTTTACGATTCTAATTACAAACAATAAATAAGGAGTAAAATGATTAAGAAAACTTCCAAAGTATTGTTCTTTTGTTTTTTAGCTATAGCATTATTGTCAAATTGCCAGGCTAAAAAAGAAAAAGGAACAAAAAGTGCTCAAGAAAAAACTCAAGAACCTACCCAAGAGATGATGCAGAATCAACAGGGTGATATAGAAGTAAGCGATAAAGAGATAGAAACTTTTATTGATATTGCGAATAAGATTAGAAGTAGTCAGGGTGAAACTCGTACGAAATCGATAAAAAAGATTGAAGAATCTGATCTTGGTATGCAAAAATATCAACAAATAGCTAATGCTAAAAGGAATCCTGCTGATACTACCCAACCTCCCGAATTCACAGACAAAGAACTTGATCAATTCAACCAACTCTCTCAGGAATTGCAAAAAATTCAACAAGAAGCTCAAGCAGATGCAAAAAGTATGGTTAAAGAAGAAGGTATGACTGTAGAGAGATATACCGCTATTTCTAGAGCTGCCAGACAGGATTCAACCTTACAAAAACGTTTACAAGAAGAAGCAATGAAGCAGCAAGGACAGGAACAGCAGCCCATGCAGCAGCAGTAATCAACAGATAAATATAATATTATAAAAACTAACTATTGAAATATGCCCACTCTAGAGTGGGCTTTTTTTATTTTTTACAAATTGATGATGGAAAATAAAACAATTTGATTTACAGTTAAATTTAGTAAAATTTTTGTTTTTATTATTAAATTTAAGGGTTTAAGAATAAAAATATTGACTTCTAAAGGCAAATAATATGAATTTTACAAAAAATTTTTAGGAGAATAAAATGGCGAAGCATAAAAAATTCACCTTGTATAAATTAATCAGCATTCTTGCTTTTATAGCACTGGTTTTTATACTGGTTTTACCACAGATTACCGATGTAAAAAAGAGGGAGAAATTAGAACAAAGATACGAACACATGCAAAAAATTCACAAAGCGATTAAGCGCTACATGAGAGATAGAGAACAATCATTCCGGGGTGATTTGATAGAACTTGTAAGAACCGGATATTTAAAACATTCTTATGAATCTCCTTTTGATGGGCATGGTGATAAATATATTGCTGAAGGTGATTATGAATCCGGTGAGATAACAGTAATGGATCCTAATGAAGCTGAATTTCCTATTCCGGATGAGTATAAAATTAAGAAAGAATAAAATTTTATTGAATTTATTTAAAAAAAGAAAAGGACAAGAAGCTTCTTGTCCTTTTTTATATTGCCTATAACAATATTTTTTTATCTATAATTGAAAGTAATTTGCCCGCCAATCTTTGATATTGGCTTCTTCTTTTTGATTTTCATACCAGTCATTATAATTAGAGCGTTTTTCCTGATTTATGTAATCTTCTTTTATAGAGGCATATTCTTTTTCAAATTTTTCCATTTCTGCGGGTTGATATTTTAGTAATTTTGCTATGTAATAACCTTTATCACCCTTTACGAGATCGGTAATTGCTTTATTACTATTTCCCAATTCTATTATGGCTTCATTCAATTTTTCAATTCTGCCCACACCGCGAATATAACTATTCACTTTAATCATTTCGGTAGTAGTAACTTTAAGATTGTTCTCACTGGCAAATTGATCAAAATTTTCCGGAGTGAGCTGCTTGGCCATTTGTTTTGCCTTTTCTTCGAGCAGGTTCATCTTTTTCATATTTTCCATCTCGGAAATAATATCCTCTTTAACTTCTGCCAGAGGTGTATAATGAGCTTCCGATTTGTATGATACACTGGCGACAACGTATTCTTTGGAGCGAAGTTGATATGGTTGAGCCACAGCACCAATTTTATTTTTAAAAGCAAAATCTACCAGATGGGGAAGTTTACCCAAACCGGGTATGTAAGTTTGTTCTTTATCAAAGGCTTTGGTCTCACTTACTTTATATCCAAATTCTTCTGCTACTACCGTAAAACTATCATTTTTACATCTTTCATAAAAATCAAAAGCAATTTTTTCCTGATTTCTTTTTGCAGAAGCACCTGGTTCAACTTTAATTAAAAATATGTCTGGCGTTTGCTTCTTCTTTACCATCTTTTACTCTTTTATCGACTACCTGAATAATATGCCAACCAAACTGAGTTCTAACTGGTTCACTAATATCTCCAGGTTCAAGTGAAAAAGCAACTTCTTCGAATTCTTTTACCATTCTGCCCCGGGAAAACCACCCCAGATCTCCACCTTTTTCTTTAGAGGGTCCTTCTGAATGTTCTCTGGCAAGTTCAGCAAAATCAGCACCTCCCTGCAATTCTTCGTAAATATCATTAATTTGGTTTTCAGCGTATTTTTCATCTTCAGCAGACGGTTCCAATGGTATTTTAACAAATTCTAATTTTCTTTGTGCCGGAAGCCAGTATTTATCTTTGAAGTCATTATAGTAATTTTGGATCTCCTGCTCGGTAACTTCAACCGAATCAACAAGATCTGTAGTAAATGAAATAACGTCAGCCTTTGCTTTTTCATTGGATTGAATATAATCATTTTTCACTTCTTTTCTGGTAACAATTACATCGGCATTAATAATATTTCTCAACTTTTCATATTGAATTCTCTTGTAATAATATCTTTCCAGCCAGGACCAGTTAATTTCCGGATTTTTTAGTGCTCTTAGATATTTTTGGTAGTCAAATTTTCCTTCTGTCATCAGTGCTTCTTGATTCATAAGCATTTCCGGAGGTTCATTGATAATTTTTTCTGCTATCTCTTTATCGGTGACTTCTATATCATATTTATCCAGAGCGTCATTAAGAATTTTTTGCTGAACTAACTGTTGCCAGGTTTGCTCATTAAAATTCTTAAGCAGTTCTTCCGTAATTTCTTTATCAGGATTATTCTCTCGATAATTGGAATAGGTCTGTTGTACCATCTCATAAAAATTTTTATATTTTATCTTCTCACCGTCGATTTCTCCTACGTAATGTTTTTCCGAGAATATCTGAGTTATTCCCATGGTTGCCATACCGCCTACAAAAATT